>JAEHJW020005896.1_pt1 | contig 63556 bp, 76 predicted proteins | sample 9271431 | NCBI WGS metagenome assembly JAEHJW02 | reverse complement strand
CCCTATATCCATATTCCCGGCACCAAGTCCCGCATCTGGGACATGGACGAGGTCGAGGGCTGGATGAGAGGCTTCCGGCGCACGCCGCTTTCCGTGGTGCCGACCCTGGCGCACGCGGCCCCTCCTGGGAAGCGCGGGCGTGGGCGGCCCCCCAAGACCGCCTACCGGACCTGATACGGTAACCGGGATTCGCCCGCTCTCGGAGGGGCTGCATGCGAAACTGACCCTAGTCGATGCCCAAGGGACCTTGTGTGAGGCCATTGCCTTTCAATGCGCCCCCCGGCTGCGCTGGACACCCGCGCCAGGCCCTGTCCGGCTCGTATATGGACTCGGCCTGAACCGGTATAATGGGCGGGAGTCCGTTCAGATGATCATTGAATGGGTGTTGCCGGGCGATAACGAACAGGGTGGCAAGAGCCCCGCCTCACTATAGGCCGATACCCTGATGAGGGCGAAACCTGTCCTATTACCGGCGTCAACCGACTACACTCGAGACATAGGTTAGCAGATGACCCCGGAAGATGTTGTCGGAGCAATCACCGGCATCGAGACCATCGCCGAGGGGTCCGGTATTCGGGAACTCGCCCGCATCAGGAAAATCTACGGGCCTGGCCGATGGAAGAAGAAAAAGGGGTTCGCGGATGTACGGCTCCCCGACGGCAGCGTAGTCTATGCGGAGATTCATTGGTATGAAGCGCATGGTATCGGAAAGCGAGAATACAAAATCAAACACGTCGTCGCCCCCTGAGCGGTTCTGGCTCTGCGTTTCCAACACGGGCTACGAAGCGTCCTTGGAGCCACGGAAGGTCTATGAAGGCTTGCCCGACGCGCCTGCGCGAGCCCGCGGGCTCGTCCGCATCATAGATGAGTCGGGCGAGGACTATTTGTTTCCTGTCTCTTTGTTTCATCCCATCGCCTTACCGCAGGATACGGCAGCCGTCATCCATCGCTTGGCTGCGGTCTCTTAGCCCCATTTTTGGAAAAGATGCTGTCCGTCGATGAGCGCGGCCAGGAAACGGCTGGGAAAGGATCGATTTCGGTCAACATCGACCACGGTAACTCCACCGCTTCGTGAACGATGGGCGCGCCCAGACCGATCCAACGCGCGGGCGTGCGCACGAACCGAAGAAGCCGCACCACCTGATCCACCGCGGGCCAAGAGTGGCCGGCAGACCGGCTCATGGACCAACCTTTGCGAAATCGCGAGACGCGCTTGGGATCTTCTCGTATTGCTGTCGCTCCGTGTCGCTGGATGCGAACAGGATGAGGCCGCTCTCTTCTTCGGCGTCCAGCCCCTCCCGGATCAAGAGCGCGCGGATACGCGAAAGCACCGGCGCGATGCGGACAGTAAGACCTGCGAGGGCCCCGTCGTCTTTGATAACCGCCGTGTTGGAGGCCTGCGGTTGGTTCCAAAGCATGCGGCCGACGATGATGGCGAGCTCGTGCGCGTCAGGGTCCGGTACCCGGCAGAGCGCCAAGCCCACCGCGCGTACGAGGAGACCGAGCTCCTGGAATCCAGGATCGGCATCGAGGCGCGCCGCAAGCTCTTGGGGATCGGCGTGGCGCACACGAAAACTCGCCCCGGCCAGCAAGTGGATGCCCGGGCCCATGATTAGTACGCCCCTACCACGGGTACCGTCACCAGCGTCCCGCCCGGCGCCCAGGCGCCGATGAGGGCGGTATACGGCGGCGAGGTCAGGGCACCGTTGGCCGATTGCGGGTCGCGGTCGTCTCCGTAGCAGGTCCCCGCGCCCGAACCGCTATTGGGGCCATTGCCGACCCCGAGGTCATAGCCCCAGGCCGACGTGAGTGCGTCGGGGGAAAGCCCCAAGGTCGTCGCAAAGCCGATAGCGGTCGCGGGCTGCATGTCGCACACGGACGGGCCGGTCAGGACCGCACCGGGTGTCACGCCATTTGGGGAAGGTCCGGGGAACGCGAATCCAGGCCCATCCCCATTGGCCGAGTTGGCAATCGGGCTCACGCTATTCCAGGCACTCGCATCGGGGCTTCCCGGCGGTGCCGACGCGAAATAGTCGATGGTGATATCGCGGTTCGCGTTGGATTCGTACTGCGTCGTAAAGTAGGTGGCATACTCGCCGGCGACCATGCGCATCGCCTGCAATGTCCGTCGCAATAATTGGCGCTCGACGACGGCGCCGTCGATCACCACGCCGACGTCATGGCCCCCTAAGGTGAGTGTCCCGGTCGCTGGGTCGAACGTCGTACCGGCGTTCAATACCTGTCCCGTGCCGTTTTCCGGCCCGTCGTCGTTCGAGACGAAGGCCACCGTGTGGTAGGTGAGCGTCACGCCGTCTTCGGTCGTGGTCAGCGGGTCGCTCACGAAGACCGCCCAGGGGCGGCCGAAGCCATCCACTACCAGTTCACGCGCGGGGGTGCTCGCTAATTGCGCCAGGGGCGTAAAGCCGCTCTGGAAGGCGAACGAGTTGCCCGGGGGCGCGCTGGACCCGGTCGTCAGGGTATAGAGGCTGGCGGTGTCGAGCGCCACGGTGTTGGCGTTCGGGGCCAGGGTATCGATCGCCATGGCGTGACGCATGTAATCTTCGGTCATGGCGCGCCGCAAAACCTGCAAACGCGCCCGGGTCGTGGCGCGATCCGAGAAGTGGATCTCGCTCATGAGGCTCGGGTAGAGCACCGCGCCCAAAATCACGAGCACCGCGAGCGCCACCAGGATTTCGACCAGGGTAAACCCTGGGGCCGATTTAGCACTCGCGCTTGAGCAGGTGCGGTTCATAGCTGGCCCCCAGGGCGTCGTCTTTGGTGATGCGGCCTTCGCGCACGAGTTTGGCGAGGATTTTGTTCAGTTTCACCATGCCGTACTGGGCGCCCGAATCGATGTCGTTGTTCAACTGTTCGATGCGGCCCTTGCGGATATTGGCGGCGACCCCGCCATCCGGCGTCAAAATCTCGTAGGCCAACACCTTACCCTGCTGGTCGGCGGCCGGCACCAGCACTTGGCTTATGACCCCGATGAAGGCGTCGGCGAACTGGCCGAGGATGGTCGGCTGCCGTTCGGGCGGGAAGAGGTTCATGATCCGCTCCACGGTGCGTGCCGCCGACCGGGTATGGGCGGTGGTGAAGACCAGGTGTCCGGTGTCGGCCGCCTGCAGAGCCGCCTCCGCGGTTTCGGCATCGCGGACCTCGCCTATCATGATGATGTCCGGGTCTTGGCGCATGGCGTCACGGATCCCCGCCTTGAAGCTCGGCGTGTCACGATGGACCTCGCGCTGTGTGACAAGCGCAGTCTTGTCGCGCGGCAACAGATATTCCACCGGGTCCTCGATGGTGATGATGCGCACGCGTTCCTCGCACAACCGCGCGAGGAGGGCTGCCATCGTGGTCGACTTTCCGGACCCGGTCGCCCCCGTGATCTGGATGATGCCGGATGATCGGGCGAGAAAGGCGGAAACGACCTCGGGCAGGCCCAGACTGTCGAGCGCGGGGATCGCGTCATTGATGCGGCGCATGACCACGCCCAACCGCTGCCCATCGTGCCAGCTCGCGTTCACGCGATAGCGGGTATCTTTCAGCGTGGCGGCAAAGTCGACGGCGCCCTGCCCCTTCTCCACCAGGGTCGCAAGGTCGATATCGCCCGGCATCAAGGCCGCGAGGTCGTCTGCGATCACGGGCCCCGCGTCCCGGACGACAAGGATATGGCCGGCCCGATCTCGCAGTGCGGGCGGCTCGCCTACCGTCAAATGCAGGTCGCTATAGACAAACGCGTGGTCGTGCAAATAGTCCCAGAGCATCGATCGTCCTCAAATCAGGGGTGCCGTGACAATCGCCGTGAGCGCGCCGCCCCACGGCAAAGGGCTTTGCCACAGCATCGTGTAGGGCGGCGCCGTATCATTGGCGTCCGGCGCGGTATTGTTGGCCGTGAGCGTGAGGCCCCAGGGGTTTTCGGTCGCGATGCGCTGGGCGCCCAGGGCCTCGGGAAGATTGAGGTCGGCCGCCGGCAGAAACTGGCCGTTGGTGCACGCGATAGCCCCGCCTCCGTACGGCCCACAGCCGGCCGGTTGCCAGTAATCCACCGCGGCATTGCGCCCCGGGTCCTCGTCGATGTCCGCCTCGTACATGGCCGTCAGGCGGTCACTGAGGCGCGCAAGCTGCGACTGGGCGCGCACAAATAGCGCATCCTCCACGTCTTCGCCATGGATCTCCGTCCAGGCCGGGCTGGTGCCGGGCTGAAAGACATTGGTGCTGGTATTCAGGGCCGCCGACACCGCCCTGCCGCCGGTCGCGCTGCCCGGCAGGGCGAGCCAGATGTCGCGGTAGTCGAGCGTGATGGCGCCCCCGTCCAGGGTCGTGCTCTGACGAGCGCCGATGAAGGCCGCGACCTGCCAGCGCGGCGGGACGCCCGCGCGGACGAGGAGCTGGGACCCCGTCCAGGGGGCGTTGCCATTGGCGTCCACGTCCGCGGCATGCGCCTCGTAGTAGCGCATGACCCGGACGCGAGCGCGAGCCAGGAAGTGCCGTTGCGCGCGCGCCGTGTGCGTGACCCCGACATAGCCGCGCCGGGCGCTGTAGGACGCGATCAAGGCCGCAAGCACGACGATCAGCACCAAGACCAATGCCAAGGCCGCATAACCGCCCTGCTTACGACTCGTCGAAGACATAGTCGATGGACGTCATCCCCTGGCCGGCCGAATTGGCCGACTGCACCACGCATTGGGATTGCGCGCCCCCGCAGGCCACATACGCCTGGTCGGCGATGGCGTTCGGGACGTTATTGGCCTCGACCGCGTACTGCGTGGTATTGCCGTCGTTTAGGAAGGCCCCCTCCACGATCTTGAGACTCGTCGACGGCCCGATGGAAGTCAGCAGGACGTTGTTGTTGGCATCCAGCGGCCGGTCGGCCATATAGGGGCCGTTCCAGGAGCTTGCGACATCGATGCCGCAATAGTTGTTGGTGCCGGCGAGATTCCGGTTGAAGAGCTCGCCGGTATTGGTCGGCATGCAGCTCGTGTCGGTATTGAAGCGCGTGGCCGCCGACCCGATGCCCTGCATGGCGGTGATCAGGGCCTGCCCTTTCGACTTGCTCATGTTGAAGTGAAAAAACAGCACCGTGCCCAAGATCACGATGATAGCCAGGGCCACGATGATCTCGATCAGGGTAAAACCGCCCTGTTCCTTCCGATAACACGACATGACAGACCCCCAGGGTTTTCAATAATGGGGGCATTGTCCCGGCATCGAGGATTCGCGTGGGGCCGAATAGCGCCCGCAAATGGCGGGCGTTTGCCGATATTCTTGGTTGCGTCGGCTCCCCGGTCTTTCGTGGGCCTTTGTCACATACAGGAAATGTGGGGCGTTTCACCCCCTTATTCGCCTGCACATCAGCGCGGCACACGAGCAAAGTAAGAGCCTTGGGTAAAATAGCGCACGGAGTGGTTTTTATGAAACAAAATCCATTTGGAACATACCTGGAATCCGACCCCTTTTATGATCGGAGTCGGGTTTTGAATCGGGACGATGTCAGTATCGTCGCCGCCTGTTTCATCGAAGATCATGCCGAGGCCCTGAAAGAATGGCTAACCAAGAAAGGCCTGTCTTACGAGTGTGGTATGCGCGACTGGCTACGTTACCAGCAACAGCGCCACTATAACGCGCTGCTCGTCGCGGCGGCCGGGCTCGAGCCGCGCGGAGAATGTACCAATTACCCAACGATAGACCACGCATATCATAAAGACCCCCGCTTCGTTCATGAAATGGCCGAGAAGGCGAGGTCTTTGTCGCAAAAATAGCCGGTACGGCCGCGCGGTGGAAGGTGGCACGACCAAAAGGCCTTGGTCGTGCCGTGGACGTACATGTCTTAACCGTCTGTATAAGGCTCGTCTAAAATCTGCCTGAGATTTTGGAATTCCCCGCTGTTTGTGCCGGCAAGATTACAGGCATCAAGAAGTTCGACGATGGCTCGAACGGCTGCTTCCAAGGCTGTAACGCGAGTCTCTAAAACAGAGTTTGGCATACTTGTTCCCTCACCGATAAAGGTGGGTACAGCAGATCAGAAGTCTGGGCCCTCCGGCAATAGCCCGATGCGGGTTGGTTTACGCGATTTCGCACACTCGGCGTGCGGGGCGCATGGACTCAGACCTGCGATAGGGTGGACAGCACCATGGGAATGACCGTCACGAGCGCCACGGCCAGTAGAACGAGCCCCATAACCATCTTGAGCACGATATCCGTCGTCTTCGCGACCCGCGTCGTCAGGACATCGACGTCTTCGGAGAGGTTGTCGGCCAGGATGCGGAGCTCCGACACCGCCGATGTCGCGTCCCCCGCCGACAGGGCGCGGCTCGTGGCGCTCGCGATATAGGATGGGAAACCCACCCGCTGGGTGGCTTGCGCGAGCCCCACCTGTCCGCTTTGAAGGATGCGATGCAGCCGAATGAACGCGGCCCGGTTGTCGTCGCGCGTCGCTGAAGACGACAGCATGCGGGCGATCTCGTGATGGGTTATCGCCGCGTCGTACATGGTGGCGAAGGTGGACCATAGCATGGCGTGATCGGCCCGCTCGGAGAGCGACCGCACGACCGGTACGTAGTCCAAGAGCGCGGCGAAGGTCTGTGAGCGCACGAAGACGATCAGTCCCGCGGCCGCGGCCAGATAGAGGCCGGTCCCGAGAGTCAGATGGGCGTCAAAAAGGGCGGCCAACCCATAAAGGGACTGGACCCAATGGGGCAAATGGGCCCCTGGCAGCTGCGCGAAGAAATGCTGAATCCGGGGGATGGCGAACACCGTGGCCGCCCACACCAGGACATAGGCGAGTCCAAAGAAGAAGGCCGGCTCGAAGATCAATCCCCGTAGCTTGTTCTGCATGGAGGCGAGTCGCCGGTAGTCCTGACTCAACGAAATCAGGACCTGCCCCACGCCACCGGCGCGTTGCATGGCGAGGATCATCGCGCAGTCGCGGGGCGGAAATCCCGCAGCCGCCAGGGCGTTCCCGAGCGGCTGACCCGCGCCGGACTGCGCCTCAGCCATACCGAGGGCGATTTTGAGCCGCACGTCCAAGACGAATTCCGCGGTTTCCCGTAAGGCCGTGGGGATCTCCGTGCCATTTTCGATGCGCCGCCCCAGCGTGCTGTAGACCTGGGAGAGCTCCCGGAGGTCGAAGCTTTTCCGGTTCATTGTATTGATGGTGTCGGACCACGACAGGGCGAGATCGATGGCCTTCGCATCCAGCCGTTTGAGGGCCTGGTTCGCGCTTCCCGGGTCGGGGGCAAAGAGCGCCCCCTCGACGATCTGGCCGAGGCGATTCTTCGCGGTATAACGGTAAACCTTTTGCATCAATCAATCGTCCTCGTTCACGACCCGCATCACTTCCTCGAGTGCCGTGAGTCCGGTCGCGACGCGCTTCAGCCCGGAAGCCCACAATGTCTTGGCCGGCGGCAGGAGGTCGGCGATCGCCCGGGTGCCGGCGCCGCCCGCGAGCGCGGCGCGCACATCCGGCGTCATGGGCAGGATCTCGTAGATCATGACGCGGCCCTTGAAGCCCGTCTGGCCGCAGTGCGCGCACCCGGGTCCGGCCTGGTAGAGCGGGCCATCGAGGACGCCGAGCCGTCGCGCGACGGCGGCGCGGGTTTCCGGGCGGTCGTCGAGCACGCGGCAGTGGCAACATAGGCGGCGCACGAGCCGGATCGCGATGATCGCCAACAGCAGCGCGGCCACGGCGTCGATGTCGAGCGCCTCCCCGGTCCGCGGGCTGCGCATCTCGCGCAGGCGCAAACAGGCGAGCGGCGCCGAGCGCGCATGCAGCGTCGTAAAGACCAGATGCCCGGTATTGGCCATGTCGAGCGCGACCCGCGCGACGTCCGCGTCGCGGACCTCGCCCAGCAGGATGACGTCCGGGTCGTTGCGCAACATGCCCCGGAACCAGTGCATCCACTCCTCGGATTCCGATGCGAGGCCGGCGAGGCGGCGGGTCTCGTGCTGACGCCAGGTCCCCACCCGCACCTCCACGGGGTTCTCGATGGTCTGGACCGACGTCCGAATGCTGTCGATGGTGCGCATGAGGCTATTGATGAGCGTGGTCTTTCCGCTCCCCGTGGGCCCCGTCGCGATAATGAGGCCCGAGCTGGCCTGCGCGTAACGCAGCAACTGATCCGCGGATTCCGGGTCGAGTCCCAGTCGATCGAAATCCGCCACATCCCCGGTGCGATCCAGGATGCGGATACAACATCCGGGACCGTTGACCGTGGCCATGATCTCGACGCGGAACTGGTATTTGCCCACGAGCGCCGGAGGGACCTCGGAGTCCAGCGCCCCTTCCGCCTGGCCGCGCGGGTCCTTCAGGTTGATGTCCTGGGCAATCAACGTCACCAGGCGGTCGAACACCGAGTTTTCGTGCTCGGGGTCCACGGCATCCCGCGGCACCACGCGGAACACCGTCAGGATGCCGTCCACCCGCAGGCGAATGACGCCCGCCGACGGGAGCGGGTCGAAATGGATATCGCTCGCCCCCTGATAACAGGCGTGCATCAGCAAGGCCTTCAAGGCGAGCTTGTGGCGGCCGTTGACGGCCGACAGGGTGAGGGCCTGGTCGAAGTCGGCCGCCGCGTCGCGTATGCCGCGCCGGTAGAGCCGCTCCACCACGAGGCGCGAGGCCAGGCAGCACACGGGATGAATCTTGCGACCCTCCGCGGTGTGCGTGAACACGAAGTTGCGGACCGCCACGATTTTGGCCGGGTCGGCCACGGCGTACAGCACCTCGTAATAATCGGCGGCGTCCCGGTGCGCGATCGGGCAGAACTCGGGCTGCGCGTCGTCGCCGATGGCGGGCGCGAAGGGTCGCACGGGCTCCAGTGTCAGCTGGGCGGCCTCCTCGCGCGGCAGGTAGGGCAGTCCCGAAACCAGGGCCTGGGCGCGGCAAATGTCCTCGCTCGTTCCGGCCCCGACTTCCTGAATGGCATCGGAGGGCCCGAGCCCCGTCGTACGTTGATAGTCGGCGATGAGCTGGATGTCGTGGGCGCGAAACCCCAGGACACGCAACGCCGCGGCCATGTCCGCACTGCGTTGCGCCGGTTGCCGGAGAGCGACGCCGAAGACCGCGCCTTCTGGGCTTTCCGTAAAGACATTATCCACCCAGAACCTCCAGACCCAGGATATAGGTCGTTGCGTTGACCCGGAACGCGGACAGGGCCACGGGGGTCGCGCGCAGGCTGCGGACGAGACAGGTCAACCCCGACAGGGTGTGCCACTGCCCTTCCGCCACGAACCCCAGGCTTTGCACCCCGGGAGCCCATGCCACCGTGTGCGCGGCGTGCGCGGGATTCAGCGCGTAGAGAGCGGTGCCGGCGGCCGTTGTCGTCAGCGACGACAACGGGGTGCCGCAGACGACCGCCGCGCGCTCGAGGGCCGCCAGTGCGCGCGGTACGGTCTGCGTGATCGGTTGCGCCGGGCCGCCGGGCACGCGCCGGACGCGCCGGGCGAGGGCCCGCCACCGCTGCCGCCGGCGCACGGTCTCGTGCACCACGGTCCGGGTCTGGACGGCCAGATGGCGGGCGACCGTCCCGTCGTGATCAGCCGCGTGCCATGCGAAGCCCGTGGCGATGGCGCCTATCACGACAATGGCCGCTGTCGCGCGCGGACCGGGGATCAGGCGTTCAAGGGCGGACGTAACGGGCGGCATAACGCGTTCCATGAGGGTTGACGAGAATCTCGCGCAGCGCAAAACCGGGCGGCGGCGCGGCTGTCAGGACGTGCGCGAGCGCCCGGCTCGGCCAGGAGCCGGTGGCACCGATCTGCGCGCCGCGCACATGATGCATGCGCGCGCGGACCGTGAGCGTGGCGCGCCGTGGAGAGTCCGTGGGCCCCACCATCTTGGTGACCTCCGGACCCGCCTGCAGCGTCACCCGCGCCCCGGGCAGGGCCAGCGCCTGGGCGGCGCGCAAGTCGGCGCCGTAGGCTATCGACGCATCGCGCGCGAGCCCGACGAGGTGATGGCGGTCGAAGGCTCGTTCCACGGCGATCGCGCCCTCAACACCGAGGGCCGCGCGGTAGGCGATGCGGGTCTGCGTCAACTGGCGGGCGGCGCCCCAGGCCATGAGTCCCGTGACGCCGGTCGCCAAAGCGACGACGCCGAGACCGCCCAGGCGCACCCAGGCGGTCGGCACCCCGGCCCAGGTACCGGGGACGGGATATCCGGGCACCCGGGAGGCCAGCAGCGGATACCACTCCTCGAACGCCAACACTACGGGGTCCCCGGCATCCGGGACGCGGGCCGCCTCGGCCGAGTCCTGTCCCAGTGCGCGCACGGCCGCCTCATCGAAGACCACGGCGCTGGCAAACCCGCCCGGCGTGCCATCGAGACCCAAGGTCCATGCGCACGCGATCCCCTCGTCTTCGCTGCCGAGGCGCAGGACATAGGTGATCGGCAAGGGCTGCTCGTGGCGGGCCCGGTAACGCGCGAGTAACACGCCGAGCGGCACCGTCCGCCGGCCGGGCGCGCCGGCCGCGTAGACCTCGGGGGTACAATAGGTGACCGCCTCATCGCGAAACGCGACCCCGCGCTCCCCCAATTCCTGGATGATCAGACGCTGGCGCTTGGCGCCGGCGAGGCGGCCGATCGCCAGCGCCTTGTCGTAGGCGGCCGCGCGGAAGACGGTCTTGACGGGTGCTGCTGGAGCCTGCGCGAGGCGCCGCGAACCCGTCGCGTCGACCGCCCACCACGTGGGTTGGTCGCCCACCTCCGCCATGACGAGATGACGGGCGGCGGACGCGGCGGCACGCGAGGATGGGCGGCGAACCCGCATTCGCGTCAGGCGGCGGATGATGTCCTGGGGCTTGCGCATGTTACAGGCTCGACCCGACGAGCGGGTCATAATGCGGGGCCGGCAGAATCGTGGCGCGCACCAGAATCACGAGCTGCTCCACCTTCCCTTGGTTGGCGATGCCTTGGAAGAGTTTGCCCAAAAACGGGATCTTCCCAAGGCCCGGCGTGGCCGAATCCTGGTGGGTCGACGAGAGCTGCCGCGAGCCGCCGATGATCAGCGTCTTGCCGGTGGGCACCAGGCTTTGGATGTAGGCTTGCCGCAGATCCTGGACCGGCCCTTGTAATTGGGTGCCGTCCACCGTGAAGGTATCGAAGCGGTTGATCTCCGAAAGCGCCGGGACCAGGGTCAATGTCACGTAACGGTTGGAGAGCACGTCCGGGACGACGGAGAGCGACAGGCCGTTCAGAGCATACGAGAGACCGGCGCCAGTGGACGCGCTACCGGACAATCCGGTCACGTTCGAGCTCACGCTTCCCACATAGGGGAGCTGGGTGCCGGAAAAGAGCGTCGAAGGGGCCCCATTTTCCACCACGAGGCTCGGCTCGCTCACCACGCGCACGTCGGTCACCGTGCGCAGGGCGGAGATCAGGGAGCTCACGGAGGCGCCCGTGTAATTCAGCGTCGTGGCCCCGCTCGTCGTGCCGCTTGCGGTGGCCGAAGCCGTCGCGACAGCCGGGGCACTGTTGGCGAAACTCAATTTCGCGATGGCGCCCGAGATGTTGGCGATCTTCGACCAATTGATCCCCCATTGCAGCCCGTGGCTCAAATCTACTTCGAGGATCGCGGTATGGATCTGCACGCGAGTATCGGCGGCCACCACGTAACGGCGAATGAAGGCGCTCACGCGTGCGAGCCCTCGCCCGCCCGCGGTCACGCTCAGGATGCCGGTCGCCGTGTTGACCCCGACGCGAGCGTTCCGTCCGGCCAGCGTTTTCAGGGATTGTTGGAGATTTTTGATCTTCTCCGCCTTGGTGGCCCCGCTAATCGTGAATTCCGCTTCCATGGAGGAACCGCCCGACCCGCCGGTGGACCCCGTGGATCCGGCCATGCCGCCGACGGGGGCGCCCCCGGGCATGCCGCCACCCATCATGCCGCCGACCCCGCCCATGCCGCTGCTCGAGGCGCCGCTGGCCGCGGTGTTGCCCCCCACCGCATACTGGCCGGCGCCGGCCGTGAAGAGATTGGTGGGCACCCGATAGAAATAGGTCGCGCGGGGCGCGATCAGGACCTCATGACGGTGGGGACGCACAATCGCGGCATAGCCCGCGGCCTCGGCCAGCGTGCGCATCGCCTGGGGAAACGGGGCATCGTGCAGGGTCGCCGTGACGGAGGTCTTGGCGCGGGCGCCGTGCACGAAAAACACGGAATCCCCGCGCGCATGGGCCGCGGCGGCGATGAGCAGACCCACGGGTGTGTGCCGGGCCCGGATCGAGACCGGGTGGCGCACCGGCTCGTATCGGACCAGCCGATGACCGACGTAGGCCCCGGCGCTCTCCACGACCCCCGCGCGAATCGGATGGACTTGTGCCAGCAGGTGGTGCTGACGATGGGCCATTTGCCGCAGGGTCGGTGGCGCGGCACACCCGGCCAGACCCGCCGCGACAAGCAATGACAGACAACGGTTAGCGCGCATGAGGCAATCTCCGGACGGTTAGGGGGCTTGCCATGGTCACGACGGCGACGCGATTGCCCCGATAGATATGCACGCGCAACCGGTAGAGGGCGGCCAGCTGGCGCAGGACCGCGACCACGTTGGGGCCGTGGAGGCTGTACGGATACGGGACCGCGTAATCTTGGGCGGTCCGCCACGCCAGGTGCCATTCATGATGGTTCAGGAATCGGCGCATGTCGGTCGAAAGCCGTTGCGCGCGCAGCATCATCGTCAGGACCTGCGGTGTCACCACGCGCGAGAGCGGCCGCCCCCCGGCCTTTGCCCCCGCCGGACGGCCGGCCGGATGGATCCCGGCCGGCGTGCGCACGGAGGACGGCCGCACGACGGTCACGGAGACGGCCGTGCGATGCCGAATCGCGGGCACCCCGCCGGCCTGCCAGATGACCGCGGTCCCCTGCCCCGTCGTCACGCGCGTGCGGACGGCAGCCGGCACGATGGCGTAATAGGGTCCTTCGCGCATCAGCAAGGCCGCATGGTAGCGTCCGCCGCGCCACGTCTGGGCGCGCCGCACGCGGGCGCCATGGGGATATTGCACATACAGGGCATGGCGACCCCGAAAGGCCTGGATCGGATAGCTCCGAGGTGGACCCGTGAACCGGTACGCGAAGGCGTAGCCGCGGTTGCCCGGTGGCGGAAGGGGCGCGGTGAGGTTAGGTTTGGCCCACGCGGGCGTGGCGCAAAGACCCAGCGCGAGCCACGCGACCGGTGGGAGGCGGCGAACGAGCAGATGAAGTGGCGTCATGGCAGCGAGTCCTTGAGTAAATACGGTATTACGATATCCACGGACCGTGAACGGCCCGGAAAGACGGTGAAGTGCAAGCGGCGTGGCCGCGCCCCCCAGGCCATGAGGTGCGCGGCGACCGTAATGAGGCGATGGTGCGCGGCGCGGCGCTCATGCCGCCCATGGCGGGAGAACGCGATAAGCCAGAGCATCGTGGCAGACACCAGGCGCGTGCGCGCGGCTTGCAGCCGTCGCCGTCCTTGCGGCGTCAGCCGCTGGGCGGCGAACCGGACGACGACTGCGGGCGAGTCGGCCGCCGAGGGCGGCGACGGGTGCGGACGATCGACGCGGCAGGCTTGGCAAAGAGGCGACGGCCTTGCGACGGAAACCGCGGCCGCAGGGTCGCCGATTTTCGTGCGCGGGTCACGATGTCCCGCGTTTGCCCGTGCCGGTGCACGCCGGCCTGCCGCTTGCGACGACGACCATACGGATAGCGGGCCCAGGGACGTCGTCAGCGTCCAATCGGTGCGTATCGCATCGAGTCGCCAGTAGGGACCGTCACGGTGCGGGATCACGGGATGCAGGTGTCCCTGCGCCCCACGGTACGCGGCCCGCAGGATGGTGACGCGCGGCGGGACCGCGACGTAGGTGTGATGGGTCCCGGCAAAGACCTGCACGGCGCGCAAGGGGCGACTCGTGCGCGTGGCGGGCACCGCCACGTGATACGCGAAGTGGTACGCCGATAACCGAGGGGGCGGCGACCCGCCCCAGAGCGCGAGGGCCCCCCATACGAGAGCGAAGAGTCCGACAATCGCCGCCGCCATCAAAATACCCTCGCGGGGTGCATACGGCAGAGACGGGCGTACACCCGGTACACCCGCCACATATAGGGCCGCCCGAGCTTCGGGGTGGCGCTGTGATAGGCGGCCACCGCGAGCCACCAGTGGCCCCAACGCGCGTGGAGACGGGCCAGGATATGGCCCGCGGCGGCAATATTCATAAAGGGGCGCGTGACCGCCGCCAGCGACGGGAACATCGCCCCGTGATAGCGCCAGTCCACCTGCATGGGTCCGATGTCGATACGCGTATGCCCGGTGCGCAGGGCGTCTTCGGCGGCCTGCATCAAGGCGCGTCGGCTCGCCAGATAGGCCGGTTGGCCGTCGACATCCAGCGTCCAGGGCCACGGCGCGCCGTGGCGCCCGGATTCGGTGATGGCGATGGCCAGCAGCAGGTGCGGCGGGATGCCGTAGGCATAGGACGTCACGGCGCATTGCGCGGCCAGGAGGCGCGCCTCCCGGACGGGCGACTGAGACCGTTCCGTCGCGGGCCCCGGTTGCACGCGCCGGAACGCGGCCGCGCCGCCCGGCGTGCCGGGCGGAAAGATGGCGGAGGCCCACGGCGAAGCTCCCCAGGCGCCTGCCGGCAGGCTGACGAGCGCAAACATCAGGGCGACCGCCGCTTTCATCGCCGAAAGACCACAGTCCGCATCACCATGATCGTGAGGGCCTTGCCGGGCTCCACGATCAAGGTCGGTGGGATGTTCATGTACGGGTTCAGGATGTTTTGCGCCTCGTTCACGATGACCTGGCCGCCGGCGCCCAGCGACGAGCTGCCCCCTCCCCCGCCGTAGTTATAGGTGCTGCTCGACCCGCCGCCGCCCAGGTTCGCCAGGTTGGAGAGTTCGGCGACCAGGAACGCGGACCCCAGGGATGACCAGAGGTGATCGTCGACGTGCGCCGCGACCCCCGCCGAACCGCGCACGCCGCCGGCCTCCGTGCCCGGCAGGCGCAGGGTTTCGCCGTCGGGGAAGATGAACTCCCTGAATGCGACGAGCGTCCGGCTCTGACCATCGAATACGCGCGAGTCGTAGGAACCCACGACCTTCGTGCCGGCGGGAATCGCCACCTGGCCGCGAGGGCTATAGATCGTGCGCGTCACCTGGGCCACCACCGACCCCGGGAGCTGGGTATTGATGCGCGTCAGCAGAATCGCCGGGATGGGCGTACCGGGCGCGATGGCGACCCCGTGGATCGCGCGATGAATCCGCGCGGGTTGGCGTTTTTTGGTGTGGCGATGCGCGGTGGCCAGATAACGCCGGTAGCTATGGGTGCGAGACGGCGGCCGCGGTTTCTGAAACATATTGGCCATCGTGTGACGCCCGAATGACGACAAGGGCGGCAACCCGCCGAGCGCCGCCGGGCTGCCGGGGTTTCCCGCGCCGGCCAAGGGTGTCGGGGCTGCTCCCGGAAACTCCTCGGGAAATGCGGACGACCCGCCTGCGAGAGCGGCGGGCGCCGATTGCCCTCCTTTCTGCACCACGATGCCGCTCGCGCGGATATTGGCCCAATGCGCGCGGGCCCTGTTCGCGGCGTCTGGCACCGGGGGCGGGCTGTCCACGTTCGCGTAGGGGCTTGTGGTATCCGGCGATGGGGGCAGACCGGCACCGGAACCCCCTTGCGCCTGATCCGAGACGCGCGCCGCCGGGGACGTCGGATAGACCGACGCGGCGGCCAGCGCCGAACCGCCGCCCAACCCGTTGGGAGAGGAGTAGCCGCGTTCCTGTTTGCGCAAGAGATGGCGCAGATTCCGCGCATTGGGCCGCTCCTGCGCGAGGTCCCGGTGGCGCGACTGGCGCGCCTGATGCTGCACGGCCGCCTTATGGTGGGGCAACAGACTATCGATCACGGTGATGCCCAGGACCAGGACACCCAGCACGCCCCCGATCCACAGGACCAGGCGACGGCTGGGCAGGCCGCGCCCCGCCGAATCCGGCGGGCGCCGATCCTGAACCTCGGGCGTGGGAGAGTCGGCCGTCATCGTCAGCCGCCCGCACTGAGCACGGATGGCAGAACGAACACCCGCCGCCGATGGCCACCACCGTGTTGCCCGCGCGCCTGCCGGCGATTGACGATCGTGACGCGGTGCCCGCCCTGGCGAAGGACGGCCCGGTGAAAGGTGCGCTGGACGATGAGATAGTGGCCCTTGACGACATAGCGGGTGAGCGCGTAGTGCCCGTTGTGACGACGGATAAAGAGCGCCGGCGTCACCTGGGAGTGATCCGGCAGATGGATCCAGGTCCACACGCCGTTATCGAACACGACCCGCGGCCGGAACGCGGCGCGCCCCCGCACGGTGTAATCGAAATTGAGCCGGGCCGGGTTCCCTACCTCCCCGGCCATGAGGTCATGGCGCCGACGGCGCGCGCGTTTGCGGGCCCGGGCGCGGTGCGCTGCCACCTCTTGGTTGTACAAGAGGATCTGCGGGTACTGCCAGGAGACCTGCTGGTACCAGCGCCCGGTCAAGGGTCCGGAGCGCAAGGTGACCTCGTACACGCGCTCGTTGGTGATGATGGTGGCCGACGTGAACAGCCCCGACTTGACGGGCTTGATCAGGATATTGCCGGGCGCGAGTGCCGTAATCCATTGGACCGAGTCGCCCACGGCGAGCGATTCCAATTTTTCCCCGGGCGCCAGTTGGATGTCGGTGACCGACATCGGGCGCGTCAGAATCGTGTAGGTGCGGTAGCGGCTGTAATTGAAGACCACGATGCGCGAGGACTGCGGCATCACGTAGGGAGTGGCCGCGGCCCGCGCGGGGAGGCCGACCATGAGCGCCGTACCGCTCGCCAGCGCGCTTGCCATCAACGTGGCACGAATAAGGGTTCGTAGGCGCATCACATCACCGTGCGGGTAATCGAGAAGTTGGTTTCATACAGCCCCAGCGGATTTTTGTAGATGGCCGCCACCGTGGTGGGCGGGACGATGACGTAGGTCACCGTGATCGCGTAACGCAAATCCGTGATCCGGCCGGTTTGATTGGAGGAGCGCGTCGCATCCATCTTGATATAGGCATTGCCCTTACCGAGAAAATTGACGGATTCCACCTGTGCGGTGACCCGCAACGAGGGGTCCTTCATGAGCCGCCCGAGCGGGTTGTAATGCCGGACCCAGTGATCGAATTGCTGGACCGCCTCTCCGCGCGTGGTGTGGTAATCGGCGACCAGGTTGCGTTTCGTCAGAACCGGGTTTATGGCCACGAGGTTGTGGGCCCAGCGGGCCAGAAAGAAGCGCAGATCGTTATGGGTCGGTTTCAGATGCGCGGCCGGCAAGGGGCGGGCCGCGAGTTCGCCGTGACGATTCACCTGAATGACGTAGGGCACGACGGTTTTGAGCGGCAGCACCACCACCAGCGCCGCAGCCATCAAGACGACAGCGCCCGCCATCAGGGCCGTCAGCAGAAAGAATCGGTTGCGCTCGACAATCGGCCGGCCGAAGCGCTCGAAGAATTGGGCGCTCGCGTTCTTCGCCAACGCGGGCGGCGGGGCGGCGGACGGTGTGACATCACGCGTTTTGCTCATGGCCGCCATTGTGACCAAGGCATCGGAGACGCGGGCGGCGATTAGGGCCGCGCAAGTCGTGTCATTCGCGCGCGATCCCGCTTGCGTCCGGCGTCCCGTTGGTCATTGGCGCCTGCGATTCGTCACGCGCCGAATGGCGGCGGTTTGCCTCGCGCATTCGCCCCGGCATTCTGGCCATTGCCTCGTATATTGGCGCGATGGCGCGCGGTGCGCGGTGCGCGGTGCGCGGGGAGGGATTATGGGGCATGGGAACGCATTTTTTCTGTATTTTGTGGCGGTGATCGTCCCGATAGGCGGGTGGCTCTATTTTAGCGTGGAGGGCCTGCATCACATGACGCCGGCCGACGTGCCGCGTTCTCAGAACACGTGGGTCGCCAACCGCATTATCGTCATGTTTGTGGAAGCGGTGATCGCCGCGTGGCTTGTCCCGGTAATGCCTCATGGAAACGCGTTGCCGTGCACGGTTGCAGCCGTCCTGTTCGTGCAATCCGCCTATTTCACGTCAAAGGCGCGGCGGCAATTTTTGGACTGGATCGCCGAGAGCCGCGAAACGTCAGGGAACAAGTGACAGACCCCACACCAGGGAGGCGACATACCAAAAAGCATTGAGTGGGCGAATCTCCAGATAGTACGAGCGGAAGAAGATACCCAGCATCGCAAAACCGAACAGCACGGCTCTGAGCAAAAGCCCCATGGTTGGCATGATCAGCGAGGGCCAGGTGTCGGAGCGCGGCGTGAATCGTTGTATGGCCGTCTTGATGCCGGCCACACAGAAGACGAAAACCAGACTGCCGATGGCCACCTTGAGAACGAATATCGCGAGAAACGCGGGAAGCGTTGGCGAAATCGTCGAATAGGCCGACGAGGAAATTGGCCAAGGCTGCCAGCAAGTGAAACAGACGATGGGTCCGCCGCTTTGGAGAAAATACGCCACGCCAAAGCAAGGTGGCGCCAGCGTTTTCGAGATATCCCGCACATACCGAAGCACCGCCAATGACAAGCTGTCCACGCCCCCTCCCCAGAAATCGACGTGACCCACATCGCGATACCAAGATGATCTCATAGCGTTCTACCGGACGGTACCGCTTCGACCACGCTCAATACCTGCGTTCTCGATCCCGCTTGCGTTCGGCGTCCCGTCGGGCACACTGAGATCATCGCATCGCTAAGAGGGTCCGTTCATGTTGGCCATCGAACCGGGGGCGGGTGGCGCGCCCGTAGCGCGCTTCATCGCCCAGGCGCGCCAGCTGCTCGACATCAACATGTATCTCTTTACCGATCGGCCACTGATCGCGGCCGTCCGCGCCGCGGTCGCGCGCGGGGTCCCTGTCCGCATCCTCCTGGACCGGCGCCCTTACGGGGGACGGCCGCGCGGGGAGGTCCGCCGCCTGCGGACGAGCGGCGCGCAGGTCCGTTTCGCGCCGGCCCGATTCACCAGTCACGCGGGCCGCTATCGGTTCGATCACGCCAAATACCTGGTGAGCGGGTCGCGGGCCGTGATCGGGACTGCGAATTTGACGTGGTCGGCCTTCCACAGGAACCGCGAATACCTTTGGACGGCGCGGCAACCGGCCGTGGCCGCCGCCCTGCGCGCGGTCTTTCGGGCCGACTGGGAGAATCGCCGCGCGGGGCCGGCCCCGCGGCGCCTCCTGGTCGTGTCCCCGGGCGCCACGCCCCTCCTCCTGCGCGCGCTCGATCAGCCCAGACCTGTGTGTGTCGAATCCGAGGAGATGGGGCATGATCGGTCGATCCTGGCCGCGCTGCGCCGCAAGGGCGCGGCCGCGCACGTCGTACTGCCGGCCCGTTTGAGTGGGTACGACCGGCGATTGGCCGAGGGCCTGCGCCGGGCCGGCGTGCCGGTGCGCTTTCTCGAGAGCCCCTATATCCACGCAAAACTGATCGTGGGCGACCGGTTCGCGTTTCTGGGTTCGGAAAACTTTTCTTGGACGAGCCTGAACCGCAATCGCGAGGTGGGGGTCATGCTGGGGCAGCCGGACGCACGTCGCCTGTTTCAGAGGTGCGAAGGAGATTGGGCGCGGGCGCAACCCAGTGGGCCATAGCGCGCAGTCGGCTAAGGTGCCAGATCGTCTTCGGAGTTGCCCCGAAGGATCGCTTCGTAATCTCGGCCTCCGTAGTAGGCACCGACGATCGACACAATCCGTGCCTCGGTGTCCACGAGGAACGCAATCACGGCACGACGACGGTAGTTTGTGATGCGCAAGCCCGCTAGAAGGTCGTCGCGCCCGCGGCCACGCATCGGGAACGTGGCAAGCCCTTCGCAATACGTAATAATGGCATCGACGTAACGGCCGGCAACGGCTGGCGAAGCGGTCTTGCTGACGTAGTCCTCGAGTTCTGCAAGCTGGTCGCGGGCTGCGGGAGAAAACTGGACCGTGTAGCTCATGTCCGGTTCTTGGCGACCACCTTCCTGCGTTTCACCAAATGCTCGCGCACTTGGTCTCCTGTAAGGGCCTGCCCCGGGTCCGCTCGCAACGCCTCCGCTGCTGGCACCACAGTGTCGCGTAGCCACTTCTCCAGGGCTTGGTCACGCGCGAGCAGCGCCCGCAGGCCGTCCCGGATGACCTCGCTTTCGGTGGCGTACTCACCCGAGCGCACCTTGGCCTTCACCGCGTCGGCCATTTCCTTGGGTAGAGTGATGCTGAACTGTTGAGTCGTTCGCATGCTGGAACTCTGGCGATTGAATAGGATTTAATCCTACGCTGTGGATTGCGAGCAGTCCAGTCTAGGCCCAGCCATTCTCAATGTGAAATGACAAAATCCGGGACGCCCGGTGGCAGGTCTGTCCATTTCGCTGGCGACCGCGCCGCTTCCTCGAAGCCGGCGCGTGTCCCCTCACACCCGCTTTTGAATGCTCGCGACCCAAAACCGCGCGGTCACCGCCAGGATCCCCAGCGCGAAGGGAATGACGAGGGGCGGTATCGGCAACGGCAGGACCGGGATCATCGCGGCCAGCAAAACCAGACCGCCGGCGCCGCGCGAGGCGTAGCGGTGGCGCATCGGGCTCGAGAACTCGAAACGCCATTTGCTGATGCGTCGGCGAATCCAGCCGTCCCACAAGGCCGCGGCGAGCACCGGGATCGCGTAGGGCAGCCAGACCGCGATCACCGCGGCGCGGTAAAACGCCACATAAAAGAGCCACCAGACGGCATCGAGGCGCGCCTGCAGGACGCCGCGCACGCGCGCGACGGTCTCGTTGAAGGGCGTGCCACCCGAGACCCGGCGCGGATCCGTCCATCGTTGCATATCCGAGATCGCATCCGTTCGGATCAGGGTATCCCGAAACCAGCGCGCCCCCATGAGGTCGATCGCGCGTGCGGCGCTGGTGCCCGTCATCGCGACCGTCAGGGTTTGCTGGTCGTGTAAAAACCGTTGCAGGGTCGCGGTCGGCGCGAGGATGACCACAAAGCCAATGTCGAAGGCCAGGAGCGCCACCCACAGCAACACCGGGTGACGGCGGCCGCCGGATTTTCCGTTACCGCCGGCCATGGCGCGCCCTCCGGGGTGTGGTGGAAGACGACAGCCTCTGGTACAGCGCCTGGGCACGCGCGGCCGTGGCCCGGCGGCCCTCGGCGCGTATCGTGACGGCCAGGGCGCCCTCGTGGTCTCGGCGCCACACCCGGTAAGGCACGGCCAACATATCCCATTCCTCTTGATGGACGCTGACCCGCAGGGCGGCCGTCTCCGCGCAGAGGGCGTGCAGGGCCGTCTCCGTCTCCTCCCGCACCTCGTAATCGGCGATGCCGCACAAGACCGCCTCGCGCACGGCCAGCAGAAACCGTCGCAGCACGGACCGGCGTTTCGCCGGCGTGCGCAGCTCCGGGCCTACGATCTCGACACAGGCGAGCAGGATGCCGTGGTACTGAGGCCAGAGGAGACAGAGGCGTTGCACGGCCTTGTGGGCGCGGGCCGCCGAGGCCTCGCGGGTCAAAAGCGCGGTGGCGGGTTCGATGGGGCTGTGGTTCACGACCAGGCGCATGCACGATTCCTTACAAGGTCAGGATGGGCACGCGTCCCTTCACCAGCCGCCCACCGGGAAGTTTCGCGAAATAATGGAGAGGCGGCAGCGACCCGAAATGCGACGCCGCTACGGCATATTCGCTGTCGTCTTTCAGGCTTTCGGCATAGCCCCCGCCGTAAGTCTCCTGCAAGGTCGGCCCCACGCCTTGCGAATAGTTTTTCTGGATCTGCCGGACCCGCACCTTGGGCAGGGCCTCCGAAAGGTACTTCTGCGTGGCGCCGTCGTTCACGCGCAGCGCCACGGTCGTATTGGCATTGGCCATCACCTGTTCGGCGCGCGCCTTGGAGCCCAACCGCGCCTCGAGGTCCGCCACCGTCTGCGTGGCGATTGCCACCCGCATGAGCGCACCGCCGCCCTTGTTCATGATCTGGATGAGCGGCTGATTGATGACCTCGGCCGCCTCATCCACGAACAGGTTCACGGGGACGTTGCCCGCGCCATAGTTATAGCGATCCCCCGCCACCGCCGCGAGGTCGGACAAAATGAGCGCGCCTATTGCCGTGCCCACCTGCGCGTCGGACAAGGAGTCCAGGCCGACGTAGAGGACTTGGCGGTTCTTGACGATGCGGCCGGTGTCGGTGATCACGCCGTCGTCCGGTCCGGGCGTGGGCGAGAGCAGGTCTTTCAAGGGACCGCTCGTCAACATGCCGAGGAGCGGGATCAAGGAAGAGACCATCTTGCCAAAATGGTCCTTGTTGTGAGTTTGCATGGAAATGAGGCCGTCCACCTCGGGAGTATTCAGGCCCTTGGGGGCCAGAACCCGATCGTAGAACGCCATGTATCCTACGATCTCGTTATTCTTGGCGTTCATGAGGAATGGGCCAATCTCGTCTTTGCGGGCGTGCGCCTCGCAATACTGGCGCAGGCCCGCGAGCGCCAGGGGCTCGATGCCTGACTCGATGTACCGGCGAATCTTTACGAGGCTCGCGCGCTCCCCAATCAAATGCAGGCCGCCCACGACGGTATCCAGGGCCTGCCAGCAAAACGCCGCGAACGGGTCGGCCCCGCCCTCGGCACGCGTGATCAGGGCCGCGATGCGCGAGGCGATCTCGGTGCCGCGGTTGAAGTTGCGCAAGGGGTCGATGCGCGCCGAGGTTTCCGGGTAGGCCGGGTGAAAGTACACGAACCGTTCGGGATGGCCGCAGGCCCGACAGGCCCGCTCCGCGTTCTTGCGCAGGTCGTGATCGCCTTTGGGATCGACGATAATCACCGGTTCCTCGCGCAGGATCGCCTGGGTGATGAGGTTGTCGAAGAGGCGGGTCTTGCCCGACCGCGTCGTGCCGACAATCAGCATATGCCCATACAGGTTGCCAAGCGGCATGGTGACAGGCCCCTCGGGGGCCAAGGCGTGCAGCCAGGCGGCCCCCTGGACTCCGGCCGTGATTTGGCCGCGCGCGCGGCCGGTTCCGGGGATAATGGCGTCGATCCCCTGGCGGCCGATATGGTAGGCCTGTTCGCTGCACGACGCCGTCCACTCGAAGCCATACCCCATCCAGAGCTGATCGCTCGCAATGGCCGCGCGGTAGGCGGGCTCGGCCTGCGCCCAGGGCAGAAACAGCAATGTGTGGGCGGTCAGGGCCCGCCGCTCGCGGTAGCGCCAGACCCCTTCGCTCAGACGAATGGCAGTCATCGCGGCGCAACCGCCGGCAGCGGTCACCAGGGTCGCCAGGGGCAGGGTCGCCGTATAGGCCAGGACCACGCAGGCCGCGGTCGCCATACCCCACCCCGCTCCGGCCGCCAACTCGTAGGGCGGACGAAACGGGATCTCGAAGACCATGTTGTCGCGATTCATCATCCGTTTACCCCGTCCGTTTCCGGGATTTTCAGATAGGTTTGGTTATCGATTTGTCCGCTGGGCAAGTCGGCCAGCCAGCTCGCCGCCTCTTCCGGCGGGATAGCCCACGCCGATTGCAAGGCCGCGACGGCCTCGGGCAGCGGGATATAGGCAAAACCTCGTTTGCGTTTGACGGCCTTGGACGCGCGCGCGAGCGCCCGCAACACCGCCTCCCGATCCCGGGGTGCCTCGGATGGCGCGGGCGAAACCGGCGCGGGCGCCGAGGGGATGGCGCGCGCTCCCTCCCGGATCGCCTGCATCCAGGCGGCCACGTCCGGCCGGATCACGATGGCCCGGGTTTCACTGTCCCCCATGGGCAGCATGCGGACCCGCTTGGCCGGCGTAATGGGATCGGGGACCACGATCATATCCGGCGCCTGCAACAAGGCCAGCACGTCCTTTGCCGGGATGCCGTACCCGGTCACCGCGTCCGGGTACCGGAGGGCGAGCCCGTCTTCCACGGACCAGGCAAAGGCCGCGGGACGCGCGCCGCGCCCGAGATCTTCGGCGATGGCGAGCAGGATCTCCCCCAAAGGGCCCAGGGCGCGCAGGGCCGCGCCCGGGTCGCCGGGTACCGGAGACGATGCCAGGCCCGGAGGCCTCTCGTCCGATGTTGCCCCCAGCGCCTGTGGCGCCCCCTTCAGCGGTGGCGACAGCGGCAACGGGGGCGGGGTCGCCGCAATCACCGGTTGCGAAGGGGGCGCCACAGGCGCTGGGGAGAGAGGGGATGCCGGGGACCGTGGCGCGGCGCCATCCGTCGCCGTCGATCCAGCGCCCGTGCCGGCATCGACCCGTCCGGGCACGACCGGAGGCGGCGGATCGATGAGCAACGCGGGGTCGCGCAGCCGCAAGGCGCGCACGAAGACCTCGCGTCCCCCGGGATCACGCATCGCCTCGGGCGAGAGCCGGTGGTACGGACCGTTCGCGGCGGCCATCGCGAGCCCGCGCTCGATCAGGATCTGGGCCACCCGGTCGGGGTCGCTCGGGATCCCCGGCATGTGATCGCGCTTCAAGGCGGCGATGGCCTCGGCGCCCGCCTTCGGCCACACGAGATACAAGGCATCCTCGAGGTGCCAGACCATGCCGCCGGGACGATTGACGGCAAATTGCCCTTCCCGACACAGGCGCCGCAAGGCATCGAGCAGGTAGCGCTCGACCGGCACGCCCAAATCGCTCTCGCCGGGCGCCGACTGGGTCCCCAATGTCGCGACGTCTTTTTGGACGCTCCAGGCATCGGCCTGGGTCGCGATGTCGCGCAATGCGTTGGCGCCATATTCGAGTCCCGCCAGGGACTCCGCCAGGAGCTGCAGGATTTCCCCGGCATCGTCTCCCGCGAGAAAGGCCAGACCCTCGGTGCCGATGAGCCGGGGCGCAATCAAGGTCGCCATGATCAGATGCTTGTCGCGCCGTCCGCTGCGCCAGTGGAGAAAATACCGCTCCTTGCCGGCGAGCCAGTCGGCAAGCGACAGCGCGAACGGCGACCACATCTGGCCGTCGCGGTCGGTCACGGAGACGTCGGTAATGGGCTTGGCCGCGTCGTGCAGCAGGCCCGCGAGAAACGCGGCGTACTGCCAGCGCGGGAGCGCGGCGCGGCGCGCGCTCGCCGTGTCCCCGCCCCCGACCAGCATCGTATCGAGCAGCCGCAAGGCCTGAAACGCGGCCTCCAATCCATGCCGCAGGAGACCGCCCGCGCCGCGGTGATGATGGGATTGCGAGGCGGGCAACAAGTGCACGTGCGCGGCATACCGGGTGATGACCGGGGCATACCACTTATCCCAGGGACTCTCGCCCACGCCGGACGACAGACGAATCTTGTCGAGGAGTTCTTTTTGGTCCTGCAACAAGCGCGCGGGGCTTGCCGGAGGCAATCCCTTCAGAAAAGGAGGGTATCGTGGGATGTCGTCCGGGTCTGCCGCCAGGGCGTCGTGCGCGGGCGACGGTTTCGGTTGGACGAAACGATGCCAGAAACCCATCAGGCAGCCCTCGTGAGAGATCGCGCCGGCCACAGATAGCCCTGCCCCAGGAGCACGCCGCAGTCGCGCACGAGGTCGCGGTCCGCGGGCGACTCGATCCCCTCTGCAATCGTTTGCGCGCCGATGCTCGCGCCGAGATCGGCGACATGCCGGATGATGCTCCGGGCCGTACGGTATTGGCGCGCGCGCACGACGATATGGCGATCGATCTTGATGAAGTCCGGCGCGGTCAACGCGATCCGCCGCAGACCGTCCTGACCCGCGCCCACATCGTCGATCACGAGGCCGATGGGGGCCTGGTCACGGAGCGCGCAGAACGCAGCCGCCGCCGCCTCCACATGATGGCGGCCTCCCCGTTCCGTCCATTCGACGTGCCAGGGGATATGGGCAGCCTCCTGAAACGCGCCCAACAAGGCACGGACCAACGGCTTGTCCAGGATTTGCCGGGTGTCGATATTCACGGTGCAAAAGCCGGTCAGGCCCGCGTCCCGCGCACAGAGTCCGATTTGCGCATACCACGCGCGCCAGCGCGCGGGATCGGCGGGATGGGGATGCGCGCAGAGCAATTCCCCGCCCACGACCTCCGAGGAGGCCAGATCCACGATGGGTTCCCATGTGGCAAAAAGCGTGCGTTGAGCTGTCATGGGCGGGATCGTGCCGCATGGCGCGGGTGCCGAGGGTGCGAATGACCGGCCTTACCACGCGCCGTTTGCGCGAATAGCCCCTCCTCGGCGCCCGCAATCGCGGCTTGCATTTTCCCGGAACGCCGTAGGATCGATCGCATGATCCTCTCGGAGAGGGACTCATGACATGGGACGAATACTTCGCCGCCTGGCAGGCTTGGACGCACGCCCATGGCGGGCGCATGCCGCCCGTGCGCGACCAAGGGCGCGTGACGCCGCTGGGCCGCTGGTGCAACCAGCAACGGTATCTCCATAAGGCCGGCCGTCTGGACCCCGCGAAGGCCGCACGTCTGACCGAGGCCGGGTTTTTCGCAGGTGCCCCGGCGCCCGACCGGGCCGCGCGCATCGTGACCGACCTGCACGATCTGGTCGCCGAAGGGCGCCGATTTGGAACCGTGTATGCCGATCCACCCTGGCTCTACGACAATCGCGCCACGCGGGCGGCCGCGCAAGACCATTACGACGGCATGACGCTGGACGCCTTGGCGGCTCTGCCGGTCGGCGATCTCGCCGCGGACGACGCCCACTTGCACCTGTGGATTACGAGTCCGTTGCTGTTACAGGCGCAACGCCTGTTCGACGCCTGGGGATTCGAGTACGTGTCGGGCCTCGTGTGGGAAAAAGACCAGATGGGGATGGGCAACTATTGGCGCATCAATCATGAATTGCTGCTCCTGGGCGTACGCGGCCAGGCCCGCTCCTTCCGCGTGAAGAATCTGCGCAGCGTGGCGCGCTTCCCCCGCCGCCGGCACTCCGCGAAGCCCGAGCAGATTCGCCAGATGATCGAGGCCGCAAGCCCGGGCCCTTACCTCGAACTCTTCGGCCGGCGCACAGCACCTGGGTGGACGGTCTTCGGCAATCAGGTCCAGACCGATTTGTTCGACACCGACACCATCACCGTTCCGGCTCCGTCACGGCAACCCGAGACGACGCCGGTTCAAACCCCTCTTGCTGAGACGTGGCCCACGCAGGCCACGGGAGGTTAGCGGTATGCGCGTACACTCAACCCCTGCCCACACAGTGCGAGCGACGCTAGATGAAGAGATCTTAGCGGCGATTGCGCTGTCGACCACCCCACCGACCGCGTTTGCCATCGCGCAACGGTGTCCCTCGGCCGCCGAGACGCACCAGGTGTCCCTGCGCCTCCAGGTCCTGAAGCGGGCGAGACGCATCATCGGTCTGGGAGATGGACGCCGCGCCCGGTACCGCCTCGCGCCCGGCGTGCGCCCACAGGCAGCCGGCATCGCCAGGCTCGGGCGGCGCGAAGATCCCTTTGGCGAGGAATCCGCGCCCAATACCGTACAGGTGCGCCGCGACATTCTTACCGCGCTCGAGGCGGCAGGTCACCCCTTGACTCAGGAGGAAATGGTGGCCTCGGTTGCCAGCGCCCGTAGTCGCCACGAGCTGTCCCAGCAGATCCACGTGCTCGTTTCACAAGGCTATCTGGAGACCGCGAGCGGCCGGCCCCGCCTGTACTGGCGCACGACACGCCAGCTGGAGCTCGATCTGACCGAGCCCGCACCCGATCTCCTCAAGCCGCAAATCCGGCGCCTCGAGCGGGGCTGGGCCGTGCGTCTGCGGCCGGGTCGGGCGGCGACCATGGCATCAGTGGCGCCGGGGCTTTCGGTGGCGCGCGCGGGGACGCGCGTCATCGGTATCGTCATCGAGGACGCCTTTCTGGCCGAGGGGGTCTCGTGAGTTGGATTACAACCTATTCGGGTGCCCAGTTCGATTTCGCGGCGCCGTGCCTCGAAGACATTCATATCCAAGACATCGCGCACGCCCTGTCGCGCATATGTCGGTTCACCGGGCACACGCGACGATTCTATTCCGTCGCACAGCATTCCGTGCTCGTCTCGCGGATCGTTCCGTCTGAGCATGCGCTCGCGGGGCTCATCCATGATGCCCACGAGGCCTACGTCGGTGACGTGGCCACACCCTTGAAGGATCATCTGCTCGGCTATCGCGAGGTGGAGGCGCGTGCCTGGCAGGCGGTGGCAACTCGGCTCGGCGTCGACCCCGCGCTTCCGGCCTCCATCAAGCAGGCCGACATCATCCTGCTGGCGACCGAGCAAAGAGACCTTCTCCCGCGAGATGGGCGTGTCTGGCCAGTACTCGATAATGTCGTGCCGCTGTTCGACCGCATTACGCCGCTCAGCCCCGAAGAGGCGGAGGTCTTGTTTCTCGCGCGCTATCGGGAGATTACCAGCCAGGCGCGCGGCGCGGCGTCGGGTGACGAGCCGTCCGCCGGGCGCGTGCTGGTTCCTCGTTTCTCTTGGCGCAGGCTGCGCCGCGTTTTCCGCGCCTTGTTCGTGGAACCTGGGTTACCCTAATTGCTTAACGAGGAGCACCGCATGTTGAAGTGGTCCGTCGAGACTGAAGATTCCCCGATCGACGAGAGCCGGCCCTCTGCCGGAGGCCTTGCCAGCGTACCTGCGCGCTATCCGCTCGCCCCCTCTTGTCCGCCGAGCAGGAAATCGCGCTCGGACGCCGGATTCGCCAAGGGGACCGGGCCGCCCATCGCCTGCTGGTGGAAAGCAATCCGCGGCTAGTGGTCTTGGTGGCTGGAGCAATACGTAGCATCTATCGCAAAATACCGTTGAGGCAATGGCGAAACCCGCGGTTCCTTGGCCGTCGGACGGGGAATCCTTGCGATCACCTTACAGTACGCGAGGTCCTGCTTCTGGCCGCACACGTCTGCCGCGCGAGTCCGCTGCAATGCCATTTGCCGCGAGCAACGCAGCCGCGGTACGCCATGCGGTAACCGCTGCTTTCTTGTCGCTGAAAACAAGACCGGTGACAATTGCGCCTTCCAAAAGTTGAAGAAGTTGAGCGGCTAACTCCTTTGCCATTTTGTTTGAAACGCTCTCCTGGAGCGTACCGGCGATGTAATCCTGAACGGCCTGCTTATGTAGCTTCGCGACCACGTGGATCTCGTCGCCGGGGTCTGGATACTCCGCGGCCGCGCTGATGAACATGCAGCCGTTGAATGTCCCATCATTAAGCCAACGGTCGTGCCAGGTAAAAATCGCCTTCAGCCTTTCCAAGGTTCCTGAAAAGGAACCGGCGAAGGAAGACAACGACTCAAGAAATTGAGCATCTCTTTCTCGCAAAACCGCGCTGATAAGGCTGGTCTTTGACGGAAAGTATTTGTACATCGTCATCTTCGCCACGCCGGCCTCGGCAATGATTCGGTCAATGCCAATCGCATGGTAACCATGCGCGTAAAAAAGGCGCATGGCCGTTCCGATAATGGCTTGGCGCTTATTCGGCATCTGCGAACACCTCCGGGGGGGATCTAGACAGATCTGTCATTATAGGCCAACCACAGTTCTGGTTGAACAGGACGGGAAGACAACACCGAACACGACAGGTGACCCTCTGCTTGCAATATACAGATCTGTCTGTATACTCGCAAAAGTGGGTCGCTCTTGATTCATGGGCCGGCACGCGCAAGAAACTGACCAACGAAAATATGGAGAACGACAGTGCTAGACGCAGCAACACCACATTATTCCCCATACACAAAAATCGATGCCGCCACAATCGCCTTGCTCCGTGACCGGCATGCCTGGATCGTCGAACCGATCTACCGCGCCAGCGATATGGTCCTGAATATGCCCTTCTTCGACTGGCTGGCCAACATCAAGACAGTCCAGGAGTTCAAGCCTGCGGCGGTTCAGCTCTATTACCATTCCGCGACTTTTCCCAAGGTGATGGGGCTTATGCTCGGCCATACGTCTATGGCCGAAAACTGGATGATGCCGTTTTATGCAAAGCATGCATACGGCGAAGCGGATCATCACGAAATGCTGATGCAGTGGATGCTCCGCCACAAGTTGCTTAGGAGCCGGGAGGAAATCAACGAGGTCATTACCACGTTGGAAACAAACGCGTGCGTCAACTATGCCTACCAGATGGCCATCGAGCAGGATCGCGACAAATGGCTGGTCGGCCTGAATAGTGGGATTGAGCGCTGCTCAAATGATTTCTTCAAAATGGTTGCCCCGAAGATGCATGCCATACAGGCCGGAGATTCTTATTTCGACGTGCATGTGGAAGCCGATGAGCACCACAGCATCATGGGGCTGGACTACATCGAGTCTTTTGATCGGAGCACCTTCCGTGGTCAGCAGTTGATCTCCAAGGCCCTAGTGTCCCGAGTCAGAAATCCGCAGACAAAAGCGCTTGATCGAGTCTAGGATCTGGTCTGCGCTCTTGGTCCAGATGAAGGGTCTGGGGTTCTGATTGTATGTGGCCAGGTAGTCGCGAATGGCCTGCTCCAGTTCCCGGGTGCTGCGGTGCGTGCCGCGGCGGATCTGCTTGCGCGTGATCTCGGCAAACCAGCGTTCGACCTGGTTCAGCCACGAGGCCGAGGTCGGCGTGAAATGGACATGGAAACGGGGATGGCGCGCAAACCAGCGTTTGACTGCGGGCGTCTTGTGGGTGCCGTAGTTGTCCATGACGAGATGGACGTCCAGGTCTTCCGGGGTCTCGGCGTTCACGTGCTGGAGGAACTTCAGGAACTCCTGGGAGCGATGCCGGCGATGCATCTGCCCCACGACCTCGCCCGTGGCAACATCGAGGGCGGCAAACAGGGTCGTCGTGCCGTGGCGCATGTAATCATGCGTCCGTTTCTCCGGCATGCCCGGCATCATCGGCAAAACAGGCTGTGTGCGATCGAGGGCCTGGATCTGGCTCTTTTCGTCCACGCACAGCACCATCGCCTTCAGTGGCGGGTCCAGGTAAAGCCCTATGACATCACGCACCTTCTCGATGAACAGCGGATCGGTGGAAAGCTTGAATGTCTCCTGGCGATGGGGCTGCAGGCCAAAGGCGCGCCAGATGCGCGCCACCGTGCTTTGGGACAGTTTCATGTGCGCGCCTAAGGTGCGCGTACTCCAGTGCGTCGCATCCGAAGGCTTTTCCTGCAGGGTCTTTGCAATCACCGCTTCCACGACTTCGTCGCCGATCTGCCGGGGCGCGCCCGAACGCGGTTCATCCGAAAGTCCATCCAGGCGCTTGTCCACGAACCGCTGGCGCCATTTGCCGACCATCTGCTTTGAGACCCGCAGGCGCTCGGCGATGTCCTTGTTGGGCGTTCCCTGGGCGCATGCCAGGATGATGCGTGCGCGCAATGCCAATGCCTGACTCGTCTTATGCCGGCGTGTCCACTCGATCAGCCGTTTGTGCTCCTGCTGTGTAACCACAAGTTCCGGCAATGGCCGCCCCATGAGAACCCCCATACTCAGAAAAGGATAACCGCTGAGTATTATAAAGTATTTCTGACTCGGGACACTAGAGGGGATCAGCCTGTGGGCTGCCATGTTGAACTCATGGATCGGAGTGGATTACTTGCCGAAGTTTGATCTAGATGGTGCCTTGATCGGCTATCAGCGATAGTAACTGGAAGCGGCACCACCTCTTTTCGAGGTGGTGCCGCCCCGGAACTGAGCACCAACATGATCGACTCGAGAATGCCTAATTAAGGCCATTGCACAGTGAGGTTCGCTATGGAGATGGAAACAGCGTCGCCCCAGAAAAGTTATTTTGGCAAGATGCAAGGCGGAGGTCCCCTACCCGCCCGTACACCGGTTCGCAATGTTGCGCTGGCGTGGTGCGGGGGGTTCCTCGCGATCGCCGCGGTTGCGCTGATGGCGCGCTCGACACACGCAAGCCTCATCCTGGGCTCTTTCGGCGCTACCTGTGTCTTGGTGTTTGGCTTTCCCGAAAGTCCCTTCTCTCAGCCGCGTAACGTGATCGGAGGCCATTTCCTCGCGTCGCTGATCGGACTACTGTTCTTCCACCTCGTGGGACCCGCATGGTGGAGCATGTCCCTAGCAGTCGGGACAGCGATCGCTCTCATGCAGCTCACGCGCACGGTCCATCCGCCAGCAGGATCTAACCCGGTTATCGTTTTTCTGCTGGGCGCGCCTTGGAAGTTCCTACTCACGCCAACGCTGATCGGGGCGGTCATCCTAGTTATTGTCGCCGTTTTTTACAATAACCTCGCCTCAGAGCGTCAATATCCTCAGTACTGGATATGACTTGCACACTTGGCACAACAGCTGTGATTTAGCACCGGAAACCAGCATGATTTTCTAAATCGCTACACTAAACAACCCCGCCTCCCCTGCGGAGACGATAACAAGAAAGCCGCCCCGGAGATCGCTCTCCGGGGCTTTTGTTTTTAGACGGTGGCCCGTCTATCGCATCGGTAATACCCGCACACGGCGGGCATTACCGACGATCTCCACCTTCTCGCCGGTGTGGAAGACCACACCCTTGATCAGGGGTTGAGGAATGGCGATCGCGTGGCCGTTGGGGAAGCCGACTGTGATCAGCAGCCCTGGCTCGGTCTTGCGTGAGCCAATGGCACTACCGCCCAAAAGGCCGACCAGGCCGCCGATCACGGCTCCCTTGCCGCCGCCCACGGCCGCGCCAATCCCCGCGCCGCCGATACCGCCGACCGCCGCGCCCGTTTCGGCGCCCCGCGCGGTCCGGCGAATCGTGATGGAACGGACCGCCACGACTTGCCCAAAAAATACCTTCTGGGCACGCATGCTGCTCTGATAGTTGGTCGGTGTCAGTTGCGGCGGCGCGCAAGCCGACAGGCTGGCGGCGAACGCGACAACGACAAGACCTCTGAGAAGATTTTTCATAGCCCCTCCGGGAAAGTGAAAAGGGGCCCCGTATGGGTGCCCCATACGGGTTGAAAATGCGGTATTTGGGTGCTCTAGTGGAGCGCCAGATCCAGGAACGCGAAACCGGCCGTCATCAAGACGACGATGAGGCCTCCCAGACGCACCAGGAGTCGCGAATAGTTACGCCTCCTTTTACAGTCGGAGGCGCCCCGCGGGGACGATCCCCGACAAGTGGTTTGATGGCTGGTTTTATTACGCGCCCAACTAGCGCGCCTGCGCAAAGCAGGAGTAGCGTTCTGATCGTAGATCGCGGGCCCAGCGAGCGCAAGAGCTGAGCGCGCGAGCGGTGCGGGGGGGGGCGGACGCCTTGGGAAGCACGCCACCTACAACAACAACGTGGCGGCCAGGACGCCCACGAGACTCAGCGCCAGGGACCAGCCGGGCGGCGCGAAACGGATGGCCAACAAGACGAGTGCGAGGCCACCCATTACCAAAAAAAGGGTTACCGTGGCGATGTGGGCGACTTCATAAACCGGCGCTAGCTCAAGCGTTTGGGACAGACGCTTCGCCCCTACCCGTTCAAACAACTTTCGTAAGGTTATCTTCATCATAGGATGCCTTTCGCGCGGCGTCGATCGTGATCTGCTTTTCCTTGACCATGGCCATCAAGGTCGTGTTCAAAAGACGCATGCCCTGTTGTTGGCCGGCCGCGATGGCGGGCCTCAGCTGGTGAATCTTGCCGTCACGAATCAACGGGCTGATACCGGCATTCACGAGCATCATTTCCCAGGCCAGCAGGAGCCGCTTGTTGTCCGTCGAGGGCACCAGGACCTGCGTAATCACTCCGCGCAGCACGGAGGCCAATAAGGCCCGTTTCTGAGCCGCATCCTGCCCCTCGAACATCTGCAGGAGGGATTCCACCGTGTCGGCGCAGGACCGGGTGTGCATGGTCGCAATCACGGAATGCCCCGAAGTGGCCGCGCGCACCATGGCCTCGGCGGTATCGCGCTCCAGGACCTCGCCTATCGCGATGATATCGGGATTATAGCGTAGCGCCTGGGTAACACCGTGGGCGAACGACTCCACGTTGGTGCCGACCTCGCATTGCGAGACGATCGACTTGATCGGAGCAACGATGTACTCGATAGGCTGCTCGACGGTCAGGATATGGCCGGCATGGGTCCTGTTGTACTGATTCAGCAAGGCGGCCATGGTCGTGGTCTTGCCTGCCCCCGTAGGTCCCGTGATGAGGAAGAGGCCCTTACTGCCCAGCGCGATCTGCGAAGCCAGGCGCGGGAGGCCAAGGGTTTCGATCTCGGGAACCGCGAGAGGCAAGACCCGGACTGCCACGCGGACCTGATGATCCTGCCCCATGGTCTCATAGACGCTGCACCGCACGCGGGCCGTCGAAAGCGTATGAGCCACCTCGATGGGCCCCTCGCGGAGCCGGTCTCGCCAACCCACGCCCGCCAGGGTCGGCAACGACAGGAATTCATCCAGGTCTTCGTCCGTGATCCTAGTCTCCGAAACTGGTATGTAGCCTGAGGGGGCGCAGCCTACAATCGGCAACCCCGCAATCACGTGCATGTCCGTGAACGTCCGCTCGGCCTGATGCGCAAACTGGACGATGGCATTGGTGATGATGGCGTTACCCATGGTCGCCCCTCTCGTGATCAACAGGCGGCCAGTATGGCAAGGGGAACTAAGGCCGCGTGGGGCGATTAGCGGGCACGAAAGCGCGTCATTCGCCTCCGCGCTTGCGTTTCCGTAAGACCGTGCAAGGATCGTGAGCATATCGAGCGCCACCCGGGGCGCGATGAGTACCGGGAGCCCAGCCGGCGGTGGCAAACACCGGCAACCCGAGCGACTCGACCCTTTTCTCCTTCCTGGCGCGATCGGGCATCAGCGGACGCCTTCTCCAGGCGTCCGCTTTTTTGGGTCTCGGGAACAAAAAAGGCCCGCGCGGGGCGGGCCCTGGTTGGTATGCCGAACGTCGTTACGAACGATGCGCGGGATTATCCTTTTGGCGCGCCCGCAACCGGTCTTCCTGATCCGATTTTTCGTTCAGAAAAACAACGCCGCCCCCTATGATCGCCAAAATCGTTACAGCAGTCAGAAATCCGATCATCGCTATCCCTCGTCCGCAATGTCCGCAAAGCGAACTCCTCCATGATCACGAAAAGTATACTGGACCATGAGTCCCTGGCGTAAGTCGCTAAGGGCCTGCCGCAACAGCTCCAGCAGGCGTTACTCGACCTAAGCGCCGACGGCCTCGCGCCATTCCAGGGAATCCTGGGGGCGTGAGGCCTGGCGTTTCATGTGCCGCGCAGTAAACTGCTCGCCCATGGCGCGCATCCCGCGCTCGATTTTGGGTTTCATCAGATCGCGCAGGGCGATCAGATTGACGCCTTCGGCGTCGCAGCAGGCCTTTGCTGAAAACGCGCCTTCGTCGTCGCCCCATAACCAGTCCAGCGCCTCGGCCCGGCTCGCGGGCGATTCCCGGCCGTCCAAGACCTGCCGAAGGCTTTCCTTCAAGATCCCACAGCGCAATGCCTGAATATCCTGCGGGTTCCAAAGGTCATTCTCGTCGGGCGGGAACAGGCTGTACTGGCCTCCATAATGGGCCTGGAAGACTTCGTTGGTGGATTCCGCAGGATTGGTGAATTCCATAGGAAAGCTCCTTAAACAGGGCCGCCCATCGGGCGAACCCGGTGGGTTGGGCCCCGTAAGGGGCATGGATAAACAGCGCGCCTGACGTCGGCACGGGATATCGACGATGCAAAATGGATGGCCCGCGAAGGGCCGACATTGTGTTTAGTGGTGGACGATCATGAGGCTGAGAACGGCCACCGCCACGGTCACGAGCGCGGTCATGAACATACCGAGCCGTACGACCGCTTTATCGAGGGCGCCGTCGATCTTGGCATTGAGGTTCTTCTCGACACCGTCGATCTTGGCATTGAGGTTCTTCTCGACACCGTCGGCTTTGGTATCCGACGCATCAAAGCGCCCGATCAGACCCACGATGTCATCGTGGGTCGCTACGCCCTGGCTCATAGCCACCGCCAATCCGTCGCTCAGGCCTTCAGCCTGGGTTTCGGAAAAGCCCGCGCTCTTCAACGTGCGGACGTATGCGTGCGTGTCGAAGGTAATCTTCACAGCCGTCACTGTACTCATCATGCCTCCGGAAGGAAATTACCGGAGGACTGGCCCAGCCGGGACAGAGCCCCGGTCGGGTAAATTGGATGCTGCGCTTGTACGCGCCCAGCTGGCGCGCCTGCATACGCAGGATAACGCTTTGATCCTAGCCTATTCCCCGACGCGACGCAAACGCCGCTCGAGAACGCCTTTCCTGTCGATTCTGATTCCCAAACCCGAAAGAAAAAGTGGCGGGGATTGCTCCCCGCCGTAATATTTACGCCACATAAGCCCGTCGCATCGCAAACCCCTCGGGTCCCCTGTGGGCCAGAACATCATTCCAGTCGAGGCCTTTGCGCCCCTCGGGGATGCGGTATCGGGGTACCACAATCTCCGTGGCAATACCGTACCGCGTCAGGCGGTCCGCCAGCTGGCGGGCATAATGCTCGCCGACCGGAAGACCATCCCGCGGATTGAGGGCTGCGTCCTTATCTGCCCAGATACGCACACTACGCGTCCCCGGTGGAGGGCTAAAGGCAGCCAGCAGGGCCCCCGAGATGCAGCTCCATACGGACCCCTGCTCTTCTTGCAGGACCGACAGGGCCGTTTCCAGCCCCTCGGCCACATGCAGCAGGGGCCCGGGTGGCCCCAGCCGGATCGCCGAACCCGTGAGGGATCGGCCGGCCGGCATCAGTTTTTTCGGTGTCGCCACCGGCGCCTTGCCCTCGCCATCCGCCGTCAGATAGAGACGATGCACGGTGAGGCCGTACCCGCGGGCATTGACGACCGCCGCCACCAGGGCCGGAAAACGCCCCTGGCAGCTGTTCTCGTCGAAGTACGGCAAGGCCGGGTGGAACCGCAGCGCCGTATCGCCGATGAGGGGCAGTACGCGGCATGGGTCGAGACCGCGCGCCGTCAAATAGCGGCGCCCGACCGCGGCCGTCGGATGGTCCAGCGGCAAAGCCGCATTCCACACCCGCGCCGCCGCCAACCAGCAGCGCCGCGCCTCCCCCGGCCGCTCCTTGCGGAGGGCGCGCACGGGTACCGTTCGCCGTATGGGCGGCGGTGTCCCGGGCGCGAGACCGAGATCCTGCGCGACGGCGTCCCGGGATTCCCGGAAACCCCAGCCGCGCAGCCAGGCCAGCATCGCAAAGCCGTCGTGAAACGCGCCGCAGGTGTTGCACACGCCGCCGCCCGTCTCGCGCACGTCCTTGAATACCCGGAACCCATCCTTGCCTCCGTGAACCGGGCACGGATGATGACGGCGCGGGCGGTCCAGGGCGTCTTGGATTTCCGGAGCCAACCGGTACAGGATCTCGTCCCAGCGGCCCCGGGCCGTCTCGCGGACGACCTCGCTATCGTAATGGGCCATAAGACTCTCCTTGAATGGCAGCTACTCGGGCTCACGAAACGCGCCCACCCGCGCGGCGTGTCCACAGGTCTTGCAGACACACGCCGAGGTGTCGTCCCATTCCATGCCGGCCGTTTTTTCGCAGCCGTCGTCATACATCGTGGCCACGGTCATCGCCGTGATATCGAACGGTGCCTCCGCACCGCAAGGAGGACAGTGCATCCCTTCGAGGCAGTTCGTGTTCATATCTCCCCCTCCGCCGCCTCGTCCCGGTATTTGGCACATGTCGGGGCGTCATGACGACGACGCGCCGGACGAGAGACGCGGGGCGCAGCGCCTTGCCGGCCTGCCTCATAGGCCTGCCGCGTGCGGGATGGGGTCCGCGCCGGTGCGGCCTTTGGGGCGCTCCGGGCATCGATCTCCGCGACCTCGGCTTGCGCGAGGGCGCGCGACATGAGGCGCAAAGCCGCGCCTCGGTATTTGCCGCGCGCATACGCCTGCGCGGCCCGCCACTGCCCGCTCGCGCGGGCGCGGGTCACGACCCGGTCGATTTCCTCTCGGAACGCCTGATGGCGCTCGGATGGGTCCGGCCGCTTCTGAAATCGCTGCTCTGGCCCGGCCGGCGCGGTCACAAGCGGGGGCGCAACACAGCGCGCCATGGTTTCCCGGCGATCGCGTCGCCGACTGGCCACGTCGCGCGGCAGAGCCAGCACGATCCCGATGGCTATCATGGTGATAAGCAACCACATGGGGTGCCTCCTTTTCGGTTAATTGGGGTATATCGATCAGCCGTCTTGCCCGCTGACAGAAGCCACCTCGTCTTCGGGGATGTCGCGGTTACGCGAAAGAGCCACGCAGCCGCGGGAACGGCTGGTCTCCAGCAACGATCGCAGTTCGTCCGCGGCCGTCCACAAAAAGATCAGCTCGCTGCCGATCCCTTTATTGATCGCGATGATGCGCCGCGTACCGTTGATTTCCTGGAAGGCGTCGAGCGACGCCATATTGCCGTAATCGCGGCAGACGTAGGTCCGGTCTTCCATCAGAAAGGCGATGGCGCGCGTCAGATGATTTAACGCCTCTCGCGCTCTCCGTTCTTCTCGTTTCAGCATCATTTTCTCCTGGATCTCGAGCGCCGGGACGTCTCGGTCTCGTTGGGACACGGGGACGAAAACGCCATATCCGCCACCGCGATCGTGCGATCGGGCGGAAGATGAAAGGGCGTCCCCCGCGTATAGTCGCCCTCGCGGACGTAGGTCACGCGGATCTGGTCGGCCCCGAAAGCGGCCTTGAACAGATCCACGACGCGCGCGACCTCCGGGCATCTCTCCCGATTCAATCGCGCCTGCTCTCGGGCTTCGGCCGCCAGGGCTTGGACCTGCGTTGTCGGGTCTTCGGTTTTTGGCATAAGTCACCTGTCTTTGTGCTGTTTTGTTGACATCCCCAGCTGGGATGGCCTTGCGGCGTAAACACTTTCCGCACGGAGGATGGCCCCCGTATGGAAAGGATTCGTGCCCAAAGGGAAACGGGCAGCCGTGGCTGCCCGTTTCGTGTCTTGCGATCACATGCAAAACTAGGGTTTGAGATAGCGTTCTTCGTTCATCAAGTCGACGCGGATGGTTTCCCCGTCCTCCGCCGTGACGTCGAAGACGACCGCGGTCGTGCCACGCTTCCGTAGGCAGGCCAAGGCCCGCAGCGCGGCGTCGACCGGGTCATCGCCCTCGATATCGATTTCCCACATGACGTGGTATTCCATGAAACCTCCTTACCTCTGGCGGGGCGAGCTCGGGGCCGGCGATTTCCGGGAGCGCGCGGGTGCGTTCCGGGGTCGTGATCGCAAGACCACGATCCCCGTCACACTCACGACGCTCGCTCCGGTCATCACCGTCCAGAACATCGCAACAACCCATGTGCCCATACGGCCTCCCTTTAGCGACACTTGCGCGCTGCGACGAGGAGGCCAATGGACAGGATGAGCGCCACCGCGATGGCCCCACCCTGGGCGAGGGTCACGGTGCCGGTCAGGGCGACTTTCGCCAAACCGGTCGCGACCACCACCTTCCAGGTGTGCTCGGCCATACGGAGGAGGGCATTTTTCATCGTGCTCACAGAGCCTCCTTTCGAGTCGCGCCACTCGAGTTGAACGAATACCCGGGGCGCGAGCCCGGGCAGACCAAAAGCCCGGACAGGCTCTTTTCGACAGACGACAACAAGCGTCACGATAACCAAACGGTTTCGTGTTCGTGTTTGTCAGACAACAAGATGCAGGTCGGGATACGAGATCCCGTGAGATCGCGGCTTCTTAGTCGCGGTTTTGGTGCGCGATGAACCAGGCGATGCCGTAGACGCTGGCGGCGCTCGCGCTGATCATGACCACCCAAAATACGGTATTCACGATACCGGCCATCAGACATTCCTCGGTGCTGTTTTTATCCGCGCTCAGCTGGCGCGAGGGGCTTCCCCTACAGTCCTTTCGATCCTAGTACGGAGCTCGGCGGGCGTCAAGCCGTAGCCGTCCGCCGGTTTTTCATGGACCTTTCCTGAGGCGTCTCGCTTGTGAAACGTGCCAGGAAAAGCGGCCCGGGGAATTCCCCGGGCCGACACTGTTGCTTTACGCCAAATGGGCACGCTCCTCGCGGAAGTGCCGGCGCTCTTCGTGCTCGCTCTTCTTGCCGGGATTGAACTCCGACACGGGGCGATGGTATCCCATCACCCGCGTCCAGACCTCGCACCGCTGGCGTTTCTCGTTGGCAAGCCGTGGTCTATCAGCCATAAGGCCTCCTTTGGTTGGGACGCGCCTAGGCGGCGTCCGTGTTATGGCCCTGGCGGGCCAGAATCTCCTCGTCGCAGCGCGGGCAGAACTCATGCTCGCCGGCCAGATAGCCGTGCACGGGACAGACTGAAAACGTCGGCGTCACCGTGATGTAGGGCAGATGGAAACGCCCCAAGGCCCTTCGTACGAGCTCTTTCGCCACCTGCGGGCTCGAGAGCCGTTCGGCCATATAGAGGTGCAGGACTGTGCCACCCGTGTATTTCTTTTGCAGTACGTCCTGGCGCTCCAGAGCCTCGAACGGGTCGTCCGTAAAGCCCACCGGCAATTGCGACGAATTCGTGTAATACGGCCGCTCCGAGGTCCCCGCCTGCAAGATATCCGGAAAGCGCTTCTGATCTTCCCGCGCGAACCGGTAGGTGGTTCCCTCCGCCGGCGTGGCCTCGAGGTTGTACATGTGGCCCGTCTCCTCCTGGAAGCGGGTCAGGTTGTCCCGCATCCGGTCCAGGAGACGGACCGCGAGGGCATGACCCGCCTCGGTGGTGATGTTGTCCCGATCCTCGGTGAAGTTGCGGATCATCTCGTTCACGCCATTGACGCCAATCGTCGAGAAGTGATTGCGCAGGGTGCCCAGATAGCGCTTCGTGTAGGGATAGAGCCCCTGATCCATGAAGCGCTGGACCGCTTTGCGTTTGACCTCCAGGCTGTCCCGGGCGATGGCACAGAGCTGGTCGACGCGCGCCATGAGGGCCGCTTCGTCCCCTTTGTGCCGGTACCCGAGACGGGCGGCATTGAGCGTGACGACTCCGATGGACCCCGTCTGCTCGGCGGAGCCAAAAAGACCGTTGCCGCGCTTCAGGAGTTCGCGGAGATCTAGCTGAAGTCGACAGCACATCGACCGGATCATGTTCGGTTTCAGGTCCGAATTGAGAAAGTTCTGGAAATACGGCAAGCCGTACTTGGCCGTCATCGCGAATAAGCGGTCCGCGTTCTCGCTGTCCCAGTCGAAATCCTGGGTAATGTTGTAGGTCGGAATCGGGAAGGTAAAAACCCGCCCCTTCGCGTCGCCCGCCTCCATCACCTCGATATAGGCCCGGTTGATGAGGTCCATCTCGGGTTTCAGGTCCCCGTAAGTGAATGGCATCTCCTCGCCGCCAATGACCGGCACCTGCTCCCGCAAATCCTCTGGGCACGTCCAGTCGAACGTGAGATTGGTGAACGGCGTCTGGGTGCCCCAGCGGGACGGCACGTTCAGGTTGAAAACCAGCTCCTGAATGTATTGCCGCACCTCTTCATAGCTCATCCGGTCCTTGCGCACGAACGGCGCCATGTAGGTGTCGAACGAACTGAAGGCCTGGGCCCCGGCCCACTCGTTTTGCAAGGTGCCGAGGAAATTCACGATCTGGCCTATCGCGCTCGAGAAATGCCGCGGCGGGCCGGCATCGACCTTGCCCGGCACGCCGTTCAGCCCTTCGGCCAGTAGCGTGCGAAGCGACCAGCCCGCGCAATAGCCGGCGAGCATATCGAGGTCGTGGATATGGATATCGCCCGAACGGTGGGCCTCCCCGGCCTCGGGCGCGTAGACGTGATTGAGCCAATAATTGGCGATCATCTTGCCCGAGGCATTCAGGATCAGGCCGCCCAGGGAGTAGCCCTGGTTGGCGTTCGCCTGGACACGCCAGTCGCTGCGGTCCAGGTATTCATCGACGGATGATTGGACATCGACCATCGTGCGCGCATCCGCGCGGACGCCGGCCCGCTGCCAACGATAGCGCGTGTAGGCTTGCGCCGTCTCGTAATGCTGGGTTTTCATCAGCGCGATTTCCACTTGGTCCTGGACGGCCTCGATATCAACGATATCGGCCGTGCGCAAGCTGGTGGCGACAAACTGGGCAATGAAGACCCCGGTCTTGTCGGGGTCCGGATCGCCTACCGCCCTGGCCGCCCGAGCGACCGCACGGGCAATCCGGGATGCATCGAACGGCACGACGACACCGTCACGGCGTCGAAATTGATAGCTCATTGTGGGTACCTCCTTGAGCTTCGGTGACATCCGGGATCTTCCGGATGGAAAAGTTGAAGGCTGTGCTTATTGCGCGCTCAGCTGGCGCGCCCGTTGCCGGGATAAACCCTTTTCCCCGCCAGCCTTTGCGAAGGTCGGTCGGGAAAAGAGTCCGGGGCGCAAGGCCCCGGCTTGGCATTTTTGCCGTCACGGCGAGCACCAGGACCTTGTGTTGCCTGGGCCCTTGTCCGGCATGAGATTTGCCTGAACAGCGGTCGGCCGTTTGCTAATCGCCATACATGCAAACGATGGCCTCTTGAACGGCCTCCCCTCCACGCTTATTGACACGATTCATCGCGGCATCGTCGACCAGCACGTCGGCATCCTCGCCAAACTCCTGACGCAACGCGGCCAAAAAGAGTTCTCGGTCCGACAGGAGCATCTTGTTGTAATAGGCTCGTGCGGCCCCCAAGACATTGCAGATCCATTGCTCGTAGACCGAATGGTACTGGGCCGACTTCGTGCTAGCTTCAACCGCCTCCTTCGGCGTCATGAATCGATAGAGCCCTTCTGTTGTGGGGCTCGGCAGACCAATAGTCTGGGTTTGCATGGTTGTGCCTCCAGGCAGGGGGCGCTCCCTTTTGGGGAGATTGCCCCGAAAGGGATATATGGCTATTTGATTTGGCGGTTGGGCCCGATTTCCCGGCAAGCGTGGATCGCTTCACCGGCCTCACGGATCCGCGTGCGCGGCTGTTTTCCGGACCGACTTGGGGTTCACTGAGTTTGTGTTATGCTGTTTGCATGAATACACGCTCACAAAAACCTGCTTTGTCCGTCCTTCCCGGTTGTCGTGGCGATATCGAGAATGACGAGCGTTTTCGGCAATTGCTCGCTTCGCCCGCCTCCTTCGATCAGCGCGAGTACGAAGCCATCATCGAGGCTTTCCGGGATCGGCTTACGATCAATGACATCCTGGCGCTCAGTGCCCGCCGCATTCGCGAGCGAGCCGGCGATGCATTGGAAAAGCGCACGTTGCTTGCGATTATCGAGGGACGATTTGACGAGGTCGAACATCTCTTCGCTGTTATTGATCGCCGCAACGATCTTGGACTCACGGTCATAACATCGACCGAGCCAACAACTCTTGCTCAATCTTCTTGAGCAGATATTGAGCGTCGGCAATAACGCTTTTTTCGGTCAGCTTGTATTCAATGGCGTGCGCGAGCAGGTCACGCTTTTGCAATATCTCCCGTTCGCTCGCCACCTCAAGCCATCTAAAGAACGCGCCCATATCGTACAAAGCGCCCATAAGCACCTCCGTAGGGAATAGACCGGAGGGGCTTGCCCTGATCGGGGCTTGCGCCCCGGTCGGGTGGTTTGTGTGCTGTTCTTGTACGCGCTCAGCTAGCGCGCCTGCTTAGCAGGATGACATATCGATCCTAGTCGTTTTCCCGCGAGCGCGCAACAACGCCGCTCGACCGCTTTTTCCCTGAATTCCCCGATGGGAAACGCAGGAAAAAAGCGGCGGGGAGCAATCCCCGCCGGATAGATTAAGCCGCTCTCGGCGCCAGGATGCGGCGCGCCATCGTAAAGAGGGCGTTCCGAAGCTCCTGCACGTTACGGATGACGCCATGTTCCGGAAACAGGCCTTGCACGGACATGGTCATTATACCAATCCCGCAGACCGTGATTCCCGCACGCATTATTTGTTGCACGGCGGTTTTGCACGACGCCACGTCATTCGGCTCGCCATCTGTGATCACAAGGATGGTTTTGCGGTGCTCAGGGGCCACGACCAGGCGACTGGCCGCATAATACAGGGCCTCCGTCATGGGCGTGCCACCCCATATGGCGCATTGGCTTAATGTGCCCGCGATCCGGCGAGGATCCTCCCGTCGCGCCAGAACGCGCGTCACGGACGGAACGGGCTTGCCGTTAATCGGTATGTCCGGGCCCGGGAAAATCGTCAGGGCCTGGGTCACGCCAGGGATGCGGTCGAGCGCCAAAGCGAGGGCCATGGCGGCATCCTTGGCGACCGAACCCTTTCGGTTATCACGCATGGACCCCGAGAGATCCAGGAGTACGTGTAGCGACGCATTGACGGCCTCTCGGCGCTGTTCGCGCAGAAAGACCTTCGTGTCGCCCGACATGGTCCGGTGCAATTTTCCGGTATCGATTTTCCGGCCGTGGCGCCGATGGGCGCGGTGTTCCTGCCGTTCGGATTGCACAAGGCCCGCAAGGGCTGCGGCAATTCGCGCGGAGTCGCCAGCGACACGCTGTACAAACGTGGCATCGGCGACGGGTTTGGCCCGTTGTTCGCAGGGCATCGCGTATGCGCCGTTGCCGCCCTCGTTTTGCAGTAGGGCGGCCGCCTGGTCCCACATATCCTCGGGCAGGGCATCCTGATTCGACAACATACGGGTAAGCACATCGCGCTTCGCCGCGTCGTCGGCCCCTTCTGCTGAAGCCCCCTTATTGGTATCGGGCGCGGCTTCAGGATTTTCTGAGTCCCCGTCTGAGTCCCCGTCTGAGTCCCCGTCTGAGTCCCCGTCTGAGTCCCCGTCTGAGTCCCCGTCTGAGTCCCCGTCTGAGTCCCCGTCTGAGGCATCGTCGGGAGACGCGCCCTGGCCGGAACCTTCAGGCTGGTCCGCCGGTGGCGTCTGCGACGATGAGGGCTGCGGCGCGCGTTGACGCTCTTTTTCCGCCTCTTCCTCGAGCATCAGCAGGATGCGTTTGGCCATAGCAGTACATTCTCTTGTGCTGCCGGTCTTGTCCGCACCCGCCAATATCCCATGGAGACGTACCATGACGCCTTCCGGGAAGGTCTCGCGCGCGAGGCGCTCCTGTTCTTGGGCGAGAGGAGCCAGGCAATCCTGTTTCAGCACCGTTTTCCGTACGCGGAACAAGATGTGTGTGACGAGCGTCGCAACAGGCGTTTCATGGTTGGTCGCCATGAGGCCCGTGTCGACCATGTGCTCCACGACCTTGCGGATCATAGTGGGCGCGCCCGGGTATTCCCGAGCAATGGCACGCTCGATGCGCACATCCTCGAGAATATTGGCGATGGTGTGAACCAGGGGTGATTCGCCGTGATTTTCGAAGTCGGAATAACGTATATGTGCGGCTTCGTGCACGATGTAACCGTAGGCGACATCCTTGTGCGCTTCGCTCTCGACGTTAGGCACGATGATGCGGGCGCCGTCGGTACAGGCTTGGTCGCCCCCCACAATCACGGGGATCCCCAACTTCTGTCCAATGACCGATGCCACGATCGGTAGCCCCTGTCGTGTGGTGTTTTCCATATAAGGACTCCTTGGGGATGGCGCTTGTTAGCGCCATCCCGGTTCAGGCTCGGGGCTTAAAGGAAAAAGGACTCTTCCTCGTGCTCCTCGTGATCTTCCGCCGGGCGCGGCTCCTCCTTTTCATCGGGAGCCGGTGTCGGTGGCGCGGGGGCGTCCGGAGGCCCTACCGTATCCGGTGCGGCCGACGAAAAGAGGTCGGCTTCCGTCGGCACAATAAAGTTTTTCAGGCCCGCGGCCAGGTCCTTCATGGCCGTGATCGATGTCAACAGATTCACGACCGCCAGGATCTGGGCGACCTCGGCATTCGTGAAGGGGCCGCTTCCGGCCCGCAAGGTCATCAGAGCCCCGCTCAGGGCGTCGACCAACCGGTCGATGCCGCTGTCCAGGAAGCTCAAGCCGCTCAGCTTTTTCAGGAGCCGGTCGATGGGCCGCAGGATGCGACGCGTCATCGTTCCGTTAAAGGCTCCCTGAAACACTTCGCGGGCCTCGGTTTCCACTTCACGATACAAGGTGTCGCAGATCCCGCCGACCTTCTGGTCCAGGCCCGCCTCCGCTTCCGGAATGGGTGCGTATCCGATCCGAAAGACCGCGTAGCTGGCCTGTAAGCGATTCTGGACCTCATGTACGGACAAGACCGATCGCTCGATGATCTCCTCGCAGCCCGGATGGGCCGCGATCCAATCGGCGATGCGGTCGTCGTATTGGCGCAAAAAGGCCATCTTTTCCTGCTCGAACTCCGCCACGTGGGCGTCCAGTTGCCCGGTCAAATCGGCCAACGCCGTGTCCGGCACCGCGTAGCCCTTCAGAAAACGGGCGCCGACGGCCGAACAGGCCTTTTCCATGCGGTTGTCGATGGCATGAAAGATGTTGAGAGCCTTGGGGTCGCAGATCTTCTTGCTTCCCAGGGTCGCCACGTCTTCCGGCGGCATGTGTCCGCCGTCGCCCAGCCGGATGTCCTCCGGCCGCATGCGTCGCGCGCCAGTCCAGATGCTGTTCTGGATGCTCACGACGCTCAGTTGATTCAATACCGAAACGGCATGCATAGTCGCTCTCCTGGCCGCTAAAGGCCTTTGAGTGAGATGCCCTGTAGACGCAAAACGGCGCGCACAGCCGCGTGGCGGCATGCTGGGATTTTTCCATACAGGGAGATGGTTTCGAGACCGCCAGACGACTGTCTCGGCTAAGCGTTTTCTGCTGTGTTTGTACGCGCTCAGCTGGCGCGAGGGTTGCCCCTGTGGAACGTTTCCCGCACCGCGCTCCAACAAGCGCGGTCTGGGAAAGGTTCACCGGCGCGCAGCCGTACAGCTCCGCGCTATCGCGTTACGACGCAACCGGACGGAATCCCATCCGGTTGCGCCGCAAGGCCGCGCTAATGCAAGAGACCAAAGACCTTGTAGAAATGCATCGCGACTGGGTTTGTCAGAGCGACCAGTCCCGCGATCACATACAGCCAAACCTTCATGATCCCAAATTTGTCGTCGATCTTGTCGCTGAGACTCTTATTGAATCCCTCAATCTTACTGTTGAGGTTTTCGCTAAGGCTCTCGATCTTGTCGTTGAGGTTCTTATTGAACCCCTCAATCTTACTGTTGAGGTTTTCGCTAAGGCTCTCGATCTTGTCGTTGAGTCTGGTCTCAACGCCATCAATCTTCCCATTCAAGATATCCATGCGGGCGCTGAGCCCCACGATGTCATCGTGGGTAGCTACCCCCTGCGTGAAGGCGTGCGCCAAAGCCTCGCGATGGGCCTCCGCCTGATCGTCGGGGACGCCCCCTTTCCGCAGGGTTTGGACATACTCGTGCGTATCAAACAAAATGGGCATGGCACGGCTCATCTTTAAGGCCTCCGATCATTGTACGACCGGAGACGCGGCCCTGACAGGGAACGAGTCCCGGTCAGGGTGGTTTGTGTGCTGTGTTTGTACGCGCCCAGCTGGCGCGGAGGCCTTGCGACCTCGAGATAGTGGCAGTATAGATCGCTTTCCGGACATCCGGAAGCCGTCCCCTTTCCCCTGGGCTCCCGAAAGTCCAGGGGGAAAAGGCCGGGGGGAAATCCCCGGCATAATGGTCTTACAGGAAAAAATCGTCGACCGGCGCCATCGAGACATCGAGGGGCGGCGGCAATAAACCCAGAGCCACCGCCAGTCGCGTCCCTGGCGCCTCTTTGTCGCGCCGGTCCAGGCTTGCCTTCTCCAATAAGGCGATCGTGTCGCTCGCCTTACCCGGTGCCGATTTTCGTTGCACGACGGTGTCGCCGTCTATTATGGAGATCAGCAGGCGCTTGCCGCCCAGTGCGTTGGTCCTCTGTTGCAGCGCGCACAAGATCATCAAGTCTCCCAATGACCTTTCGGATCCGTCCTGCGAAATACTCCCGCCCGTGCTCACGCTGACGAACGACTGCGCTTCCGCATGGACCAAAGCGCTCAACAGGGCGTTGGCGTAATGGGCTTCGTAACGCGGCAGCACGCTCGTGACAGTGCCGGCGATATCCCAGAACATGTCTATGAAGTCCTTCACCGCCTCCCGATCTGGACCACCATTTGGGGTGAGTGGACTGCGCACTTCCCAAAAAAACGCCGCATCGGGTTCTGGCTTCGGAGGTTTGCCGGCAGGCCCGGCTGGTTGGGTTTGTCCCTTCTGGGCCTGGCGGGATACCGCGGGTTCCTTTCCCAAGGCGATATCGATTCCTGCCGAACCGGGATTCCGGCTCTGGGCTTCGGCGCGGGCTTCGCTTTCTGTCTTGATGTCCGCTTTTATCACGGACCCGTCCTTGGTCAGAAGAACGTAGTCGTGATGGACATAGCCCTCGTCCAGCTTTTTTCTCAAGCGGTAATTCAGGACCATCGCTTCCGGCACCTCCTGATGGCCGCTATACCGCCGGGTCGACATGGCTTGAGTCGCGGAGCCCCACCAGACATCGTGCATGTGAAGGCTCATGACCCAGTCTTTCCAAGGCGTCCCGTCTGAGTGCACCTTTCGATAACGGATGCAGGGATAAACGGCCACGGCTGCTACTTCCAGTCGTCGCCGAAGACCAATCGAGCCGCCTGGTCCAGGCCCTCGCGTTGCGATCGGTCGGCCTTGTTGAGGACGACCTGCTCAAAGGCCATCTTGAGCGGATTGGGCGCGCCCTTGTAGACACCGGAGAGCAGTGCCCACTGCACGAGCCCGCGCGTGGACAAAGTCACGGTCACCTGCTGGGGTCCTTCGCCGCTGAAAAGGCGCCGGATCTCCGTCGCGCTCTTCACCATGCCTTCGATCACCTGTGGGCTGAGGTAGGACGCCACCTTCGCCAGGATCTCGCGTTCCGTTTCGGCATCCGGGTAGCTCACCTCGAGCGCGCGGAACCTATCCAGCAAGGCCAGATTCTGGCGCAACACGCCTTGGTAAAGACCCGTTTCATCGCCCTGGCCAACCGAGTTACCCGTGGCAACCAGACGGAACTTCGCGTGGGGTTCGATGACCTCGCCCTCGTTTTCCGGAATCATGAGCGGCATGCCATCCAAGACCCCGTTCAGGCCTGCCAGCTCGGCGGGTTCGGCCAGGTCGATTTCGTTCACCACCAGGATGTGGCCGTCGCGAACCGCCAGGGCCAACGGGCCATGTACGAATTGCATGGTGCCGTTCACCATCGTGTGGTGGCCGACCAGATCGGCGAGCTCCATTCGGCCATGACAGGTTACTTCCTGCACGGGCCAGTTCAGGCGGCTCGCCACCTGCGTAATGATGGATGTCTTGCCGCACCCCGTGGGGCCGGTCAGGTACAAGCCGGATCCGAAGGGGTTGGCGAGAAAGGCCAGTACCGGACCCAGCAGTTCCTTCTTGAAGTGATAGTGCGGAATCGCCTTGGGGATCCGCGGATGAGTGGCGTCCTCAAACGCCTCCACCATCGCTTCCTTCCGCGTATTGACGGCGAACGTCTCCGCTATCGAGATTTTTTTCATGACACCTCCGGGCAAGGGGCGCCGCCTTTACGGGGCGACGCCCCTTAAAGGGTTGAGTTGTGTGCTGTGTTTGTACGCGCTCAGTGGGCGCGTCCGTTATCGGGGGAAATCAGGCCGGAGCCTCTTCCTCGTTCCCGGTTGCGTTTCTTCGAATCGTGTTAGACTAGGTTCATGATTCGCCACAAAGGCACAATCCGGCTTCACAAACGGGATATTCGCCGACTCGAGATGATCACCGGGTCCTCTCCCGACGGAATCCGTTCGGTAGAAGGCTGGAACCGCTTTGTCGACGCCCACCTTTCCGTGGAAAACTCCGCAACACCGGAATCTCGGCTGCTACGGCTGCTCTTGCTTAAAGAAAAGATCACGCCAAACGACCGATAACGCGCATGGCCTTGCAATACACGTCCCACAGCCCCTGACGTAAATCTGGGTTTTCGTCCATCGCCTGAACAAGACGCTGCGCTTGTTCTGGGTCCTCTGCCAGACGAAGCAACACTTCGTGCTGTTGTCGTTGCCATTGCTCGTCGGTAATGAATGTTTTGATTCGAACCATGATCACATCCTTTTTGATTTCTTTGGGCCGCTGTTCATGTTTCGTGAGCGGTTCGGTTTTTTGCTGTGCTTGTACGCGCTCAGCTGGCGCGAGGGTTTCCCCTGGAAAATCTCTTTTTTCAGGACACGATTCCCTGCCCTCAAAAAAGAGGGGCCGTTACCGGCCCCACCAAAGGGGCCAAGGATGGCCCCGTGAGGAGAATATTTAGAGATAGAACGAGTTCGCCAAATCGCCGATGGCAGCGATTTCCTCGGGCGTGGCCACGCGCTCTTGCCGACCTTCGGCCTGCACCGTAGTCCGCGTCTGTTCGCGCGCGGGCTTGCGGTAAGGTTCCAATTGCTCGGGCGTCACCTGAGGAGCCAATACCTTCAGGGCCGCCGCATAGTCGATGCCGCCCCGCATCGCGTAACGCGCGATCCGGACCCCCATGCTTTCGGCCAACAACGCCTCGCCCATCATGTCGACCAGCGCCTTTTCGTGCGCGGCCGCGGCCATTTTGTGTTCCTCGACCAGTTCGGCGAGTTTATCCAATTGCCCTTTGGCCCGTGCCAAGGCGCTCGCATGGATCGCCCAATCGGCCATTTGCTCCGGTCGCGGAACGAACAAGTCGCGCGCCGGGTCTTTGGGCGGCTCATCGTCATGCTCCAGCAGGCTCCAAAATACCAGGACCTTCTGCCGGATTTCGTCCAGCAGCGCATCGTCCCGATCGATCCGGAAGATCTGATGGTTTCCCTCAGGCCCCGCGTCATAAAACACGAGATGGCCATGCGCGGCGTTGTCCGCCACCAGCATCTGATACAGCACCTGGTAGCGGTACAGACGGTATGGCCTGCTTTGCTCGCGGTTTTGGATGACATCGGCGAGCTTCCCCTCCGACGGCACCTTGAATTCAACCGGACAGTCGTCGCTGTCGAGCCCGTCCAGGCTGGCCCGGAATATTCCGTTCTCGTCGCTCTCGACGCAGACCGGCAACAGAGGCCCTGAATCGTGGTGCTTCTCGAACCAGGTCCGGACCGTGTCTTCTAGCCGCACGCCGCGCGCGACATACGGATTCTTGCTGATATCGCGCGGGATGAGCTTGCCCTTTTTTTCGCCCCACAGACGCCACGGCGTCGACCAATCGGACGCCCCCATGATGATGGGGACGTCCGAGGCCGAAATCCCTTGCGCCCGCCAGGCCAACCACTCCGGGCTGCGCTGCGAGACGTTGACGATCTTCACGACCCGGCAACGGACGTGTCTTCGTCGGACACGCCGGTTACCGTCTCCGGACCTGACTCCCGCGAGACGCTTCGCGCGGCCTCCTCGGCCGCGTCCAGCACCTGCCGGGCATACGCCAAGTTATCTCCGTGGTAACGGCCTGCCAGGTAATCCCGGGCGGCCGCCCAGGCGCCTGCCGAGCGAGCCCGCTGTACGGTCTTGTCGATATGCTCGCGGGCTTCGGCGCTGGCTTGGTTCGGGTCGCCGGCCGTGTCTTCCACGGTGGCGCTGCCGTCCAGGACCGCCAAACCCTCGGCGTTGTCCTCGTTCAGAATCTGCATGGCGGTCGCAAGACGCGGGGTCTTGGCCGGCCAGTACTTGCTCGCCCGCTTGACGAGCGTCTTTTTGCGCATCTCGTCGGGCCAGGTTTCCCAGGGACCCTTCTTTCCGGTGGCCCCCCGTAACCAGGCACTCGAGGCGTTGCGCACCTTCAGGAACTCGGCCTCCGCCATGGTATCGACGAGGAATTCCCCATCCGGCATCTTCGCCAGACAGTAGCCGCCGATCACCTCGCCGCGATCTCCGAAGGGATCAAACACGTGGGTCGGCACGGCGCAGGGTCCGTTGTGCGTGAACTTGTCCTTCTTGTAGACGAGCTCCGCCTTGGCCCAGAGGATGCTGCCGGTTTCGACCGCGATATGGATAAGCCCGCGGTACATGATGTCGAGCCGGATCACGCCGTCGCGCGGCACGATGGCCGCGAGGCCGCGGGCCGGGTTCAACGTGAGCCCGACCGCGGCGACGTTCACGATCGCCATTTGCAGCGATATCGGGTTTTGCGACGCGATGCTCGACAGGTACTGGTTATTCATCAAGGCCTGGGTGGCGTACAGGGCTTCGGCCCCGTAGTCCATGCGCATGCCGTTGCTGGCGGCCAGGGATTCGAAACGGTCCTTGGCCTTCCGCACCGCCTCCTGCCAAACATCCTTGGTGACGATTTGCTGTTTGCTCATGACGCCTCCTGATCCTAGAGCACGCCCCAGGGATGGATAAACGGGATGTCGTCATCGAAGTCATCTGGCGGCGTCGCACCGCCACCGCCCATGGCCGCGCGGCGCTGCTGAACGGGCGCCTGCTGGCGCGCCGGTTGCGAACGGGCGGCCGCTGCGGGCTGGCCGTAATCGGCGTCCGCGTATTCGGACGCGTCCTGCCGGGAGCCCGAAGACTGGCCTTTGGGCATCATCTTCATGTCCTGCACCACGACCTCCGTCGTGTATTGATCGACGCCTTCCTTGTTTTGCCACTTGCGTGTCTGAAGACGGCCGACCACCAGTATCAACGCACCCTTGCGCAGGTATTCGGCGGCGACTTCGGCGAGCCGACCGAAGAAGACGAGCTTGTGCCATTCGGTCTTTTCCTCTTTCTCGCCCGTTGCCTTACTTTTCCAGGACTCTTTCGTCGCCAACGAGACGTTGACGATGACGGATCCGTCGGGGCCGTTGCGGGTCTCCGGGTCCTTGCCCAGATGTCCGACGAGTGTCACTTTGTTGTACATCGACGCTCCTTTCCGCGCCGGTGTCTTTCCCCGCGTACGGGAAAAGACCCGGAACGGGTGATGGGTAAATGGATGCTGTTCTTGTGCGCGCTCAGCTGGCGCGGAGGTTGCCCTCGAGAAACCGGACGATCCTTTCTCGATCACGCACCGGGCGGGGCGCCGCGATGGAGAAAAGACCATCGAAGGCCGTAAGGCCTGGAGTTTCGTAAGGATTGGGAGGAATTCGGGAGGGTACGGCGCTTCGCGCAGACATCATCGGGAGATGATCTGTAGCCGGAGCGGCCGGAACGGAGCGACTGGTCGATTGGTGTTTGGGCTCGCTATGGTAGGATGCGCGTAGGGCAATAACCATCGAGGACAGCGATATGGCGAATCCCCCCACCGACACCCAACCCTCGTTCATCGAGCTGGTCGGCAGCGACAAGGGTCGACTGACGCAAGACGCCCGCCGCCGGCTGCGCAGGGCCACCACCCGTCACGGTCAGGTATGGCACGAACCCAAGACCCGCGATGAGGCGCTGGACGCCTACCTGAATGCCCTGCCCGACGATCTGGTCCAGAAATGGGCGGATTTCAATGCGTCCTACGACGCCGACCTCAAGGTCGGCGGCACGGACTGAAGCCGGTCGCGCGGCTGCACAATCCGCGCGCCGGGTCCCTCAGCACGGGCGTCTCGATAGACGCCCGTTGTTTTTTGCTATGTAATCCCGGCCCCGGTGCGAAGAGGCCGGTCCGTCGGGCGCACAGCGCCCCAACCTCAAGCATTCCCTGGCAGTCGGAAACGTTTGAGATTGGGGCGCGTGAGCGCCCCAATGGTTTAGTGGAGAGTCCGTTCAGACCAGACCTTGCGGCCGTTCCGGACCTTGAAGGCGACGACCTTGCGGTCGACCTTCTCCTCCTCCTGGCCGTCCTCTTCATCGAACGAGACCTGAGCCTCCTCGCGCGGACGTTCCTGCTTCGGCGGCGTCTTGGAGCTCTGTCCGAGACGAAACACCCCGTACATCACTGCCAAGAACAGCATGATGGCCATGTGGTTTTTCTCCTTGGTTGGCGGTTGTTGGTGGGTTAGGCATCCGCGCGCGCGGCGGCAATCTCGAGCTGAGCGAAGATGTGCTGCATGTCCTCGTCCATCGCATCGACATTCACCGTGTCGCGAAAGGCCCAGAACTTATGCGGCTCGCGGACCACGGCACCTTTCAGTGCCGCGAGCGCCGCGTCCCGCTCATCCTGGGTGTAACCCAACTTGCCGCCATACATGGAGACAAACTTACCCTTATTGCCCACATCCTTCCTGTCTTCGGACATCGTCTCATTCCTCTGCCGCGCCTAAACGGCAAAAGATAAGAAACCCCGAAAACGGTAGGCGTGAGCGATCCCCAAGACGGGTAAAACGCTCCCGTTCGGGGTGGGTACGGCTCATTGGTTTAGAGCACTCGCGAACGCGAGTGGCTAGAAAGCGATGCTAGGAAATCCCCAGCGACCGCATGGTCTTGATCACGGGCACGCTCAAGAAGCCTCCCGCAATCACGCACGCTACGAAAGCGATCATGTTTTGTCCCTCCGGAGGACTCGGGAGAGACCGCCCCTTGGGGATGGTCTCCCCTTGGGGTTGAGAGGCGCGACAAGAGGTTGGAACTCTTGCACGCTTCGCTTGGATGCTGTGCTTATCAGTCGCTCAGCTGGCGACTCCCAGGTTGTGGCCTGAGAGGTGTACGAGGGGATCGTAGATCGCCCCATTCCGGCTGTCAACTAGAGCCGCATCGGCATCAACACCGCGATCGTGTCGGTTTGCGGCACGCCCTCAAGGACGCCCTGAATAAGGGCCGCCCGATCCTCGCCATCCATGATCATCTGGACCTCGTTTTGGCGAATGGCGGCCAATATCCCTCTGAGATAATTGACGTTCACGCCAAACTCACGCGGCACGCCCGTGCATTCGGCGTCGACGCTGTCGGTCGCCTTACCGATAGTGCTGCGCGCATCGGCCTTCAGTACCCCCGGTTCCACGGTCAGACGAATGCCGCCCAGCATGTTACCATCCGTCTCGGCCATCAAGGCCATCCTGTCGAGCAGTGGCGCCAGGTTCTGCTTGTCCACTCGGACAATGGTCCCGGTGTCGCGCCGATAGGACGGGATGAACCGGCGATAATCCGGGTATTTCCCGTCGATGAGCTTCGACGTGACGGTCGTGTCCCCGACACGGATTTTGATATGGCTATAATCCCAGGCGACCTGCGCAAGCGCTTCCGCATTGGAACAGGCGCCCAAGACTTTCAGGCAGGCCCGGACGCCCTTCACCGCCAGAATCACCGAGTGAGTCGGCAAGACCGTCTCCTCGGGAACCGTGGCGATCACCTGAATCAGCATGTGACCGTTGGTGGCCACCGTTGTCAGAGTCGGCGAAGCGCCTTCCAGAAAAATCCCGTTGAGGTAATGCCTGGGATCGACTTGCGGCATGGCATGGCGGGCGCGATCCAGAAGTTCCGCCAGAACCATCGCCGGCAGAGCGAAGGCCTCAGCATTCTCGAGCTCGTCGCTTGCGGGGAAGTCGTCCGGGTTCAAAGTCGGCATCCCGAAACGAGACCGCCCGGACTGGACGCGAAGTTTTCCGCCGCCCTCGCTCGCGAGATTGACCGTCGCGTCAGCCGGGAGGGATCGGCAGATTCCCATCAACGTCTGGAACGGTGCCGTGATAGCGCCCTGCCTGTCGCCCTTCGCGGGGACGACGGATTCCAGAGTCACCTCCAGGTCGCTTGCCGACAACACAAGATGGTCGGCCCGCGCCGTAATGAGGACGTGTTTGAGGATGGGCAGGCGCGCGGTGGCCGAAACAGCTTCCGCAACCAGACCGAGCCCGGCCAATAAGGCCCGGCGTTCGATTGTGCATTTCATGGATTTTCTCCTGACGATAAGCCGGCCAGGTCTCGAACTCGGTATCGAGAGTTCGCGACCAGCAGGGCTTATTTGCCCGCCGTTGTCGGCGGGATGGATGATCTCTGTAGCCTGTTCAGCGGCAATGGCGGCGGCGAGTCGTATGTCTATTCAGATGCCGCCGCAGTCTGTTCTCAACGGCAGTCGTTGGCGACTCCGCGATGATACAAGGGAGACGCTTTCGCCCAAGAGGAAGGTCTCCCCTGAGGAAGCGCGCTTGGAACCATTGAATGCTGTACTTGTGCGCGCTCAGCTGGCGCGGCGGCCTTAGTGGCCGCATGGCAAACTTAGCCTAGATCGATCTCCCCCTCAGATCAAGTCCTGTTCTACGCTACGGCGGCGGCAAAGTCGGTTGCTGCGCCATCCGCTGCAACCGTTGGTCGAGCTCCATCAACGGACTCGTACGGCTCGTGGCGGACACGGATTCCGCGTGCGCCGGCAGGCCGCCCTCTCTACTTTCGGCCGCCACACGCCCCACGCTGGAGGCCATGCTCAGGATATGGAGCCGGTGGGGGCCGGCCAGCACGATACTATGATGGTGCACGGCGCGAACCCAGAAGTGCCCGACCACGTCGCCTGCATGCACCATCCGCGTCCGGCGCCCCCATTGCAGGACCGCTCCGCGCTGATGGATACCCTCCACGACGGCGACCAGATGCATCGCCCCGTGCCGGCGCGCCACGGCTTTCCGTTGCGCGAGCCGTTGCGCGCTCAAGGCGCGCCATTGCGTCTCCAATTGCTCCACCTGGGCCTGCAGGCGGCGCACAGCCGCGGTCTCTGGCGGCGTCGCAGCGACCGCTCCGCCCATGGCCTGCCCCATCTGCTTTTCATAGCGCATGCGGTTATAGCGTTGCTGGGCGATCTGGGCCCGAATCTGGGCCACGCGGTACTTGTTCAGCAATTGCTCGTACTGGAGAGAGCGCCCCTTGAAGGGGTCTGTCGCCGCCGCCTCGTGAGCGGCGTGTATAGGCACGAGCGCCCTCCTCGAGGCCGGCGCCTGCGAAGCCGGGATTGCGGGCGCCGGCGGCATGGCCATAGGGGGCGGGGGCGCGAGCGTGGCAGGCCGGGCTTCCGGCGGGGCTTTGTGGGTAACCGGCGCCTTGCGGGAGACGGGCGCCGGCCGGCCCGGCGCGGCCTGAAACACGAACTGCACTTGGTGTTCCTTGATCGTCTTGCCCTTCGTCGCCTGAGAGGATGTCGATGGCGGGGCGCTTTTGGGTGCCGCGGGCTTCCCGCCGTGAGGCGCGGCCGCCTCCTGGAGCAGCTGGGTCACGGTCGCCGTGGCCGATAGTGGTGGTGACGCGGGCTTCGTGGTGTGCGCGAAGGTCAGGGCGGGGCATGCGAGCGCGATGCCCAGTGCGGCAAACGTTACGATGCGGGACATGGGATTTCCTCGTATACATCATCGGGAGATGAGCTCTGGCCGGAACAACCTTTGGCTAAGGCGATGAGCGCGCAGCAGGCGCCACAATCGCGCCGAATGTCGCCGGCTGGAATACGCAGCAAGCGCCAGCCCGCGATGGTTAAGAGATTCTGACGGTCGCGATCGCGCTTGAAATCCGCCAGCAGGCGGCCGTGGAACTGCCAGCCGTCGACCTCGACGCACAACCGTTCCGCAGGGAACACGATATCCCCACGCAAGCGGCGTCGGGGTATCAAGGGATATTCCCGTTGGGCCTCCGGCCAGCGCCGCACGACGGCGGCCCACAGCATATCGTGGGGCGTCGGCGCCGCAGCGCGGCCGCGTCTCCCGCTCGCCACCGCGCGCGCCGGGATCGGGTGGCCCGCAGCGGCCTTCAGGCGGCGGCGCAACAAGGGAGGGACGTTTCGCAAACGAATGATGGTCACGCGACAACCTTGTCGCCCGGAGACGACGAGGACTTTATGTCCGGTAAAAGCGCCGCGTCCTGCCACGCTTCGGTACCGCCCTGGACGCTGTAGGCTCGTACGAATCCCAGGGCACGCAGGAGCCGCGCGGCAACGAGGCTGCGGTTGCCGCTGCGGCACAGGCACAGAACAGACTTTTGCTGGTCGGCATAACAGACCAGGGCACGCGTCAGATCGGTGCGCTCCTTGGCCATCAGATCGCACACGGAAAATTCCTCACAATGCGGGTCCGGAGTGTGCCCACAGAAGCGCTGCAAAAACGACAATGGCAGGCACTTCGCGCCGCCAATGGGCCCGAAAATCTCCTGCTCCTCCGGGAACCGCACGTCGATGATCTGCCCGATTCCCTGCCGGACCCAGGTCCGGGCCTGTCCGATATCGACCTCAATGTCCTGACCGTCTTCCAAGCCTGATCTCCCGTGTTTGCGCGGGCGACTCCAGCAGCCGCCGCCGATGAACCTCATGCTAAGGGACGACAGGACGTCATGGCGGGCGAACGCAGCCTCTTTCCGGGCGTCATTCGCGCCCCTGAGGGTCCGTTCATCAGGCACGCTTTGTCCATGCCGTCATTGTCCTGGAGGGGAACGCATGAGTGTTTACGGGATCGGGCTCGATATCGGGTATGCCCAGCTCAAATTGGCCGTGGGCGATGTCCGCAACGGCGCGCCCCAGACCCTGGTGCGTCCGGCCGTGGCGGGCCCGGAATCGCTCCTGTCCGACCGCTTCATCAATGGCCAGGCCCCGACGGGCGTCAAAGTCTTGGTGAATGGCGTCCCCTGGGTCGCGTGCGGCGAAACGGGATTGCTACAGGGCGCCACGCGCGAGATGCATGCCGACTACACCGCCTCCGACAATTACAAGGCCTTGTTCTACGCCGCCTTGCAACTCACGGGACGTGAGGTGATCGATGTCGTGATCACCGGATTGCCCGTGTCGCACTTCCAGGTCCCGGCCCAACGGCAACGCCTCGAGCGGTTCATGACACAGGATCACCTCGTAGCCCCTGGCCAGCGGGTGAAGGTCATGCGCACCCTGGTCCTCCCGCAGCCCGCCGGCGCGTACCTCGATCTCTACGCGCGCAGCACGGGCGCGGATACGGCCCTACTGGACGAGGGCCGCGTCGTGGTGCTGGACGTAGGCTTTTTCTCGGCCGACTGGGCGATCTTCGAGCGGGGACAATTCCACAATCTGGTCTCCGGCTCCAGCCTCAAAGCGATGAGCCGCCTGCTCGACCTGGCCAACCAGCATATCAGCCGCGATCACGACGATGGCGGCGGCCCGGGCGTCGACAATCTCGAGGATGCGTTGCGACACGGTCGCGAGACGGTCCTGGTGTTTGGGGAGCGCGTCGCCATCGCTCCCTATCTGGAATCCGCGGCGCGCGAGATCGCCCCGCAGATCGCCACGAACATCCGGGCGGCCATGCGCGACCAATCCGACAACGTCGATCTGGTGCTCCTGGTCGGCGGCGGGGCGCCCCTGTACCGGGCCGCCATCCAGGCGGCGTTCCCGCGCAGCCGACTCGAGATGCCCGACGAGGGCGTCATCGCCAACGCACGCGGGTTCTGGTCGTATGCCTAAGAAACCCCAATCCCAGGACACCTTGCAGGTGTTCGTCACGATCCCCGCGAGCCATCGCGAGCTGTTGGCGGATCTGCAACCCCTGCCGGCGCGGGCGCGAGCCGAGCGCCTGCGGATTCTGGCCGCCATAGGTCTTGTGAAAACCGCGTCCTCGCCTCCTTCGCCCACATCCCCCGAGCCCTCGGACGACTCCGACGCGGGCGATCAAAGGCGCAAGAAGATGGCGAAGTTACGGGACAGGGGACTGCTGGCGTAGCGCCCTGCCGACTTGCGTTTTGGGCCGACCTGGCACACTGGTCACCAACGATCTTTCGGGAGAGATCATACCTTGAGACAAGCCGGTCATCATGCCACGGGGCTCGCGGGCGGGACGCTCATAGCGGGCGCCGTCCATCTCCTCCATCCCAGCATTCCGCTCGTAGACCTCATTGCCATCGGAGGCGCTGGCTGGTTTGGCGGCGTGGCGCCAGACCACCTCGAGTACCTTCCTTTTGTCCGCATTACGTGGGTACCCCATCGCACATTGACGCATTGGGGCGTGCCGTGGGTCGCCGCTCTCGCGACGAGCCTCTACGTGTTCGTGCATGCGCCCACCGTCGTTCCCGCGGCAGTCTTGGGCTTTGCGTTTGGCGGCTGCCTGCATCTGCTGTTCGATTGGCCGAACCCCACGGGGGTCCCGTGGGTTCTGCCTGTGCCGTCGTGGCGGCACTCGCTGCGTCTTTGGCGGTCGGGGGAGCATGACCTACTGCTGTCCATCGTCATGATTATGGCTGCCTTGGTACCTTGGGTCGCCATCAAACTGTTTACCTAGTGGAATATCCGCCCATAAAGGAGAATTGCCCATGACTACCACTAGCCAATTTCAAGCCAACATACACCACATCAACCATATTCTGGCGCCTATGTCGGCACTAATGTTCGACCTGATCGCCAAGATCTTTATAACGTTTGGGTCCGTGGCGATTTTTGCTCTGCTCCTTATTTTGTTTCGTGCCATATCCGAGGTAAACAAGCCGACAGAAATCACCGGGGACGTTGATACTGAACGCTGATTCTGTGTGCCTTAAACGCGCCACCAGCCCAAGAGGCCCAAAATGAGCGGCAAGACCGGCGGCCGGTGATCATGACACAACCTGCCGGCTTGCCCTGGCTGGCCCAGCGCGTCCCGCCGCCTGGTGCACGGCGAACCGGGGATCCTGGTACACCGGGACGATCGTGTCGGCGTCAGGCGCGATAGTGGCGGATTACTCGGCTAACTTGATCATAATCTATTTCTTCCACAACCGCTTCAAAGCATCGCTCGGATCGGGACGCGCATGATTGTCCACGAAATCCGCGATATTGCGCGCCACCTGGGGCGACAGGGTGCGGCCGTGCCCATAAGGCATGTTCGCCCAGATGAAGCGCGCAGCCATGGCGGGTTTACTCATGCCGGCGCCCACCGCATAGGACCGCGGGCCCCACAAAGGCGGGGTGTACTTGTGCAAGGACACCACCGTCTCGCCCTCGCCATGGGCGCCATGACAGACCGCGCAATGCCCCCAGAACTCGGTGCGGCCGGGGACCCCGGACCGTGCCCTACTCTTCCCCATCCGTTTCGGGCTCTTCCGTCATCAAGACAAGGCGCGTGATCCAGCGGGTCCGCTCCGCCCGCCGCTCACTGATCTGGAGATACAAAGGCTTGGTTGCGATCGTAAGCGTCAGCATTTGGCTAAAGAAGGTATTGGGAACCCACACCACTCCCTTCCGGCACCCTATACCGCGCACCTTCTCAAGCGAACCGATGCCGGGTGGCGGGGTGTAGTCAGGAACCGATTGGCCCCGGACGGTACGGTAGCGAAGCCGGCCTTGCTCATCTCGCGCATGACAACGCGCAAGTGTCACGTCGAAATCAAGGGCCGCGCGTTCGCGCCCGTATACGACGATGCGGTATCTCTCCCCCGCACGGGCCTTCGGATGGGTTACATCCCCCTCGAGCTCGAGCGTTGCGTCGAAGCGGTAGATGCGCGTGTCATCACGACGCCGGTACGGATCATCTATGTCCCAAGAAAGCCCCGTGTCGATACAGCTCGCATACCGATCGACTTTTACGGTCAGAACGACCGTCGGACTCCTTGTGGCACGTCGGGGCATCGCCATATCCTCCTCTCGCGCGAGTTGAGAGCGCCCTTTCGCCAGGCGGCATCGAGGCCGGTATCGGGAGAGTCGGTCGATTCGGATCCCGCCCAATTGGCTGATCGGGACCCTCCTCGAGGCCCTCGTCCCGCGCGGTCATGAAGACCTCAGGGGTCGATCCGGCGGTCCCGGCGCACCTTCAAAAATACACCGAGCGACTCGCCCGCGCGAATGACGGGTGCGGGATCACCGCGGGCCGGCGCGGGCATGTCTTCCGGAGGGACTATGCCCTGCGAGACCCAAGCGGCCGCCATAACGGACGCCAGGACCGCGTCGGGTGGAGTCGCCCGGGGTGTAGGTGATCACCAAGATCTGCGGCTTTTTGGATGATGGGCGCGGAATTCTGTTAGCCCCGGCAACCGCCGCTCTACACCCTTTTGCCCAAACGCGCCCGGTTTGCCGTCGCCATTCCCGGCTTGCGATTTTCATGCGCCCGGTATGCTGGGATCACTATCCCGGACACGGAGCCTCGCTTATGTCTTCGCTTACCCGCACGATTGTCCTGGCCGCCCTTGCGGTCGCGCCCGCGGCCAGCGCCTTGACGTTAGGCCCCATCGTTGTGCATTCCGATATCGGGCAGCCGTTACGGGCCACCATCGCCGTTCACCATGCCCGCGGGCCCTTGCGCGTGCACTTGGCGCCGCGCGCCGCGTTCCGGGCCGCGGGACTGACGCCCCCGGCTCACGAGGCCGCCATCCATTGCCGCGTGAAGGGCTCCCGATCGTTTCGGCGCATCGTACTGACCAGCACGGCACCCATCGACCATCCGCGCCTGACCCTGCTGCTCGCCGTCGACTCCGCGCATGGGTCGCTCGTCCAGGAATACCATGCGGCGCTGCGCCCCGTGCTCCTGCCGACCATGCACGTCGAATTCAACCGGCGGCCGGCCATGACGCCCCCGCCGGGCCCTTTGGCGCCGCCGTCGCCCCGGACCCCTCACTACCGCGCTGTCGGGCCGGTCCGTCCTGGCGAATCGCTCCTGCAAGCCGCGCGCGCCATGACCCCGGGCTTTCGCGACCCTGCCGTGCTCATGGAAGCCCTGGTGCATCGCAATCCCCAGGCCTTCGTCCGGGGCAATGCCAATGGCCTGCGCGCCGGCGCCATTCTGCACCGGCCCTCGCGGGCGGCCGTTGCCGCGATTTCCCGCGCGGAGGCCCTGCGGTTTCTGCGGGCCCAATATGCGCACTGGGTCGGGGGTGAGACGCAGGCTCCCGCGCATCAGCCGATAAGGGCCCTCGAGAAACCGAAGGCCTCCGCTCAGGGCTCTGTCCGGCAGAAGGCGCCGGCCGCGCCGCACATCCGGTCCGCCCCTCGCGGGGCGATCGCGCGCGCCCTCAAATCCTCGTCGGCCCTTTCCGGCCAGGCGCTCCCGGCCCCCGCGCTGCCGTCTCAGCCGAAACACCCGGCACCGAAGGCATCGTCCGGGTCTTCCCCGACCGTGTGGACACCCGTCGCCTTCCCGGCCGTCCGGGCGCCTCGTCCGTCCTCGGCACCTACAGTGGCCGGCGCATTACGCGCACACCCCGCGACGCTGCCACAGGCTGCGGCCCCACACCCTTCTTCCCAAACTCCCCATGGCGACATCCCCGCGCGGGCCTGGATCGACTTGACGGTCTTGATCGCGCTCGCGCTGGGGCTGCGGCACTGGCTCAAGCAGTGCAAGAGCACCGGCGCAAGCGGCCTGCCGTTCGCGGGCCTGTTTCGCGGTCCAGCCCCGGTTGCGCCCACGCCGGCGGCCCCCACCCTTGCGCCGGCGAGCCCTGGAGCCGCGGCCAACGCATCGGCAACCCCTGCGTCTACCGAGTCGGCCACCGAACCTCACAGCCGCCCGACGCCGCAACCGCTCCCGGTCCGTCCAGGGGCCAATGGAACCCTCGTCGTGACCGTGGCGCAGCGCGACGACCAGATCATCAAGCTGGATCTGGCGCGGGCCTATGTGGACCTCGGCGAAATCGGGACGGCTCGCGAGCTCTTGATGCAGGTGCGCCCAGACCTTGGGGACGAACGTGTGCCGAATCACAATACAACGGAGGAGAGGGATGGCTAACGAGGAATTGGATCAATAGCTGCGGTGCATCGCAGGCTCGGCGTACGGGCTCGTGCGCGCCCCTGCCCTGCTCATCCGCTGCGCGCCATGGAGAGCGAAGCGAGGGCGCATGGTCCGCGGGAGGCGTAGGTCCGGGCGGGTGGTCGCACGCCACCCGCCCGGACATCGACACGCCGTCCCGTTATTGTGGGCGAGCCTCTTGTGCGCCGGAAAAGCGCACGGCTCGACCGCAGGACGGCCGCGGCATCTCATAGCGGAGCGGAGAGATCATGAGCTGCGCTGAGACCGAAGGCGCGAGGGCGACTTGGACGTACCGCCGCGCATGCCGAGAGCTGGCGCACGCTTGTCCCGTTTGAGGAATCGAGCCATGGACCGATTCCAGAACCGGGCTGCTTCCTTAATCTGTGG
>JAEHJW020007612.1_pt1 | contig 63687 bp, 91 predicted proteins | sample 9271431 | NCBI WGS metagenome assembly JAEHJW02 | reverse complement strand
GACTCCCTGGGCGGGCCAGGATGCTTCGGCGAGACTGTAATAATTGTCATCCGGCATAAATACCTGACCGTCGACGAGCTTGAACCCATCTACTCGTCTCCAGATATTGCCCACGAGGTCGGCGACACCCTGAAAGGTGCCATCATGTCGCCACGTTTTCGGACCGAGACCGGTGAGAGTACGACCCGTACCCGAGGCGACTCCTGGTTGCCCGTTGTCACCACGAGGGGCGGTTTCCCAAGGTGCGGCGTCGGACTTCCCCCAGTTGGTATTTCCGTTAGGCTGGAAGCCATTTTTGAGCATCCAATATGCCAGTGCTGCCCATTCCCAATTAGTCATCATATGCCAGTTCGATCCTTTATTGACGCATGCCGCCCTGGCTTCATCATGATTGAGGGTAGTATTAGGGTCTTTCCCTGGTTGGCTACATGCGAGCCCATTGACAAGGCAAGCATCATAGGCTGGGGCGAAGATTTCAGGTTTTTCTACCCCGTTTACTGAAAAAGCAGGAAACACGCCGGAGCCGAGATCGGCATGGATATCGGCATTCATGAATTTGGGGATGACATTCATTATTGATTCTCCGCCTAAGACGTCATAAAGCACGGTCTGACGGCCGCCTGTAGAGAGTTCCACCTGCCTACGGAGATGATCTCGTAGCATGATGGTAATTGAGGACCACGGGGTTCCGGGGTTGACCGTGATTTCCTTCGGCACCGGCGCGGCACCCATCGCGGCCGTGGCTTTTGCGAGCACGTCGGCGGCGGTGTAGCCGGAGGCTGACATGTAGGTATTGTAAGCAGACGGAAGTGCAAGGTCGCTTTGCGCGTTGCCTGTTACCGGGTTTGTGGCCATCTATTGTCCCCTTATGCAAGCGATAACGTTCCCCGTTCCGGAGATTCGCGACACGCGGACAGCGGATACCGAGGCGAAGATTGCCCGTTGCTGGTTTGCGCTTTGATCGGCTCCGTAAAGATCGAACCATGACGCGGAATCAGCCGAAACATCCTCGATCGGGTTTGCCGTAACCTCAACACGGTAGACCGCTCCGGCTGTCACGGTCTGGACGGTGATGGTCCCCACTCGCGGAGGAATCTGCCATGCGACCATGGCCAGAATCGTTCCATCGAGTGTCTTTTTATCGGAAATGCCGAGAGTTCCCCCGGATACCGCACCAGGTACGGTCAGTGTTGCCATGTTCTTCTCCTATCCCTTTGCGGGCTTGACCGGCTTGTCGGTGCCGGGTTGGGTTATTTCGACCTTGTCTCGTGAGGCAAGGGCGAGCTTGTTGATGAGCTTTGCTACCTCGAAATAAGGCTTTCTGGCGAGGTAGTCGATGAGCTCATTCACAGTCGATTCGTCGATTTGCATAGTTGACTCCTTATAGGACTCTGATTACGTTTGCGTGGGTAGAGGTATTGCTCGCAATTTTCTTTATCTGAATATCTCCACTTACGCTGCTCGTGCAGCGCAAGAAGTCAGAAACGAGAGGCGGCTCTGGGCCTGTGTAATTCAAAAATATTCCGCCTATCCACATGTAAGGGGTCTGGCTAGCCCTAATTTGTACTGCCCCCTGCCAGGCGAATGTCTCAATATTTCCCAAATAGATATATGTTCCTTCAATGAAGACCTGGTATAATGCAGGTATGTTGACTAAGTTCCAAACTGTTTCCCATGATGTACTACTAGCGAAAAGCATTCTTCCTCGCAGCATATCGGGGAAAGTTCCATAAGGCATACATATTTCAAAAATAGAGGAGTCAATAAATCCTCTCTCGTTCCATGACCTATCTAGCCCGGCCGCCTGAAAAGAAATCCGAGGATATCCGGTTCCCAATATAGATATTTTTTGCTGAAGTTGTCCCGGGGCGTCTATCGGTCCATTCGATATTTCAATAGTATTATTTATGCCATCTATTAAAAAATTGGGGAAATAATCAGAATCCTTAATTGTGCTAGCCGTGAGAGTACCCGATACTTTGCAGCTATTTAGTGTGGCATTCTTAGAAGTAATATTATCAAAAAAACCTGACATTGCCTTAATCGCCGCAACGTCAATCAATCCCGTTCGAATATAGTTACTAGCTGTGTCGATAATCGTCCCGTGCGCCAATACGAAAGCCTCATACGCCGCATAGTCGGTAAAACCCATCTTGACAGCGAGAGCATTTTGGGCGGCCGTCTGTGCCGCATTCGCTTTTGCTTGCGAGCCCGAGGGGAGTTCTTTGGCGTCGAGGATTGCTTGAAGATAGGTGTCGACGTTCGTGGGGCCAATTTTAAGATCGGTAGCGTCGATACTTGTCGCCTTCACTTTTCCGCCCATAAGGATTTCATCGGCGTCAAGGGCAATCTGCGATCCTAGCAGGCTCTTTGCCCGGAGTGCGGCTTTCAAGGCCGATATGTCCGTTTGCAAAACCGGGTCTTTGACGTAGTAAAACCCTTGCGTTGAAGGTTCATAAACCGCAAGGATTACTGCCGAGGTTATCCCCGCCGCCTGCCATGCCGTAATTTGCTCGGGGCTTGCGAAGGCCGGAAGCGTGACCGAAAGCGACATGAAGGCATCGGATGACCCGCCTTTCACGAGGAAGCCCATCGACTCCTTTTGCATTACTAACTGTGATGATATGGAAGGAACACCCGGGCCCGGACCATCCGCATCGTTCCAGACGGCCATGTTGATCGCGCTTTTCGTTTGGTTGATAAGCGTTCCGATCGTCGCCCCGCCCGCCGCGGTGCCCCAGACTGCTTGACGAATCGCGTCGGCGGTTATCTGAATCTGGGCGAAAGCCTGGTCCTCCGCGCCCTTCGCCCGCGCCACTTCCAGCGCGATTTTGTTCTCATTTATGAGAATGCCCGCGTAGTGTTCCGCGTGCATGGTGTCCATCCACGCATAGAGGTCTTGCCTGCCGTCATAGGCGGTTTGGGTGTTGAGTGAGGCAACGGAGAGATTGATGGAATCCTTGGCCGATTGGATGAGAGAATAGACAGGAAGTTGATCGGTGCCGACTCCCCAAACTGCGGCCCTGATCGCTGTCGCGGAATTGTCGATGAGAGAGCCCACCGGCAATCCGACGTGCGGGTCGGGCGATCCCCATACCTCGGAGCGGATAGCCTCGGCTGTCACCGTGATCGCGCCCTTCGTGGTTGCATCGCCGAGAACCGCCAAAGAGAGCGCGTCAACGGCGACCTTGATCGCACCCTGGTGCGTCGCGTCTCCAATGATCGCGAGGTTCAAGGCTGCGGCCGTCACGTCGACATAGCCGCCCGAGCGCGTTCCGTCCGCCGCCTTCGGGCCGAAAACCGCAAGGTTGACCGCGTCAATCGCTACGTCAATCGCTCCGCCCTTGCGCAGGTGCGTAGCCGGGTCGATCGGCCCGAAAACATTGAGGTTTATGTCATCGGCTGTTTGGGTGATCCGCGAACCGAGAACGCCCTCGGAAGCCGAGGCCCGGATGACTTCGCTCGTGATCGCGTCGGCGTTTATCTGTATACGCGAAAAGGCGAGGTCTTCATTCGCTCCGGCCCGCGCAACCTCCATCAAGATTTCTGACTTAGTTATGAGGAATTGCGCGGAACTTTCGATGTGGGCCGCGTCCAGCCATGCCAAAAAAGCATCCCGGTCGCTTATCTGAGGCGGTGCCGTCCCCGAGTTTAGGGAGTCGACTGAGAGGGCGAGAGAGTCCTGTTTTTGATCGATCGTGGAAATGACCGTATCGTAATGAGTCGTGAGAGCCCCGGTGGCCGTGTTGACAGTATTTGTGACATCGGTCCCCGTCACGAAGTTGGCTATCTCGGTCTTCGTTGCCCATTGGAGGGAGTACGCCTCCGGAGTGGCCGCGCTGCCCAAGAGCCGTGAGAAGAGCCCCGACGTTTCGAGGGCTTTGGAATAGGCTGCCGTGGGGTGAAAAACCGGGGGCGTCGCTGAATCCCAATACCCACCATTGGCAACAATTGACGCTATCCGATCGGTGTTGACCTGCAACTGAGTAAGATCGGCAACATAAGACCCCTGGTAGGTCCAGACAACCGTCCCGTCCGTCACCGTCCCAGAGTTCGGCCATACCGGCTGCGTCGCCCCCGTTGTGCCCGCGGTCGTGCAAAGCCACGAAGACCCGCCGCCGTTGATTCTATAGTTAAGCGCGCAAGGGAGAAGGGCGGCCCAGCGTACCCCTATGAGGTCGGATACTATGCTTGTAATTGAGTCAATGTTTACACCGAGAGATGCTATTTTCGAACCGCTATAGCCCGTCTGGAAGACTTCCGCCCGAATGGAGTCAACATTCTGTTCGATCGTCGATACCTTGGCGGCCTCCGGCTCGATGATCGCCACGGTTGACTTGATCGATCCGACGTCGACCTCTACCGAGGATATGCGCGTCGTTTGGCCTTCGACCACCTGAGAGACGAGGGCGATGCGCTGTTCGGATAGGAGAAATTGATTGTCTTTTTCGATAAGGAGGTCTTGCGCCCACGAGTTCAGGTCTTCGAGGCTTGTGACTTTCGGCTTTTCGACATCGATCTGTGCTTGGACCCCCGCGAGTGCAGCTATTCGGGCGCTATGTTCCGCCTGGAAATCCGCGGCGCGAGCGGAAGCCTCGGCCACTATTGCGTTGACGCGAGCCGTTGTCTCCGCAGCAAGATCGGTCGCGACCTGAGCGCGCGCGGCAGCCTCGGCGGTAAGCGCGGTCCCCCTCGCGGCAGCCTCGGCGGCAATATCGTTGTACCGAGTCGAAGCCTCCGTTCCGATGGCCGCGATTCGGTCGGTGATTTCCTGCGCGAGGTTGACAATCAGGCCATCGTGTTCGGCCAGGAATCCAGCTTCAAGTTTCGCCCGGAGGATGGCATGGTCAACAATATCGCCATACCTGATCGCGCTTACCTCGGCCACCGTCGGCGCCTTGATCGGCGTACAGGTGGCGGTGTCAGAGCATGCGGTCTCTCCGCTGAAGCCATACAGGGCGGAGACTTTGAACGTATACACGACATCATGGTCGAGATAGAGAACGATAGAGTTGGCCGTCGTGATTTTCTTTTCCCAAGCCCCGCCCGTTTTTTGCCAATAGACCATGTACCGCGATGCGTTCCCCATCCATCGCACGACAGCGAGATCGATACCGGCGGTAGCCGTGACTTGGCTAGGGACCGGCGGGACCGGTTCGGAAGGCGCCGACTGTTGCGATTGGATAAGCCTTCGGATAGGGTTTGGGAGAAGCCCACCGATTCCCAATGTCCTCGATATGCCGGACTTATGCTCTATCTTTTCTTCGCAGACGACAAGGTCGGTAGAGGTGCCGGAATCAGGGTCGATGATCGTGACCTTGTCCCAAAGCCTCGCCGGTTGGCTTGTCACAACCTCGAAAGTGTTGGAACTATTAAGTTCTACGAGCTTATTTGTCCCGTCTGTCGTAAGGTCGGCAATGGATGTTAGGTTTGAATCCTCGAAAATGCTTTCAACGGGCGGGAAGTTGTCCAATGTTCCTGTTGCCGGTATTCTGACATAAAGCTGATCCGCCCCGCTTCCCGAGCCGTAGCAGTGCAGGACGTTGATCGGTCGACCGGGCTTTTTCAGGCCAGTGATTGTTGTGTTCTTGCTTTTGCGGAGAAGGATCGGAGAGGGTGAAGACGCCGTCTTGTTTGACTCGAAGGATGAGGCGAAAGAAAATACTATCTGAGAGCCTATTATTTCCGCGTCGAAAGAGAAGGTGTAGAGTTTTTGAAGCGCACGCAGGGAGTCAAGAAGCGTGCCCCCTCCGGCCTCATAGTCGGTCAGAACGGTGGGAAGAGACGGAGCTGCGGAAGGTACGAATGGGGTAGCCACCCGAGATACGAGCTCGAAACCGCTCAATATCGGCGTGAATCCGTAAAGGTCAACTTGAGTCGGAACGCCCGCGACGTCTATCGTGGTTGACCATAAATCTGAGGCGACAGTGGCATCGTCATACGAGAGATTTATTCTGATAGCTACGTATCGATGGGTACTATCAATCGGCGCCCCGAGGGTTTCATTTTCGGCGACATTGTCGGAATGAAGACAGGTATAAGCCGTAACCCCTGTAAAGTTGGTGCCAGTTATAGGAGAGTCGGAACCGATAGACTGAATTGAGATTCCGACCTTGGCGCCCACCTGTTCCGTCCACCGCAAATAGCGCTGTCCGAGCGGGGCGCCGAGATCGTAGGTGTATTCAAGGAAGCCCGATGCAACGAATCTCTTCCCGGTCAGATAGGGAATTCTCGCGAGTGCTGCGTCTCCGGCATAGAAGGCGTCAATTTCGACATTGGAAATGGCGTGATAATTGACAAGTTGCTCTTTCGTGGTAGCGCGGATGAGAGAAAATCCGTTCAGATGGTCGAGAATTGCCGCCTGCAACGTCTGGCCTGTCCACCTTCGCCACTGCTTCGGCACCTGGTAGTTTGAAAGCAGGTTGAGAACACCCTTGACCGATACCGAAAACCCCGTATCTTTCGCGTTGACGGAGTCGATAACGGCCGAGTACCAGAATTGACCATCCTCGTCGTAGAGTTTGACGAAATAGGCACCATCGGGAATCGTCGGCACCTCGATCGTGCCCGTCCCGATGGTATCCTTGGTCCGGTTGAAGCTCCAAGAGACTTCGGCGACCTTCGCCAAGACCTTCAGGCCGGAGTCGAGGAAGACAACCATCAGAATATCCTCGGCGAGAAGGAAATCGACAGCGTTCCCGCGAAGTTGACGCCGTAGACGGTGACGGTATTGGCTCCCGGCGCCAAGGATATTGGCGAGATGAGGGAGGCGGGGTCTATCCTGTCGATTACGCCAGCGCTTCCCCAGAGCGCGTAATCCTCCCCAGCCTTGAAGACCTGTCCGGAGACAAGCGATACCGCGGTGGCAAGCTTGAGCGATCGCCCCGAGCAATCCGCCAGAATACCAGACAGCGTATAGGCCCCGCCCGAGGTATAGGTGAAATCAGGAACAACAGGGACGTCGCCGGGATTGTTGATAGACAGGGCAATGGTGGAACCTGATAGCGGGAAGGTATCGATATGGTCAACAAGGTGCTTATAGGGGTCAAGCGCAATGAACTTTATCCCCATGCTGAGGACGCCATAATTGAACTTTCCGCGGTTGAAGTTGCAGTTCACCGAAGCGACGTAGCAATTGATATAAAAAACCGCGTCCGTGGTCGGGTAGAGCTTGAGGGCCTTCCCGACTATATGCGCTTTCACGTCGCGCTCTAGCGCGTCCGCCGCTTCCTTGGTTAATCCGAGGAGGTTTCCGCTCGCGTTGAAGTTCGACGGCTTGAGCGTGACCCGCCCGGCGAGAAGTTCCCCGTCCCTCCCCGTGATGGAGAGCGACGGGACGGTGGCCGAAAGATCAGCGTCGTCAATCGCGATTGTTTCGGGGAAGGTGTAAGACGTTCCGCCGACGACAGCATACATTCAACTATAGAATAGTCCAAATCGGACTTTTACCACAATACATAAAAAACAAGTCTAACTCATCGCCTGTGCCACAAGCTGTTCTATAAGCGCCGTAAGGCTAGTCCCATCTGACGCATAGACGTTGATTCCGCCCTCGTTGTAAATGCTTATCGTGTTGACGATAACCTGTTGGGCGCTGATGGTCATAAGAGCAGCCTGGTTGATTGTTACGATAGGCTGGATGGCCGCTGCGAAGTTCTTGAAAAGGTCGGTGAAGTAATCTCGATCGCCGCCGGTCAACTGCGTTATCATCGTGCCCTGGTTTTTGACCGTGATACTTTGATCGGCGAGGCCCGCGGCTTGGAGGTTGGCAAGATCGCCCTTGACGAGATTGCCGGCCGCGGTATAGCCGGCCGTGACGGAGGCTGCCAAGGTGATGGCATCGGCCGCAGTGAATCCATCCGCGTCATTCTTCAAGGCGAAATATTGATCGACGATCTTTTTGACAATCGCCTGATAGGCCGCGCCCTTCGTGACTTCGCTTAGGATATTCTTCTTTATCTGTTCGCCTAGAGCATTCCTGAAAGCCGTATAATCGCCATTGAATGCCGCCTCGGCGAGAGAGTCCGAAAGTGCCGAAATCATAGCCGTAGCCGGGCTGGAGTCCGAACCGAGAGAACCGAGTATGGTCTCGGTTTTGGTCTTAGCTTGCGTGGCAATGTCGGCGATACTGGCGACGGCAGCGTCAATTTCCGACTGAGTCGGCTTTTTCCCGTCCTTGTAAAGTGCATCGATGATCGCCTGAGCGGGTGCCATGTATTCGGCTTGGATCATTTCCGAAATAACCGCATCGATGATCTTTGCCCGAAGGTTAGCCTTGAATGTCGTGAAATCCCCGGTCTTTGCAGCCTGCGCTAGGTCGCTGTCTAGTCCCTGGATCGCGCTCGAGAATCGATAAGTGGATTCAATGCCCGCATCGTTCATTGCCCCTTGGATCGCTGTAAGAAGTTGTTGCCCTATCGCTACCCGAGCCTCCCCCGATGCGTTTTGATAGGCCGTAATAAGCTGGTTGAAGGTTGTGCGGACCGTTTCGTCATAGGGGAGCTGGTAGATTGTTCCCCCATGGGTAAGGGGGTTTACCCATTCGCCATCGTGATGCACGGTCGTCGTGACTGCGACCATGTCGCCCAGCTTGCTCGTGAAATCTGCTATCTTGTTCTCGTTAGCGCCGGAAAGCAGGTTGTCGAGAATGGATTGCGGCGTATCACCCCGAGACACCGCCTTGGAGAGCGATTCTGCTATACCTTTTGATATTGTGGCGATATGGGCTTGGAGCTCGTCATAGGATTTCTTTGCTTCCTCAGTCGCCTGCTTTGACGGTTCGGAGATAATGGCGCCAACAGTCGAGCTGAGCTGTAGGACAGCGCTGATAATGCCGCCCACAAGTTGGCCTTCGGTTCCGAAGTTACTTCCAATTGATAAGGCAAGATCGGAGCCGAGCTTCGTCCAATCGACGGATTCCCAACCATCGGTTACGCCCTGCTTTATTGCATCGGCCAGGGTATTTGCAATAGTAAGACCGTTCGTTATCTTCGTTTCGACGAGTTGGCGCATAGAGCCCTGCGCCTTGTCAATCTCCGCTTGCCACTTGGCATATTCGGCAGTTCCGGTTCCGGCCGCGTCGCGGGCTTTTATTAGTTCGGCATTGTAGGATTTCAGGGCATTTGAAGCCTGTTTTATGTCGCCCGAGGATATGGCACTATTGAAGGCTGTCCCGTCAGGCTGTGCAGCGGCCTGCTTGGCTATGCCGAGCTGTTGCCTGAGCCTTTCCACTTCAGCTTCGAGCTGCGTGATGATCGCCGAATATATCTGCACGCTATTCTGGTCGCCCTCCGCGAAGGCTCCGGCCATAAGGCCCTTGAAGGTTTCGACGAGATTGATCGTGTTGGAAAGCTCGGTCCTGAGATTGACCTGTACGTCTACGAGGTTCTGCCAAGGCGATTCGGGAATCTTCAGGGCATTCGAGAGCTCCGACCCGAGAGACCTGAGCGAATCGAGAGCGGCCCGCATCTTCTCCGGGTCGCCACCGGCCGCGAGGAGTGCATCATACCGTTGCGTTATGCCATCGAGGGCCGTGGCAATTGCGTCGGCAACTTCTTGGGTCTTGTTCGGGTCCGCTATAAGGTCGGAGACTGATACCTTCTTGGCATCGGCAAGCCTGTTGAGCGGTTCCATGATAGCCGCGTTCTTGTCTACGAATATCTTTTTAGTAGCATCCATTTCGGCGGACATAGAGCCGTACACCTTTTCATAGCCCTTGAAATGGCTTTCCAGTGACGCTATTGCCGTATATCCGCTGGCCACGTCTTGCTCGTGAAACTTGTTCAGCATGTCCATGCGCTTTTTCTGGTACTCTTGCTCTACGGCTTCGCGCTCCGCACTGCCTTTTCGAATGCTGGCTATCTGGGTAGTATAAAGGTCGTCGAGTTCCTTCAAGAGCTGGCCTTGCGTCTTGGCTGTCGAGCCTCCGGATGCCGGTGCCGGAGCTTCCTTGGGGGCTACAGCAGCACTAGGCTTGCCTGCGAAGGAATCCGACCCGCTATCCTGTAGCCACTTGGCTTCCGCCGCTTTGTAGTCGGCCATCGACTTAGCTAGTTGCTTATTGGCGAGGTCGAGTCCCTTCGCGGAGGATATCCACGAATCCTTGAGGGCAGATACTCTCTGGGCCGTGAAGGAGTCGAGGCCCCTCCCGGTTAAGGATTCAATGTCACCGATCTGAACATTGGCCGTTTTCTTTAAGACGCCGATTTGCCGGAGCTGATTTTCCGCATCCTTCATGCTGCTAGCCGCGAAGTCTCGAAGTTGCGTGTCGTTTGCCAGTTTGTTTGTAGCATCGACATACGACCGCTGGGCTACCGCAAGGGCCGCAAGCCTGGCCACCTCTTCACGGCCTCGGGCGAGCGTGTTCGCGCGGTCAAGCTCGTCGTTATTGAGCTTCATGGATTTCGTGTTGGCGTCATAGGCCCCGGTCAACTCTGGGAAGAGTTCTTTCAACCTAGCCGCGATAGTCACGAGTTCCCTACTCTCTTCGAAGGAAAGCTTGGTCTGTGCCGAGAGCGCTTTATATCGAGCGGTTAGCTTCTCCACTTCGGCCGAAGTATCCTCGGCAGCCGAAAGCCTCTGTTCATACCCATCGGCCGCGAGGGAATTCGCGCTCCTGATCGCCGTGATTATGCCACCAATGGCCGCAAGCGCCGCGACTCCGATTGTGATAGCACGCCCCCATGCGCTCTTGCCAATGAGAAGGAATACTTCTTTCAGCTTAGTAAAGGCTTCGACAGCCTTCATCGTCGGCCCTACTACTGCGGCCATGCCGAGCATGCCGAGAATGGCAGACCTAGCACTCGAATTAAGGCTACTGAACGCCCCTGCGATACCAGAAACGCTGTCAAGAACACTCTTGAAGACCGGCACCATGTCCGTCATCATGTTCGCAAGAGACAGTCTGAGGTTGTCGATAGCGGTTGACAGCTTGCCTTCGGCCGTTTGCTGGCCGATTATTTCCATGTACTTGTAATATTTCCCGCCCTCCGATGTCATCGCTTGGAGCGCGTTTTTAACATCCTCGAATCCGATTTTGCTTTTTGCGACCATGTCATAAATGACAGAACCAGTCACGCCATACTGCTTTTCGAGAGCGCCAATGATCGGCACTTGCGCCTCGATCATAATATTCAGGGTTTCGAGGTTGACCTTCCCCATTGTCTGCATTCTGGCGAAGGCGCGCGTCACGCTGTCGAGCTTTTCGGCGTTGCCCATGGACACGTCACCTAGCATCATAATGCGGCTCTTCAGGTCACTAACTGCGGTACCTGCGTTCAGGAGCGCCAGGGCGGTCTTGGTTACATCGGGAAGTTGAAGAGGAGTCTTTGCCGATAGCTGGATCATCTCGGCATAAAGAGCCTTGCCTTTTTCCATGTCGCCCAGTAAGACCCCGAAACCCTGTTGCGTGGCTTCGATGGAAGACGCGAACTTCAGGCCCGCCGCGCCAGCCGCGAGAATCGGGAGGGTGACAAACTTCGTGAGGTTCGAGCCTATCTGCGAGGTGACGCCCTTGAGTTGCATCGCCTCATTGACACGTCTGGCCTCAGAGTCGGCCGTGTCGGCGAGTTCTTTGAATTGCGCCTTTATTTTATTGACGTCGTTTCGAAGAAAACTATTCTCAATCGCGATCCGCGCGTACAGGGTTCCAAGATCCTTTTCAGACATTGACACCCCTACAGGTCGAACTCATCTTCGATTCCGCCGAACAGGAGCGTATCTGCTTTGTCTCTTTTCTCTTCATCCTTGCGCTCCTTTTCTTTTTGCTTTTCCTCTTGCTCATGGCTTGCCATCGCATAGGCCGCCGCTTCGTCAAAAAGGAATCGCTCGGTATCGGTCAGCCCGTCCGCGAAGAAGTCGCTAGCCCTGCACCTGTAGTACCGCGCAAGGCTCGCGGCTCGTACTAAAGACTCTTTTTTTTTGCGCCGTCGGGGATTCCGGAGTTCTGAAAGTCGAGAATTGCCTTCATAAATCCGAGGTCAAAATCCCAGTCTTCGCCAACGCTCCCCCGCATGATCGTCCTTATTTCCTCATACTTCGGGTCAACCATGGACTTTCGGGCGACGGTTTCAAGAAGCTTCTTGCGCTCTTCAAGGAGCTCCATCTGCTTTGCTTCCGAGAAGTCGATCTTCTTTCCGGGGTCAATGGCGGCCATCGTGTCAACTATGAGGGTATTCGGGAACTCCCCGGAAGTCATGATTTCGAGGAGGTTCAGCTTGCGGAGCCGGAATGGCCGCGACTTGCCGAACCATGGAAGGTCAACCCACGCGAAGGCGTCTTCGGTAAGATCGGCCATGCTCGCAGACTGCTTTTTCGCAGGCTTGATTTTGGGGAGCAAAAGAAGCGCGACGGCCACGACAGCCGCCGCGCTTACGAGAATGAGCGCGGCGAGCATGTCTTAGACCTCCTGCACGAGGGCGAACTGGCCCGTGGTGAGCTTGCGCTTGAAGAAGCTCGGAAGATTCGAGGCCGCGCTGTCGACGGCCGTGGCGGTGTAGGTCGGAGCGTTCCATGCGCCGGCGGCATTCTCCGCACTTCCGAAGATCCCCTGACAGTTCGGGAAGACAGACGCCTTGACCGCAGTGTAGCTCGTCTTCTGCGAGGTTCCGGCCGCGAAGAGCTTGGCGAAAGCCTTGCAGGCGAAGCCGGAGTTGACGGCATTCATGGCCGGGGGGAAGGTGCGGCCCGTCGCGGCATCGTAGTCAAAGCCGGCCACGATAACCTCGACAGCCGGGTTGTCCTCGGTGTCCTGGAAGGTGATCTTGATGTCCTTGACGGTATCGGGCTCCTTGACTTCGGCAACCGTGCCGCGGCCACCGTCGAGCTTGACGGAACTTCCCGTTTCGGTCTCCGGGTCAAACTTGACGGACTTCACGTCCTTGGCGGCGATCCATTCGATGTCGACCCCGAGGGCCTTGTGGAGCCCCTTGGTGTCCGAGGCGGCGATGATCTCGAAATCCTCGAACTCCTCGACGAGGGCCTTGGTCGAAACGATCTTGAGGTTCCCCGCAGCGGTCTTGGAAGCCGTGAGGGTATTCGTCGCGAAGTTGGCGCCGTTGATGGCCGTAACAGCCTCATCGACCGTGACAGCGCCCTTGCTGACGGCCGCGGTGAAGTCGATGTCCTTCTCCTCGACTATGCCGTTCAGAGATACCTTCAGCTTGGCCTTGTTGACCGTGAGGAGCGCCGTGAGATTGAACGGCCCCGCCCCGCCGACGATGCCGCCCGAATGGTTCTGCGTCACGCCGTTCTTGTCGGTGTGCGTCCAGTCCTTCGGCGTCGGCATGGTGCCGTCCTTGTTGAGCCGCGCGAACTTGACAAGTTCCACTGAATAATTGTAATCGCCCATCATTTCCTCCCTTGGGATTGAGTTCTATTTTGCCGGTCGTGCCGGCACCCTGAACCGGAGAAACCGGGTGAGGGCTATAAGTGCATCATCCTGAAAATCAGGTCCGGTCATCATCCATTCCACGCAAAACCTGCGGCCGTCCAAACAGGTAATTGTGGCTTTATCCAAAAGCGCCATGAGCGCATCGACCATGTCGTCAACGAGAAGAAAGGAGCCCTTCGACAGGTAGGGCCATACCTCGAAAACATCGAAGTCACCCCCGTTCATCTCAACAGGCGAGGCGAACTTGACAACTACGAATGGCTTTACCGTAGTATTTAACGGTGAATACGGCTGATATACTCGGTAGCCTGCCGTGGTAAGGAAGTCATAGAGGGCTTTTCTCATGGCTTCACCACGATCGAGACGACGGCCTCGCGCACTGCCGCAAGGAAGGGCTGAACCTCGGTCGAAATAGAAGGGAAGAGAATCCCGTATTGCCCGGAATGCACCATTTCAAGCCATTTCCCATAGTCAACGCCATGCGCTATGACGAGGTAGGTGAATATCTCATCCTTGTCGGCGTAGCCCATGAGCGATTGCCGGGCATTCCCCGTCCTATCCGTCCATCTCGCGTTGACCTTGGCGTAGGCTTCAATCTGCGGCGCGAATTCTTGGGCCGTAAGCCATACGCGACGTGCCACCTCGTTCTGGTACTTGTCGAGATTGCGAAGGACGGTATCGAGGCCTTCCATTAGGCAATGCCCCCGGCTACTTCTTCCGCGCGGCCGTGAAGGCCGTAGCATTCAGCCTCACAATCCATCTCGCGCATGAAAAGCACCTTGAAAGTCTTCCCCTTCCACATGAAAAGGTCGTCAGTCCTCACGTCGGAATCATAGGTTGAAGTGAGGGCGACGATGTGCGCGGGAACCGGCCCGGCTTCGGTTAGCTTCATGTTTTCAGCCGGCGCCACCTCGGCGACTCGCATGATGAGAGAAGGCGATACCATGGCGGGGGGACTCATGGTTTGACCGCCCATGCCATCGTCGAAGAGCGTGGAGCGGTAGAGCGTGATAACCGATGGGTTACCTCGGATGAGGGCTGCAATGGAATCGCGAAGCGTCCTAGTTGTCGAGGTCATCTATTACCACCGTCTTTGTAATTGCGCATCCGAAAGAGCCGCCCGAGGCCTTCGATCTGTATTTTTCCGCCATGTCGAGGCAGTATTTCATCTGTTCCTGCGGGGAATACCATTGCATCGATTCCTGTCCCGATCCGACAGCCTTGACCTTGCCGATTTCAGCCTGAAACTTGCCAGCCTTGACTTCCCACAGGTCAGCCGCAACGGCTTCAAGGGTGAGGCCATCGGTCAAGCGAACAGTAAGCCGCGCGTCAGTGAATCTCGTGTCCGACTCGGTCCCGCCCGCGGGGATTTCTTCGGCGATGAGTTCGCGGAGTTGGACTATCAGGTCAGGCGTTACCGTCATCTTTCACTTCCTTTTGGGGCGGCCCCGGTTTGAACAGGGACAGGCCGATCCTCCACCCCACCGACTTGTTTAGACCGTACCGGCGCCGACGTTCTCGGCACCTTCGCCCGATCCTGAAGCCGCAGCCGACGCGGCTTTCTTTGCTTCCGCTTCCGCTATCTTTTCGAGGAGCGTCGCGGCCTTCCAGCGCTTATCGACCGATACCCCGAGGGCCTCCGCCTTCGCGAAGAGCTCTTCGATCGTGAGTTCGGCAGGCGGAGCGACTTTGGGCTTCCCGTCGTCGAAGCATGCGAGTTCGTTTTCGGCGTCGCGGATGGAATCGGTCCACTTCTTGAACCCCTCGCCTTCCGGAGGGTCAAGGCACTTCGCGGCCGGAAGATTGTCGGGAGGAAATCGCCTATCCCATGGGTACCGAATGCAATCCTTACAACTGTGCATATCTTCTCCTTAGCGCTAGGCGGGAAGGCTACCCTCCCCGCCTATTCGAATCACGGGATGATTACCTTCTGCACCGAGTTGGCGGTGTCGGCGATGATCCCCCGCATGAACTCGAAGCTCTTTTCCTCGTCGGCGAGCTTGAGAACGTCGCCCGCCTGGGTGAGCGGCGTGAGGTCTTCCTTGATGAGTTCCACGAAGCCCTGAAGGGGCTGAATCAGGAAGACATGCTTCGCGGTCGGCCCGGCATAGGAGTAGGTCTTGCCGGCCACCGTGACGGAAGCGCCGTCGTAGGCGATGATCTTTTGGATCTGCGAAAGGGGCTGGTACTCCGAACCCTTCTCCGTGAGCTTGTTGTTGATAACCTCAGAGATGATGTCCGCGGTGACGGAATCGCAGAGGGCGATCGTCGGGCGCATGGCCATCTTCGTCACGGGGTTCCTTCGGGCGAGCGCGTCGCGGATGGCCGTCTGGATCGTGGTCCTCACCTTCTCGCGATAGGTGAGAGTCGCGTCGGCATTCGTGGCCGAGGTCTTGGCCTTCCCGTCCGCATCATTCCCCGTGTAGTCGGCCGCGATGATCGGGCCGAGATAGAGGTTGTTGAGCATGCCGTTGAAGGCGAAGCCGAGCATCTCCTGCGCCTGGGCGACCTTGTACGCCTCGTTGTACTGAATCCAGTCGCGGAGGATGGCGTAGCCAGCGCCGTAGGTGACGATCTCGGCAGTCGTGAGATTGCCGGTCTTGAAGGACGCGAGGGGGACCGACTCACCCGGCTTCAGCGCCGTGAAAGCGAGCTGCATGCCGATGAAGTCGATGACGTTCACGAAGCGGGAAAGCGTCGGATCGTTCACCTCGCGGTAGATGTCCTTGTAAAGGACCGGGTTGCGAAGGAAGCCCCGCGCCATGTCGATGACGGACTTCTGAACGAAGTTGTACAGGTCGGCCGGCGTGGACATTTCGCCGAGGGGCTTGTCGAAACGGGTCGGCGAACCGGAACCCGTGACCTTGACCTTGACCTTGTGCATTTCGCCGTTGACGCCGAAGGGAAGCGTGAGTTCCTTCCCGAGCATCTTGGCGGAAGCGGTATCTCTGGAAATGATTTCTACAGACATTATCTCTCCTTTGCCTTACAGGTCCGTGCCCTGGAACTCGATAACGGTGCCGGACTTGACAGCCGTGACGCGACCAACGAGGGTGTTGGACGTCGCGGTCTCCGTGAGCTTTTTCGCGACATTGTCCCAATAGACTTTCGCCCCGAGTGTGGCGAAGGCGGAGGCGTCAATCTGATCGGTCCTCCATATCTTGTTCTGCGAAACATCGATCGCGATGAGAGCCGTGGTGGCTCCGTCGTTGACGACATTGACCGCGCCGTCGTAAATGCCCACGCGGCCATCGAGAAGGACGATGTCGCCCTGGTTGACCGTGGTGGAAATGGGGACGGTGACGGGAACCTTCTCGACGTTCTTCTTGAATTCGTAGGTCATCGCCTACCTCCTTAGATTTCAACCACGGGGATTTCTCCCGCGGCAGGGGTCGAACTGGCGGAGGCTTTCGGCTGCGCGCTCTTGGAAGCGACAGCGGCCTTCACGTCGGCATCGTTGATGATTCGGTCCATCTCGCCCGAGACCTGCTCGCGCGTCATACCGACCTCGAAACGGGCGAGCTTTTCGACCCACTTGTCCATCTCCCCGGCGGGAGTGCCGTCGGAATTGAGGACGCCCTTCTCGGTCTTGACGGTCTTGACCATCTCGCCGAGAGCGGTTTTCTTCGCGAGCGCGCCGGCGTTGGCCTTCGCCTGATTGCCGGCCTCGATAGCAGCGAGGGGGTCCATCTCGCCGGCTGCGGCCTTGATCTTCGCGAGTTCGGCGACCGCGGCCACCTGCTCGGGCTTCTCCATGGCGATGCTCATTTCCCCGGCGACCTTGGCGGGCGGTATGCGGCCGTCCGAGGTGCGGGTTTTGAGTTCGGCCAAGAGAGCATCATTGGAAAGGTCTTTTGCTTCCATGACAACATCCTCCTTGGGGATTGATTCATATGTGACTACTCGACGCACCTCGAGGGCATCGCCGAGAGTGATTCCGGTATCGCTTCCCGAATAGGGAATCAGGAAATACTTGCCTTCGTAATTCGCGATGATATGATCCGGGTAGGTCTCTTCCACCCATGCGTAATCGGGATACTTCTCCCTGAGCGCGGCTTGAAGATCGCTTCGCTGTTGCTCGAAACTCTTGTCCATCTCGCCGATAATGGCGACATTCTTCTGTCCTTCCGTGAGGGGAGGAACAAAATCAACCGAAAGAAGCCTGTAGGCGATTACATGAACCTTCCCGTTTTTGAAGATGGTGGTAGGGAATCCCCAAATTGACACGGCGTTGATTTGCTTATTGCGAACCCAGCGTTTTACATCTTTCGCCTTATCTCCCGCATCGGGAATAATGCGGAAATACATAAAACCATTCGTGGTATCGAGAAGGGCTCCAATTACGGAACCGTAAATGGGTCGGCCCTCCCATCTAATCGCATCCTCGTCCTGGTGGCCGTAGCTGGACATAACGAATACCGGCGAAGTATTGACGGTATTTGCTATGTCTTGATAGGCGGAATCCTCATATTCCCAATCCATCCTGTTTGCCCTATAGGCAATCTTGAAAATGAAATCGGCCGGATCGTCTCCCTTCAGATCCTTTATCCTGTCGTCTGTAGCGAGAGGATTGAGCGGGATTATCGCCTTGATTGATTCAAAGTCGGCATCGGCGATCATCTCTCCGCGACAAAAAACGTGGCTCATGGATTCGAGTTCCAATTCTGCTTGACTTGTTGGTTTTACTTTAGCCATCAGCCCTCCAGGAGTGCGCCAACGTCAGGCGCCGATGTTTGATCTTCGACATACCCTGCAAGCTTGGCTTCAAGAGCCTTCCTCCCGATCGAGACGGGCGCGGGGAAGCAAAGGTCATTCGGATGGGCAAGGTCAGGGTAGTCTCCCGGCGGGTACATGCCCGGCCCTAGCCCGTAGTAGTCGCGAACTGCGTAGTCATCGCAGATGTCTTGCATAGGATGGGCCCCTGAGAGCATCCAACGGATGGCCCGGACCATTGGATTATTGATACATGCCGCAACGGCGGAATCCCGGTAAGCAGTGGTGAGTTCCGTTCGCGCGAGGCGAAGGGCCTCATAGTTGACGTTTCCGGGGACGCGGCCAGCCATGCGGGCTTGCATGTTCGGATAATTCTTCGCCCACGTCTTCGCATCTTCCTTGACATAGGCGGTGAGAGCTCTTGCTACCTGTACGGCATCCTGCCCTACCCCGGCTTCAAGAATCGCTTTGATTTCCTTGACCGCGGATTCGGAAACGTCCCATATCCTTGCGGAGAGCGTTCGGCCATGCCGCTCGAATTGCCAAAGGTTTTCAAAAACCTTGAGTTCTCGCTTCTGAAAGCCTACTTCAAGAGAGCGGTTGAGCTTGCCCAGCCCTGCCGAGTTCGCCGCCTCAATAAGGGGGACAGTCACAGGCTTTGCGGCCGTCGTGATTGTGGCACTCATGCGGCCGGAGAGAACCTCGGCGATACCTGCGGCAATTTTCCCGACTGCGGCGTCAAGAAGCTTCTTCTCCCTTGACCCGATCGAGAAGACGCCGGAGGCTATCCCGATTGCGATAGCCTTGACCGCATCGCGGATTACCTTTTTTACATCCTTTTCTGTATCGTAAAGGGTAGTATTCCTCTCCGCGACAGCCTCAAGGATGAGATCCTTGATTTCGGCGTCAAGAAGGCTGGTATCATAGGTCACAGCATTGTCCCCGGATGATTGCGGCATCCTATGGAATTAATGCTAGGCCGCGCCCACTTTGCCGCAGAACATGCTTCGCAGACCGTCACGAGTCGGCCGCATTCTTCACAGCCGTACCTGAATCGCTTGCGACCCTCGGGAATTGGCGCCCCGCATTGCGAGCAACGGGTTTTCGCTTCCGGGTTACGGACCTTGAACACAACCCGAGCAATCATGCCGCCACCTCGATTTTAGTTTTCTCTTCCACGTTCAGACCGTCCGGTTCGATCTTCTCAAAGCGAGATTCGGCATAGCCGAGCTCCTTCCCCCATAGCGGGTGAATGACATTCGAGACCCCCCAAAGCCGGAGCAAGAGGCGGGCCTTCTTGTGGATATTCTTGTCATAGTTGCCGTCTTCTTCGCGAATCGTGTCCACATCTCGGACAATGCAGCGACCGCCACAGATAAGGGGCGCCCAGAGCGAGGGAAGGTCGGCAGCATCGACGCAAACAACTGCGTCACCTATGCCTATCGGGCTCATGCCTTCCCTCCGAGCATCGCAAGGATTTCCTTGACTTCATCGGCCATCTTCACGTCGATATTCCCGTCTCGGATTCTCTGGTCAATCTGGTCGAAGCGGCGGAAGGCAGCTTCGTTCTTGATAATCCCGCTTTGCGTCTCCGGCCACTCTTTCAGGGTGAGGATGTAGGGCTTGATGGCCTCGAAAGCATCGGCGGGCGCAATGGTCTTTCGGTCAAGGAGCGTCCCGAGCGCTGTCGCGAAGGTGGCCACGGCCGTCATATAGGCTTGCTCGTCGCGGCTTGTTACTTCCGGCCACTCAAAGGTATATGCCCTGTCAACCCCGAGAGTCCGACCGTTCACCCTCTCCCACATGCGGAGGTAGGCGTCGAAAAGCTGGCGGTCGTAACCTTCGGATTCTGTGCGCTTGCGATCGATCTTGCGTTCCCATGTCGGGGATTGTTCCCTGACTGAGGCGTTTGTCGTCGCCATGCCGTTACCGTAGAGGTATTCCGGCATCGTGGTATCGATAATGCAATAGAAGAGGTATTGCAGCGTTGTGACGAGGTCGGCCGCGACTCCAGTTGCCTGAAGGTATTTTACATCATCATCTTTATTGATATGGAGCGCCCCGATCTGGGTATAGTCCAATTCAACATCGCCCCGCTGTATTGCCTCGGCTTTGGATTTGCCAAAGGTATTCAGAATGTACGTTGCGATATTCATGGTCTTTACAACTATCTTCGGGGTAGCATTGGAATGGACATTCTCAAGCAGCTTCGAAAACGTCTTGTGATAGGCTTCAATGAATATCGCAGTCGGCCCGATCTCCGCGCGACCGTCAGCGTTGTAGGCTTCTTTTTCGTTGTACCGTTCGAATATCGGAATAAATCCATGCGGATTTTGCCAAACATCGGGAATGCTCGGGGCGCCAGGGGGCAGCGTGCCGAGATAGGTCGTCAGGGTATCGGTAGGCGAGATTTCTTCTTTGATCCGCACAGTCTGAGAGTTCCCGCCGGAATCGACCCAAACATAATCGTATTCCAGGACTACCTTGGAAAGCTCGGCCGTCCGATAGTCCCGATCCATGCCCTTGAGCATTTCGCGGGGGATGACCCGGAGCCGGAAGCCGCTATCCTTTTCATAGCGGAGTTCAAGGTAACTTCGACCATCGATATAGGCCATCTTGCGGTTTTCAAGAATGCCTTGTCGATATTGCGCAATGAAAGCGTTCAGGGTTTCTGCTATCGCAGGGTTGGCCGAATTGATCTTCGGGAGACCGACATAGGAGACGAGAGTATTGATGTAAGGCTTTACACACCATGCGCCGAGCCGATAATCGCCCTTCCCCGCCACCTTCTCGTTTTCGTAGAGGGAGCGGGAAAGGAGATAATCGACTTCGGAAAGGTTGGACGTGTACGGCTGGGCGGTTCTCCCGCTCGTCGTCACGCTCATTTCGCCTTTCGCCTTACCTATGCGCATCTTCCTCCCAAAAAACAGGCGGGCCGACTGGGCCTGAAAAGTAGAGGGTGAAAGTCCTCGGCCTCGCCTTGAAACAAGATCAATGAGCGGGATTTCCCGCCGTTCGATCCATTATGGAATATTCCCGCAATTTGCCACAAGATGCAATCGTATCGAAATATGCCGAAACGGAATCGATTTTTCTTGACGTGTAAGTTATGCCGTATTAGACTTGCATTGTCCTAGAGTGAAAGCAAACCCAAACGGAAAGGAGCGAGCCAGCGCTAAAGAGAAAACCATATATGGAGAGCGGGCCGCAACTAGGGAGAAAACCAGAAGAATGAAGCGAGCCGTAATCACAGAGAAAACCAGAATGCCCGAGTGAGCCAAACGGATGGAGAATCCCAGGATACAAGAGCGAACTACCCGGATACCGGGAAAGGAGAGTACATGAATAAGAAGGTGAAGCTTTCGAGCCTCGAAATGTCGCCAGAGCTTCTAGCCCTCCGCGACATTGACCCACAGACAGTGAGCCACTACCGCCAAGCCATGCGAGCGGGAGATGTTTTTCCGGCTATGATAGCCGACGAGAAAACAAGGAACATCGTTTGCGGCCATCATCGGCTTTCGGCCTACCTTGCCGAGTTCGGCGAAGACTTTGAGGTAGAAGTCGATTTCCGCACCTTCAAGACGGAACTGGAAATGGTGCGCCTTTTCGCCTCGGACAATGCCCGCCACGGCCTCGCCTTCTCGTCGTTCAATCGGAAGCTGATAGCAAACAAGCTTCAAGGTTTGGGCGACGATCCCGAGACTATCGCCAAGACCCTTGGCGTGCCCGTCAAAAGAGTCGAGGAATGGGCGGGTGAACGGGTTTTCATAATCGGCAACCAGAACCAGGCGCAGCGCCTTCCGCCCGGAGTTGTGATCGGGGCTGGAATGCCGGTCAAGTTCGGAAGCGAGCACATGGCTGGAAAGAGCGTTTCCGTTTCGGCCTATATGCGGCATTTTGAGCAAGACCGAGGCGGGAGGGACGCCGACATGGCCAAGCAGTTGACCGCTCGGTTGGCCAGCCGTTTCGTGGACCTGGAAAACGAGAGAACGGTCGCCGCACTTTCCGCGCTTTTTGTAGAGCTGGAAAAGATTTTCGCGAAGGAGGCGAAAAAGAAGGCCAGCTAATGAATGGGCCAACAAAGTTGAGACAACCATGAATCTTGAGCGAGCCCGACCCAGTAAGCAACCCATGTTAACCGAGCGAGACATAGATTCAGAGAAAACCACTAGAACCGATCGAGCCAAGGTTCGCGAGCAACCCATATAGATTAAGCGGCGTCCGCCGAGATGAGAAATCCAAAGTGAGCCAGCGAGCCACTACCCTCTAGAAAACCATAGTCCGAGAGCGAAGGAGAGAACATGAAAGCCAAGATCACTGAGAAGCCGACAGCCGAAGACGTTATGGCGCTGCGCCTTCTTGTCCGCGCCAGGGAAGATTTTCAGTTTATGCGGAAAAGTATTGACAACCGCATCGGGCGAAAGGCGGACGGGACTCCGCAAAACATAGGAGCACGCGCCATTCGGAGCGATGATACCGACAGCAAAAAGGACGACTTAGGGTATTTCATGCGCGTGGCCAATGAAACGCGCGAAAAAGAAGAAGATATCGAAAAGCGTCTATTTATCATCCTGCGCCGATTCCCTATCTACAACGACTACCTGAAGGAAGTGAAGGGAGTCGGTCCCGTTGCTGCCGCCAAGATCATAGGCGAGATTGACATTGTCAAAGGCTCGACAGTATCGAAACTCTGGCAATTTTGCGGCCTTAATCCCGGCCAGGTACTCGGAAAGAAGGCGGTCAAGGTCAAGGAGTACAAGCCGGACATGGGAAAGGTTGTGGCCGAATATCCGGCAACGCCAACAAAGGAAGCCAGCTATCTCGTCTTGACCGACGAGTTCATCGACGCCGACAAACTAACTCCCGGCTTCGTCGCGCCTTTCAACAAGAACCTTCGGACAGCGCTTGTCGGCGTTCTTGCTGATGGCTTCATAAAGGCACAAGCCCCCTACTGCATGAACTTCTATTACCCGTACAAGGAGCGGCTAGAGCAAGAAGAAGGCTGGAAGGAAGAGAGCAAAGGCCACCGAGATCGCGCCGCCAAGCGGTACATGATAAAGATGTTCCTGAAAGACCTGTATGTCGCATGGCGGACGATGGAAGGGCTGGAAGTCCGATCGCCTTACCAGGAAGAGTATCTAGGACATAAGCACGTGGCTTGAAAAGCGGGTCAAGACATTTGAGAAAACCATAATTGAAAAGCGAGCCATACGGCAAGAGAAAACCAGGGCGATTTAGCGCTAAGGCCGGATTCGTCCGGCCTTTTTAATTATTCCACACCTTCGCCCTTGACAGCGCTTCCGCATATTTCGCCGATTCCTGATTCGCCGTTATCTCCATATATCCATACCTAAGCGCGTCGCATGGATCATCGTCGATCTTCAGGGGCCGCTCTTCCCATGGTACGCCGTCCTTATGCGGAGCCCAGCGATAGCTTCCGATGGCCTTCTTTGTTTCCGGGCATGAGTCGAGGACTATCAGGCTCGGCGTACCGTCCGCTCGCTTCTGGAAGCCCTCGGCCACCCGCTGAATCCCGACAGTGACGTTCTTGTCGGCGGCCGTCGTTCCTACGTCTTGCGCTTCGTACTCTGCGCGTTCCTGTGCGTCGTGATCGGAAACGGTATTATAGTAATACTCCCCCTCCGAAAGCCTTTTTATCGTCGCGGCATGCTCGCGAATCAAGGTCCTAGTCTGGACATACTCGCGATAGACGTAGACTCGTCCGTCATAATCCTGTGTTAGCCACAAGCAAACGAAAGGATGTTCATAGCCGAAGTCAATCGCCCGCCACCTCGGCCAGTCATGGGGAATCTTGAAATAGGGCTTATAGTTGACTTCCACGTCGAAGTTGTCCCAGACAAGGCCCTCGGCGCCCACCCATAGACCTTTGATCTTCCTGTTGTACCATGTCCCTGGCTGCGTGGAGCGCTTCAGGTTCTCCACATAGTCGGCCGGCAGCGTATCATTATCCTCTATCGTCCAGTGCCAGGAGAGAATCCTAAGCCTTCCCGAGGCGAGCCGTTCCCCGCTCTTGTCGATATACCCTAGCTTTACCGGATGCTCCGGATAGTCGGGATTCGTGTCCCAGAATATCCTTGACCCCTCGCCCGAGCATCGATCGAAGCCCTCTTGAAGAGAGTTCGGATGATGCAACGTAACCTCGTTTGCATACCATCCGTGCGCCGTAAGCCCGGTCATGGCGTTGTGTGCGTCATAGGTAGCGGTGCCGAAACAGTGAACGCGGTTCCCGAAATACTCGAAAGAGTTGAAATTGTCGAGAGTGATTTTCCTCCCAAACATCTCGATAAGGGGCTGGACTATGTTTCGCTCTATCGAACCGATGGAATAGCCGGTAACAATGAAATCCTTGCCCTTGAAGTTTCGGACATGATTCGTAAACAGGAAGTTATCGACAAAGGTCTTCCCCGATCGGACAGCGCCCTCATTGATCGTGACGAATGGCCGATACCGCTTGTCGGCTGCGATGACGAGCCGTTGCCTTCGGGAAAAACTAGGCTTCTCCACCCGTCTTCTCCCCGATGGCGTCCAATATTGCCCGGTCCTCATCCGTCATTTCGTCGGCAATGCCGGCCAGGGCCTCCGCCCAAAGGTTATCGTTATTGTCAACTCCGAGTTCCTTCCGGTCCCGCCACTTCGCCGGCTGCCGATTCTTCAACCAGAATATCTGAGCGGTCGTGTCGCCAAGAACCGGCTTTTTCCGGACAGTCACCCGCGGGCATTCCTCCCCGTCTATCATCACCGTCGTCGTCTCGGTCTCGACTATCTCCCGCCGGCCTACCGCCTTGTCGTACAGGGCTTGCTCTACCTTCGCGTCAGCGATGTTTTTCGCGTCTTGCATGATGAGCCGGAGGTCGGGATACTGGACCTTCCATCGGTGAAGGGTTGTCCGCGATATGCCTATCTCTTGCGCCATATCCTCGTCAGTCTGGCCAGCGCGTGCCATCCATCGCAAGAGCTCGCCATGGATGGCCATATTGAACTTGACCCGCTCCTTATGTTCAACGGGCTTTTTTTTGTGTTTCAATTTGATATTTTTCTTCGTTCTCCCCATTCATAGTCCTTTGCCTTATCGAGATTTATCAATTCTCGAAAATTGAATATTCTGTGAAACAATCATGCGATTTTCCGTTGTGTTTGGCGTATGGCCATGGTCTCGATTGTCGTCTTGACTTGCTCATAGGGAATTGACAGGTCAACCATGGATCGGACCATTTCTTCATATTTGCGGACAAGGTCGGTTTGGGCGGCCGTAAGATGCTCCCTGACATTCGCGTCAGGATGAAGGTTGAAGGTCTCGCGATACTGTTTCGCGTTCATGCCGAGGACAGCCTTATAGACGAGGTCGGTATAGGTCTTATAGGCATGCCCGTGCATCCTGTCGGCTTCCCCGGAAATTTGAAGGGCGTCGGTAAGGCTGCGGCGAGCGATCTTCATGGCGCGAGAGTCGATTATCACCTTCCGAAGGAGCTTTTCGGCTTCGATGAAGTATCGGCGGACCTCCTTGCCCTTCTCGGTCCCGGCCATCATGCAGAATGACTTGAAGCAATCCGTGGAAAGCATAATCTCGTCGGCCTTGTTGCCACCGCCCTGAACCCTTTTCACCAGCCTAACCGCGCGGTTGATCTGGTAATCCTTGCTCGCAACAAAGCTACGTTCAAGAGCTTCCTTTGCCTTCTGCTTTGTGGAATACCCGATCCATTGCCATGCCCGATCGAAGTCTACCGGGAAGGCTTCATCCTTTTGGATTATCTCACTGAATACCGTTACTAGATCGTTCATTCATTCCCCCGCGTTTCTATTTGTAGAATCCAAGCTGGCCTTCTTCCTCATTTCCAGCGCCCTTTCAATCCGCTCCTTCATCCCGATAGGAACGTCGTAGTCGGAGAAGTACGCCCATGCGTCTAGCATGTCTTCCAGGATTGGAGTATCGGCGTCGATGATCCGCTTCCGCTCTTCCGCGATTTCCTCATCCCTCGCCTCGATTGTCGCTACCATGATTTCTTGCAGGCTGCACGCCGATTCGATTCTCGGGCTCCGGGACCATTGCCGAATGAGGGTTTCGAGTTCGGAAGAGAGTTCAAGGGAAGTCATCATGCTGCGCTCTCCTTTGCACTTTCCGCGATTCTATTTACAAGATCAATCCTTCGCCCGATCCAGGCCATCACGGGGCGAGCCATCGAGTTCCCGATTGACTTGTACCTCGGGCCATCCTTCGCGGGCTTCCCGCGATAGGGGACGAGGGTCCAGTCGTCGGGTAGTCCTTGAAGCCGTTCGCATTCCCTCGGGGTCAATCGGCGAACCATCAAACCTTGCCGTATTCTTGTACCAACCGGATCATGGCCAGGTCCATTTGCCCGGAGCGTCCCCGCCTCGCCATATTCCCGGCACCCAGTCTGTGATTCTTGGAAGGCCATGGCGGGCGGTCGGGCACCTTTGGCCAGAGTCGGGGAAGGATCGCCTTCTTGCGGGTTGCTCCGGTTCTCTCGGCTTGTTATTTGCGTTTGATCGAAGGGGATCGGGATCATATATCCCGCAGCGGCATGGTCGGCGGAATGGCTCCACCCTCCCGAATCCTTGCATGATTTCATGGTGCCAACGATTGTCGGGATAAGCGGAGTCCCCCGCCCGGTCCCGTCCTCGGAAGCATCGAAGCCTTCGCCTCGGAGCGCATGGGCAATATAATTCCCCGCGTCTGCTCTATGCGGGTCGTTTGCTTTCGCGCGCAGGCAGTGAGCTACAAGGTTTTCGTCGTCTTCTCTTCGCCTTCCGGCGTATCCGCCTCGGCCACTGCTTTCAGCGCCTCTAGTAAGCGTTGCGGCAATGCCTTCCCCCGTTTCTCGGCTCGGCGGAGGATTCCCCGACAGGCTGTGGCGCTCAAAAAGTACACCCGCGGCACGTCGCCAGTCTCCAAGATATCCGACAACGAAGACGCGACGCCTTCGCTGTGGAACGCCAGCGTATTGAGCGTCAAGAATTCGGTAGGCGAACCCATACCCGAGTTGCGCCAGCCCCCCGAGGAAGGTTCCAAAATCCCGCCCTCGATTGCTCGACAAAACGCCGGGGACGTTCTCCCATACCATCCATGCGGGGCGGTATTTATCAAGAATTGCAAGATAGGTAAGCATGAGATTACCACGCGGGTCATCCAATCCCTTTCGGAGTCCGGCGACACTGAAAGACTGGCACGGAGTTCCTCCGACGAGAACATCGATAGCTGCATGAGGCCACTCCTTGAACTTTGTCATATCCCCAAGGTTCGGTACATCGGGATAATGGTGGGCGAGAACGGCAGACGGAAAAGGCTCAATTTCCGAAAAAGCCCAAGGCTCCCACCCAAGAGGCCCCCAGGCGCAAGAGGCCGCTTCGATTCCCGAACATACTGACAGGTATTTCATGCGCCCACCTTCAGACAATCCGCATAGGCCGCATGCCTCATCGGATCGGGAAAATGCCGCGGCCCGATCTTCAAAACTCGGCCGACGTGCTTGAATCCGAAAAGGAAGGGCGGAATCATGCCGACAATATCCCCTCGGACCTGGTAGCGATAGAATCCTAGCCATCGCTCCGAAGGCGCTGTCCAGCTAACCACGCGAGGCGCCCCGAATACCATGCCCTCGATTCCGGCCCCCCAAAGGATCCCGGAAGATAGCATGCTGAAGGCTACGTCCTCATAGGCGAGAGTCGCCAGCGCCGCGCCCTGAGAAAACCCGGTGACAGTGAGAAAGAGCGGATCGGCGGCTTGAATCGCCTGTAGGATATAGTCTCGGACGGACTGGTATTTCGCCACCCACCCGCGATGGGCCTTCCATGCTCTCGGCATGCGCTTGTAGGGAGTCGCGAGAAAATCGAAGTTTTGGAGCCAATCCTGCCGGCTTTGGGTAGGCGGGAACACGAGGATGAAATGACGGTCTCCCCTGTCTCGAAGCGCCCATTGCGTATCGGTCTCCGCGTTTTCGTTCCAAGGGCCTCGATTGCATTCGGAGTATAGGTCAAGGTCGGTCATTATCTTTACCTCGAAGTTCTTCGATCTTCTTTTCTGTCTCAGCCGCCCGATCAGCGAGCGTAAGGATTGTCTTTTCTATTCTCTTCAGTTCTCTTTCAAGCTTGGCTAGGGGGTCTTCCGGTTCCTTCTCAGCCGCCCGCGCCGCCTTCACCTGTTGTGGGCTTTCGGTCTTGAGTTCTTCCGCGGCTATGTCGCGTTCATCGTCGTTCCGGATTGCCGCGACGGTCTTCATGTTCTCCGCCCCGAGAGCCGGGTCAAGCCGATAGGTTGCCGCGTGCATGGCCGCGATTGCCCAGGGTAGGGGTTGTCTCAGGGTCCGCATGACGTAATCATCGAACCTGGCGCCGTTCTTTTCACACAGGGTTTTCGCTTCGATAAGGAGCGCCCCTATTTCCCGCATGATTTTCCCGGATTCCTCGATTTTGGCGGTTAGGGCCTTCGTGGCTTCCGAGAATTCCGGCTTTTTCGTCGGGTTTTCGTAGGCTTTCTTGGATTCCGCCAGCCCGAGAAGGTTGTGAAAGGTCGCCCAAAACCGTATGGAATGCCCCCGCGCCTTCCCCGTGTTTTCTGTGCAATCGATATGATGCGCGTATTCGTGGAGAGCAGTGAAGAAGAGGTTATTGTCATCCTCGAAGTTGCGGTTGTGAATGATGATTTCCCGGCTGGCCGGCTTGTAGAGTCCGTTCACAACCTTGCTTTTCTTGCCCGAGAAAATGACCGTGAAGTCGGCGGCGGTCGGATGGAGCTCTTGAAGGGTGGCCTTTACCCGATCCTGGTTCATGCTGTCTTCCTTAGCATCGGTCCGAGGAACCACGGGAACCGCAGGAGCTATTTGATCCGCCACATCCCGACCCCGATCGCCCGCAAGATTCTCCCTTCGACGGATGGCACAATGAGCGTCCAGCGCCCCTCTCGCTCGCGCGAGGGGCCACGTCGAGATGCATGCGGAGCGGTATTTTGCCCTGCCAGTCAAGATATGCCATGCCGTTCGGCTGATAGACAATCTCGAAAACCGATTCAGTTATTACTTCCGAGGGCTCAAGCGTCGAACTCTTCCAGTAAACATCCATTCCCTTAATTTTCTGGAGCGTAGTTCGGCATACCGGGCACGAACCTTCCCAGAGCACCTTATACGAAGCGAATTCGCGCTCGACGGGAGTTGGCGACAAATCCCCATTTTCTTTGCGGAATCGGATAGCATTGACACCCGTGCGGTTCGCCCACGCAATGAAGTCGAGAATGAAATCTTTCGGGGTAGAGTCGTTGATCACGCAGTTGATGGACACATCGATACCGCGCTCTCCGAAGCGGTCTATAATCTCGGAAAGTTCAGCGTCGGGCATATTGTACGATCCGCCAAAAACTTCCGTGTTTGCCTTCTCGTCAAAATGGTGGCGGCTGATATTGATATGGTCGACGGCCGCCGAGACAAGATCGATTTTTGCGAGAAGCCCCGTGCCGTTTGTGGTGAGGATTATGTTTGTATATTTTTCTCTTTTCCCGGCGAGGAGCCCGAGAACTGCATCGAGATAGGGAGAAAGCATCGGCTCACCCCCCGTCAGGCTCACTTGATAGAATTGCGGCCCAATTGAGGACAGCCATGCGTTGAGATTAAAAAGGTATTCGCGAATGGGCGAGCTGGGTATTCTTGGCTGAGTCTTATTGAAACAGAAACCGCACTTCGCATTGCACCCGCCGGGCAATACGATTGAGAAATTCGGGTCATTGTTGAACGTTTTCACACACCCTCCCCCACCGGCCCCGTCAGCGGGAACTTGCCCGCCGCAATGTCATAAAGCACGGAAGATTTCAAGAACTTCTCCTTTTCGGGCTTGCCGAGTCGCTTCATGAAGCCTTGTTTCTCGTGGTTATTCGGAAACACGATCGTGACCGAATAGTCGTTCTCGTCGAGATGGTAGCTGCCCGATTCCTGATTATCGCCCTTGGCCTTCTCTCTTGTCGCCCTCTTTATGTCTCGAAAATTGTCAGCCGAGAGTTCCTCGCCCGCTTCCCTGTCTATCTGGGCTTCTGAGGTTTCCTCAAATCCGAACATGACGGACAGGTCGGATTGATCGAAGCCAAAGTCTGAAACAAAGTCAAAATCCCCAAGGTCTTTCAGGGATTCGAGCTTGAACTGATCCCATTCGCCTTGTACAGCGGGATTATTTAAAAGCACGTTCGCTCGGATTTCCTCTTTTTCGTCAAGGTCGACCATGGCAACAGTAAGCTCATAGGTGTCTTTTCTCAACAGGGAATCCATCGCGTCAATTCTCTGATGGCCGCCTACTATGTTCATGCTGCGGCGGTTTACCACGATCGGGGCGAGAAGCCCTATTTCTCCGAGTTCCTTCCGGAGCTTCTTGGCAGCTTCGGCCGAGATTTTCCGAGGATTATAGTCGGCTCCATGAATATCCTTCCGGTTGACCTTGACCGGCTCCCACTTTTCGAGACGGTTAGCTCCCATACATTTCCTCACGCTGCGTCATGGCTTCAAGATTCGGATAGGCGGATATGATTTTGTGATAGTCTGCCGGGAAATTGTGTTTCAGGAAGAGCATCGTTTCCCCATCCATGACCCATAGATCATGTTTATAGCCGAATGAATACTCGACGGGAACCTTGAGCTTGTTGATTTTGATATAGGACCATATCTCCTTGTCCGTCCATTCTGCGACCGGATAGAGCTTCTTATACTTGTGGTCAATCCCGAATTCCAAATGGGCGAGCATCCCCCGCCGCGCCATGCTCTCGCATTTTCTCGCGCCTTGAACGAGATAGGAAATGTCATATTTCCTCCGAAGTCCGGCCTCGATTGTCGCCATCGTAACGCGCTTACCCGTCGCGATAGCTGCCGTCTCGGGCGACGGCTCATGATGGATTTTGGTATGAAACCGGGCCTCATACCAGGCTAGCACGGATTCTTTGATGGTGAGGCCGTCAACAAAATAGAGATAGACAAAGGTGACAGGACCGCGATAATGCTTGACCATGAGGTCGGCCGCGACTATCGAATCCTTTCCGCCCGAGAACATGATAAGAACCGGCTCGTCTCCGAGCCGGTTGGCGATCTCGATAGCTGATTGCTCTAGGCTTGCCATGCTATCGATCGGACCCTAGTGCTTGTAATCGCCGCGAGCGGCCTGCTTGGCCGCCCTTGCCGCCTTCGCCTTGTTTGCGGCGCGCGTGATGGCCGCCTTCTGGGCGGGGGTTGCAGCTTTCTTCGCCATTAGCACCTCCTATTGGCTAAATCTCGACATCATACAGGCGCAATCTGCCAACGACGTTGACGATTGGCCTGTCAAAAAGCTCTGCATTTTCGAAGATCCAGTGATTCGCGCCGGGTTCGGCGAAAATCGAGGGAGAATCCTGGACGATATCAACTAGCTGCGCGCGGCCGACGATACAGCCGTGTTGCATGTAGTATCCGTGTTCGCGCGTGGCTTTGTCCCACTCGGCTTGAGCCGAATCGGGGTTGGTTCCGTAATGCCGGAAAATCTGATCCCAGAGTACGCCAGTGCATCGCGTTATCCTCGCTAGCTCCTCGGAATCATCCGGAAGGTCGAAAAGACCATCTGGAAAATCATCCTCCTCGGGAGTATCAAAAACATGCGAACCGCTCGAATGGATATAAATCCATCCTCGATAGTCCGTTTTCCACGTCCTATTTTCGACGTTTTTCGCTCCGCATGCGACGAGATAGGATTGCGGATTTTGGATACTTAGGGTCTTGACTCTCATAGTGCCTCCGATTGTATGCCATATTGGCATTGTGCCACAAGAGGAAAAAGGCCAGCGCGCAGGCTGCGCCTCGAATTACTATTCGTCCGATTTAGGCGCGGATATATTGCGCGATAAACCCGGAAATCGTGCCGTGAAAAAACTCCGTCCAGACCGAGCCGTAATTGATCCGTTTGGTTGCGCGAAGCATATTGCCGACCGCATCGTATCGGTACTCTGTATCGCCATGGCTCTCATGTGACACAGTGTGAGAGGCGGCCGAGTTGGCGAGAGAAAAATCATCCATGAACATAGCGCTTCCGCTATATACGTTTTGCGCCGCCTTGAAATATTCGGCCGCTCCGGCCGGATATCCGTCATGGTGGATGTAATAGACCGCCTTGACGCCATCTTCTTCAAATCCGTAGGTTGCTCTGGTACTCATTCTGTCGCTCCTTCGGCGTTACCGCCTCATTCCATCTAGGACTAGTCTAGCATGATCTACAGAATAAGTCCAGTTTGGAATAACGATTTTCGACGATTTATTTTTTTATTTTGTTTGATATTTTGCTTGACGGTCCGGCGGCCATGCGCTAATATAAAGGTAGATAAGACAGGCGGTAGCGCCAAAGGAGAAATAGGATGAAACAGGAAATTGCGAGCCATGGCAAAACGTATCTGATCGAAGACGGCATAATCACTCTACCATCCGGCAAGCGCATATCCGGCACTCAGATAATCGAGGTAAAAGATGCTCCGAAGGCGGCTCGCGAAGCTTGCAAGTCGATCGATCTTTCCGATTTTGTCTGGTTTTGCGCCGGATTTACCTACCGCGACATAGCCGAGATTGCCGTAGCGCAAAGTCGCCAAGTGGCTAAGGATCATGCAGATAACCTCGCGGCGCGAGTACCTGGACTAGACCTCTTGCGCGCCGCTCTCGCCGATGAGGACCGCTATGCAAGGCAGTTTAACCGCATGATGGAAGACGAAAGCAACGACGGCGCGCGGCCACCAAAACCTGTCAAGGCCAATCTCGACAACCTCCGCGAGCAATATCCGATCGCCGCCGCCTATATCCATGCCGAGAGCTATAGCCTCGCGTCCAACTATGCCAAGTCAAGCGCCGGTAGCAAGGCGATCAAGGCGATCGAGGCCGGACAGGATGCCATAGCCGCAATCGCGACGATGGAAAAGGAGTGGTCGGATTATTGCATGCAGGTAGTAGATTGATCGGCGCTTTCGTAATTTTGTTTGATATTTTTCTTGACAGTCCAGCAGCTAGGTACTAGTATAGAGGTAGATGAGACAGGCGGAAACGCCAAAGGAGCAACAAGATGGCATATAGAGTATCGGTCAATGGACAGGTCGCAAGGCGCGAGGATGGAAGCGAGAACATGACACAAGAGGATGTCTACGAAATGGACGTCACGCCGCGTCAGGATATACAAATCCGGTCAATGATGGATGAACTGGACAGGATTGGCCATCGCGCGGAAATTCGGGAAGGTATCACGGTTGAACGGATCAAATAGCCGAAAAGCCGGATTACTCCGGCTTCCGCGCGAAACAGCCTACGCGCGCCGATGAGGCAGGCCAATCAATAAGGAGGTACGATCATGGCAACTACGTACACGGTATTGAGTAGAGACGAAATTTACGAATGCGGACACCATCACAAGAGCATTGAGGCGGCTACATTGTGCGGTAGCAAGCTCTTCGACTCACATAACGTTGACGATTTCGGCCGCAGGACCAAATATGCCGGTAGCTGGACGGCGAACGCCAAGTGGATCGGATGGTATATCCGCGACAACACGACGGATCGCGAAGTACCCAAGGCGGTGTCATAATAAGCGAGTGGATTAAGAGCGCCCGCGAGCCCGAAGAAAGCAAGCATCCGGTCGAGTTTATAATCTCGGCCGGATTGACCTTTTTCGAAGTAAAGCGCCTAGCCAAGAAACTAGGCGGGAGGCTCCGAACAGGCAAAGAATGTGCGGAGGAACTAATTGAGCATATTCGCGATCAATCGCGGAAAGAGGAATAGGATGCTCTCACAATCTCATATCATCGGCCGCATGATCGCAGTAGCCGAGTACGCCGCCGGGCTAGCCGGGAAGCCTATGTCAAAAGAGGACATAGCCTCGCTGATCGCCCGGCCCTCCCCTCGCCTCTTGCGCGTCCTGTCCGAGTATTCTGGGGCCGACCGACGGCCGCGAAGCCGTTTGAAATACCTTATCGGTATCGAGGAAGTCACAAATCCACCTCGGTCTCTCACCGAACTTCAACAGGTTGACGCATGGAACGGCTACCACGGGGAACTGTCGGAAATCAGGAAGGCCATCGAGCTCACAACTATCCGAGCAAAAGCCGCCTTGTCGCAAGAGGAATTCGCGGCAGCCGTCGGCATGAGGCGAAGCACGGTAGCCGGGATAGAATCTCACCGTCAAAACTGCAAGCGGGTAGACCTAGAAGCCGCGCGGGCATTGCTCGCAGGAGCGGAAAATGGCTAGCTATACAAGGGGAATACCTGAACCTACCCCGATGCTTCTCATCATCGACAACAAGGCGAGATTCGAGATCCCGGAGCATGAAGCCTGGGCCTTCGCACAATTCTTGAAACGGTCGACCTTTGATACCTTCAAGGCCTGTTCCGCGAACGAGGAAGAGACTTACGACATGATCGGAGCTGTCGAGAAGCCGCGGGAAGGATTCGCCATGGCGGGATTCGACCCGAGGTAAAGAAAAAGGCCGGGGTATTACTACCTCGGCCAGAATTTGCACGGGGCGGATTTGAACCGCCAACACCCAGGGAATGAACCTGGTAAGCTACCAAATTGCTTTACCGTGCTTCGTTTGCCCGTCTTTCCGGGCCGCCACCGTGGCATTTATGCTCCCTTCCGGCAAGAGCTCGCGATTTTCGAGACGCAACCCTCTATCTGCACGCAAGAACAGAATGGGACCGGATGGAGTCGCACCATCGGGGGCCTATTGTATGGGCCAACGGATTTACAGTCCGCCCCTGCCCTCTACAGGACTACGTTCCCGTTTGCCGGATTCTGTTTATCGGCTCCGGCCGCCTCACCCAACTATCGCTTGAGCCGCCTCGGCCGGTTACGCTTCCGGCGCCCATTTTCTCGGCAGGGCAGTTCGTCAAGCCATATCCGGCTTATTCATTGCAGTCGGCGAGTGTTCCCTTTACGGCAGAGACCACCGGAGCCCGTGGATTTTACGCCATCAGGGTTTAGGCGGGGGAGGATATCCCCGTGCCGGGCCTTCATGAGGCCTTGGCGTCAACTTCCTCTTCCTTTTTCAGTGTCCGTATTTCCTCGCCGACATAGACCTTCCCGTTTCGATGAAAGAGGACTTCGGTGTCGTCGAGGAGGGAAACGGATATGCCGAAGATGTGGGCCATGGTCCCGAGGCGCCTTGATCCTTGCCCCGTCTCGCCGTATGCCGCACCCGAGGGAAGGATTTTTACCGGATAGGGAAGCTTGGGATTATCTGCCTTCGTGAAGGTCTTCCCGAGGTAGGCCATCCTGCCGTGATGGTGGGGGTCAAACTTCGGGTCGCGTACCCGGCAGTCTCCCGGTTCGTAGTTCATGGAACCTCCATTTTCATCGCACAGCCCCTTTTGCCTTAGCTACCGCTCGGCTTAGTGGGGCGCATAGAGCCTCCCTTCCTTGGGGCATGGATAGCCTCGCTCATCCGTCCGGGTCTACGTTTTCCCGAAAACGCCGCTATCAGGTAACATGCCTTCGGAGATCTTCTAGTTTGAGCGATGGAGGATTCGAACCGCTTCGATATAAAACCCGTCCACCTTTGGCGCCCCCATACGGGGACATTCGGCTTTCGAGCCACTAGACCTATCCGGTATGGTCTTCCCCTACGCTCTAGCCAGAGGCGGGGATTGAACCCGCGTTCCCAACATCGCCAAGTCCGTCGTCCCTTGTGCCACGATAGGGCTAGGCTACTCCAGCAAGTCGGCCGGGAGCGGTACGAAGCGCTTTTACCCGGCCATGGTTCGATGCTCTTAGCACCTGCCCGGAAACTCCGGGCTAAAGATATCGAAGAGTCCCGCGTCCTTTGGCGTCAGGGTCCGCCGACCCCGAAGGAGTTGCCAGCCATAAAGCCGGGATTGTCCGGCGCGGGCGGGCTGGCGGCTATCGGCATGGTGATGAACAATGCCAGCGCGATAGCGAGGAGAAGGAAGATTCTCTTCATGTAACCTCCTGAAATAGACTTCCGAAAGATCGGATACAGGGTCAAAGTGCGGGGCTTTCACCCGCTCCCCGTCTATGCCCAACGGTCGAAGCCCCGGCTTTACCTCCGTAGCGGAAACGTACCAGGGTTTACACCCGGCTTCGGCCTCATGCCTAGCGCGCTTAACCATAGCGGCGGAGGGGTTTAGTTATCAACTTTCCTTTGTCGCGTACCTTCATATTTTCACCGTCTAGCCGGTCCTTGTGGGATCGGGCGAAGTGACAGCCTGTTATCCGCGTGTTCATATCGGGAGGCCACCCCGAGCTAGGTCATTGGGGAAGGAAAGATTCGGACTGTCATCCTACGGCTTAATCGGCCGGTGCTCTACCAAATTGAGCTACTTCCCCGCTTGTTTCTCTTCCATCCCTAAATTGCCAAAGATGCTTTCGGAAAAAGGCGCTATGCGGCGTCCCCTCCCCCGTCGTATTCAGAAGCGACCTGAACCAGGTCGGAGGAATGCACAAGGATGAAGAACCCCGGCCGGCCTTTTTCGCAGAGCGCTACTACCGGGATCTTCTTTTCTTTCTTCGCCAGTTCGGCCGTGTCGTCCCAAAGGGAGACGGCAGTATGTCTAACGCGAAGCTTGGATTCAATAAAGAGTCGAGGATGCAGGGTATCGGACCGGGTTTGCTTCCCGTTCCCCCCGGAAAGTGGAGTCCGCTCGGTCTTGAAGGCTTCGGCTATCGAACGCTCGCGCGCTTTCCACGCCTTATCTGCCATGTCAGCTCTCCTCTATCGAGTAGTGAACCGCACCGCAATGAACGCATTTATATTCGACCTTCCCGCGCGCATTCCGATAAACCTCGCGCCACTCATGAAAGCCAAACAGGCACCGCGTTTCCGCGACCGCCTCACGCATCCATCCTTTCAATGCCAATATGGCATATTTCCTTTCCGAAGTCAAGCGTATTCTGAATTGGAATTGCCCTTTTCTTCTCTTTTTTTCGTTCCCGGTCATCGACGCGCTTCCTCGTATTGAATCGCCAGTGGTTGACACAGAGCCATTCGGGGGCATTCCCTCCGTATTCGGTGGGCTGTTCCTCGTCGTTGACTCTGCCATAGTTCATTGACCCTTCTCTCTACTCGCAGAAAGCAGGGCGGCTACCAAGAATCCTAACAGGAAACAGAATGCCGCTCCGAACCAAATAATCAGGATACTAATCATCATTCTCCTCCTTCCGCCGATGGAGGGGCGGGCTTGCGAGTGTTCCAGTCTCGCGCCACCTCTTTCTCATAACCTTTTACATAATATGCGGTCCTTGGGTGTATGGGACAATCGCTATTACTACAGGCTATCGTCTTTCCGTTCCACCGTGCCGGAGCCCCGCAGAAGGGACAAGCTTTTAGGGCTTCCACCACCCCCCCCTCGCGTCGCTCGCGGCGAGTTGAAATGGCCCAACCCATTGCTTCACGATGAGCCAATCCATACCGGGATATTCAAGGGCTACGAGGTCGCCATCCTGTAATCGTGCGAGGTAAAGTCCGTCATTTTCGGGCAGCCCGGTTGACCACTCGGGACCCTCGCACGTCCTCCCCTCCGGCTTCGGGGCGCGGTTATCTGCGGTTATCGCGGTTATCTCCGGCTTCTTGGCGCGGAGGAGGGCTTCTATGGTGCTCGATATATCGTGCAGATCATGCAGGGACAACTTGGCGAGTAACTCATGTTCTTCCGCCCATTTGCAGACCGCCTCCCATGCGATCTTCCCCTCTTCCGTAGCTTTGGCCGCTAGGATAGCTCTGAACTTATCAATGCTGTCCATCGTTCTCTCCTTTCGCGGCGAGGAGGGCGAGGGCTGTATTGAGCGCTCCGCGTCTGCCTATCTCTCCCGTAGTTTCATCGACCAGCATGGCCGCAATAGCAGAGATACCCTCCCGCAACGCCTCGACCCCGGCGCGGGCGCTGTCGCGTTCGTCGATCAACATAAGCCGTAACGCCTTATCTCGATCGCTCTCGGCGCGGAGTTGCGCCCCGTGCTTGAATGCGTTTTCGTATTGCTGATTTGCGAGGTCCAACTCCGCCCGCAGCCCCGCCTCCCACTTGCTCGACCAGGATTCGATGAGAGCGATCAGTCTATCGCGGCTAGCGGATTGCTCTTTATCCATCGCGTGAGTTTCGAGATTGCGTATGCTTGTCCCGGTTTCTACTTCCATCCATTCGAGGATCTCGTGCGCCAACTCCATCGCACTCCTCGGTTCGCTCATTCCATCCCCCCGTACTTCATCACGCGCTTGACGTACCATTCGGTAGGCCCGTCGCGGAGAGCGCCCCAAAGCCCCTGCCTGTGCGCTCCTATCGCAATTCTTACCCGTTTTTCTTCCCATGTCGAGGGGTCGATGATGTTTTCGGTCATGAGGAGGGCCTTCATGTTGGCCTCAAAAAGCCGCGAGGTTATCCGGATGGAATCGTGAATATTGAGCGGATCGAAGCGGCCCCACCAAAAGGCCCGTTCCTTGTCAAACTTTCGGTTCAACTGGCCGGCCCCTCGGCTTAGTCCGTCGTCGCCTATTGCACTCGCTCGCCCGCCCGATTCTGTCATGATTAGGCCGCGCAAGATCGGCGCCGGAGTCGGGTAGCCTTCAAAAACCGAAGGCGGAGGGATACCCGCATCTCCGGCGAGCGGGAGGCTTGCCATCACAAGGGCGAGCGCGCAAAACCTCACGGCCGGGCCGCCACAAGGCCGAGCCTTACAAGAATCCCTCGCCTTGGGGAATCCGCGACGATCCGGGCCTCCGCGAAAGTAACCGCTGAATCGGATTGAAGCGGAATACCGAGAAAGCGCTTCCGGCCTTGTGTCCAGTGCATCATCTCTTGGTAGTCTACGGGAGACAACCAGAGCTCGATATGCTGGCCCTTTCTGGGCTTTGGCAATCGGCCGAGAGCATCGGCCATGGATGCTAGTTTCATGGCTTCCTCCGCTCAAAAGGGGATATCGTCTTGAAAGTCATCGCCCGGATTCCTCGCTGGCAATGAATCCCGCCTCGCTGGCGCGTTCGATGGCCGTTCGGCGGGTCTCCGCTCGCTCTGCCCTGTTTGCGCACGTCCTTGGCCGTCTCCCGAGCTGAGAAGCTGCACGTCGGAGGCCGAAATAGCGACCTTCATCCTCGGCTGTCCGTCTTTCTCCCACTTGTCTTGCCGCATGTCGCCGGATACTGCCACAAGCTTTCCTTTCGTGAGGTACTGATTCACCGACTCGGCCTTTTTCCCGAAAAGCGCCACGTCCCAAAAGTTCGGTTCATCAACCCACTGCCCGCCCTTGTTGACCCGCGAGTTCGTCGCGATACTGAACGCGCATATCGCCGTGCCGGAATTGGAGTATTTCAGCTCCGCGTCTCGCGTGAGATGGCCGACGATCGTAGCAAAAGCCATGCTTCCCATATCTTCTCCTTTGCTTGACTATGCCAGTTTGGACTATTTTTCCATTTTGTCAAGCCTAATTCCATTCAGGACTCGCGTTTTTCTTTGCGCCTTCGCGGTTCATCGGAAGGCCATTCTTCCTGGACCTCGTTGAACTTCATGTAGGCCGGCCGGAACATCATTGAAATGTCGCCGGTCGCCCCATTGCGCTGCTTTTCAACGATCAGGGTTATCTTGATATACTGCTTTGTGTCATCAGTGAATCCGCGATTCCAAAGTAAAATGACCATGTCCGCATCTTGCTCGATTGCGCCAGAGTCGCGAAGCTGGCTTAACTTCGGCCGCTCTCCCTGCGCCTCCCTCGTCAACTGAGACAAGGCGACGACAGGAATATCGAGTTCTCGCGCGAGGTTTTTCAAGGCAGCCGATATTTCGGCAATCTGTTCGTTCCGCGGCATGTCCTTTTGTTTATTTGCGACAAGGGAAAGGTAGTCAACAAAGATGATTCCAACCTTCTCGTTCCTTCTCATCCTTCGCGCATCGGAAATGAGTTCCCCGAGTGAAATCGAGGGGCGATCGTTGATAAAAAGACTTTCTTTGGCAATCCTCTTGCACGCATCTTCCAGCCCGGTAAAATCCCTCGCGCCCAATAGGCCCGATCGAATCCGCTTAAACTCGACATTGCCCCAATCGGCGATCATTCGCTTTATGATGCTCGGCGCGTTCATCTCGGCCGAGAAGAATCCGACTGGAAAGCCGCCACGAAGGGCCGCGCTCGCGGCATTCAGGGCAAGGCTTGTCTTCCCCGTTCCGGGCCGCGCGCCCACCACCGAGAATTCCTGCCTTTGCCAGCCGTTCGTTTTTTCGTCAAGCTTTTCGAACCCGGTAGGGACTCCGAGGATTGCACCCTTCGCCTCATAGGCAAGCCTGATGCTTTTGAGCGTATCGGGCATGTATTCCGCCACCGACTTGTAGCCGTTCTCCCGAGTCTCGGCTATCTCGACGAGAGACCTATCACAAAAGGCGAAAAGATCATCTGAGGCCGCACCCTCCTCGATTGCCATGCTCGTCAGGTTACGGGCCATCTTCACAACGCCGCGCCGGCGGGCGAGCTCCGACAGTTCATCCCGGTAAAACTTGGCATTCGCAATCGATGGGATATTGGTCAACCGAGCTACTTCACTAGCTTGGTCGGGCATCATCATGCCGACCTCCATGATGTCGGCCGATACTCCCCTCCTCCGGGTCTTCTCGATCCAGCTAAACACGGTTTGACAAAATGGCGTATCGAAAAGCGAGGCGGTAACGTGGTACTCGTCCAAGATTCTGTTGTCGAGAAGGATCGCGCCCAAAAGGGCCTTCTCGTACTCGGGTTTAGCCAGCTTGTGCAAACATATCCTCCTCGTCTTGACTGCATTGCCAGTTCGGACAAATACCATCGCTCAACTCCCGCCCACATTTCGGGCAGGTAGGGGAGGGCCGGGCAAGGGGAACGGGCTGCACAGATTCGAGCACCCATTGCCGAATGGCGCCGATGTCCGATTTATACCGCTTGCCTTTTGACTCTTTGTAGGCCGAGAGCTTGTCTATGATCTTCTTGGTTTGTTCAGGGCCGTAGGCATCGAGTAGTGCGTCATGGTCCTTGTCGGACAGCTTGACGTTTTCAAACTCCCCGTAGGTTTTCTTTTCGACTGCATGCGGCGATTCGCCGCTATCCGTATTCCCTACTCCGTATTCCCTACTCCCTACTCCGTTCCCGGTTTCGTTCATGCTTCTGACTTTCTTCTGACTTGCTTCTTGCTTGCTTCTTGCTTGCTTCGTTCCATTACAATCCAATGGGGCCGGATATTTTGGCTTGCCGGAAGCCTCGTCTCCACTGAATCTCTGATGTTCCGCGAAGGTGGGGATGAATCCATACTTTTTGCCCGCGTTTTCGAATAGTTCAATCTCGCCGGCACCTTGGAGAATTTCAAGCGTTTTCTGGAAATCGAAGGGAATGAAGGGCAGAATGTCAAGGTGGAGCTGGCGAGGATTCCAGGGAAATACCCCCTGCCTGTCCGCTTGTGTCCAAAGACCCTCGTAGACAAGCATGGGGTAAAGGCCGGGGTTGGCAACTTCGAGGTCTTGCAATGCCTCATGCCGGAAGAAATCCGGCTTCACCGTCCTTATCCTAGACATTTCATTCCCACTCTTCAAACCGCTCGATCTTGACAACCCAGTTCAGCTTCCGCCTATGCTCCGCCCCGCACCATCGGCAGCGCCGCTTCCACTTACCTTTCTGATCGAATCGCTCTTTCCATGCGTTTTCATGGTGCGGATCGAGTAGGCAGTAGCCCAGCTTCTCGTACTCTTGCCAGAACCATTCGGTGCAGTCTTCCAGCCCTCGGAAGGACCGAAGGCCCTCCGCGCCGGCTGCGATTGCTCGCAGGTTCTGTCCTAGTACCCAACCGTCTTCACCGGTCTTACCGATCCAGAATGTTCCACCATCGCGAAACACTCGGTCAAAATCAGGATGTCCAGCACGAAAAGCTGCTATGGCGACAGGGTACATGCCGACATAGCCCCTGAAGAGGTTTACGGGGTCTATCTTTTTTCGAAAAAGGCTTTCAATCATTGACATTTTCTTCCCCCGTTTTCTGAAACTTGCATGCCGGCACACGGTCCCTGCCAGAGCGGACTATGTGCCGGCCCGAGACCGCGTAAGGGTCAAACTCGATCATGCACCCCGCCCGATAGCCTTCATAGCATGAATACAGGCATTTCGAGCAGGATGGTAGCGGTTTTGAGCGTGCCATTATTCGAGCTGCATGGGCATGACGACATGGAGATTCCGGCCGTCGGGGAACGATAGCGCGCGGTTCGGCTCGCTGAATTCGACTCTCAGTTCGCTTCCGGACACCCGCTCCGCAACGTCGAGAAGGTACTTGAAATTGAGCGCGAAAACGAAAGGCTCGCCGTCGTAAATGCAGGGGATTTCGTCCTCAGAAGATCCATTCTCGCCAGCCTCCGACCGCGTTTTCAAAGAGCCTGGTTCGATTTCAATGTGAATCCTCCCGGATCTTGCATCGGTGAAGGCTGCGGCCCGCTTGATCGCGTCAAGAAGCTCCTGCCTGTTGACGACAAAAGAACTCTTTTGGGACTCGGGAATGACCTTGCGATAGTTCGGGAATTGGCCTTCGATGAGGAGGCCCGCAGCCTGAACATTGCCAGCCCGGAAGGCGGCGAACTTGTCGGTAATGGCGAGTTCTATCGGTCCTTCGCCGGCGAACTCCTTCGCGAGTGCGAGGAAGGGCGGAATCATGATGACGGGCTTGAACTCGGGCGTAGGAGCCTCGGAAATCGAACGGGCAAGGCGCCGGCCGTCAGTGGCGGCCATCACAAGGCCCTCGGATTCGCGAGCGAGGTAGCACCCGTTCATGAAGTATCTGGTTTCGTCGTCGGACACCGCGAAGGCGGTAGCTTCGATCATTTTCCCGAACTCCGAACCTGGGAACTCGAAAAAGGCAACGCCGGGAAGATCGAGGGCCACCTCGGGGAACTTGTCCGCCGCCATAGTCTTCAGCTTGAACTTTGCCTTTCCTGTTGAAGGTCGAATCACAAATACACCATCTTTGTCCTCAAGAATGAGTTCGCCCGACGGAAGCGTTTTCAGTGCGTCCAAGAACTTCGCAACAGGCACGAGAACTTCGGATGGCTCCGAAACATCGGCAGGGAAGGACGCCCTGATGGTCGTCTTCGTATCGAAGGTTGTGAAAGTGACGCTTGTCTCGCTGCCCTTGACCTTCACGTTTGACAGCACAGATTGATAATTGTTCGTCCCGCAACCGCGGCGAACGATGTTGAGAGCGCCAGCTATTGCGCTCTTTTCGGCGACGATTCGCATAACTCCTCCTCTGGAAATAAATCTAATTGCAACTTGACTTGGACAGACTTCTTTTTTTCACATACCGGCCCCATGCCGCGCTCTACGGATTCGGGAGACTTTAAGAGCCGCATACAAACTTTGCAAAAGCATTGCTCGATCATTTCGGGCGGCTCGGGTAGTCTAGGCACAGATTCATGCAGCGTCAATCCGATTCGGAATAGTTTTCTGAATATTGTCGCGATATTCCTTTTCGGCATCCAGCTTCCTCCTTATCGAGTCGGCGAGAGCGCGGGACTCTGCTGGCTTGCGCCCAATGTTCATGGCGTCATTGCAGCGGATGCAGCATGTCGAAAAGAGATTGTCAGGGTGATGGATGATCTACTTTCCAACCATCTTCAAGTTCGTTTTCGTGTTCGCGATACCATGCGCCAGTTGTGGGGAGCCGTGAGTATGGATAGATTCCCCGCAATTCCGGCAAGCGTAGCCGTCTCTGGCAAAGCAGAATTCCTTTACTTGAGCAATCTTGTCTTTCTCGCGTTCGGTCATTCGGCCTCGATCCTCAGTTCTTCCTCGATGACCCGGATGGAAATGAAACGGTAGCCGAGGAACCATGCCACAATAGCTTCCAGGATCGCCCCACGCGAGCGCCACCACCCGCGTAGCAATACGATTGCCGTGCAGTCTATCAGTTCGTAAAGATCGAACTTGAGATATTCTACCCAGGACGAACCGGCCGGGAGGGCGAGGGTAGCAAGCCGGACGGGATTGACGCACCGGATTGCGCGGCGGGTGAAGAATCTTTCGATCATCGCGAAGGCTTCGCGGTTTTCATTCGGCATGCCCGAGACGGGGCCGGATATGTAGACCTTATCCTCTTTCATGCCGCCCCCTGTTCGTATTTCTCCTCGGCCTGCCGGACAAGGCCGACATAAAAGCACTCGCCACTGATTCGAAAATCCCATTTTGACCTGTGCATTTCCTTTGCCATCTTCCGGGCCGCCTTTTCGTCTCTCGCGAGTATGGTTATCGCTTCCATTTCGTCCGATTCCAGGATGGCAATAACACCAACCCCGCGGATGAAGGCATGGGGTGAAAAGCTCGCGCGCTCGATTTCGGAGAAGGCCGCTTCGCCGAGAAGGTAGTCGGAATCTCCGACCGAAAACTTGAAAAGCTCTTTCCTCATGCCGCTTCCTCCGGTTTTCTATACAGGTCAAGCATGACGTGCATAATAGAATCGATTTTTCTATACAGGTCTTCCCTTTCTCCGTCGTTCCATATGATCGAATCAGCTTCGATCTTCGGAACCTCACTTTCCGAAGCATGGTCGAGGTGCATCGGGACCGAGGGCCGAATAACTTTGACAATCCTCGCCCCATGCGCCCGAAGGCTCGCGGCCTCGTGCAGGAACCGAACATCGGGGATAACGGTAAGCGGCTCGTCAATCTCCGAAAGGGTCCGCTTGACCCACAGCGAGCGGCCCGTCACCTCCGCGAATTCCGGAAGCTTCCCGAGCGAGAATTGCCCGAACTCCGTGCCGAGAAGTTGCATAGCCTCGCGCGGGGACAGGCCGTATCGCGGGTCTACCGTTTCCTTGAACCGGCCATACAACCATTCGGCGTCCCAACCGAAGATGAGGCCGCAAGCCTCCTTGATCGGCGCCGCGAAAGAGCGCTTGACGAATCCATAGCGCGAAACCATGTAGTCGGCTATGGTGTCCTTTCCGTGCCGGGCGTTGCCCGTGATTCCGACGATCATGATTCGGCCTTCTTGATTGCCGCCCGCGCCAGTTCTCTTGCTTTCGGAATATCAATGACATCGCAGAGTATCGCGCGACACGCCGCGTCATACTCGGGCAGCGCGGAGATGTACCGCATGTTTATTTCCCGTTGCTCTTCCTCTCCATACCCGACATAATCGTCCCCGCAAACATCCAAGCCGTAGGCCATCCCGTTTGCCTTTGGGGCTTCCACAAAACCGGGAAGGCCGTGTTCCTTCCTGAACCTCCACGGGCCTTTTGAAAACAAAGGATCTTTCATGCTCCCTCCTCAAGAAGATCGAATAGGGTAAGGACGCTCTTCTCTTGGTCCATCGCCTTGAGATATCCAAGAGCGTCGCCGAAATACACTTCCGATAGTTCTATCCCGTGTCCTCTTCGCCCGGTTTTCATTGCGATATAGGGGACCGTGCCAAGCCCCATGAATGGATCAAAAACGACTTCACCCGGATTGCTAAACCTGTTTATCAATCGTTCAACCGTGTCTGTCTGAAGAGGGCACAGGTGCATTTCCTGCCCCTTTAGCGATTGCTGCGTGTTTAGGGTTAGCATCCTGTTTACATCATCCCAAATATCATCATCCCAGCTTCCGGGCGCGACGACGGCAAAGGTAGCCGGAAGACTGCCTTCCCTGTCAAGGTGTTCCGACAATTCAACGTGTTCTTTGTAGTCATAGACAGTCTTGCGCGAGAACTCGCGATACGCCGCTTGAAGTTTTGGGACTGGCGTCTTTCTCAGTTCTTCCATGGATATCAAACGGTCGCCCGAAGATCGCCAGAATCCATGCGCGTCAATTTGCCATCGCGCCCGAGTGTATTCTTCCTTCGTCTTGACAACGGGAACGTCAGCATAAGCCTTTATGGTAGAAGAGGGAAGTTTTCGGAGTAGCAGAATATACTCCGGACAGCCAACCCCCATCTTTGTCCCGTCTTTGCATTGTTCGGTCCAGCCAAGTCGATAGGTTTGATTGTTCTCGCGCACAACGTCCGTAAGAATCGTAATCATGCCGAAATATCGGAATCCGTGTTTCCGATAATGGGCGATGCAATCAGCATGGAACGGGTCAATCGTAGGCATGCCGTCGCCGGTTTTGCTCCCAAACTCGACCCGATCCTTTACGTGGATAGCCGCGACTCGGCCCGGCTTCAAGACCCGCAATAGGTGAGGGGTCAGATAATCCATTTGCTCGAAAAACTTGGCGCCGTTCTCATTATGTCCAAAGTCGTTATAGGTCGCCGAATATTCATATAAAACCGAAAACGGAATGCTGGTAACGATTAGGTCTATCGAGTTATCCGCGATCCTTGGCATTTCCATAACGTTGTCGTTCAAGATCGCCGTGAAGCGCTGGCCTTTGATTTCCTCGCGATACTCCCGGATTGTCCGCGCAAGCTTTTCGATGACATTGACGGAAGCCAGCCCGTATTCTCGAATCAGGGAAGTCATCTTCTCGACTAGGACGTTATGCTGCGCCCACTTGTCTTTCAGCACGTCAAGAACCGATTGTTCAGACTCGGTATAGATGATATGGATTTCGACGGGATTGGCTTGCAGATAGCGCCATATCCTATGGATGCTTTGGATGAAATCCGCGAACTCATAGCCAATTCCCGCGAAAATCATCTTGTGCGCCTGTTGCAGGTTGACCCCGGACCCGTACATTTGCGGCTTACTCAAAAAGACGCGCGTCCTCTTGCCTTTCCAGTCGAGAAGCTTCGTCTCGCGCTCTTCGATATCTTGGGCGCCGTAAAGCGAAGTAACCGAAATCCCCCGATCCTTCAAGGCGGCTTCAATGGCCTCTTGTTCCCGGTTTAGGTCGCACCATATCACCCATTGTCCATCGTCTTTTTCTTCCGAGACGATCTTGGCGAGCTCCGCGACTCTTTCCCCGATGCTATCCCGCTTTTCCGTGGCCGCCGCCGACAGCCCGAAAGCCGCGTCTCTGAACATCTTCCCCTGTCCGTCCCGCTCCGAACCGGCCGAGGCATGGTCAACGCCGACCTGATGATAGATCACTTCCATCGGGGGCAGGTCGTAGCCTTGGTCCGAATATTCCGCGTTCAGGTCGGAGGGCTTCGAGACGAAAAGCGCCCATGTTGACATCCACAACCAGAATTCCTCGGCTCGGGCTTCATAAAGTGTGAGGTTGTTCGCCTTCGTGGAATCGCGTTTGAAAAACCTCGTGAGGGCCTGCCCGGTATCCATAATTTCAAGATACCCGGCGTAGTGAATCAGTTCCTTGTAGCGGTTAGGGGAGGGCGTCGCGGTAGCGACAAACTTGAACGGCACGCCGGAGAACTTCGGGAGGAACTCTTGGTAGGTCTTCGAGCCGTAGGATCTCAGTACCCCCGCCTCGTCCAGGCTTGTCACCGTGAACCATTTCGGGTCAAGGTCGCCGTCCCTCACGCGCTCGTAATTCGTAATCAGGATGTCCGCGGTCGCTGCCTGCGCCTCTGCCATGTTCCGGATGTACTGGACCTCGACACCGAGGATTTCCCGGCCGTCCCGAATGAACTCCCCGCGAACCCCGAGGGGGCAGACGATGAGGCCCTTCCCGCCCTTATACTTCAAGATGAGCCGGAGGATTTCGAGCTGCATGAGGGTCTTCCCGAGTCCGAATGACTCGAAAAGCGCCCGCTTCCCGCCGCGAATCGCCCATACCACGCTATCGCGCTGATGAGGCTTCAGGGCCGGATGGACTTCGGAAGGGTCGATGTCTAGCCCGGTTATCGGGGCCGAACAGATTTTGGCTTTCAGGAAGTCAATGTAATCGAGTGGCTTCAATTCCAAGTTATCCTCCACTTTCTTTTGCTATGCGGCATGTAGCCCATGACGGCTGCGATCGAACTAGCTGTCTTCGGATTTGTAAGTCGGGCAAAAACCTCTAATATCTAGTCCGGGATCAATGAGGCTTCTTTGCCCGCGCCAATGGAATACCCAACTATTTCCCGCTGGCTTAACCGCTTCATCGAAAGACGTAAATCCAATACTTTTGAAATTGGAAAAATAGGCTTCCCATAATCTTGCAAGCATTGCCATTTCACATTGGGAAAATTCAAACCACTCTCCGCTTTGACGACACGAATCAAAAGTCTTGTGCAGGAGCGCTTCGAGTTCTCGGGCGTGACCAAATGTCGCGTCGCCCAAAATCACAACACGACACCCGCATGAGTTATTAAGCTGTTCTATCCTTCGGTGTAAATTCTCCGTTATACCTATCTTGATATGTTTAGTGTTGGGGTTGAACACTACATACAGTGTAAGCATATCTGGCATCTGCATACCTTCCTGAAAAGAAAGCCCCCTCGGGCCGGTGGAAGTCGGCTGAGGGGGCCTGATCGACGTAATCGATCGCGGCGTCTTCCACGCCACCGCCATCGATCAAACTTGGGCTATTCTATAACGGAATCGAAATTGACACAAGAGGTATTTAGTCCTTTTCGGCATATTTTGACCACAATTCCGGTGTCTCGCGAAGGCATACGACAGGATCGCAGCGCGTGATTGCGTACCGATGGATCGCCTCGACAGCCGTAAGCATTTCGGAATTCGTCCTCCCGCTCGTCCGAAGGGGGACCATCGCATCCATCGGCATGACAAGCTCAGTCCCGCCGGGTAGGATCATCTTTACCTGTTGCTGCGCGATGATGAAAGGATAGGGAGCCCCTCCGGGTGGCGGCTCCATTTCGCATGCCAAAAGTAGGGCCTCGACATAGACCTGATCGCGGTGAAGGCCAGTATCCGTTGCTACCTGCGAGACGTGAGCATGGAAATGCGTGGAAATTTCCGTCGACCGAACATGTCGCACATCTTGAATAATACACTCGACCGGCTTGGCTTTTCCTTCCTTCTCGCGCGCCTTCATCTTTTCGAGAAAGGCCCGGAAGTCTTCCCGATGGTCGAGAACGCGAAGGGTGAGGATTCCGCCGGGCCTTGTCTCGATAAGCTCGAATCTACTTTTCGGCATTCAATTCCTTTGCATATGCTTCGTATCGTGATTGGATTGTCTCGTCAAAATTGGCGCCATATTTGTTCCGGAAGGTCGCCCAGAATCCGCACGGCTTGAACTCCGGACAGCCCGCCCGGTAGACGCAATTCGGTACGAGGGAATGGCCGAGTGCACGGTAAAGCATGTTTTCAGAATGCTCCACGCCGGGCCGCCCGGTAATCAGGGCCGAGCGGAGCTCCTTCATCCAACTAAGGGTATCGGATGAACATTGCATGCAAAGCCGCTTCCTTGCCATATCGATGAGCGCCTGACAGTTCACGTCCATCATGTGGTCAACGGTATCCTTCACGCTCCGCGCCTTCCCTGTCCTGTCCGGCCGGTTTGACGAGACATAGGGGACCGAGTGAACATGCCGGGCAAAGTGGACCGACGTATACCCGAGCATGCCCTTGAAGGTGACGCGAAGGGTAAGGCCGCGAATCGGCGAATGCTCCGAAATCAGGTAGCGATAGAAGAGGGTAGGGGAGAACTCGCCTTCCGCTTCCTTGCGTACCGTGTTCATCGCGGCTTCCCGAATATCCTCGGGAGAGTTGAGGAAACGAAAGGCGAGCGTCTTCATGCCGCGAGGTTCCCGTAGTGCCGGCTGATCTTCCCCTTGCCCGTATCCAAGGTGAGCTTGTCGCCGATGATGCCGACCACCGTGCATTCCTTCTTGTGCCCGGCAATCAGGGCAACGACCGGGCTTCCAATCGGGAAGGCTTCGGCAATGGCCGATTCGAGCGCCGCCTTCGCGCCAGCAAGGGCCTCTTCCGCCGCTTTGATCTTGTCCATTCGAACTCCTTTATCCCGCCCGAAGTAGGTTTCGATCGGCCTCGATATACGCGGCCAATCTCGCGTTTTCCTCTTCCAACCGGGCAATTCGCTTGTCTCTGTCGCCGATAACCCCTTCAAGGGCCTCGATTCTCGCTTCCAGTATCCTGTTTCGCGCCGCGTCACTGCCGATGATGTCTTCTAGCGTTTTCATCGTCGCCTTCCTCCCTCCGCTGCCTTGAAATTGTAAAACGGCCGGAGCATACTCACAACCTCGACAGTCGGCCCGATTGCCGAAAGAATGTCTGAGGCGGGCTTATAGGCCATGGGGGCCTCGTCGAGCGTCGATGAATTGGCCGTCGTCGAATAGACTCCCTTCTCGGCAAGCCGTGCCTGGTATTCCTTATAGTCGAGTTCCGCGAAAGCCTTCGTCCGCGACATAAGACGACCGGCGCCGTGAGGGGCCGAGAAATTCCATTCGGCGTTGCCTTTCCCGACGCAAAGCGCCGACCCATCAGCGGAATTGAAGGGGATTATGCAGCGCTCTCCCACATGCGCCCGGATTGCACCCTTGCGGATGATTTTGTCGTCGAAATCGATGTAGTTGTGAACCGACTCGACGCTATCCGAACTCTCACCCAAGAAGTAGGAAATCCGGTTCATCATCGTCCAGCGGTTCACATGGGCGAAATGCTGAGCCATCTTCATGGCCTCAAGATATCCGGTAGCCTGATAAGCGGAGCGCGGAAGAAACTCCATATCCTTCTCGGGAACGATGAAGTATTCGGCCATAAGTTTGCGAGCCTCGGCCTGGTAGTGATCTGCTACCCGCTTCCCGAAGTTGCGCGATCCCGAGTGAATAATGATCCAGAGATTGGCGGAGTCATCGCGGGCGGCTTCGATGAAATGATTGCCTCCCCCGAGTGAGCCGATCGAGCAAAGGGCCTTCTCTGGTTCGGCTCCGATAATCCGGCAGATAGCGTCAAAGTCATCCCATATCTCCGATGTCGGCTTGAAGGGCTTCTCGTTCAGCGCGAACCCGGCCGGGATATGCGCCTTGATATATTCGTCGAGCTGCGCGGAGTCGCAACCGATTGGCCCGAAGTTCGCGGCCAGCATTCCGCATCCGATGTCGACGCCGACGATTTGCGGCATGACATGATCGCCAAGTTGCATAGTAAACCCGATGCACGATCCCGACCCGGCGTGACAATCGGGCATGATCGCGATTCGCTTCTTCGCGAAGGCGGGGTGATTCAAGAATCCTTGGATTTGCTCGCGGGTTGTGTCGTCGATTTGATCTATCATGATCTTCGCGACATTGTATTTTCCCTTCATAATCATGCCGGAACCCTCCACATTTTGCGGATTTCAGCCGCAACTATTTCCTCGGCTTTTCGTGTCTCTTTGTATGCCGCCCGAATCGCGTCGAGCATGTCTTTCGGCATATCGCTTGAATGCTCATAGATGAGCTGAAAAAGGGCCCTCTCGGTATCCATGAGGTCGGCGATATAGTCGGATTTCATGATTCCGGCCCCTGATAATGCTCTGACATCTTCCGCCTATAGGCGATTTCCATTCTCTCTGCCAGTTCCTCGGCATCCTCTTTTTCGAGACTCAAATAATATGCCACAAACCGACGAACCATCCTCGACATATTATCCCAAACCGGAATGGCCTTCCTCCAAAACTCGACCAACATCCACTCGTGACACTTCACCGCAATTACCCCGGTTATCTCGTCATTTGCTTTTGCATGCCTTGCCACAAGAACCTCCATAAATGGAACATATTTCTTAGCCCGCTCAGAGAAGCCATAGATGTTTGCTTGCGGCCCTTCTCTGTTATATCGCCTCACCTTGCATACCATAGCCCCTTTGGCTACTAAACTTTTCGTGCATCGTTTAATGGTTGTGCTAGACAGCCCTGTCGATATGGCGATTTCATTGACGCTTCGAGAAACTTCTCCGTTTTCTTCTATTCTGCTTTTCAAATATAAATAGGTGATTTTTTCTTGCGCATCCATTCCTGAATCATTACTTAGGCACCACAGCGCATCATCTAAAAACGGATTGTCCCCCATGGCCAATTCACTCATTCGTTTGGTCCCTTGCTGGGATTATCCCCCCACTTACTTAGTCTCCATGCCACAATTGCGCATGCTGTAATTGTGGGTGTTTCCTTGTATCTTTTGAGCAATTCATCAATCGCGAATTCCACGATATCCGTAATATGTAGGTCGTTCCTCGCCGCGATCACGCGAAGTTCTCTCCTTTTCGCTGGTGCAGCACGAGTCATTATAATGACTCGATCGTTCTCTCCCTTCATGCTGCGTTCCTCCAATTCCGAAGATAGGTCGCCCCGATCCAGGTGGCCTCAAAGGTCGGCGAATCGAAGGACTCACCTTTATGGTCGCTTACAAAAGCGTAGCGGCCGGTTTTTCTCAGGTAAAGAACGCGCATCGGGAGGCTTTTTCCGAAGTATGGATTCGCGAAAGCCTCGCAAATAAAGGCGCCGTTGCCGTCCGTGTGTTCCGTGAGCCGGTACAAGTACGGATTGTCTCGGATGGCGAGGCGATAGGCGTTGACCTGTAGAGCGTGCCAGCGCTCCGGGCTTCCGGTTTTCAGGTCGGTAACGAGATCCATTCCGTCCCGTTTTCCGATCGCGTCCACGGTTCCGCAAAAGTCGAGCTGCGGATGATAGACAAGGATTTCCGCGAATTCCGCCTTGAATCCCGTGTCGGCCAGGAAAGAGCCGTAGGCGTTGATGTAGCTTTCGTGAGCCGAACCGGCAAAGTCTCTTGGCGAGAGAACGCCAAGGTTTATCATTTCGACTTGCTCATGTACTGAGCTTCCGCGATTCGTCCCGCTTGCCTTGTACCAGCGGGTATCGATAAAGAGAGGTTCGTTTTTGTATTGGAATCCCTGCGCGATTTGGGATACCGAATCGACGACCCGGCCGTCAACGCGGTAAATGTGGGCGGCCGGGTCGAAGGAAAGAATCATGCCGCTATCCTCACCTGCTTTTCCGAGTAGACCTTGACGCCGCGAATCTGCGTTTCTCCGTGCAGCTCCGTGACGACCTTTTTGATCTTTTTATGATCGGGAACGGGAAAGCCGTACTCGTCCAGCATGGTATAGGCCGGGTCTAGCGGCTCTCCGCTCGCCTGATAGTGCCAGGTCTCGAAAAAGTTGACGCCTTCGACAGCCGGCGCGGCCTTCTCGATAGCCACGGGGGCCGCGATGATCGGCGCATCGAGGACTGACAGGTCTCCGGTCGCTTCCGCTTCGGCAAGCCTCGCATCTTCGGCTTCCTTCCTTGCGATGCCTTCAAGCCGCTTCCACTCCGCGCGTTCGGCCGCTTCCTTCGCGGTTTGGTAGCGAGTCATTCCGAGACGGAGAGCAGAATCGACTTCGACGAATGGAGCGGCGAGCGATTCCATGGTTGTCTGGACAGCCTTTCGAGCGGCTTCGGCTGCGGCCTTGACCTGCTTGTTCTTTTCCAGGATCGGGCCGAAAATCTTGTCAATCATGCCGATCCGGCGCTTGATTTCCTTCGCCATTTCTCCGGCCGCGCGGAACTCGTCGTCATTCGTGATTGTGGCGCATGCGCGGGCCGTGGAAAGGAACACGTCCTTTCCGTCCTCGACTTCGGCGAGGTCTACGGTTGTGGTGGCTTCGACCAGGTTCACTTCCTTCGTTTCCATATTCGCTCCTTATCTCTTCCAGGATCGCGGCGATTTCGGCCATGAGGACAGCCGGCACGCCGCGTCCTTTCATGCAGCCTTGCTGGCCAAAACGCCGTTCCATTTTTTCCAGTAAGCGGCAAGCATGTCGCCGGTTTTCATCTCGCCGAGGTGGGCGTAAAAAGCCTTGCGATCTTCGTCGGAAAATCTCGGGTCGAGGATCAACCTTTTCAATTCTTCTCGGGCTATTCCAAGGTCGGCGACAGGAATGCTGGCCGGTTCCTCGCGAGCATCGGCAACGGGAATGCTGGCCGTCTCTTCTCGCGCCTGTCTCGCCGGCGTCTTTCCGCTCGCCTCGTTTGCATCATCATCCTCTTGCGCGACTCCGACGATAGCCGCGAGTCCGTACCGTCTCGCGTAGGTGGTCGCGGAGCCCATGCCTTGCGGATCAGACTTGACCGCTTTTATCGAAATCGTATCTTCGATCCACTCGCCGGAGGAGTGAATAAGCCGAGTCGCGACATGCACCACGTCGCCTTCGCAACTCACGCCTTGGACGAAGGCGATCCCGTTCTCGGTGAGGGGGCCACGTACCACGTTGATGATATTCGCCAAGTCCGCGTAGTGGCTTTTGAAAAAGGGGTTGGCTTCCGTTTTCTTCGCGTTTTCGATCTTGCCTTGCGCCTTCGCGAGCGCTTCGGCAATCTTGCCAATCGATCCTGCTGTCGTCATGGATATGCTCCTTGTATAATGCAAATTCCATTCTTGTGGACAAAATCTGCGAAGGTCCACGCGGCCTCATACCTCCGCGCGGCTTCGATCGCGTACAGTGTGTCCTCGTCGTCTCCGCGGCGAGTGCCGGCCTTGACCTCGTAAACCGCTACCGCGCGCGCCATGTCCATTATTTTGTACTCGGCCATGGCCTTACGCCGATTCGCGGAGCCTGTCCGCAAGCGGGAGGAGTTCGCGCCGCATGATCGTAGCGCAATCGTTCCGCGCATCCTTCTCGGCTTGGTACAGTCCATTGTCGATGGCCAGCGAGACGAGGCGCCGTTTCTCCGCGTCGCCTATCTCGCCGATGATGGATTCGATGGCTTGGACGATTCCTTCCGATTGCGATTTCATGCGGCTGTCCTTTCGGCGTAGGCCGGGCGGCTGGCGAGCCCTTCTTCGGCCGCGGCGATGATATGATCGTAGACGGTTGTGGTCTTGCCGGCCTTGGCGTCGGCCGATAGGACCATCTCGCCGAATAGGTCGGTCATGTCCACGCCACCTAGCGTGATCGTGGCGTCGTCGCCGAAGGTTCCGCCGTCGGCAGGCTCCGAGTCGGTCGGATCGAGCGTGATCCTGGCGCCGCGCGGCTTGTTCCAAGTGCCTTCGACCTCGAAATCCTCATCATGCCATTCCACCGTGACGCTTTCCTTCATATCGGCCTCCTGTGGTATCCATGGTAATAATGGTATACCGCAAAGATATGCCTGTCAATGCTGAAATGGAATATTTTTTCGATTCTCCGCCAATAATTCCGCCGCGGCTCCGATATCCTCGGATATATCATTGAGGATCAGTGCGATACCGGACAGTTTGGTGTCCTTGCCGATGATCTGAGCGAGTCCGTCTAGGCGCTCGCATTGCGCGAGGATAGCGAGATAATTCGCATTCATCTGATGCTCCTGTCTGTTTTGGATAGTCAAAATCGCGTGTGAGGCGATTATATCGCCTATAATGCGACTGTCAAGCTATTTTTTACCTTTCTTCTTGCTTGTTTCCCGGCAAGCAATTACATTTTCGCATATGGATAGATTCGGTGAGCGGCTAAGGAAGCTCCGCGAGGACAATCAGCTCTCCCAGGCTCAATTGGGAGAGATAATCGGAATCGGGGCGAAGCACGTCTCGGCTCTTGAGCGCGGTACGGGTATGCCCTCCTATCAGGTGCTATACAGGCTGGCCCAAGAATTCCATGCCGACATGAATCGATTTTTCCGGGATGGCCACGGCCGAGGGGTGGGGAATGGCGAAGATTCTGTTTCCCTCCTTCCGATCATTTCTCAGCGCGCGGCGGCCGGACACGGTGTGTCGCTCATCGAAGACGCTGAAATCATCGGCCAGTTGCCCGTTCTTGATCGCCTGATAGCCTCCTATCCCCGCGAAAAACTAAAGGTTGTCGAGGTTCGCGGGGATTCCATGACTGGGATAAACCTCTTCGATGGAGATTATGCCGTATTCGTCCAGGGCCTTGTGCGGGATTCAGGGATATACGTTCTCACCCTTGACGGCGCCGTGCTGATAAAAAGGATCGAATATGATAGGGTGTCGCGAAAAGTTCTCATTTACTCCGAAAACCCGCGCTATCAGGGGCCGAAGGAAATCCAAGATGATAGCGATCTTCTGAAAATAGAAGGAAAGGTGGTCGCATGGTTTCACAATCACCCGTACTAGAATCCCGCCCCGAACTCCCCTCCCTCCCTATCGGGGAAAAATTAAGCATTATGCGAACCTATCGCGGTCTCCCTCAGTCGGCCGCTTGCAAACTCCTCGGGGTCGGCCAATCGGCATACGCAAAATACGAAAGAGGCACGACTGCCATAGGCGTTAACCAACTTGTGCACCTGTGCCGAGAGTGGAAGATTGATATTCGTTTTTTTACCCACGAAATGTTTATCAGCCAAGCCGACCTGAAAGACCGAAAGTCCCTCGCCTGGCTCATCTCGAAACTCTACACGCTCGAAGACGAAAAGCTTGACGCCCTTGTAGCGCAGGTGAAGCAAGGGCATGAGTGACCTTTCGCGGGAGACGTTCGAATTCCTACTCCACCACGGCACGCGCTGGCGGCGATTCTGCTCTCTCATGGAAAACAAAAGGTGGTACCGGTTCGGGGCCTATCTTGGCTTCGGCCTTTTAGCGAAAGCGCTCTCCCGGCGCGACTATGACGAATCCGCACTTTTCACTCTCGACATGCTCGACGGGGCGGGGGCGCCTGAATGGTTCATGGACCTCTATCGACAGGCCGAGGTTCGCTCATCGACGGTTGTCAGACTCCGCTCCGAACGGGCGAGGCAAATACAATCCGGGCATATCAGAAAAAGGGCGTCACAAGATCCCCGCCGCGATTCTTTCCTTGAAGAAATCAGGGCTCTTTCTTTACTCGATTGATTTTGACTGTCAAAGATCGCTTTCGGGGGAGAGTATGCGCCGCAAATTGGGAAAAGTAACATTCACAATAGCGAATTCTCTATTCGCCTTTGTAGATAATCGTCTATACCTATTAAGTTTTCCTATCTTCCTGCCGATAATGATTCCCCGCATCCAGCCGGACAAGCTCATTCATATTTGTAACTGATAGTTTTTTGTAGCTATTGGAAAGATGTTTTCTTACCGTATTCTCACCGACATGGCGGGAATAGGCGATTTCTTTTATCGATTCGCCGGATAGTGATCGGATAACAATGTCGCGTTCGGTTTTGCTCAGAATAGAGAATTCTTGAATCTCGGCATGGCTGGTTTTTCGGGGCCGATATTTCGCCAAGATGGAAGCCAGTGCGAGCGCGATGGACCCGAAAAGCATAAAGAACCAAGGCGGAGAGAAGTCGGGAAGGAATAAGGCGATAATAAGGCATAGGGCAAACGCGAACCTAGCCCGGAGTGTCATTTCCCATCGGCGAGACTATGCAGAGTGGTATACCGGAAGAGCAAGCGGGTAAGTTTTAGTCACTGCACATAAGAATCATTCTGTCTACTGTTGTGTGTATTTCGTTATCTGACAATATCATTCTTGTGCGCATAATATCGATCGTGGATTATTGGAAGCACCCTATGCCTAGCGTCCTCTTTTTCTCATATTTGCGGGCAGGGGAAGCTTGGCCCAGTCTCGCAGCGCGCGAGCGCGAACCCACTCATCCGGAATTATGCCGAGGTTTCTCGCCCGTTCCGTGGCGAACATCTCTTCAAACCTCCGACGCTCGGATTCGTCCGCGCCGCGAAGCATGTCTTCCAGCGGAGCGATGTCGAGTTCGTCTTGCGTGAGCGCGGGCCGCGTGTTCCCCATGCAAACGGTAAAGACAACCCCGGAGGCCCGCCGCCCCGACTTTATGATTTTCCAGGTGGCGATCACTTCCGTCACTTTGTTGATTTCCTCGATAGCCGGCCGGATAACCCACCGGAGAAAATCAGCGTTAAGCCGGTATTCCTTCGGCCCGATGTCGAAAAGCGACCTAAGCGTCTCCAATTCCATGGTAGGAATAATCCATGATTCACTTTTCCCCGCCATGCCCTTGTAGGACATGAGGATTTCATAGAGCCGGACAGCATACTTTCCGGACAGGCCCAGCACTTCGCGGAGGTGGTATTTTGTGAACCGGGAATGAATATCCTGAAGGTAGGGCCGAAGGCCGGGGTCAAACTCCAGGTGAAGGATCATCGTCTTCGGCGTCAACTTTGCCTTTTGGACCCAATGGGTAGCCGTCCATGTGGCGGCGTCGCTCCCCTCTTCCTCCCAATAGGTGAGGACGGCGGAAAGAAGACCCTTTAGCGCCTTGCGGAGATAGGCAAATCGATTCCCCGTTTCCATGCCGAGGGCCGCACAGACTTCGGAGGCGTTGAACTCTAAGACGGGCAAGGGTGAATCAGGGGGCGCCATAGAATCGAGCCGTGATATTGCAAGCAGGATCAGCTTTTGCTCAGTAGCCGTAAGATCGTAGCGCAAGGATTGGATAAGGGAATTGCTCTTTACAACAAGGGCATTCGGGTCAACGCGAGAACTCTTCTTCGCCATGGCCCGATTATCCATCGTCTATGAGAATCCGTCAAATTCTCATAGAACAATCCCCTTTTTCACATACTTCGTCCTCTTTTTCTCATACCTGGCACTGCGAGTCTCATAGTAGGCACGTTTTTTCTCATATTCCGCACTCATTATCTCATATTTCATGCCAATAATTGCTTTCCGGTAAGACAATTGCCGTGCCGTAAAACTCTCTACCCCCTATAACTACATATTCCTATATTCCTTCACCGATTTTTCCTTGTCGGGAATGACGTCTTGCATCAATTCAATAATGATCTCTTTTTGAGTCTTGCCCCGCTTGGCGCAGTACGCCTTGAAGTCCTGCGCGAGAACGGGGTCAATGCCTTTAACCACGAGAAGCTTTCCTTCCCCTATGTCGGTATCTTTCATGCTGGTAGCCTAACATACCATTTCAACAAAGTAAACCACGAATTGGCTACCCATTCTTTTGCATGAGTGATATACTTGTCCCATGTCACGAGTAATAGCGATATGCAACCAAAAGGGTGGAGTCGCAAAAACGGTCACGGCCGTAAACCTCGCTGTCGGCTTGGCCCGATTCCAGAATTCCGCGTCAGTATGCCTCATCGACATGGACCCCCAGGCGAACGCAACTTCTCATTTTGGATTTACTCCGAAGGATATCGAAAAATCCATCTATGATTTGCTTATCATGCGGTCAACCAAGCTGGACGAGCTCGCCGTCCGTGGTGCGCTCAAAGAATCATTCGGCGTCAAAGTTCTGCCCTCATCTATCAGCCTGGCCAAGGCGGAAAAAGCTATCGATATGGCCAAGGAACGGCGCCTGGCCGCGATTATCCCCTACCTTGAGCAATCAATCATCATCATCGACTGTCCGCCTTCGCTTTCCTTTCACTTCATAAACGCACTCACGGCCGCGACGGATCTTATTATCCCGATCGAGCCTGAGCCCTTCGCCCTTGAAGGCGTCGCCCAGCTCGTCGAAACGATCAAGGACATACAAGCCGAGCTAAATCCCGATCTTCGCGTTCTCGGCGTCCTGCCTACGAAGGTGCAGGGAAACACGAAGCTTCATGACGGGGTAATGCACGACATTATCAAATTATTCGGCGGCGATGTTTTCGCTTCCTATATTCGTCGAAACGTCGAAATCGCGGAGAGCACCGCGACGAAGCGGCCCATCTATGACCATGCTCCGAAATCAATCGGGGCGGAAGATTATGCCAATTTTGTAGCTGAGGTTTTGCGGAGGCTAAACTAATGAGTAAGAAGGATTTTACCGGGACCGGGGAGAGCATCTTTTCAAGTGCGAGCCCGCGGCAGGGTTCGGGAATCGTGGCCGGTGTAATGGCACGCGACGCTGCCGACTCCGGCCGTGTGCCGCTCGACGTCATCCTGAGTCCTGATTCAACGCGCGAGGAAATCGAGGCCGGCCTAGTCGAGATAAAACGCGGTCAGGATATGTCGGATGTCGCTATCTGCATCGCGATCGGCAGATTGGACTATGAAAGCCTCTGGCGCTACGAAATGCGAGAACTTGAGGGCGAGAACACGCGGGTCAATTCATCGCAGTATCGCAATGCGAAGGAATATTTCGACGCGCTCGCCGACAAAATGGGAGTCAATCCAAGCACGATGTCGGCCTATCGCAAAGGCGGCGAAAACTGGCATCGCTATAAAAAGCAACTCGGCCTTGAAAGTATCAATTTCAGGGAAAAGGGCGACATTGGAAAGCTCGTCGCCCTCGACAAGCTCGCCCTTCTTGTTGAAGAGCAACAGGTCGATAAGGCTACCGTCAAGAAGCTCCTGCAATCAGGCAAGCTCTCGGAGATAAAAGAATTGATCGCCTCGGCACCCTCGGGCAAGAAGGATGAAATCGACCTTGAACCCATAACCTCCGAAAGCAAGGTGTCCGTCTCGCGCGGCTCGATCATCGTCGATGATGTCGTCGTCGCCACACTCCCGCCGGAAGGGAAGCACCTGGAGAAGATGATCGTCGGGTCCATCAGGGAAGAGGTGAGGCGCCAAGAAACCGGGCTTACGACCCTCACCCTTGAAGTCTCCCCCGACGAAGAGCCCATATTCACGAAGGATATTGAGCGCCTTCGGTCTATCCGAGACAGGAAACGCCGAGCGATCATCCTAGAAGTTGACGCGGATGTCGACGAAAAAGGTCTTGTGGCCGCAGCTCAAAGAAACGTTGACAAGTTTGTCAAAGAATATTGGTCGAAACGTTAGGAGGAACGAATGAAAAGGCTCACTCTTGCGATCCTGCCTGCGATCCTGCTGGCATCGTGCATGACCCTGCCCGCGGAAAGGCCGCTCTCTGATTTCGGCGTAACAGCCACCTCGGAGAAGGGCTCCGGCATGGCCGACGTGAAGGTTTCGAGCGTGCTATGGCACAATGGCGGCCTGATTGCCTATGTCGGAACGCGCGAGCCTGGCTTTTTCGGAATATCGGTCAGCATATCGAACAAAACGGACAAGCTCTTGCGAGTCAACTGGGTCAAGTCGTCAGTTTTCTACGGCGGTAAATCCCATGTTCCCTTTATCGACGGCGAAAAATACAAGGACGCGGGAAGCCCCCCGCCCGACCTCATTGTTCCCGCTTCAGCATCTGCCGAAACGGCGGTCTATTCGTCGTCTCAGATCCTCTACAACCAAGGCTGGCAACTTGACGTAATCGAGGGCGATCGCGTCTCCCTCATTCTGTGCCTGGTATCCGGCGACTCCGAAGACATTTACACCGTTGACATTCAGGCTAGGCCGCAGGCTGCCGAGAGTTGACCGCCTCAGCATAGGATAGCGCGTCGTCAAGACAAGGGAACACGCCTATTCTATGCTCTCGCGAGTCCAGCACAAGGGCGGCGTCACGGCGGGCCGAGAAGTATGAGAAATATCGCTTCGCGAATCCGTCGTTATGCTTTATGCTGCCCAGAACGATGAAAACTTGCTCTCTCCCCCGCTCGAAAGAGACCTCATAGGCCGGATCGTGAATGTGTCCGGAAAGGTAGATGTCGGCGTCGGGAATGTCGCGGCGGGCGAGCTGCTTTAAGCCATGCGTCTTATTGAAACTCGAATTGTACCGAGTTCGGTGAGTCGATACCGCCCTATACGTTTGCCCGTTGACCTGAATCGTCGCTATCCCGATACCGTTAAAGTAGGCGACGTGATGATTCAAGAGATGCTTCAGGGTATTCCTGCCCGACACCTTCTCCTCAAACTCTGCGTGATTCCCCCAGCCCGCGAATAGCACCTTTGGGCCGATTTCCGAAAGCCACGATTCCACAAAAGCATCTTGCTCTTCTGGAGATAGAATCTGTTGAAGAACGGCAAGCTGATTCTTGAAGGAAACGAAGTTGTCTTCCTCATCACCAGACAGGGAGAGGTAGAGATATGGAATAGAAAGCACTTTGTCGGTAAATTCGGCCAAATAGGAATAATCCGCGCCGATGTCGCCGATATGAAGGTCGGACATGGGCTTCCAGACAATACAGGGATATTCCGTTTCAATCCGGATGATAGCCGCATCCTGAGAGAACGAGGCTTTTTCGTGGAGCCGCTGCCGCTCCGCCAGGTGTGGGGTCCACTCGCGCCAATCGAAGGCCCCGACCTTCTTGTCCGTCGTCATCGATTCTTTCTTCCCCGTGACTACGCTCGTCCAGTATTTCCCGCATGCCTTGCACTGCCATTGAACCTTGCCGGCCGGCCGAGCGCCTTTGAATCGCGGAGAAGTGTTGCCGCAGTGAGGACATGCCTCTTTCGGAATCATTTCAACATTTCGATTACAAGCCATGCTGCACCTCCTGCCGCTCCGATAATCGCTCCAATAGAAGCGCCACGGTATCCAGAACGGTCTAGCGCGAATCCGGCGGCGCACGATGCGCCCGATAGCGCCGCGACGCGCCACAAGCCCCCTGCTAGCCTATGGCTTCGTATTTCCGCCTGAGCCGCCTTCTTGTAATCGCCGAAGTCCATCGACAAGGCTCTTTGTGAGTTCTTCGTTTCGGCGAGCAAGTTCGATATCCCCTGCAATTCCGTCTGTGATTGCTCCAGCTTCGCTTCCGCTTCCTGTAGCAGTGTCGAGTAATAGGCGGAGAGATTCTTGTCTTTCTCGCTCTCGGCTATCAACCCATCGATGATATTCTGCCAGCGCCTGGCTTGCGCTTCGGCTTGCGTCTTGCGCTCTTCCAGCCGCTGCACGAGCGTCGTTGAGTTGTCGAGCAAGGTCGACGCGGTCCCGATCAAACTGGGCTTCGGCGTCGATGAGCTTTCGACCAGCGCCGGCGAGGTCGGTATAGGCGAGGGTTGCGCCAATACCGAGAAGTATGAGAAAAAGAGGACGAAGAAAGCGCCATATTTTGAGCATGTCACGGTTCGCTCTTTTTGGCCGCACTGACAGCTGCCCCGATGTCTCCCCATGTCGTGAAAAACATGAAGAGCAAGGAAGCCGCTACCGAAAGCCCGAAGGGCAGGAAGACCACCCAGCCTGAAGCCGCGAATTCCAGGGCTTTTATTCCAAGGAACGGAGCGACAAGAGCAAAATAGAACGCCAGGAATCGGCGCATGGAAAACGGGGAATCATTTCCCCCTTCTCGAAACATCGTCAACATTGGAAGCCACCTTTCAGCCTTGGGCAATCCTTGCACTTGTCCATGATGTAGGCCGCAATCTGCGAAAATTGATCTATGGTCAATTCGATAACGTCGCTGTCGTCAAATGTAATCACTACGGAATGGTCTATCTTTGGTAGGTTTATCCGAATAGCCATCTCTGCCTCACGGTGCCACGTCGTCGAGCCGCTTGAGTTCTTCCGGCCCGGCTTCAGGTATCTTCGCCCCGAGCAAATCCTTCAACTCCTCCCATTCCGCTACGGTGAGAGCTACCACGGTCCCGGTCGATAAGGTGAAGGATCGCCTCATTCATACCACGTTGAAGGGTATCTCGCGGCCGGCCGCAAGTTCGCCTTTCACGATCGCCCACATTGTCCGAACATCCTTTTCGGTCTCGACCCTGATACACCCTTGTGTATAGGTCGAGGTGGAAAAGTGGAGCCCGTTGAAATGATCCTTGACCTTGCGCCCGGATGGCCGGAGGTAGAATCCATTCTCGTCAAGAATCCACTCGTCCACCTCATTGACCGCGTCAGTGAGGAGAAAGACAGGGTAGAGATACCCGTGATTTTCCGCCGGGTCAGGATGCTCCTTTATGCCGATGATCTTCCAGTTTCCGGCCGGAAAGGGCCGCGGCATGATCGGAACTCCGGGCGAACCATCGGCGTTGATCGAAATGCATGTGTCATGCTCCCCTTTCCGCGGCCGTAGCCCATTCAGCTCGTTGCGAACCTTGGACCAACATCCTACTCGGATAGAGCCGAGTG
>JAEHJW020008614.1_pt1 | contig 63711 bp, 78 predicted proteins | sample 9271431 | NCBI WGS metagenome assembly JAEHJW02 | reverse complement strand
CGGTGACACCGACGAATACTCCCACCCGTACATTTACTCCTACGAGTACTCCACCGGTAACACCGACGAACACGCCTACCCGTACATTTACTCCTACGAGTACCCCACCGGTGACACCGACGAATACTCCCACCCGTACATTTACTCCTACGAGTACCCCACCGGTGACACCGACGAATACTCCCACCCGTACATTTACTCCTACGAGTACTCCACCGGTAACACCGACGAACACGCCTACCCGTACATTTACTCCTACGAGTACCCCACCGGTGACACCGACGAATACGCCGACAAGTACTCCACCGGTAACACCTACACTGACACCAACGCCATCGGCTGTCGCGTCACCGGTAGTGAACCTTGCCGACTTGAGCGACTACGGCGAAGGTGTTGAGTCCGTTTTTGCGGCAAGGTCCGGTATATATCTTGGAACTGATGGGTCGTATTTTCTAATAGGGTACGGTACTCCCGGTAGTTGGTTGGTATCCGGCAACGCCTCTGATGTTCAAGTATACGCTACTGTCACCACATCTGGTGCGACGTCATCGGGGACGTTCAATACTTGGCTAGACATGACTCAAAATAGAACGTTTGAAGTTATAAGAGCCCCAGCAGGAAGCGGCAGCGGTACAATATCTTTGACTTTTAGAAACAAGAACACCCTATCTCAATTAGATACTGCAACTATATCATGTAGTGTATTTGTTGATGTTAATTAGTAGGGCCTGTAGGGATGATTATAGAGTCTCGCCGCAGAGGATAGTATACACACCTGAAATAACAAAAGATGAGATGCCTTGGTTATACGACAAAGTTCAAAAATCTTGTCACTCAACTTAACGCTCAATTTGAATTTGATATAAATGAAATAGACCAGATTACCTTCATGAAATATATGGAGCCGCATCTTGATGTTGGTGCAGGTCATTTTTCGTGGCATGTAGACTGTGGCTACGGTGAGTCCGCTAGAAGAAAGATTTCCATAAGCATAGCTTTGAATGATTCGCACGATTTTGAGGGTGGAGATTTTTTGTATTTTTATCGTGGCCCATTGAACCTCGGAGGCTGTTCCGCTGGAACAGCCTTGTCCATGCCATCCTATGTTAGTCATAGGGTGACGCCGGTAAGTAAAGGAACTCGGGACCGCGAATAATATAGTTATTTAAACTCTTTAAGGTTGTTTTTCATGACATCAATAGGCTGAAGATGCTCAAGGTAATCTAAGTGGTCAACTAACTGTTCAATTTCTTTCTGAAGAATCTCTATTTCATCTGTAGTTATCTTATACATTGGCATTGCTACAAACTTGTTCGCATACTCCGGAGTCATCTTCTTAACTTCATTCTGAACGCGCTCGATGAATTCGGCCTTAGTAAGCTCTCTGAAATCGTGCTTCAAGCACCACTTAATAAATCGCATCTTGAGGTCGGCTGTTAAGATTTCAGTCTTTACTTTAGCTATTTCGTTATCCAACCCTTTTTGATAAAGCTCTAAGCGGTGCGTATACCAGTACTCAACTAGGGCTTCCGGAGAGTCAAAAGTTATTGGTGCAGAGTCGTTCATACCCCAGCACACAAAATTCTCCGAGGTTTTATATATCAAACCAAATTTTTCAAGTAGAATCTCGTGGTCCAAGCCAGCCGTATCTCTAGGGCAATCTATATACCAATCCCACTTATCTTCCGTTGAGCGGTTTTCATAGTCTTTAATGAATTTATCATCAATGAGCTTGTTTAGTAGCTTTTTATATTTCTCATTATCGTATGATGGTGGCAGTTCAGTAATATGCAGCTTTGTGCTGTTTATCTTCTTTATGACCCCCTTGAAAATAACCTGCTTATCGACCTTTTCTATCGTACCAGTCCACCCTACAATCTTTGGGATTAGTGGCGTGACAACCTTACCTTTGGCAATCACCTCATTTAAGGCCCTGACCACATCAGGAACATCGTAATTTAGGATTTTACTCTTAAAACCGTTACCGACACCATCGCAGCCATTTAGCAAAATCGTAGGAATTACTGGAATAAAGTACTTTGGCTCTACTTTTTCGCCATCGTCATACAAATATTCTACGATATCTTGGTCGTTTTCTTTGAAAAATTTGTCCCAGTTCTTGCTAATTTTGACGTGAATGTAACGTGGAGCAGCAGCTTCATTTGAAAGTCTAGAACCAAATTGACCGTGCTTTTCAAGGAGTGGATAGTTATTGCTTCCGGGATAGTCTTGCGCTAATCCAACTATCGTAGAAATCATTGATGTGTCACCGTGATGGTAGGCGGTCAATTCAGCGGCCTTTGACGCAAATTGACTGACTTTTATAGGCTTATCTCCTTTTGGTAGTTTGGTTGCGGCATACATTGCCTTTCTTTGGGTAATTTTAAGGCCGTCCATAACGTGCGGTAATGAGCGGCGATTGTCGTAATCCGCGTATGCTGCCCATTGATTTGTGATAAATTCTTTGATTCTCACGCTACTTCTCCGTAAATAAATTTCTTTCTTTCGTCTGCTTTAGTCTTATCGAACGCAATATCCAATGCTCTCGCATCTTCTACGTCCTTGAATGTTATTGGAATCAAATATTTCTCGTCAAACATATACTTCTTAAAATACTTCGTGTCGTTACTACCAAGACCCTTTAGGTAATTGGCCTGATAAGGTTTGGTCTGCTTAGCCTCCCATGCTTTAAATTCTTCAAGGTCCATGAACTCTATTTCATTCTTACCTTGTGTGACACGAACGATAGGTGTTTGAAGCTTTACGAGGAACCCCTGTTTTATTAGAGACGGCCATAGTTCGTTGAATATGTTTATTAGAAGCCCACACAAATGAAACCCATCTAAGTCTTGGTCGGTGGAAATTGCAAGCTTACTGTACCTAAGTTCATAAATGAAATGCTCTTTACCGAACTGTAGTCCAATTATTTGCATTAGGTCGCTTAGTTCTTTATTTTCAATTAATTCCTTCAACTTCATACCGCGCACGTTTAGTGGTTTACCTTTTAGTGGGTAAACTCCGTGTAGTTCGGGATTTCTTGCCGACTGCAAAGCTTTACCGGCAGAGTCACCTTCTGCTACGAATAGTATGCAGTTACTACGATTTTTAGAAGTCGCAGTTTCATACTTTGTGATATTGCGAAGTGAGGACTTGTCTAAGTCTTTATTCTTCTTTTTAAGTGCGGCAAGTTCTTCAAGCTTCTGCTTATTTTCGGCCCACGTAATAATTTCTTCTACGATATCTGACTTTATAATTTTCTGAAGCGTCTTGGCATCAATTTCAAGAGATGTACCGTAATCTTTAACCTGAGTCTCAAGCTTCTCCTTCGTCTGAGAGTTGTATCTGGGATTGTTGATGGTAGCGTTAATCATCAAGAAGAAGTGGTTTCTGATATCGGACGGCTTTATGTCCTGTTTAGTTTTCTTCTTAATATGCTCCCTGACTCCGCCAATAATTTGGTTCATAACGTATTCTACATGAGTGCCACCCTGAAATACGTTAGTGCTGTTTACGAACCCTATTTGCTGAAAACCATCCTTCGAATGGAATACGGAAACCTGCATTCTTTCGTGTCCGAAATCTACTCTATTTTCGGAAAATAACTTAGCGAAATCCCTGAACGACTTGAAATTGATTGGCTGTCCGTTCAATGACACTTGAAGGTGTGTATTGGTTGCGGCAATTTCATAAACTCTGCGAACAAGCATCAGGTAATGCGTGTCATCTAGAGAAATACCAAAGCGTTCATAGTCCGGAATGTAGGATATTTTTGTGAAGGATTTCTTAGTCTTGGTGATTTGCGGCACATCCTTCTTACTCATATTGTCGTAATATGTGCATAGAAACTTATTCTTGCCGTCAGCAGTTTCTACCGTAAACTTCTTTGAGAATATATTGGTCAGGGTAGACCCCTCTCCGTTCTGGCCTGTACCAGTGGATTCTTCGTCGTCATTGAAATTAGAACCACTTCGCAGTTCACTGAAAATCATGTCGGGAATATATTGGTCATATTCGGAGTGTTTGACCACCGGAATGCCACCGTTATCGAATACCGATATTTCTCCAGTATCGCGGTTTATCTCAACCTCAATTTTGTTTAGGTGCTTCCCCTCTTCTCTGCGAGAAAAGTCGGCAGAGTTGGATATGATTTCGTCAAATATTTTTAGGAAGGCTGGACTGTAGTAGTATGTACCCCATGTGACGGCACCGTCTACGATTGCATAAGTGTGTTGCGGAACTACAGCAATTGTACCCAAGTATCTACCGGGACGCTGTAAAACGTGTTCCACTTCATTTAATTTTCGATATATCTGTTCTATTTTTTTACTCATGGTGTTCTCGTGTTAAGTCTCGTCCAGCATTCATGCCTGATTCAAGCAGTCGTTGAATCCATGTCCAGTTGACGCCATCACGGCTGACTGGACAACTCCTGCTCGAACCCGACTTGTTCCCGCAAACGGAGGATGATGCTTCATCCCGAGATGGCAAATGTTGATAGCGGCGTTAACGTCTCTATCGTGCGAAGCACCACACTCTCCGCATTGCCATTCTCTTACAACAAGACCTGTCCGCCCTGCGGGACCGCTTAAGCTCCCACATGCGCTGCAAGCTTGCGTTGTGTACGCCTCGTTGATGACTCTGACATGCCTCATGGCCTGCTGGCCCTTGTAAGCAAGCATCGTTTTTATCATTCCGGAAGCGTTGTCATATGCGCGTTTAGCGCCTTTTCCGCTTTTCATGAAGTTAAACGATACATCACCGATGTATATTGCTTTATAATTTTTGATTAAATTTGTTGTAAACGTGTGTAGCGCGTGAGCGCGTTGACGTTTTACCTTCCTGTGTACAAATTTAGCCCGTTTCTTGTGTCCTCTCTTCTGCAACTGAGCTATTTTCTTCTCTTGTTTCTTATAAAAATCTGAAATTAATTTTTCACCGTTGCTACAAGTGGCAACGGTCTTTTGTCCAATATCAATTCCTACAGCACTATTCATGGCTTCACCATAGTCATTGTTCTTGTCAACAACTAAACACAAATACCAGTGGCCTAGCGAATCTTGGGTGAAGCAAGAGTCTTTCCAATCTTTATGACTTTTAAATTCTGAAAGTTTGGAAGATTCAAAGACTCTAATAGAATGACCCTTAAATTTTAAGCCTTTATCACCATTCTTCCTTAAGCAATCGGCAGTGAACGGTATCCATCCAAGAGCTTTATGCGAACCGAAGTTCTTTCTATCTCTTAATCGCTTCTTGAATTGCTTTGAACGAGTGACAATCTCTCTTGAAAGACATGAGAGAGTCATCTGCATGGTGTCTTTGAAGTGCTCTTTAGCCCATCCAGTGCAGATTCTATTCAAATCAAAATGCGAGAGATACTTCTGCTCTTTTACGTGTTGGTTATAAATGTGATTAAGTTGATTCCAAGCAATATTCGCCTCAATCGCAGAACGGTTGAGGAATTGATAATGACTTGGTTTAACTTTCAGCTTTATAACTTTCACGTTTCTATTTACTAATTCTCGATTGCTTCTTAGGATTATAAATCATGTCTCGTTTCACAAGTCAACAGCATTCATCTATCACACTGTGCCTCTGTTCGCTCTGCTACGCATCCGCTCCGAGGGGTCGCAGCTTCCATGCTGCTTCATTGTAATTCGTCTAATTGGTTCCGGTCAACATTCTTAAGAGCATTTCATAATGGCAAAGCCGCTACTATATAGTATTGATACTTGAAGAGGAGAAAAAGTATGGAACAGACCCGCGAAATGGCAGCGTTACAAAATTTGATATCCGCTAGCAGATTATACCTAAATACTCTTGATGACCTAGCGCGTCCAGTGGTGACTTCGTATTTGCAGAATTCCATTGACATATTGGTTGTAGCGCTATCACCAGCAAAGGAACTACCAAAGAAACAAGACAATGACAGCGCCTAATCTCCCAGCCAAGTATGCATGGTTAGCTAACGTTAACCCGCCGAATATCATAAAGCAAGCTCTTGCCTTGTACGGAACACTCGAAAAAGTTGGCCCGCAGAGCAACCCTGAGATTATCTCTTGGGCGAAAGAATGTGGAATTATTTACGGTTCCGATGATATTCCTTGGTGTGGACTATTTGCGGCAGTAGTAGTTAAACGTGCTGGATGGGAATTCGTCAAAAGTCCACTGTGGGCTAGAAGCTGGGTAAATTTTGGCAACAAATCTCCAAAGGCTGGACTGGGAGACGTATTAGTGTTCTCGCGTGACGGCGGCGGCCATGTAGGCTTTTATATAGCTGAAGACCCGGAACACTTCCACGTTCTAGGTGGAAATCAAAGCGATTCGGTTAATATAATCAGAATTAGAAAGGATAGATTGCTGGATGCCCGTCGCCCAGCATGGAAGGTTAAACAGCCGGATAGTGTCAAGCAGTATTTTATTGACGCTACGGGTGCAGTTTCAACTAACGAGCGTTAATACTTCTGCATGAGGTCTGCAACTATTTCCGACCACGGAGTAGTTTTTGGATTTATGGCTCTATCGTCTATTAGAACGAAAAAGGTCGGCTTCCTTGTGCATATTTCGTCGTAAGGAATTCCATGCTCTTCCAAATATTGTTCAAGTAGGACTACACCACTCGTACCGAAAATATCACGATTTCCTCTGCAAGAGAAGATAATGATTTTATATTTTTGACTTAACTCAACCAAAGCGGCAACAGCCTCCTTATTCGGAGGAGAGTCTAAGCCCCTCGACTCGGTAATAGTTTCATCAAAGTCTATAAGTATTGTCGGTTTAAACATCTCTTTCACCATTAGATTATTTAGCAAAACAGGCACGTTCTGTAATGAAGTGCGCCGCTTTTGTACATTTTTCCCTTACACCTCATACATTTGCAGTATTTTTCAAAAATTACCAGTTAATTTTTTGACAAAAAAATCCTTTAAAAACAATAACTTACAAACTTGTACAGAAAATGAATTGCACATTGTGTACACAACCATAAATAATATCGTAAATTTTACAAATTAATACCTATAGGAGATTGTAAATGAAAGAGCTTTTAGAACAAATGCTTACCTCGGAACTTCTAAATGAAGAGACTAAGCAAGAATTGGTAGAAGCATTTACCGCAGAAGTCGAGAAGGCTAAGCAGGAAGCTAGAGAGCTTGCTATTGCCGAAGCTAAGGTTGAGTTTGCTGCTCAGTTTGCGGAAGACAAGGCTGCTTTGGTAGAAGCCATTGACACCAAGATTACATCAATGCTTTCCGAAGAAATTCAGGAATTGAAGGAAGACATTGAACGCTTCAGAGACTTGGAAGCAGAGTATGCGGCTAAGTTGGTTGAAGAGAAGGAAGCTATGGGCCTACAGCTAAAAGCTGATATGGCACAGCTTGTCGAAACGCTAGATGCATTCCTAGAAGAGCGTCTAACTGAAGAAGTTAACGAACTAAAGGAATCAATTGAAGAAGTTAAGAAGATTGAATTCGCAAGAGACCTATTTGAAAGCATCGAAGGTGCTTTCAAGAAGAAGTTCTTCAACGAGAGTGGCATTGCTGCGAAGTTGGAAGAAAGCGCTAAGGAACTCGAAGCCAAGAGCAAGAAGCTTGAGGAAGTCGAATCCCGCTTGAACAAGATGATACGCGAAAAAGAAATGGCAAGAGTTCTTGAACCCTTGCACGGTCGTCCCCGTGAAATTATGGAAGCTATCCTAAAGTCTGTCGCAACCGACAAACTTGACGAAGCCTACAATAATTTCATTGGTCGTGTGTTGCACGAGAGTGCAACTGTCGTAGAAAACAAGTCAGAGAAGGAAAATGTAAACACATCGGTACTAGCTGAAAGTGATTCTACAGCCAAAGCACCAGTCGCTACTAAGGTTGTAACTGGTGATACAACTGTTGTTGAACATGTCGAAGAAGTCAAGCAGACCTTCTTGAGCGAATCCGAAAGGGCACGCCTAAGAAAGATTGCTGGTATTTCCAGATAATAAGCTAAATATATTCAAAATTCTAAGGAGATAAAAAATGAATATGAATGAACTAACCCAAGGTTGGACCGAAGTGAAGGAAAGCCTTCTTGAAGGTCTTGACGCTAGCAAGCAGGCTATCGTCGCTCCTCTATTGGAGAACCAGAAGAATTACATTATAAGTGAAACTGCCGCTGCCGGTGCAACTACCGCTTCCGATATCGCGAACTTCCGTAAGACTCTTCTTCCGATGATTCGCCGTATTATTCCGGGCACAATCGCTACCGAAATCGTCGGCGTTCAGCCAATGTCCGCTCCGGTTGCTCAGGTTTTCTCCCTACGCTACAAGTATGAAGAAAACATGAATCACGACGCTGCCCGTTCACCTTTCGGTGGTCATGATATCGTCGCTGGTGACGAAGCTTTCGGTAACGCTAAGCCAATCCGCGCTTTCTACTCTGGTACCGTCGGTCAACCACCGGTCCCACAGGTAGCGGGTGCTTCCGGTATCGGTGCGTTTGATACCCCAACCGACATCACAGCAGGTCCGGCTAAAGGCGCTGCTTGGGGTGGTACTTTTGCCCAGAACACCGCAACCATGAACTTTGGCTCATACAGCGTTCCAGTCGGTGGCTCACTACTAGGTGGTAACGGTTCGCACATCGAAGGTTCCGGTGGTCGTAAGATGTCACTAGAAATCGTCTCACAGGCTGTCGAAGCTGGCACACGTAAGCTACAGGCCGGTTGGACAATCGAAGCCATGCAGGACATGAACAGCCAGCACGGTCTCGACCTAGAAAGCGAAATCACCAAGGCTGTTTCCGCAGAAATCGTTCAGGAAATCGACGCTGAAATCATAGGCGACTTGCTAGCTCTTGCTGGTACCGTCCGCACCTACGACCACGTTGCTACCGGCGCTCCTACTTACACCCCGCACTTCGCTGGTGACCGTTTCGCACACATTGGTATCCGTATCAATGAAGTAGCAAACGAAATCGCTCGTAAGACTCGTCGTGGTCCGGGTAACTTCATCGTTGTATCCCCAATGATGGTTTCCGTCCTCCAGTCTGCTGCTAAGTCCGTCTTCGCTCCTGCTGTTGAAGGTTCCTTCAAGGGTCCAAACAACACCATGCTAGTCGGTACCCTAAACGGCACAATCAAGGTCTATTCCTACCTATGGAATCAGGCTCAGCCGGGTGCTTCTGCTCCTCTTGGCACTGACCAGATTCTTGTCGGTTACAAGGGTGGCAACGGCGAAACTGACGCTGGTTACTTCTACGCTCCGTACATCCCATTGATGTCCTCGGGCGTTGTAATCAACCCGGTCACCTTCCAGCCAGTAATCAGCTTGATGACACGCTACGCTCGCGTCGCGTTCACCGACCCAACCTCATCCTTGGGTAACTCGGCTGACTACTACGGTAAGGTCAACGTTGTAAACCTAGACTTCGTTTAATAGACAAGTCTGCACCAAATCAAAAGGGCTTGGAGAAATCCAAGCCCTTTTTCTTTTTATTGACTGGTTCATATTTTTACGCTATAATTACAGTAATAAAAATAGATAAATACAGTCATAAGAGAATGTAACATGAATAAACTTTCGTTCAAGGACTATTACGAGTCGAAGAAGTCGTTGCTTGGGCAAAGCGATGCTACCGTCGTTTTCAGAACTAAACATGACGTATATAAGTATTGCAAAGTCCCATTTGTTCTGAATGAAAGTAAAGTGTACGTGTCGTTCAAACCGAAGGATGCGTTAATAGTCGAATGGCAGCGAACCGGTAACTATATTAAGCCTTTACGCTTTGAGATAAACGGCCAAGAATACTACCCTTCTTGGAACGAAGCTAAGATGAAGTCTTGGGTAGAACAAACAACAACACAAATATTCGAAGCAGTTTAACCCGTTTAGGCGGCACAAACGGATAAATAATTCAGTAAAAAAAATTACGTGAATTATAGGGTGCCGAACGTGTTAGAGACACTTGAAATAGTAAAGGATTATGGGTGGAAGGGGCTAGTATTAGCTCTAGTTCTATTCGTAGGATATAAGCTGGTAAATGATGGTGTAACTGCCGTATCAGAAAAGATTAAGAACAAGATGCTAGAGAAGCGCCAAGAGCGTCTCAGTATGCATACATTCTTTAATTCTATGAATTATATTCTGAACGTTGAGATACATTCACTCAACGTATTCCCGGATAAGCCTGTCCGTCAAGCATTGGTGAAAGACTTAATATTCTGCTCACTGTCGTCAATGCACGAAGTAGCCGAGAAGATAATTAAGACTGACCACACTGGCTGGTCTAAAGCAGAGTGGACGTTCCAAATGCGAACCATGCTGAATGAAATGAATACTTTGTTCCTTGCAAAGTGTTTCGCTAAGGGTATCCCCCAAGTCGTTTATATGAAGTATCTGGAATGGTATTTCGAAAGACTCAATCATATGCGCGCATTGGTTGACCAAATTGCCGCATCCGAATTGTCTCCAACTCCAGAGAGCAAAACCTCCACTCTTCTCCTTCTGTTCAACCTATTCATAACTACTATGATGGGGGACTGTGAATCGGCTATGAATGAACTCAATGGCGAAATTACCGGCATAGCATATAACGGCGGCGTCATCGAGCCTTTGGCTGGACACTAAGAATATCTAAATACATCTAAATGAGAGAAACATGAGCGTATACGATAATTTTGCAGATTCTCCTAACCAGATAAAGATTGAGGGTCAGGAGATCACAATAAAGTTTCAGAGAACTAGCGACACTACTGCTAGAATCTCTTGGAACATTCCGCCTCCGGCACACGGATGTTCCGCTGACAGGCAGGCATATGATGGCATCGTCATAACTGTTGCGAACACGCCTGCAAATTACATAACGACATCCCCGAAGGATGGTACTTATTATGACGGCGACCCTACTGCGGACTATGATTTGCATAGCGGTAGTGTTATTGGAGGCGCTTATGTAGTAGCTGCATTATACCACGACAAGACCACAACCTTTATAGACATAGATGGTATAAAGCCAAAGACCCCTTATTACGTTTCCGGCTATGCTGTAGATGCTGTTGGTAGGTATCACAGAGAGGGCGTTCATGCCTATTCTCTTCCTACTGGAATCCAAAGCTACGCAACCGAAGATTTCCCGGCAAAGCACGAGATCTACATTTACTCCGCAACCCCGATAACGTTGAAATCCCCAACCGGCTTGCAGCCAAACACCAACTACACTCTACCTATAAAGATAGAATGTAAGCAGCAGGATTACATCATAAACGGTTCCAATGCCCGCACATACGGTCAGTTGGTAGAAGAGATAAACCGTCAATTCATGTTGACCGGTGAAGTATACTCTGCTCCGCTTGCTCCAAACACCGGTAATTATTACCGAGACGCTAACGGTATGTTCTCATTGTGGAACGGTGCAAAGATGCTACCGGCAAATGTGCTGGTATCGCCACGAGACCCACGAGTCCCGTTGGAAGGAATGTATTGGGTTGATGGTTCCGGCACATTGCACGTATACACGACACTTGGTTGGACTGTTGTTGCTCAGGTTATAGCTAGCACTGAACCTCCAACTGCATTGAACGCATATGACATATGGTTCGATGGAACCACTGTGCGTGTGTGGGAAGAAGGTCACTGGTGCGATTATGTGACAATCATATCTGATCGTAACCCTCAGCTACCACCAGACCTTAAGGCCAATGACTACTGGTACAATACTGTAGATAATGAAATCTTTAAGTGGAACGACATTCTCCAGAAATGGGACGACGCCTTGGTTATATACTTTGACCAAGACCCAAATACACTGAATACTGGCTCATTCTGGTATGACGAAAAGAACTCCAAAATGAAGAGATTCGTAGGTTCTACGTGGAATGTCGTAGCTGGCGTTCTTTATGCTGACTCGGATGCAGAAGGAAATCTTCCCGAGATATATGACATTCAGGTTGTTGCTGGAAAGTATTGGTTTGACACTCGCGAACACAAGTTCTATCAGAGAAATCTATTGAATACCGCATGGGAAAGCATTCGCTTTGTTTCGTTCCCGGTAAATCCTAGAAACAGAAAGTCTTGTGACCTATGGTGGAACTCTTCGCCATCGGTCGATGACTTGTTTGTCTGGGAAGCTGTAACTTCCACTTGGGTTCCAGTAGGCAACTTCTACAGGCGGGATACTGACCCGAACAATGCTCCTTTACTTGACCCGAACACGGCATGGGTTGACGGTGATGGTAAGATATACCTAATCACTCCACAGGCGTGCAAGAGTGTTAACTACATAAATTCACCGGTAAACCCCCGCGACATACAGGAGGGAATGATTTGGTTGCGCCCAGATGGAACATATTTCATTTATGCTTCCGGACAATGGGAGACGATAACAAACATAATTAGAGCTTCCGCTGACCCATTCGACACGTTTGAGGGCATGCTGTGGTTCGATACTGTAAATGAGAAACTATTCAAACTGGTTAATGGTGTATGGGAAGTTCAGTGCCTATTCACCGATGCCACGATATATCCAACAACCGGACAGTATTGGTATAACACCGTTGACGGTATTCTACTTGAATGGAATGGCTCGGCGTGGGTTCCAAGCCAGCCTTACATAAAAGCACAGTTCGTTCAGCGTCCTTGCCTAGACGAATACGAGAAGATTGTATTCTCAACAAAGAAGACTGGTTGCCACGAAGCATTTGAAGTAGCATCGGAAGGTAATACGCTATTCAGTTCGCTGGCTAATTCTGTAATATACACCGACCCGCTCGACGGCTCCGATGGAGTTGATGCCGGTCCAATGTACTTGCAGCTTGGCGTGGGCGACGATGGTAGCCCTGACGAGCGCAGAGCGCTACACGAAGAAATACGAATGACTTTCGGCTACCCGACAGTTCGTGTTGAGTTGACCAAGCAACAGTTGGATAGATGCGTAGATAACGCTCTCCTGATGCTAAGAAAGCACTCCACGTACTCGTACAAGAAGGGCATGTTCTTCATGGACCTGAAGAGCAATCAGCAGGTGTACAAGTTGACAAATCGTTGTGTAGGATTTAATAAAATTGTAGACATTCTAGCCATTCACAGAATTAAGGCCGGTGCATTTAGAACTGCTTATAGTCAGAATGATAACTTCGCATTTGCAGCGTTGCAGCAGCTATATACCCTCGGCACTTTTGACATGCTAACCTTCCACCTAACATCGGCATATGTTGAAGAATTAGAAACTCTGTTCGCATCTAGAATCATGTATCAGTGGTTAGAGCGTAAGAGAGAGCTTAAGATTTATCAAGTACCAAGGTCTAAGGAGCGTGTGCTAATTGAAGCTATAGTTGAGCGTCCGGAGCAGGAACTACTGACCGACCGCGAAACTGCATACTGGCTAAAGCGTTGGGCTATAGTGGAAGCTAAGGGTATGTTGGCTCAGATTAGAGGTAAGTTCGCAACCCTACCCGGTCCTAATGGTACCACGACACTTAATGCTAGCGACCTACAGGCTCAGCTTGAACAGGAGCGCCAGAACTTAATAGATGAAGTCCAGTCTAAGGCTATGCAGGACTTGACTGATATTGGTATGAAAGCACACCTCGTCATCGGTTGAGATTAAAAAATGCACTCTCATCCCAACTTGAACCCCTTACCATAAATACTGGTAGGGGTTCTTATGCCAGCGCGAAAAACAACAGAAGATTTTATAGCCCAATCAAATAAAGTACACAAAAATAAGTACGATTATTCTAAGGTAATCTACATTAACAATAGTTCTAAAGTTGAAATAATCTGCCCAGAGCACGGGTCATATTTTTGTATCGCTAAAAGGCACTTGCATCATTCTCAAGGGTGTCCTATCTGTGGAATTGGTGCAACGAACTACAAAGCGCATATGGTGAAAAGTAGGAAGACGCGGGAACGGTTTTTACGGGATGCCCATAAAATTCACGGTAGTAAATATGATTATAGCTTATGCGTCTATACTGGCGGAAAAGTAAAAATGCCAATAATCTGTAAAGCGCATGGAGTATTTTTCCGGAATGCGGAAAGTCACATAAATGCTTCGAGCGGTTGCCCAAAATGTTATAATGAAAAACGTATTGGTCGAACCGGAACGTCTGGATACTGTGAAACGTTTTTTAATTCGTATCCAGAAAAGAAGAGCACTCCAGCAATTATATACGTGGCCAAAATGCATCACGGAAATGATGTCTTTTTTAAGGTGGGTATAACTACGAAGCATAGTATTAAAGAACGCTTTTACTATGAATCGAAAAATGGGACTGTTATAACTCCTGTAATAGAACACCAAGACACGCTTTACGATGCATTTCTAAAAGAAAAATATTTACTGACTGTATTAGCACCTTATAGGTTTTTTCCTAACCGAAAATTTGGCGGGTATACAGAATGTTTTAAAATAAATCGCGATACTATATCACTGTTACAAACTTACTTTAACATAAATATTGCTAATATATTGGAAAGCGAATGAGTAAATGTAAATCGTGTATCATAGAAGATACTAACCCAATTAACAGGGTTGGTGATTGCGTAGACCAAGTAGCACCGAACCCCGGTGCTGCTGGTCCGTGCGTGCAAACTTTTGACGGTAAACTATGCCCTCCGCAACCTAACTGCTCTCCTTGGGATATCTCAGATGGTCCCGAAGATTGCATTATATCGGACTACATTGAAGAGCAATTAAATATTGCCGGAACTACTCTGAAGGTGCATAAACTTCTTGGTGTACATGAACAAGGATTGCTACAGGACGTTACCGGTATAGGTATGGCGATATCTTCCGGAGACTTGCCGAACAATCCAGCATCAAACGCTTTCGATAAATTTGCTACAGAATGGAAGTCTTTGCAACGCGGCAGCGCCGTAACGCAGTCCGCGTTTATAGGATACGACTTTGGTCCAATAAAACTTCAGAATGGAAGAAACCGATACGGTCTTAACACGGAAGTCGTGAAAGATATTGCTGCCCTGAAAATAATGCAGGGTTGTGACGCCGCTAATCGTGCGACAAAAGTTAGAGTAGAAAGGTCAGAAAATGGCGTGAAGTGGTATGGAGTCGCGGTCCTGAATTTACAGGACTGTGATGGATTAATCACATTGAATTTCAAGAGGACTGTTCCGTCTCGCTACTGGAGACTTCGCCCGATAGCATTTAATGGTGGTCCTAACGACCACTGGGTCGTCAGAGCCTTACAGTTCATGGAATATGAGGCAACTCACATTAGCAACATACAGGATAAGATTCTTCTTGAGAATCGCGACCGCGACTATCAAGAGACTGCTGTAATAATTAAGGCAGCTTATACTCCACAGGAAAACTCCACCCAATTTGACCGTTTCGGATTTAACCCTCTTGGCGACAGCTACAGCTTCGATGTTTCTTTCGCGCAATGCATACAGAGACTTGGCAGACCTATAGTTATAGGTGATATTATTGTGGCTACCAGCGAGACGCAGTACTCGGCGTCATTGCGCCCTATCGAAAAGTATTTGGAAGTCACTGACGTATTCTGGGCAGCTACAGGATTTACTCCACTATGGAAGCCGACCGTACAGAAGATAGTAGCTAAGCCATTACTTGCATCTCAAGAAACACAGGATATTGCCGGTAAGCTGACCGTGGACGTAGACAGTTCCGGACTGTTTGACATAAATGATGGCAACGAAGGTAAGAAATACCAAGACTACATGGATGTCAGCGATAGCATCCGCGCTGACCATAAGAAGAAGGTTCCAGTCAAGGGTATAGATTATGCCGACGTTCCTATAATTTCTGATGAACTTCGTGACTACGCAAAGAACCGCCCAGAAATGAATGTCGATAAACTTAGTAGAGAGCGCTTGCCGAACGGTGTTGACGCCATGCCACCTAATGGTTTACCATACACGGAGGGTGATGAATTCCCAGCCAATCCTAAGAATGGTGACTACCATAGACTCACTTATGTAAAGGTGAGTCCAAACATCCCTGCAAGATTGTATAGATACTCTGTAGCCAAGGGTAGATGGATTTATCTTGAGACCGACAGAAAGGCGTTCATAAACGACCATCGTCCTCTACTGGACGAGTACACTGATAGAGATTCGACAAAGACTCCTCTAACAGAAATCATGAACGAAGTAGCAAAAAAGTCTTAATTGCAGACTTCACGCATCTGTGTTAGAATCTGCTGAGCTATAAGCAGGATAACTATTTTTTAAATGAAAACAGAAACCCAGAAATTAATCCTAGAGCGCCTACTATCATCCCCCGATGTGTTTTCGCGTTGTATAGGAATTATATCACCGGATTACTTTGACCCGGAGATTAGACCGTTAGTTAAATTCGTAGAGAATTATTATACAAAGTATAGTTCCGTCCCTAAGATTGATTACATCAACGCCGAATACGACTTGGACTTGAAGCAAGTTAAGCTCGATGCTGCCGATGTAAAGTTCACTTGCGACCAGATAGAATTGTTTTGTAAGCAGGGCGCTTTGTATAAGGCCATAATGGATTCCGCGCCAGATGTAACATCTGGTAACGCGGATAACTTCGGAAAGGTTCTGGAGCGTGTACAGAACGCTCTAGCGGTATCAATACAGAAAGAACTTGGTATTGATATGTACAAGAACCTAGAGAGCCGTCTTGAAACATACATGCACACTGACGTATACGAGCCTACTGGAATATTGGGGCTTGACGTTGCTCTTGGTGGTGGATTAGCTAGACGCCAAGTTACGATGTTCTCAGCTAACTCCGGTGGCGGTAAGTCGCTGATGATGAGCAACATCGCAGCTAACTATTCAAGGCGCGGCTTTCATGTCGTTCAGTTGGCCCTAGAGCTTACCGAACAGATGATAGACCTTCGTAACCTATCCATATTGACCGGTGTTAAGACTACTGAATGGAAGTCTAACGTTGCTGACATTATTGGCACTATGAAGGCTCACAAGGAAGCTGGTGCAGGCTCTTTCATTATAAAGAGAATCCCCGGTGGCTCTACTGCAAACGATATCAGGTCTTATCTCAAGTTATACGAAACTGAATATGGGCATAAGCCAGACGTTCTTGTAGTTGACTATTTGGATTTGATGTCGCCGAACGGTGGCACCGCCAAAAAGGGCATATTCGAACAGGACAAGGAAAAGTCGGAGCAGCTTGCAGAAATTGCATACGACTACAACTGCATAACGATAACAGCGTCACAGCAGAACCGTGACGGTGTGCGTAACACGGTACCGGACCAAGCTATTATCGCTGGTGGTATTTCCAAAATCAATACCGTTGACAATTACATCTCTATATACATGAACCCTGAAATGCGCTTGAAGGGTGAGTTGTTCCTATACTACTTGAAAACTAGGTCAAGTTCTGCTGTAGGTTCTATGACGCAACTAGCCTTCAATCCCGACAATCTCATTATCTCGGACAAGAAGACCACTACTGTAAGTGTCATATCGGCAATACGAGAGAGGGTCAAACAAAAAGAAGAGCGCGTTATTTTCCCCGGCGTTGATGGTGATGTTGAAATACCCGACGAGTTCTCTGATATAATCAGCAGATACCACGAAGAAATGGACAAGGGTCCAAACCACTACGATGAACTTGCAGATGAAAATAAAGTAGACATAGCTGACGATGAGCAGTTATGGGGCGACAAGGTGAAGAAGAAATTCAAGATTACAGCGACGAGCGACCACGATGAGTTGCTGTCGTTAATGGGTGAACTATAAAGGGAAACGTATGAATATGCCAAAAAGATTAACCCCGGAAAAAACCACATTTATTAATGTTGGTGGTACGATGGTGCCAACATCGTCATTGCCGGATAACATAGCGCAAGAATTTCTGTTGATAGACAGGATGAAGGCCGAAGCAGCGGAGATGACTTATAAGTTGGAAGTTCTTGCTCTAGCAATCAAAGCTAAGAGTCAGGAGTTGGGTGGCATGGTTGCCAATCATCTAGCGTCACAAAAGAAGTCAGAAAATTCCGAGACCCAGACGGAAGCTGATAAATAAGCGTATCGCAGGTGATTGAATGGCTATAAGAAAAATTGACCAACTCGTTAAGCTTGGTAAACACCCTCTAGAGCAACACTTTGATGTTGAAGAGGGTAGTACGGAAATGGTCATTTCAACACGAAAAACTGAGCTTGAACCATACGACGCATACGACTCTAAAGATAGAGAGATAGAAGAAGACTACCAGTTGATAATTGATAGTGCGTTGGACATGGTTGACCGCCTTAAGGAATATATTGACGGCGGTGCAGAAGCAAAGTTTCTAGCAAGACTCACGGAAGTAGCCGGACAGCAGTTAGGTATTGCGCTTTCAGCAGCCGAAAAGAAGGCTAAACTCAAAGACAATAAGGACAAGCTCATTCTTAGAAAGAACGCTGCTCCGGGAAACAAAACAATTAACCACAATAATATGACTATCGTTATGGATCGCAATCAAATGCTAAAGACCATTTTCGAACAGCAAGATATTATTGACGTCGAGCATCAAAAAATAGACGAAAAGGAATAATATGGGAAGTGTAGAATGCTACGAACAGTTTGTTAAGAGTTACAAGATAGCCCTAAAGCTAAATTGGACAAGAAATAATCTTGCACAGTTCTTGGGGCTGGTGCCGGATTCGGTGCGTAGAAAGGTTGGGAAAATAAATGATGCACTTGGTCTTGGTCTGCCTCAGTTACCACTTGGCGACAAGAAGTTGACTGAGGACATGATTAGGAAGTTCAAAGATGCGTACAATGAAATGGAGGCAAAGAAGAACGGTATAAAGAAGACCTCTAAAGTTTATCTGGTTACTGCCGCGCAGAACGCTACTCCCATTCACAGCGGCTTCTTCGGTGCTTGCATGGAGTTCTGTAAGGACCGCAATGCGGAATTCATCGTAATACCGTATCGCTACAAGAATCCGACTTCTCTTTGGAGTCATGGTGACGCTGACCACGAGTGGTGGGCTACGCAGCTACAACCATATTTGAATTCCGATAAGGCTGAACTATGTGATAATCTAGTTGTTCTTGGTAACATGAAGATACAGCCAACACAGAGTGAGCCGCTGTCCGGATTAGAAGGTTTCAGTGGCATGGATTCTACGATAGTAGGACACCCTAAGATACAGATGAAATCGGTCCCAACGCTTAACGGAAAACCAAAAATAATGCTGTCAACGGGTTCCGTTACAGTTCCAAATTACACTGATACAAAGGCCGGTCATAAAGCCGCATTCCATCACAGCATTGGTGCTGTTGTAGTTGAAGTTGACGATGATGGTACGTTCCACGTTAGACACGTTCACGGTTCGGATAAGAATGGTTCGTTCTACGATTTGGACAGACTGTATACACAGTCGGGTGTAACGACTGGTCACAGGATTGAAGCTCTGGTTACAGGTGATACTCACGCGGAATTCATAGATGCTGTCGTAGAGAATGTCACGTATCATGCACCAGATTCAATCGTCAATACGTTGAAGCCAAAGAGAACAATTTTGCACGACGTTGTTGATTTCTATGCTAGAAACCATCATCATCGCGGCAATGATATATTGACCTACGGTAAACACAAGAGCGGTAGAAATAACGTTCAGGAAGGTTTGCAGCAGGCCGCTGACTTTATCGATAGAATCTCCAGAAAGGATATGGAGGTCGTGATTGTTAAGTCCAATCACGACGAAGCATTTGATAGGTGGCTTCGCGAAGCTGATGTGAAGAACGACCCGGAAAACGCAGACTTCTATTACTACATGAAGTATCATCAGTTGAAGAGTGTCAAGATAAGTGACACCGGCTTCGACTCGTTTGACCCATTCAAGTTCTGGTGTTTAAATCCGGAAAACGGCAAGGGCCTTCGTAGCACAGCTACCACTAGGTTCCTGAAGCGCGACGAAAGCCTAAAGATATGCTCGATTGAAGTTGGTTTTCACGGCGACGTAGGTGCCAACGGCGCTCGTGGAGATATAAAGGGTTTAGCTAGGCTATCTGATAAGATGGTAATAGGTCACTCGCACTCTCCGGGCATCTATGAGGGTTGCTATCAGGTCGGACTATCCGCTATGACTAATCTGGAATACAAGCGCGGTCCGTCATCTTGGATGCAGACGCATTGCATCATCTACCCTGATGGTAAGCGAACACTCATAAACATCATAAACGGAAAGTGGAGAGGTGAAAGGTGAAGGTACTTAATAAGGCAACTGATACTTTGACGGAGAACTCAGTTTATATTGGGCGTCCGTCAAAATGGGGCAACCCGTTTATATCAGGTGTACATGGAACCAGAAGTGAAGTAATAGAGAAGTACAAGGAATATCTATATTCTTCTCCGGAACTAATGTCCAGTCTGCATGAATTGGTCGGAAAAGATTTGGTATGTTGGTGTAAGCCGAAGGCTTGTCACGGTGATGTGTTACTTCAAGCAGTAAAAGAGTATCTTCGCGAAGACATATTAATCCGCTAAATAATCCGAATTGGAGATTAATTCAAATGAAAGAAGAATTGTACAAGATGATTGATGCCGTAGTCTCGCAAGATGACGAAGCTGCTAAGACGCACTTTTCTGCATACCTAAGTGCCAAGACTAGAGTCCTCATATCAGAGGCTAAGCAGACTGATATGTTTGGTGACGATAAGGACGACGATAAGGAAGCTAAGAGTAAGTTTCTAGTTAAGCCTACTGGAATGGGCTATGATAAGAAAGAGCATGCTATAGCAGCGGCTAAGAACCATCCCGATAAGGACATGCACGTTGTTGATACCGAAAGCGGTGAAACCGTATACTCCCACAAGGGAACTAAGAAGTCCAAGAAGAAGAAGTAATAAAACCCCCGGTTAAGCCGGGGGTTTTAATATCTGTTGCAGTTGTCCCATAAGCTCAGAAGTTAATACTCTTCTAGTCTCATAGCGTACCGTTATTTCCATATTTTGCGTTCCGACTTCAGCGTAATCCCAAGCCATCCCGTTAAGTGGGTCAGATACAACCTTTATGTTCTCGTATGCCAAAGCTCCACCAATGTCCGAACCCAAATCCATAACGCATATTAACATAACGTAATCCTTGGCGTCAGCTTTCAGTTTGGCAATATCTTTGAGTGCGAGTAGCCCACAGTCAAGCTCCACTGTCATACTAACCTCACCTGCACCATCAACGGCCCTGACAACTTGAATTGGCAGGTTTTCAAGCTCCGAACCCGTCTTTACGTTTACAAACTTAACCATGAATTTATTTTTAAAAGCTGGCGGTTTTGTTCCCGGAATTTTCATAACATTCTCCTTTTAATTTATATATAAAAACTAGCCATAAATACTATTAAGATTTAGCGGAGCTAATAATATGAATCAGCACTTAAACCAAATGGTAAATGCTCTTGTCAATGGAGAGAATGACAAAGCAAAAGAATACCTCAGCCGATACTTTAATGAAGTTGGTAGTAAATTGATTAACGGTCGGCCACCACAGCCTACGCAGCCAGTCAACGAATCTTGCGCCTTTGACGTATACAAGAACGGGAAGAAAATCGACACAGTTTTCTGTTCGGATAAGGATACCGCCGCAGACGTTAAGAAGTCTTTAGTTGACCATGACGGATATGATCCCGATATCGTAGTCAAGAAGGCAAGGAAGCAATCCTCGAAAAAACTGAATGAACAGAAGTTTGAAGAAGAAACTTTGTGGCTTCCAGCCCACTGGGCTTCCGCTCTAATAAATGGTGATTATACTGGACTGAGTGATTCCGAAGAGGAAGAATTAAATGCTTGGTTAAAAGCTAATCCGGGGTATGGTGACCCAGTTTCAGTCAGTGACTATCCGGAGTTTAAGACCAAGCATGATGCCAGTGACTTTGTGCTGCCAACAGATTGCTTAGAATTCACATATCTGCGACCCCTCGGAGCGGTTGCGTAGCAGAGCGAACAGAGTCACATTGTTCAGATGAAAGAGGGCCAGCAGGCCACGCAAATGAACTACGTGATAAGAGTAAACGTTCATGGGTCTGTTGCTGACCATGAATTGTAAGGATTGAACCCATCAATCAATCCGGGATGAAGCATCATCCTCCGTCTGCGGGAACAAGTCAGATTCAAGCAGGGGTCGTCCAGTGTCAATTGGACATGGATTCAACGCCTACTTGAATCAGGCATGAATGCTGGTCTGAAGCCTGCTGCTTAACAAAAAGCCCGCTTTCGCGGGCTTTTTTAATTGCTAATATATATAACTAGAGGTTAATATATATGGCAAGTAAGAAAAACCCCGGTCTAAAACGTTCAAACGTCCCGGTCGAATACACAAGAGAGATGATAGTAGAGCTACAGCGCTGTGCTATGGACCCAGTGTATTTTATTAAGAACTACGTATACATCAAACATGCGAAGCGCGGCAAGATAAAGTTTGATTTGTACGATTATCAGGAAGAAATGATTAAGAAATACCATTCCAACCGTTTCAATATAGTACTGAGTGCCCGCCAGACGGGTAAGACCGAAACGTCTTGTGCATTCTTGCTGTGGTCTGCAATATTCAAACCTGACCAGACCATACTTGTTGCGTCTAACAAATCTAGCAACGCAATGGAAATCATTGCTAAAATTCAGTACGCCTATGAGGAATTGCCAGATTGGCTGAAGCCGGGTATAGACGAAAACTCTTGGAATAAGCACACCTGTGCGTTCGATAACAAATCGAGGATTGTGGCAACAACAACTTCCGCAGATTCGGGTCGTGGTATGGCAATTTCCCTTCTGTATTGCTTAGAGGGTAAGTCTTCTTTAGTAACCGTAAGAGACAAGGTGACAGGAGAGATTCGACAGTTGCCCATTTCCGAACTGTTTGATATACTGTAAGGAATATGGCAGAGCAAATTAAAAATTTCATCCAACAGAATCTCTGGGGCAAGCCTCTAATAAAGATATCAACGCGCTATCCAGAGTTCTATGAGCGGTTAATGGCAGAAACTGCACACATGGATAGTAATTGCTCCATATCAGAACGAATTTGGAATGTCTATCACGACTTTAAGGCTCCAACATGTGCAAATTGTGGAAAGCCAACTCGATGGAAGAACATATCTCTCGGTTATGCAAAGTATTGTAGCCATGCGTGCTCAAACGCAAGCGAAGAGAAAAAGACTAAAATTAAATCCACTATGGTGGAGAGGTATGGTGTAGAGCACGCCTTGCAGTCTACTGAATTATTAAGTAAGTCTAAGGCAACACTCCTCTCAAATTATGGAGTGGACTCCCCTTTAAAAAGTCCTGAAATAAAACAAAAGCTGCACGAAACTAACAAACTAAAATACGGCAGCGCCGAATTCTTTTCTGTCCCATCTGTCCGCCAAGGTATACAGCGACACTTTTTTGAGAAATACGGCTCACACTCCCCTGCATCCTCATCAGAAGTTCTGGAAAAAATCAGAGCTACCTGTATTGAAAGGTACGGCACGCCATATCCAATTACCCTACGGCAGACTCGACTTAAGATGTTAGATGCTAATGGGTACTCTAGTGCCTCCCAAAAGCACTTGTATGACAATGGGGCTATTGAAGTTCTGAACGACAAAGAACAATTACAATCGCTTTATGATGATGGAATGTCTTTGGTTGACATAGCATCAATGTTAAATTGTAGTGATGTTACCGTGGGCAACTACTTTAGAAAGCATGACATCAAACTCAGAAATATGTCGTCGTCAGCGGAAATCAAACTCGGTGAGTTTATTAAGCAAATATATTCTGGACAGGTAATACTTAATTCTAGAGACATATTAGACGGAAAAGAGATTGACATATATCTTCCCGAACTTAAGATTGCCGTAGAATACTGTGGAGTGTTCTGGCACTCGGATAAATTTCTACCAAAGGACTACCATAAGAAAAAGTTGGAGGCGGCAGAAAGAAAGGGTATTAGATTAATCACTATTTTTGAAGATGAATGGAAATACAAGACGGAAATAGTCAAGGATAAGCTGGCATATTTGATTGGTAAATGTCAGAGACCTTCAGTGTACGCGAGAAATACTACTGCCTCGGTTGTAACAGACATTTCTATCATACGAAACTTTTTAAACGCAAATCATATACAGGGTTATGTTAACGCTAGCAAGCATGTTGCTTTATATCACGCTGAGGCAATAGTCGCCATTGCTTCCTTGAAAATAACAACTAAATCAATAGAAATAGTTCGTTACTGTACGTCAAAGACGGTTGTTGGCGGATTTAGCAAGATAATGAAATATATTGAGAGGCTTGCTGTTGGCATTGGCGTTAAGTCTATTATCACATTTGCCGACTTGCGATGGTCTAGGGGAGAGTTGTATGAAAATAATGGATTCGAAAAAGTCGCGACCATTCCTCCCGATTATAGATATGTTATAGGTGACAAAACGTTTCATAAGTTCAACTTTAGGCACAAGAAACTTAAGCAAATGCCAAAATACGATGCTGCTCTTTCCGAGAGATTGAACACTAAGAATATGAACATACACCGAATATATGATTGCGGAAAAATAAAATATGAAAAGCGAATACAAACTTAATGGCAGATACGAGATATTAACGGACGAAGGATTCAAAGACTTCTCTGGAATATCCCAACTACCTATGAATGGAATGGTTACGTTGACTATGAGCGACGGAACGACACTTAAGTGCTCGCTTGGTCATAGATGGGTAACTCCGCAAGGAAAGCGTAAAGCCTGCGAGCTTTCTATTGGTGACACTATACTATCCGATACCGGCGAGTTGTCTATTGCTAGTATAGACATTACCGAAGAAGAATTTGTTTCATATGACATAGTAGAAGTTGAAGATGTTAATAGATTCTATGTAAACGGCGTCCTTTCGAGTAATTGTGACGAATTCGCATTCGTTAAACCTCACATTTCTCGCCAATTCTATGATTCGATACTACCAACAATTTCTACCGGCGGTTCGATGATTATATCTTCGACTCCAAACGGTGACGTAGGACAGTTCGCAGAGCTTTGGAGAGGTGCGAATGCGGGTCTCAACGAATTTAAGGATGGCATTATCTATGTTCCGTGGAATGCTCCACCGGGACGCGATGAAGAGTTTAAGAAGAAGTTCATGGGCCTTCTTGGTGAGAGAAAGTGGAAACAAGAGTATGAATGTATGTTCCTCACTGAAGAACTTACTCTCATAGACTCTACGCTCATCACGCAAGCTGAGAGAAGAGTCGAGGAGCTTATAGCTGCCGGAGACCTAATAAAGTTTGCTGTGAATGATAACCGCTTCCAATTCTTTAAGAAGTTGGTCAAAGACGCCATCTATATGGTCGGCGTTGACCCATGTACCGGAACTGGAAGCGATAATGGTGTCATTCAAGTATTTGAGTTCCCTTCAATGGAACAGGTTCTTGAGTACACAACAAACACACTATCCCCCCAAGTAATGTACACCGAACTTAAAGCTTTGTTGAACTTTCTCGCTCAAGCTACAGACGAAATATATTTCTCGGTTGAAAACAACGGTGTCGGCCAAGGCATAATAGCCGCATATGAAGGCGACTTGAATCCGCCTAATGTAATGTTGGTTTCCGAAAAGAATAAGGTTGGCGTTAACTCTAACACCAGAACAAAACTAAGAGCTTGCTTGCAATTTAAGGAAGCCTTTGAGCGTGGTAAAATCACTATAAACTCGCCACAGCTTCTAACAGAGCTTAAATCATTCGTAAGGTCTCAGGGGTCTTACGCTGCACAGACGGGAGCTACTGACGATAGAATCATGGCCACGATAGTCGTGTTCTATATCATTCAAGAGTTATCTTCCAGTAACGCGGCAGCTTATGATATGGTGTATACTGTTGCGTCTGAAATTGAAGAACGACACGGCTGGTCTTTGCGCAATGAACAGGCATCCGAAGATAGAAGCGATGTTTTGGACAAATTTTTCGATATGTTGCATGGGCAGTCCAATAATGGTATAATTATTGGATAAATACACTCATGACGGAAATCAATGAACAATTCATAGACGTTGAAGGTCAAACGCTACTTGAGCTTTCTCTTTCTAATCTAAAGAACAACGTCTCTCGAAATTTTGGCAGAGGTCGCGAAACTAGGTCTAACCGTATTCGGGTTACCAACTATCGGGCGATTCCTTCAGTTGGCGACAAGACTTTATTGTTGAAGGCGAGAATTGTAGGAGAGGAAGCCAATTATCAAGTCCAGATTCGATTCGTAAACGTAGTGTTTGCTAACGAGAAGACGGAAGGCTTTGTACCAGTCCAAGCTATGGACGGTAAAGAATATTACGTAAAGCGGTTCACCTTGGCCCAAACGCAAGCGAAAGTCAAGTGCAACTGTCTGGACTTTTATTACAGGTTTTCCGTATGGAATCATTCCAGAAAGTCTCTGGAAGGTGATCCACCACCTCCGTACATAAAGAAGACCGATATGCCTCCTGTTAACCCGGAAAAGGTTCCGGGGGCATGTAAGCACATCATTAAGATGATGACGTTTTTACGAGGCGAAGGTCTAGTTCGATAAGGACTTGACATTTCCTCATTGAAGCAGCATGGAAGCTGCGACCCCTCTGTTCTCTCTGCGTAGCAGAGCGAACAGAGGGACACTGTGACAATAAATACTGTTGACTTGGGAAACGAGTCATGTTAAGCTAAACTAATCACGGATTGTTCAGGTGAAAGAGGGCCAGCAGGCCACACAAATGAACTACGTGATAAGAGTAAACGTTCATGGGCCTGTTGCTGGACATGAATTGTAAGGATTGAACCCATCAATCCGGGATGAAGCATCATCCTCCGTTTGCGGGAACAAGTCGGATTCAAGTAGGTGCTCGAATCAGGCATGAATGCTGGTAACTTAGAATGTAACAAGAAAAAACTCAGAATGTACAATTAGGAGAAGATTATGAGTAACAAGAAGTTAGAAGCATTGAAGGCTTTGTTTAAGAAAGAAAAAGAGAACAGAACAGAAGGTGGCAACAAGAAGCGCGGCGACATGTATCCGTTCTGGCAAATGGACATGAATAAGAAGGCTGTTGTGAGAATCCTGCCAGACAAGAACCCAGAAAATCCATATCAGTTTTTCATTGACAAGCTTGAGCATACACTGTCGATAAACGGCAAAGATGAAAAGGTTCCCTGCTTGCAGATGTACGGTGAAAAGTGCCCTATCTGCGACCTCTCCAGAGACTTCTACAAGACAGAGGGTAAGGGTTCCGCTAACGGAAAATACTACTACAGAAAGAAGACTTCGCTATTGCGCGTCCTAGTCGTGGAAGATCCACTTCCACCCGACGAAGAGACTGGTGAGACTGCTGAAGGCAAGGTTCTGAACACCCAGTTTGGCTATCAGTTGATGGAAAAAATTAAGGAAGAAATCTCAAGCGATGAGCTTGAAGCTTTGCCTTGGGATATGGATGAAGGTTACAACTTCATCATCAAGAAGACCCCGCAAGGCGAGTACGGCACCTACGCTGTAGGTTCCGGTTTTGCCCGCCGCCCAACTCCGATTGACCCCGAAATCGCTGAAACAATCGAGCTTATAGACCTACAGACCCTTCTTCCGAAGAATCCGGGTTACGAATTCGTCAAGCGTAAGCTGGATGCACACTTGAATGGTACCGAAGATGACGCCGATAGCGATGACGAAGATGGTGACGAGGACGAAGCTCCTAAGAAGCCAGCTAAGCCAGCTAAGCCAGCCTCAGCCAAGCCTTCCAAGATTCAGGAAGCCGAAGAGGAAGATGAGGATGACGAAGATGTGGATGAGGACGAGGATGACACCCCGCCAGCCAAGCCTTCGAAGGCTCCCGCCAAGAAGCCGGTAATCCCGGATGAGGACGAGGATGAGGACGAGGAGGATATTCTTGCTCAGATTCGCAGAAACCGCAAGAAGTAATAGTGGTGTGACACAATGAAATGTGCGGATGCGGAAACCTCCGCGCATTTCTTTTTCTGGAGAAATACATGGATTTCCTAAACGAATATAACAAAGACACAAAGAAGATGGAAGGTATATCCACTTCTGCGCCGGGTCCAAGATTTTGGATTAGTACCGGTAACTACATCATCAACAAAATCATCTCAGGTAAGTACAAGGGTGGTATCGGTCAAGGTAAGATGGCCGCTCTAGCTGGCCCGTCCAGCGCAGGTAAGTCATTCTTAGCTGGCAACATCATCAAGGCTGCTCAGGACATGGGCTGCGGAGTTCTAATAGTAGATTCCGAGAACGCCCTAGACGACCCGTTCATGGAAGCCATCGGTGCTAATCCGCATGACGATTACTACGTCTACAGAGGCGTCTCAACCATTCAACAGGGTACCGCCGTCGTATCATCCTTCCTTAAGTCATACAGAAAGCACAAGGAGACTAAGCCATTCCTAATTGTGGTTGACTCTCTCGACGCGATGATTACAGAAAGTGCCATGAGCGCATATGAAGACGGTATCGTAAAGGGTGACCAAGGCCAGCAAGCCAAGCAGCTAAAGACCATGCTATCTCCTTTCATGCACGAGATTAAGGACTTGAACGTTGCCATACTCTGCACCAAGCAGGTGTACAAGACCCAAGACCCAATCGAAGCCAAGAACCCTGTAACGGAATGGAAGCTAACCGAAGCCATCAAGTATCCATTCTCACAAATTATGCTTGTAACTCGCTTGATGTTGAAGGACGACGCAACCAAGAAGTACGAAGGTATCCGTTTGAAGGTCTTCGGTTTGAAGACCAGATTCACCAAGCCGTTCCAGTCTGCTTTGATTGAAGTTCCTTACGACAAGGGCATGGACCCGTTTGCCGGTGTGCTTGAAGCCGCTGAAGCGTTGGGTGTAATCACCAGAAACGGCGCATGGTACACTTTCAACGGTCAGAAGTTCCAGTCTAAGAACTTTGCTTCTATTCAGGAACAGGTTCTTGAGGAACTAATCCGCCGCGAAGATGAAGTACTTGAACTCAAGATTGAAGATGCTGAATTGTACGAGGGTGAAGAGGATGTTGAACCAACCGGTGCCGAGAAGACCAAAGCTGCTATCGAAAAGAGAAGTGGAAAAGAGGAATAATCGATGGATGCGGATGACATAAAGCGTTTGCTAGAAAAACCTACGACGCTACAAGACATCCTAGATTTCAGGGAGTATACCTACTCTATGTTGACCCGAGAAGCCATCAAGCTTTTCGGGCCAACTCTTACTGGTGCAGTGAGTCACTATCTAAACAGTACGGCCGAAATAGATTGGACGGCAATAGAGCCAGTCAACACGCTTGAGGGGTATGTCAGAGTAACCGGCTTTACCTTGCCAACAATAGGTTCCATTATTACCGTAGAAGGTAAAGAGGTGCATATTGATAAGGACAACGTGTACCGCTACAAGCAGATAATTAGGTTCGTTCTACCTATTAAGTTGATAGAGTCCGGAAATCGAAACCGGTTGGTCGCGTTCATAAAAGATTTGAGTGCCATTGCCGCTGTCGCCACCGAGCTTGAAATTGAGAACATTCTAAAAGAATATTATTTTGATGAAATGAAAGATTTGACATCTAGCAATTCTTATTATAAAATGTTAGATAGAGTTACCAAACCAAAAGAGGTAATGGGCTTCGAAGCTACCAGTCTCACCGATAGCCAAATAGCCGCGCTTCATATGTATGGTGTATGTTCATCGGAGACTAAACATTGAGTCAGCAGCGTTACGAGAAGATTCCGCAGAAAATTCTTGAGATTGAAAAGAAGATTGAAAACTGGAGAGATGACATTTCCTTGGATGGAAAGAACCTACAGTCTGCGGTTGTCGAACAGCCATCGTTACTAGCCTACTACGACCAAGTTGCCGTAGAGGCTGGTTATTATGTTGACCTTATGGAAATGATGGTCAAAAAGGTTCGCGCGGAACGAATCAAATTCATTCGCGACAATTTCGCTAGAGACTACACTGATTCTGCTATACAGAAGGCAGTTGACGGTGACCCGCAGTACATAAAAGTATACGAGATATACATAGAGGTCAAGGAAGTCTACGATAAGTGCAAGTCTATTGTTGAGGCATTCAAGCAGCGCTCGTATAGCCTCAACAATCTAGTTAAGATTCGTGAGAACGAACTAGAGAACATAACAATAAGAATTTAATAATGAGCGATATTGCAACGATAAAGGTATTAGATGAAATAAACATTGCCGTAATAGGACTAAAGGTTAAGGAGTATGAACACTTCTACAACAAATTTGGCTATTACGACAATGGTTACGTGTTTAAGCCATCCTACAAGCTTGGTAGATGGGACGGTAAAATTCGCCTATTCACAAAAGCTGGTAAGACATCAATACACTTTATCGACCAGATAATACCAGACCTTAAGGCTTTTGGTTATAAAATACGTTTGGTTGATAACAGAAACCCTGTCACATTCGACTTACCTAACATTCAAGCAGACCATTTTAAGGAACGCTACGGTATAGAACTAGGCGACCATCAGGTAGAGTGTATAAATTCTCTCATCGATAACAGAGGTGGCATCGCAATTGCCGCAACCGGTGCAGGTAAGTCATACGTCCTTGGTGCATTATTCAATCTGTTACACGAACACATGGGTCTAAGGTGTCTGGCAATCGTTCCTTCCTTGGACTTGGTTACGCAGACGGCAGAGCAAATCCGATTGTTTGGAAATGATGTTGGTATGTATAATGCCAACCGAAAAGAACTATCGAAAACTCATCTGGTTTCAACGTGGCAGTCTCTACAGAACAATCCGGCCATAATTGGCAACTACCATGCAATTATTGTTGACGAAGCTCATGGTGTGAAATCGAACGTACTTAAAAACATGCTGATGGAACATGGTAGGCATGCCGTCTTTATTGCCGGTGTCACCGGTACACTCCCGAAACATGAGGCTGATATAAAGCAGATTAATTACGTTCTCGGCGAGCCTGTAGTAAAAGTAGAAGGAAAGCAATTAATAGATTTGGGTTGGCTTGCCAAGCTAAAGATTCGTACTATAACTCTGAAAGAAGATTTCAGAGAAGTGTGGGAGCAGTACAAATTAAGTAACCCCGAAGAGGCTGCAAAGTACACGTACAAAACGTTCAAGGCTTCATACTTTCCTGACTTTACTTCAGAGCGAAATTGGATTAAGACTAATAAGATGCGTAATATATTCTTGTCGCATCTGATTCAAAAGGCCACCAAAGCTACCGGAAACTCGTTTGTTTTGGTCAATGGTGTTGACTTTGGTAAGCGATTGTCTAAGGTCATACCCAACTCCATATTCGTCCACGGTGCGGATGATAGTGCTGTTAGAAAGCAAATATATGACCTTTACAAAACTAATGACGATGTAATTGTTATTGCCACATTCCAACTGGCATCAACCGGTTTGAACATAAAGAGAATATTTAATCTATTCCTAATAGACCCCGGCAAAAGCTTCATCCAGATAATTCAATCAATTGGTAGAGGCTTGAGAAAGGCCGAAGACAAGGAATCTGTTAGCGTCTGGGACATCAGTTCGGACCTAAAGTATTCGAAGAAGCATAGCGCACAGCGTAAGAAGTACTATAAAGAGCAGAACTATCCGTTCAAAGAGGAAGTTATTGAATATCAATACATAGTCGAAGATATAATAAATGGAAAAGATGTTGACAGTGTAGACGAATTTGTTGTATACTGACGATTATACGTAATCAGAATTATGTTTATATCTAACGAAGAAAATAAAACTTTTGAGATAAAATCCATAGACGAGCCTATTGATGTAGACTACTTTTGGATTCTCGATTTGCAGGAACAAGACTGGATGCTTTCAAAACTAGTCATGTTAGAAGAGTTCCATACGCCGACCTTAACCCTTAGCATCAAGGGTAATTTAGTGGAACTTCCTGCGGAATGGAACATTCTAGTCTACTCGACTGAAACGTCCGACGTTGACATGGTACAGGTCTCAGACCTTACCAAGAGTGAATTCACGGTGTTCTTGTACGACTTCCATCTGTCTAAGGTTGTAGAGCAGAATTGTAAGGTGGTAGCATACTCGCCTTCTAAGGTGGTCAGAACTCCATCTTTCAACAAGAGTAACATGCTGTGCCACCCAATAGCTGATAGGTACTGGATAATGGTCGCACCTACGGATACTTACAATAAGTATCTTAAGGATTCCGTAACAGTCGGAAACTTTTTGTACTAAAGGATAAAAAATGAGAAAGAATGCAAAAAAGAGCAAAGGTATCAAGAACCTTGTTACAGTAAGAGAGCTAAAGACTTGGCTGGACGGGTATTGTTCGGCTCACGGCGAAGGTTGGTCGCCAACAGCGGAACAGTGGGAAATAATTAGAGATAAGATTTTCTCTTTACAAGAAAGTGAAGAGGCACCATATACCGGCCCTTTTGAGTCGCCGTATGGTGTAGCCCCTCTACAGTCGCCGCCAAATGGTCCAATCCCTAGAGCTTCTACGCCGGTAGTGATGCCGCCATCACTTCCTCCGCAGCAGTTTATGGCTGGCGAAGGCGGTGCCCTATCATCCCTCCCATCATCTATGATTGGTGCTACGGATAGACCCGCAATCATCCACAAGGATGGTAAGTTGAAAACCCCAGATAAGTTGGATGCCGGTGGACCTTCAGACTTCGCTTGATTTAAGGGATAGAACTCTCTGGTTTGACGGAGAGTCTTCTATGTCACCCGACAGAATGGCCGACTTCATTCTGTCGGGTAAAAGTATTGATGGGATACATCCGACAGAAGTTGATGAGTCTGTTAAGAAGTTCAATCTATATACAGGTAGTAACTTGTCGCTAAAGAGCGATATACAGCCTCTAGACACCAGTTATTGTATACCAGAGGAATATCTTCAAATAGACCTAAAGCGGTTCTTTTTGAAGAAGCTTCGTGATGTAATAATCAGAGACGATATTCTTGAAAAGGAAGAAATTGAAGCAAGAATATCCAGAGTTCAGACGGAAGTTCGGCTATTTAAGGAATATAATATCGAAGATTTGATTAGAACTGTAATATATATTGTAGATACTTTTGAAGATAATGATATCGTTTGGGGTACCGGTAGAGGAAGCTCATGTGCTTGTTATTGCCTCTACCTCGCAGGATTGCATGAAGTTGACAGTGTTCTCTACGGACTTGAATTAAATGAATTCTTCAGATGATATATAAATATACGAAAGTTCATATAGGAACCAAAAAATGGCAAAAATTGTAACCAGCGCCAGAGGCGAAAAAGTAGACTTTGATTTGATAGGCATTAAGAACGCTATGGCCGCGTTGCCTGCCAATGATAACGTAAAGAAGCGAGAGCGTTTCATTAACAAGAAGCGTCGTCGTGGTTTAAAGAGACGAGTTGATGAGATGGCCCAGACCAAGCGTTTGGAGGAAGCTAACTTTGCGTCAGCTACAGAGTCCCTTGTAGATGCGACTGAAGATGTGGTAGAATCTGATGATACTACCCAGACTAAGACTCGCAGGAAGGTAAAATGATAGCACCTGAAATAAAAGCGATTGAAGACGGTATTATCTTCAAGTTTATCGAAGATATTGCAAGCAAGACATTTGAGAACAAAACGGACTGGGGGTTCATCATCAAGGACAAGACGAACGACGTGAAGCGTCCTCGTTGGGGCCAAGCCCTTGTTGTTGGGCCTAAAGTAAAGCACGTAGCTGTAGGTGATTACATTCTTATAGAAAACCTACAGTGGACTAATAGATTGGATTACAAGGATGATAAATTCTGGAAGACCAATGAAAGTAAAGTGATAATGGTCTCAAAAGAACAGCCTTCAGGCTTCAACTAATAAACAATCTTATATAAAATAAACAAGGCCGAGAACTGTTGAAAGTTTCTCGGCCTTGTGCTATTCTAGCTCCTCTAAAATGAGGTTAGTAATGGCTAAAGAACTTTGGGAAATCAAGTACCGCCCCAAGAGCGTTGAAGATTATCTGTTCCAAGACGATAAGCACCGCGAGTTGGTAAACAAATTTATAAGCGAGAGGACGATTCCACATCTATTGCTGACAGGGCATCGTGGTACCGGCAAAACGTCACTTGCGGTCGTCCTCAAGAATGAACTTGAGATTGATGATAGTGATTTTATGGTAATCAACGCATCCGACGAAAATAACGTCGATACTATGCGAAACAAAATCAAAGGATTCATTTCTACTTACTCCATGAGTGAGTTCAAGCTAGTCTTGCTTGATGAGGCTGATTACTTGTCGCAATCTGCACAGGCACTATTGAGAAATATGATGGAGGAGTATGCGAACAACGCCCGCTTCATTCTATCGTGCAATCGTGGAAATAAGATAATCCCAGAACTCAAGTCCAGATGCTTTGAGATTCTCTTTAAGCGAATGGACAAGACTGACATGCTTGAGCGCCTAGCTATTATTCTTAAGGCCGAGAAGGTGAAAGTTAACCTTCGGACTCTAACAACATATGTTGATATGGCTTACCCGGACATGCGTAAGGCCATACAGTTAATACAGAATAACTCCGTTGACGGCGTCCTACAAGAACCATCGGAGATAGACCCTTCTACAGAGGTCAATCTAAAAGTCGTGGAGCTAATGGAAGCCAATAAGTACAGCAGCATTCGCGAAGCCATTTCTGGTAACATGAGCGATGACGATTGGGAGCAGCTTTACACATTCCTCTATACTTACTTGCATGAAATCGGTAAGTTCTCCGATGAAAAGAAGTGGAAAGCTGGTATTATAATCTTGGCCGAACACCTGTATAAGCATTCGCTTGTTGCGGACCCGGAAATAAATGCCGTTGCAATGTTCCTGCGCCTTGGAGACATATAATGACACTGGATAAAAATCACAAAAGAGACTTTGCTGCTATAGCAAACTTCAGAGACAAGAACGAAAAAGCCTCTTGGCTCAGGAAGAAGAAAAATCTAGAAGCCTTGGTCGAGAGTCTGGAGCCTATAGAATCGGAGCTTCTGCGTCTGAATCAACAGAAAATGGATATCACTGATAAAATACAGGCCATACGAAAAACTATGGTAGCTGACTGTATACATCCACAGGACTATCTGGTGCATTACGGTAAGTATGTAAAATGCAGATTTTGCGAATCTAATATATCAATCCCGAGAAAGATTTAATGGCTGACAAGGTTGACATTTTTGATTTTCTTAAGAGCGTAGACAATTCAGATTTCTATTACTATTCCGAATTATCGGAAGAGCAGAGAAAATCCCTTTCTCTGGTCGTTGCTGCCCGTTGGCTATCTTGTACCAAGAACTCTAAGCAGATTCTTGCGGTGAATTCTTTAGTAAATCCTTTTACATTCAAGTTTGCATACAAACATCCCGAACTTTTATATAAGTTAATGCTAATATCTTCATCTGGCACCGAGAAGCATTACAAGTGGGTTGGTAAAAAGAAAAAATCTTCGTCCAAGCCAACGTCCACGCAAGCAATTTCCGAATATTATGGAATATCTACGTCAAAAGCCGATGAATACCTTTCGAGCTTCTCTCTTGAAGACGTGTTAGAATGTGCGAACGCACTAGCATACGACGATGCACAGGTCAAGAAGATAAAAAATGAGTTCAAGTAACCAGCCACCATTTTTCGAATGTGGTTTCTGCGGAAAAAAGCTTGTAAAGAAAGAAGCGTTTGACCGCCACGAATGTGAAAAGCTCAAGCGCTTTAAGCTATGTAAGACCAAAAAGGGGTTGAACGCATTTGAAGATTACAAGTATTGGCTGTCGCGCAAAGGTCGCACGGTCAAGAAACTGCAAACCTTCATGGACTCCAAATTCTTCAATAGCTTTGTGGAATTTCAGACCTTCGCCGCAGACAGGGGTATTCCAGATAAAAAGCTATACATAGACTTCATGGCCGATTACGGTCTTTCACCCATGCTTTGGCGCACTGAGAATATGTATCAGAAGTTCATCGAGTATTATGATTCGGAAATCTCACCAGAGTTTAAGGTAAAATTAAGCCTTAAAACCATGATGAAACTTTCCAATATCATGGAATGTGACATTGCTGACGTATTTGACAATCTACTACCTTCCGAGGTAGCTAGACTCATCTACGAAAGGCGTCTTAGCCCTTGGCTTTTACTGTTTAGCAAGCGCTTCAAGCAATACTTACATATGCTCCCCAACCCGTCACAACACTTGATGATTACCACTCTAATAGACCCTATGGAATGGCAGCAGAGATTTAAAAAAGAGAAGGAAGCGGTCAAAAAGATAAAAGCCATAGTATCGGAACTAGACCTATAAATAATCATTACATTGAGTTGCTGGAATCATGACAACCCCCAAGATATACGAAATTAAGTACACCGACAATACTGAAGCCGCCATACGAGTCCCTCGTAGAATCTTCATTAGCGATTTGGTGGACATAACTCTAGTAGGAAAGCGCACCCTTGAATATGGACAAGTATTCAATGAGAATATGCTGCATTTGCTAGAGCACTTCGCTTGTAAGTCTCGCTTAGATGACTTAGATGTACCCGACCCGGATAGTAAGCTTGCGGAAGTCCTTAATAATCCCGTGAATGGGCAACTGTGGTTTAATATAACCACAAAATGTGTTCATGTTTGGAATGGAACTTCATGGCAACCAATTAACACTTATAGTGGTGTCAGTGGTAACAGTGGATTTATTTATGATGGTGAATACTTACCTATCCCCCTTGACGTAAACGGTGCCCAGCACTTCATAGACGAATGTGCAATAAACGTATCACCGATATTCATGGACGAGCAAATAGAAAGCTTTATTTGCGAGGTTAATTCACAGGGTCTGGTGACTTGTAAATATACGCCTGTTGGTGGAACGCAGAAGTCCGGTATGGCTTCTTATATAATCCTATGCCACGGTAATTGCCGTATTCCGCCAACACCGACACCGACCCCGACGATATCGTTGACGCCTACTCAAACAGTAACACCAACACCAACGTCTTCGCCTACGCCCACTCCAACGTTTACTCCTACGATGACTAGGACGCCAACGGCTACCCCACCGGTAACACCGACGAATACACCTACACCTACACCTACGATAACGCCTACAATGACACCTACACCTACGATAACGCCTACAATGACACCTACACCGTCATCACAAGTAGTGCAACAGCTAATATTCACGGCCAGTAGAGATGTTAGATTGACTCTACCACAAGGCACCTATGATATTGACTGGGGTGACGGTACATATAATAATGGTTATGTCGCAGGAACAGACACCAACTATATACCTAAACAATATGGCGACACTGCAACATATACTGTAACTGTAACTAAAACATCAACCACAGGTGGAACAAGTCAGATATTAAATATTCGCTCTAACGGTGATAGTAACGGTGGCCCTATTAGTGTTATATCGTGGGATATTGGAGCGTCGAATATTAGATTCTACCAAAGTAATTCATATAGTTCACCTATACTGGTTGCTGTACCGTCAACATTACCATCAAGTGTCAATAGTACGGTTATGATGTTCGCCGGTGCTACATCCTTCAACCAAGACATAAGCTCTTGGGATACAAGTGCCGTAACAAACATGAGTTATATGTTCAACAATGCTACATCCTTTAACCAAAATATAGGTTCTTGGGATACAAGTGCCGTAACAAACATGGTTTATATGTTCTACGGTGCTACATCCTTCAATCAAAATATAGGTTCTTGGGATACAAGTGCCGTAACAAACATGCAGAGTATGTTCCAAAATGCTACATCCTTCAACCAAAACATAGGTTCTTGGGATACAAGTGCCGTAACAAACATGTATAGTATGTTCCAAAATGCTACATCCTTCAACCAAAACATAGGTTCTTGGGATACAAGTGCCGTAACAAACATGTATAGTATGTTCCGAAATGCTACATCCTTCAACCAAAACATAGGTTCTTGGGATACAAGTGCCGTAACAGACATGAGTTATATGTTCTACAATGCTACTAACTTCAATGGCAACATAAGCTCTTGGGATACAAGTGCTGTAACAGACATGAGGTATATGTTCTACAATGCTACAAGCTTCAACCAAAATATAGGCTCTTGGGATACAAGTGCCGTAACAAACATGAGTTATATGTTCAACAATGCTACATCCTTTAACCAAAATATAGGTTCTTGGGATACAAGTGCCGTAACAACCATGAGTTATATGTTCAATGGCGCTACATCCTTCAACCAAGACATAAGCTCTTGGGATACAAGTACCGTAACAAACATGAGGTATATGTTCCAAGGTGCTACATCCTTCAACCAAGACCTATCTGGTTGGTGCGTGAGTAATATTCCTAGCAAACCTTCTGGATTTGATACTGGCGCTACTGCTTGGGTAGCTCCTAGACCAAACTGGGGCGCTCCTTGCCGGTAATCTAAACTATTCAAATAAATACCATACACTGAAGCAGCATGGAAGCTGCAACCCCTCGGAGCGGATGCGTAGCAGAGCAAACAGAGGCACACTGTGAGAATGAATGCCGTTGACTTGTTTATAATCCTGAGAAGCAATCAAGAGTTAGTAAATAAAAACGTGAAAGTCATAAAGCTGAAAGTTAAACCAAGCCATTATCAATTCCTAAATCGCTCTGCGGTTGAGGCGAACAAGGGCCAGCAGGCCATGAGGCATGTCAAAGTCATCAACGAGTCATACACAACGCAAGCTTGCAGCGCATGTGGGAGCTTAAGTGGACCTACAGGGCAAACAGGTCTTGTTGTAAGAGAATGGCAATGCGGAGATTGTGGTGCTTCGCACGATAGAGACATTAACGCTGCTATCAATATTTGTCATCTCGGGATGAAGCATCATCCTCCGTCTGCGGGAACAAGTCAGATTCGAGCAGGAGTCGTCCAGTCAGCCGTGATGGCGTCAACTGGACATGGATTCAACGACTGCTTGAATCAGGCATGAATGCTGGGCTTCTGGTATGGTTACTTTGATTGTGAGAACTGGTGGGATGGTGTAATGCCGCAGAAAATAAAAATCATCGGTTTAGTAAAGACCGATGAATATATTCAAAAAGAGTTAGACGCAGTAGAGGCTAGTAAGCTTAAATTATTGCGCGATTCGGATTGGACGCAGGTAATGGACGCGCCTCTGGACCCATTGACTGTTCTTGAATGGCGTCATTGGCGTCAAAAGGTAAGAGATGTACGAATAACTTTGGACGCCATACACACGGCAAAGCAAGAGCTTTTAAACTTAGAGCAAAAAACGCCACCAAAAAAATCCAGCGCGAAATTTGGCTCGGTTGCAACTAGATTGGACTACTCATCAATTGACTCGTTCAGAGAGTCGTGTATAATGGTCATAAAGGAACTCCTCCCCGGTAAAAGCTTGTATGCTAAGGCGTTCTCAAAAAAGAGCGCAAAACTTACGACATATGACGAGATTTTCTTTGTACTTATGGATATACTAAAAGATGGATATTGACATAGACGTTTCCGACAATAAGAGAGCTAGGCAGGTTCTTAAGGTTGCGACTAGAGCTTCTATTGTAGAAGATAATGACCTAAAAGCCCATACGGTCGGCTTATATTTTCAGAACATACCGAAGGACTTGATTACCGGATATGCGGCAATACCGTATGACATGGCAGAGGACTTTGGCTACATGAAGGTTGATATTTTGAATCTTAGTTTCTTGGAAAACTTTACATCTAAGCAGCAGATAAGAAAGTTGCTTAAACGTGAACCCAAGTGGAGCCTGTTAACTGACGATGATGTTATACCCAAGCTATTTCATTTATCGAAGCATGCCGATACCTTGAAGCGCATTCGACCCAAATCCGTAGAAGAGCTTGCCGACACGCTGGCTCTGATTCGTCCTAATAAAAAGCATCTCATATCTAAATATGTACAAGATAAGAAAGCTACGAGAAAGGAATTATACGTAAAGGTTGACGCAAGCGATTTGAGAAAATCCCACGCAATCCCATATGCCTTGATAATCGTATTACAATTACATTTAATAGAAGGTGGTATAATTTAATGTTCAAGAATCTACTTGAGATATCAGACCCTAGAAATCTACGCCTGACCGATATTCAAAAAGCGGTTCTTTTGACTGTGTTCGTCGCACAGACTCCGCAGCTAGCATTCGAAGCCACTACCGGCAGCGAACACATTATACAGGCGCGCGATTTCTTGGCGCGAAATTCTCTTATAACATTGTCGTCAAATGCAGCAAAAATAACAAGCTTCGGTCTCGACGCCCTAATTGCCAATGGTCTCATAGACGAAATGGAACAAGTTACGGAGCTTGGGCAGAAGCTATTAGAGTGGTTTGAAGTGGAGAAACGAGAGCTTATGGAATCTAAGATACCATTTAGACACATAAAGAGCTTAATGAATGCGAAAGATAACTCTTGACACTGTAACGGGTAAGCTAGTTTCATCTACTGAATCCCAATTATTTGGTCAACTCAAAGTCAACACATATATTATTGAAGTTCCATCTGATGTATGGAATATTCAACATGACTTAAATACCACTCGTATTTTCGTATCAGCTTCGGATGATTCCGGTGCAATATTTCCACCCGAAACTGTAACTATCGTAGACAGTAACAACATAACTATAACACCACTCGTACCACAGTCAGTAGGTAAAGTCAACATAATTTGGTAATTTTGACATTAATAGTTTGCCAATAAATAACTTCGTGAAGTTTATAGGCAAATTATGAGAAGAGCATCCAATAGTGTTCCACTAATAATCGAACCGCACCCGCCAACATATACAGGGTACAAATTTATTACAATGATTAGATACAACGATGAAAATACAATCAACGTTGTAGACAATATCATAAACAAATCAATTCATACTTACGTATTAGACCTTTGCGGTCCTGCGGAAGTCGATGAAGCTAAATTTATAGATTTGGCCCACAATTGGTATACATCAGGTAACTATAAGAACTACCCACTATCCGTAGAATTCTCCAGAGTTGGTTGGTCCACCGTATCTAATAGAATTCTGCGAGTCTTCCCTATAGACTACGTTACTAGAATCATAGGACCGGTTGCCGAGTTTCCGATGTCTGGCTACTCAAAATGTAGAAAAAGAAAGAAACGTTCTACCTGATTTTTATAAATAAATGACAGCATTAGGAATAATAGCATGAGATTCGGAACATTACAATCTATTCAGAAGCAGCCAGAAGGTGAGGAAGATTTTGACTTTGACTTGAGCGCATCTGGCGATGACGTTGAAGGTGAGCTTGAAACTGGTGAGCTTGAAACTGGTGAGCTTGACTACGAGCTAGCTGACGTAGAAGATTTGGAACAGTCTGAGAATTCTGTAGCCGATAGATTAATGGCGCTACGCGCAGAAATTGATGACATTCTGGCCGACATGGGTTACGGTGACGATTCGGAGTTTGACTTCGAAGATATGGACGCTGAGCCTGAAGGGCAGGATGACGATGAGTTTGGTGAATTCGACTTCGACTCGGAGCAGGGTGAGGAAGAGGGCGAAGATTTTTTCGATGAACCGCAGTTAGTTGGCGACGAAGCTGCTGGCGATGATGAAGCGCCTGAAGGTCTTGACATGGAAGAGGAAGACCCAAACTTCCAAGGAAACATAAGAACTGTTGCCGGTGCCAACCTAGTTTACAAGAGAAAGGAAGAAGACGGTAATTACGAAGAACTCTGGATATACAATGTCGGAAATGACATCAAGAAAGAAACTCAAATTCGTAGAGCTATTCTCGCAGGAACGGATATCGTCCCGTCTCAAAGAGAATCCGAAGACGGAACGCAGAGGGCCGAAACCTTCACCGTAGGCAACGTTCAGTACTTAAAGATTAGCGGTCTGCCAAACTAGGCTTGACCGCAACTTGATTCTATAGTAAAATGCCTTCTTGGTTACATGACAAGGCATTTTTATGGACACTACAAACAAGCATCTAGTAAACACCCCCACCCTAAAGCAGAAAACCATCAATTATCTTAACGCTGCTGCTAAGGAATCTGAAAGGCTTTTAGCTATGGCAGTAGAATACAAAGCAAAGCACGATAACGCCAAGACCAGTGTCGCTAGAGACATGTACGGCAAAAAGCTGAAGAAGATTGTTTCAAAGCTCGACCGCCACATGGCGCTATTCTCCACTTTGGAGCAGATCAAGGCCGCGCATGAAACTCCACCGCAGGATGAGTCGGTAACGGAGAATCAGTAATGCTGATAACCGTCTCAGGCGCACAAGGGCAGGGTAAGAGTACGGTACTCTCTGCCCTTGCCGAAAGAGGACACCTGATTGTCCCAAACAAAACTGCAAGAAGCATACTAGCAGATTGGGGTAAGACTTTGGAAGAAGTCTACTCCGACAAGCCTTTAACCGTAGATTTTCACGAAGCTATTCTTGAGCGCCATGCTGCCATGTGCAAACCTTATAAAGACAGCAATGAAGTAGCCTTCATCGAAAGGTCGTATGCTGACATATTCTCCTATGCTCTGGCTGTTCTTGGCCCCTTCAACACATATTCGTCGTGGCTTAACGACTTCTACGCAAGATGTGCCAAACAGCAGGGCGACTTTGCCGCAGTAATATATCTCACTGGTAGAGAATATGTGCCGGAAGCCGATGGTGTTAGGTCAACTAACATACATTTCTCCGAACTGGTTGACGCTTCCATAAAGAAGTATCTAAAGCAGTTCTCCGACAGAACGTTATCACACAGAGTCTTCGAAGTCTCTAGTGACGATACTAGAGTAAGAGTAGAGAAAATCGAATCAATAGTAAACGTATTTTTTGGAGACAACAATTGAGAATAGAAAAGATTGTGGCCATTGATGTAGAGACTACCGGCTTCAGTAAAGGTGAAGACGTAACGGCTAATCATCAGATTCTATCAATAGGTTTGGTAGTAGCTGACCGAAACTTCAATCCAATAGATGAACTGTACTGTGAGATAAAATGGAACGGCACCAGTCATTGGTCAACTATTGCCGAGGGTATTCATGGTATGTCCAAGGAGTACCTTGAAGAGAATGGCGTAGACGAGGAAGACGCTGTGCTTCAAATAGCGGAATTTCTTCTCAAGTATTTCGATCCCGATGAATGTATTTTCTTCTTGGGTCATAACCCCAGAAACTTCGATATTCCCTTCTTTAATAAGCTTACCAATAAATACGATGTATACTTCAAGATAGCGCACAGGACTATTGACAGCTTTAGCGTTGGGTTCGCATGCTTAGGGGCTGACGATTCGGATTCATTGTTCTCGTACTTTTACCCGACACGCAAGAAACATAACGCTCTAGAAGACGCCAAAATGTCATTGGGTGTGTGTAGGAAGATGCGAAAATTAATGAGAAGCCTATTAAATGAATAGCCAACAGCAGCAAGAATTATTAACAGCATTGGTAGATTTACGAAAAAGGGTCGCGGAGCTTGAGAAGCGCCAAAGCCAATTCGACAAACTACTTTCCACCCTTGAAAATAAGGTGGAAGCAGCTACCAAAATGTTGTCCAAGGTTACGCTTTCCATAAAACAGGTTTCCAGTAGAATAGTTCAAGTCAAAGAGCGTCTGTCATCTGCCGAATCGGCCATACGACAGAGCATAAGAAGTAAAGGGTGAATATATGGGTACAGAAGAGTTAAAAATGGGCGCAGCCCGTGAGCAGTTCAAGATGGCACTTTCCGGTATAGTGGCAGCTAATCCTGTCTTATATTTCTTCATGAAGTATTGGCACATAATCATAATTACGTTCTTACTCATCTTAGTCAGTGTCATAGGCTTCGGTGCATGGAAGTACCATGAGTATATGAATGAGAAACTGGTAGCGGTCAACGTTGAACTTGCTCAATATAAAGACCAAGCTAACATTCTAACCGAAAACATGGATAAGATGCGTGAAGACATTCGAATCGCAGATGCCCAGCGCCAACAGTTTGAAAAAGAAATTACAGAAATTAGACGCGCAAACGCAGAACTTCGCGGTAGAATAAATGGCTTGACTGGTAGAATTACACCGGAAATGTCACCAGCAGAAGCTCAAGCTATCGTGGACGAGCTTCGTAACGAAATTTATACTAGGTGGATAAACATTCAGGAGAAGAAGGATGAAAAGTAATATAATTCTAGCTATAATACTTGCTCTTTCTTTGAGTGCATGTAAACCCCAAATAATTAAGGTTCCGGTCTACCAAGAAGTTGTCGTTCAGCATCCAACTGAAACACCGCCTCCGGTTTTGAACAACCCTCCCGCACGAGTGGACAGAGGAAGAGACCTTGCCGCTGAATTGTTCCGTCCGGAAAACGCCGATAAGATATTTGTAACTAGGACTATAGAGGAGGAGAAGAAACTTTTATTGGATATAGCAGCTATGCTTGAATATGCACAGTCCGAAACCCGTAGGGCCAACTTCTACAGAGATGTAATAGAGCAGTCCAATAAGAGAGTCAGAGAAATAAACGAAAAAACGGCCAAATGACCATAAATATACCTAGGCGGTATATAATATGAAACTATTTGAAACGGAAGACTTTGTCATTGAAGAGAACGACACTATCGAATTAACCTTTAAGAAGGGTAAATTTGATAAGTCGTTCTCTGAGTTTTTGAAGAGGTACCCGGAACTTACGGCGACTGCAATACGAGTTGGGTCAGATTCCATTGCTGCTTACAAGACAGTAAAAAACCAAACAGCTAGATTCTTTGCCAGAAGCCCTATGGAAAAGAAAGTATACGGCGATATCGTCAAAATTCTAAACTCTTCTGGCAAGTTTAAGATGGTCACCAAGAAAATACGTGACGGTGGCATCTTTTATGAATTGGTGCGAACATGAGATTCAAGCAATTTCTAATAGAACAAGAGAAAGAGAAAGAGAAGAAAATAGTCTTCAAAGAGACTGACGGTAGAAGTCCGTTTCCGGAACTAACTATCTCCGCTTTAGAGAAGCAAATAACTACTTTCGCTAGAGACTTGGAAATGGAATGGAAGTCTGCGGCTGAATTGGTTGACGCTGCTTTCACCGAACTTGACGTTCCGAAGCCTCAATCATTCTTGGTCGAGCGCTGGAAGCAATACACCGAATTGCTTTCCCACGCAGTTAAGCAACTCTATAAAGCCAGAGGTTTAAAATCTGGTTGGACTCAGGGTATTTAACATAAATACATAATCAGAGAGATTAAAAATAATGGATATCAACAGACTAAAATACCTTTCGGGCATAAACAAGAAGGCGGAAGCCGTTCTAGATGCTACCGTAACGGAAAACTTTTCTGGAATAAAAATGGTACAAGAGTCCGGTTTCAGAATGCTAGCTAAGCATTTCGGTGCATTGGAAGTGAAGCTAGACGAATCCGGCTTGCATACTGCGGCAAAGGTCACATTCAGAGAGCAGTCAAGGGACGAATCTCTCTCAAAGCTTAATGAATTCAAGAATGCTTGGAAATTCTATTCTGCTACCGGAAATCTACAGGAAGCATACAGAGTTGCCCCGGCTATAAGTTCGGATGAATATCCTCCGATTAAGGGCCTTGAAGGTCCGTTTAGATATGATAGTGGTAAGGTTCTTTACTACGCTCCGAAAATCGGCAAGTATTACGATCCCAAGTCCGATACTTACTTAGAGCCGGAAGAAGTTGAGGCGCACAGAAATCCTCGTGCCGTCAGAGAAGGCGAAGAGTTCTTGGAAGAAAAGATGACCGCTGCTCAAAAGGCCAAGCGTGAAGAAATCGTTCTTGCTATGAAGAAGGACGCCGACAAGATGAAAGAAAAGTATGGCGACGATTGGGAGAAGGTAATGTACGCTACCGCTACTAAGCAAGCTTTGAATGAAGACCACGGCAAAGGCTTCTACGTCATGGTTGACGGAGAAGAGCATTGCTGGTGCGAAACCAAGGCCGAGGCCGACGAAAAGGCCGAGAAGTTGAAAAAAGAAGGTAAGAAAGTTAAGGTTGTTGCAGACAAAGACTTGCACGAAAATAAGCACGAAGGGCACGAAGATGAAGAAGGTTCAGATAACAAGAAAGCTACAGAAAAGAAGAGCGAGAAAGGTTCTGAAAAGGAAACTGAAGCTAAAGGCGAGAAGGAAGTAAAGGAAGCGGTTGTTGACAACTTTGTTCAGGATGATACTGACAAGGACAACACCGTTGCTAAGAGAACTGGTGTGGATTCTATGAAGAACACTAAGGTCAAAGTCCCAGCCAAGGTCAAGGATGCCGTAAAGGCTCGTATCGCAGAGTTGGAGAAGTCTATTGAGTTATACGACGAGAAGGGCTATAATGACCAGAGTCAGAAGCAGAAGGCCATTGAATGCTTGAAACAGATAATGGCTGACCTTGAGCCAGAAAACGTCGAAGCCTTGAAGAAAGCTCAGATTTATTTCAGCACTTTGATGTCCCCTATCACTGACTTGATTCCTGCACAGCTTGTATTGTTCTTGGCAAATGCCGAAGCAGTTAAAGAACAGGAAGATAAGGATAGAGTAGCAATTCTTAAGCGTCATATAGCGTACCACACTGAAGCTATGAGGACTTTGGATAAGGACTCGACTTCATACAAAGACCACCAAAAGGCTCTTGAACGATATAAGAAAGAGTTAGCTCAATACGAATGAGAAAAAAGCCCGCGAAAGCGGGCTTTTTCGTAAGTGTTGACGACGCCTCTAAATACATGTATAATGAATCATTAACCAGATAGGAGTTATCGGTATGATAAAGTTTAAATCGCAAATTAAATTGCTGGGCGCAATGCCTAGTTTCGATGAAAACATCGTAAAGAATGAACCAATGTTCTTCAACGCCTCGCCTATTTTCGCATATGAAAATGGTGGTCCGATTACAAAAGCGTTTCTAGAACTCACCGGAATGTTGGACAAGCCATGCGTTATTGATACGCGAGTTCATATGTTAATGAAGGGTTGGTACCCTTGCATTCCCGGCTGGCATCATGATGATGTCCCTAGAACAACTTCTACTGGTCAGCCAAACTACAAAACACCCGAATACTTTGCCAAGCATATCCTTGGACTCGTCAATGGCGACATCTGCCCTACGCAATTTGCTTTGGGTGAGTGTGAAATGCCGGAAGTCGAAGAAGAAAAGGTTTGCTATAGAGAATGGCACCCTGTCATTGACAAACTTTGTGAGTCTGGTAAAATGGTCAGGTACGATGCAACTGGCAATCCCATTTTGGCTTTTGATGCACATTCTTTCCATCAGGGTCAAAAGGCGCTATCTAATGGTTGGCGCTGGTTTGGGCGCGTATCTTATGATACGCTCAGGTTGAATACCATAACAAACGAAATACGAAACCAAGTTCAAGTTTATATCCCAGCACCCGATTACATGGGTTGGTAAAACATACAATTACTAGATAGGAGTTATCAGTATGAAGAAATATAAGTTAGCTGTAGTCATTGGCCGCTTTGAGCCAGCCCACAATGCGCACTTCGCCCTTTTCGATAAGGCACTAGAAGTAGCAGAAAACCTAGTTATAGTGCTAGGTTCGCACAATTCCCCCAGAACAATAAAGAATCCTTGGACCACACAGGAACGCATGGATATGATTCGTCTTGGGCTTCCTCCGGAAACCAGCAATCGTGTATTCATGACCGGTGTCGAGGATAGCATTTATTCTGATGCTGATTGGGTTACTAACGTATATAATGCCGTGGATAATGCCTATAAGGAAATTTATCCCAATGAGGTTAATTTAAGTGCATTGCACAAAAATAACAATATTGCCTTAATTGCCCATAATAAAGATGAAACTACGTATTACTTGAATTATTTCAAAGCATACGATGCGATTGATGTTTCTACCGTCAATGCGTCTGATAACGGCCCGGCAATTTCGGCCACCAAGATTCGTGAACTGTATTTCGAAGGCTACACGAATCTTATTCGTGCCGCCTGCCCCGAAGGCGTCGTTCAGTTCTTGCAGGACTTTAGAGCTACCGAAGAGTTTGCTGCTCTGAAAAAGGAATACGATGATGCGTTGAAGTACGATGCACAGTATGAAAACGTGCCGTATGGCCAAATCAACTTTGTTACTGTAGACAGTATGGTCGTACAGTCGGGGCATGTACTCTTAGTTAAGCGTGGTCAGTCACCGGGCAAGGGTCTTTGGGCGCTTCCGGGCGGACACCTTAACATCAACGAGACCTTTATTCAGGGTGCTATACGCGAACTCAAGGAAGAGACTGGAATCAAGGTTCCTAACAAAGTGCTTATGGGTAGCATGGTTTATGACCATGTGTTTGACCACCCAGACCGTTCGCTTCGCGGTAGACTAAAGAAGAAAATTGGTAGAACTATCACCAGACTGTTTATGTTCAAGCTCAATGACGCCGAAACTCTACCCAAGGTAAAGGGTTCGGGCGATGCGTGCGAAGCTTGGTGGTTCACTTTCGGTGAGGTCAAGAAGATGCGTAACGAAATGTTCGAAGACCACTACGACATGGTTATGCACGGACTCAACAGACTATAAGGAAAAATAAATGTTAAATCGCTACAAAGATAAAGTTTTGTCATTCAGCGTCGAAGACGGCTTCAGATTGACGGGGACTCTAGAAGGTATATCTTACAGTATCATTCACTGTCCGGTCAAAGAGTTCGACAAGAGTCATAATACTATAAGCCTGCTTATGACAGAGGAAGCAGCCAAGGATTTAGTAGAATTAATTAATAAAGCTTTAAAGGAAAGATAATGGAAACGTAGTATACGAGGGAAAAATTGACTAAAGTCGCTCGACTTACCGTTGCGAGTACGGTGATATACTCGCACAACAACTGACATAGGAGTTATGCAGATATGAACACGAACAATCTTCTCAACAACATTATTTTAGACAGCGACAGTTACAAGTATTCTCATTGGGTTCAGTATCCGAAGGGAACTACTGGGTTGTTTTCATACATCGAAGCTCGTGGCACTACCGCTGGCGCAGACTACAACATCTTCTTCGGCTTGCAGGACTACATCAAGAATTTCCTGAGCCAGAAAATCACTCATGCTGACGTTGACGCAGCTAAGGCTATCATCGAGGCTCACGGTGAACCGTTCAATGAAGCCGACTGGCGCTATATCGTTGACAAGTACGATGGATATCTGCCGGTTCGCATTCGTGCAGCTAAGGAAGGAACAAAGATTCCCGTTAGCAATGTCATGGTAACTGCCGAATCGACTGACCCTAATTGCGCTTGGCTTGAGAGCTTCCTTGAGACCGCACTTCTCCGCGCCGTCTGGTATCCGACCACCGTTGCGACCAACTCGCACTACTGCAAGCAGATTATCATGGATAGTCTCCGCAGAACTTCGGATGACCCGGAAGCTGAAATCGGCTTCAAGCTGCACGACTTCGGTGCCCGTGGCGTGAGCAGCCGTGAGAGCGCCGCTATCGGTGGCATGGCTCATCTAGTTAACTTTATGGGAACCGACACCATTAGCGGTATCATTCGTGCTATGCAGTCATACGACTCGGGCGTTTGTGGGTTCTCGATTCCCGCTGCTGAACACAGTACGATTACTAGCTGGGGCAAGGAGCGCGAATATGACGCATACCTAAACATGGTTGAACAGTATGCGGCTCCGGGTAAGATTTTCGCAGTTGTTAGTGACAGTTATGACATTTACAACGCTGTTCGCAACATTTGGATTAATGGTGGTCTTCTGGCGATGGTTAAGGCTAGGGGCGCTACCGTGGTTATTCGTCCAGACTCGGGCGACCCGACCAAGGTGCCTATTGAAATCATTGACATTATCGCCAATGAATATGGCTACACTGTGAACAGTAAGAGATTCAAGGTTCTACCTTCAGAAGTCCGTGTGATTCAGGGTGACGGCATCACTCCGCAGACGCTCAAGATTATCCTTGAGAATCTTGAAGCTGCTGGTTACAGTGCCAGTAACATCGCCTTCGGTATGGGTGGAGGACTCTTGCAGATGGTCAACCGCGACACCTACAAGTTCGCTATGAAGTGTAGTGCTGCCAAAGTTGATGGACAGTGGATTGATGTGTTCAAGCAGCCTGTCGGTGACACTAGTAAGAAGTCGAAGCGCGGTCGCATTACGCTTGCTAAAGATAGAATTAGTGGTGACATTTCAACCCAGTTAGTAGAGGTTATTCAGGAAGAAGGAACCACCGGCTACAATAAGTACGAAGACCTTATGCACACGGTCTACGAAAACGGACCTGTAGCGGAAGCCTACGAGGACTTCGCCACAATCAGGGCACGAGCCAATAGCAGCATCATCTAACAAAAAAGGGCGGGCAACCGCCCTTTTCTTTTGCCTTGTATAAATAAATATTAGTTATTATATGAGTAGGACATGAAGATAGCGTTTTATAAATCAACGATATAAGAAAGAGTTAGCTCAATACGAATGAGAAAAAAGCCCGCGAAAGCGGGCTTTTTCGTAAGTGTTGTGTTGACTTGAACCCTAAATAGATGCACAATTCTTCTAGCGTAGATAAGATTCTCATAAATAAGAATATTGTGACGGATTTAATTTTATGCAAAAGCTCTCGCTCATACAAACATTAGCCTCTGAACCTTCTACCGTAAAAAATGATACAAAACCAAAAAAAGACTATTTGGTTTACATCTTGGAAAATGAAGGGCAACCCGTCACAAAAATTGGGATACCTCTCGAAAAAGTAGATGAGTTTGACGCTTTAATTGAATCTACGGAAGATTTGGATATAGAGGCTGTAATAACAAAGTTTTCTGGTATAAAAAATATGAGGTGTATAGATGCCTGCCATTAGAGGCGTAAGCTGGAATTATACCACCTCTACGACCGGTACCAGTATAACTATTCCGTTACCGGAATATGCACAGAATGATTTATTGTTGGCTATTATCGTGGCCGACACTGGAACCGGATCATGGTCATCAGCCGGTTGGACACTAGTGCCCGGAGCACCGCTCACATCCACTGCCCAGATGGTCATGTTATATAGAATAGCGGGGGCCGCCGAAAGCACCCCAACATTTACGAGCACATTTGCCGAAACCTATAATGGATGCATAATATCGATACAAGATGTAAACACTACAAATCCATTCGGTAATCCTGCCGTAACAAATTTCATGGCACAGGCAGCGACTGCAAAATTTTCGATGCAAACCGTTACAACAAACGTCAACAATTCGTTGTTGATATATGCCTTTGGTGGGTCAACTATAGGAGTTCCCTCGTTTTTGGAGGGACCAGTATTTGGGTTGTTGGGTGCAGACGGTTCGGCTGAATCCTTGGGTGTTGGTTGGGGGTTTCAACCGACCGCAGGCACCACACCAAATAATGTTGTATGTTCGGTAGTACAGTCAAGTGCTGGTGTTAAAGCGGTGCTGCAAATAGCCCCACCGGCTACTGGTGCAACTGTGATTCCGCCGTATTGTGCATCAGATTCATCGTTTTATATTGATCCTATTAACGGAGTAAGCGCATTTAACGGCAACGGTGCAATTGGCGCAACAGCAGATACTAACTTTGGTACATCTTTAGGTGGTCGCAAGGCAGCCGACGCCACTGTTGCAAGTGCGAGTGACGTTGGAATCAATTCATTCCATTCAGCGGCAAGAGTAACGTCTATAACAGGTTCTCAAAACTTATCTGGTGTTGAATTAGTTGTTGCAGCGGGAAACAGAACAGACTTTACCGGAAAGAATATCCTCGTTCACGTTGGTCCATCAACTGAGGGACAATTGCAACGATTTTCGTCCGTTGCGTCGGGTGGCGGAATATGGATGGGAATGCGATCTGGTACGGCCACAAATTATAAAATATGGCAGGTTTACGGTAGTGAACTCGGTTCACTCAGACACCAACCGGTGGTTATAAACTCGGCTGCCGGTAACACCAAAGCTAGTGCTGGCACTCTCAATGCCGCCTCCGTATTGGCATTTGGTTTTTGGGTAGTCGGTACTGGTGTATCGACCACCATATGGGACTTTGCATCATTATGGATGTTAGATACTACTGTAATCGCTGGTGGTAATGCTGCTAATCCAGTAGGAATTAAGGGAATAGTTTCCGCCGCTGCAACAGGGAAGGAACGAAAATCCTGTGTTATTCAGGGGGCTAATCAATGCTTGATCTATCAGCCTATCCAGTTCGGTAACGGCGGGGCAAACCCGATATACCTTGATCTTGATTCTACCGCTATTGAGTTCCCTCGACAATATAACCCGTCCACCGCAGAAGTTACATATAATTCTATTGATGACGCATGTGGAATAATCTATTATGCAGGACCATCGGATACAATAAAACACAGAAATTCGATTGTATCGTCAGCGTCAAAATATAAATGGGGATTCCATCCGTCGTCTAGCACAGCCGCCAGTTATAACTTTTCGGGTCTATCGGTAATCGGTGCAGGGCAAATTACTCTGAAAGCTGGTATTCCATTAACTAACGTGACGTTTTCGAAATGTTCGGAGATTTTAGCTGCTGGCGCAATTTTTACGAACTGCTCCATTAAGCAAAGTACGGGTACGGCGGCAATAACCGTTTCAAGTCCAAGTGAGCTTAGTGCTATAACAGGTGGGTCGATTGAGAATAATAATCGAGGAATAAAAATTACCGCTGCGGGAACATATACCCTGAATGGAGTAAAATTCTCGGGTAACACGTATGACATCGAGAATGCTTCAACCGGGCAGGTAATAATCAATTGCATAAATGGCGCGAACGCAAATAGTGTTATTAATACTGCCGGTGGTACAACTACTATAAACAATTCGGTCACCCTTACTCTGACCGGCATAGCTTCCGGATCAGAAGTTAGAATCTATAGCAGAGATGAGTCGGGTAATAGTAATATAGAATTGGCTGGTAGCGAAAACGTAACAACCGGAACATTTGAGTATACCTATAATTATTCTCCGGGTGTCATGGTTAATATCGTAGTTATACATGTCGAGTATCATTATTATGCCATAAACGGCTATACGTTGGGGGCGAATAATGCATCAATACCAGTGCAGCAGATAAAAGACCGACAATACTCTAGAGGTTCGGTGTTTGATCCATCATAACTTAAAGTATAAATAAAAATATTAGGAGCTACCATATATGGCCGCATTTGACGAACTAAACGTAATTACCGACCCGGACCAGTTAGCTTATCAGGTTAACGTCGCGTTCGCGTCTGCCACAGAAGAAATTGTAATTAATACTACTGCCAGAACTATCGCTCTGAAAGTTACTGGTAACCTCACCAAAGACGGTGCTACCGTTAAGGCAGTTTACTCTAAGCTGAAGGATGCTTGGCGTACAGACCCCACTCTAGTTAAGTTCCCGTTCCCTATGGGTCCGATTACTGACGAACAGTACGAAATGGTTAATGGTTGGAACTGGGATAAGGTTGAGACTTCCGGTCCAGCAGCACAGACTACACCCGAACTCTTAAGAACTGGTGGTTGGTCCGTGGTTAATACTTCAGGTGCAATTACTGAACTCTGGGCATCTATCGTAACACTAGGTGCACTAGCATCTACCGACCAAGTATACTACCAGCAGGTTAACTCCGACGCACCTTCAGTTGACTTTAAGTTGACTGGTAAGGTAAACCAAGCGGTTCAAATTCTAAGCGACCCTAACGGCGACGGTAGCTACGTTGACGGCTATGACAGGCGCTCGTTTTTCAAGATATTCGTTCGTGAATGGCGGAAGATTTATGCTCAGTCAGAAATTGCGGATATCGGTGTTAGCACCATGACTTATCAAGCATATCGTTTCCCTCTAACCAATGCCATTGACTTGAAGGTTACTCACACTGAATCGCAAATCGACGTGAATGCGGACGGCATACCAGACCAAGGCGTTTACGCAAATGTAAACATAACCTATCTGAGAAACTCTTCTGGCGTTCGTTACAATATAATTGGTCTATGGGTTAGTGGTACAAACTATACTACGGCAGACGTTGTTCAGTCTACTATAGACGGCAGATGGTACAAGAGAATAGTTGCCGGTGGCGGCTTGATAGACCCTTCGATAGACTCAACAAACTGGGACGCATACGAAGGTGAGCGCCAAATTGGTGCTAACTGGTACGCATTCGACGTTATTATTGACGCGGACACTACCGTTGGCCCTACAGTTTCTGGTGCTACTAGAACTACAGAAATTTATGAGGCTGTGCAGTATTACCTAAGACAGAATTCGGACATTGACGCCAATGCGTCGGCATCCATAACAGGTAAGACTGCTAATGCTCTACTGACATTCGTCGGTGACACTCTAGTTACTGCTCCGGGCGTTTACATTGACTCGTTCAACACTCAAGATACCAACGCCATTGACTTCCGTGACTACAGTGGTGCTACCCGTAAATTCCCTTACGTTGCCGCACTAACTGTCAACTTCGGTGACAACCTACAGAACGACCAGTACGCCAAGTATTGGGTATTCTTTGAGAATGCTGGCGGCAACCAGTTCGGTACCACTAATGCTATTCTCGTCAAGGACAAGGATGGCAATGACATGACTGGTGACGTAAACCCAGCTTGGCCGATAAAGAGAAGCTCGGTTTCTCACTCGTTCAACTACGACTCTAACAATCAGGGTGGCAGAACTCCGGGCACTGACGCCGCAATCGTAGCGGTCGGCATCGGCTTAAGTACTGGACAGTATGTTCGTTCTACGGGTACAATTGCTCGTTCTACTGGTAACTCAGTATCTCTAGTTTCGGCTCTTGAGAGAAACTACAGTCAAGGTACTACATACCCGTAATAGCCAGTATAATGTTGGATATACACAAAAATGGAAAGTGCCCCCACTTTCCATTTTTTTGTTTATATATTGACAAACGCTCGATAAATACTGTATATTTTAACAAGGGATGAAAATGAACAGAAGCGAAATACGTCACGCGCTCTATAGAGCAAAGAATGGAATTTTTGCTGATAGCAAAAAGCATATCTACGATATGGTTGAACCGAAGATTCCGGTAAACGAATCGTGGTCTACTTTCGCCAAGAACTGGGATATTTTCTACAAGAATGGTGAAGTAACGGTCATCAGACCCGAGACCGATTACGATTTCATCCACACTACATGCTTGGAAAAGGCCCTCCACGTTAAGAACAATATCGAAATGGATGCTACGGACAGGCAGTTGAATGTTATTCAAATAGTTGAACTCAATATGCTTGAAGGTAAAATGACTTGGCCTACATATAATAAGACTTGGGGCGTTTCGGTTGACCGCGAACTCAAACGAGTTTATACCAGATTATTCACCACATTTGTCAATGAAGTCACGGAAGATATGATTAAAGCTTCCGCCCCGTCAGATGGTACTGCCATGACAGCATTACCAGAGATTCCAACCGTTACGCTAGATGAATCGGTTCCTATGACTCCAGAAGAAGTCGAGGAATTCAATATCAGCGTACAGAAGAAAAGCAAAACGCGTAAATAAATTGGATATAGAAAATGAAGAACCTATCTTTACTACAGCAATTACAAGCAGTTCCTCCTAAGAAGGAAGAGCGCAAGTACTCCATCTACGAAGTAGAAGATGCTATCGGAGTCACAAAAATAGCCATACCTTCGGAAAAGGTGATGGAGTTTGACTTAGAGCTTGAAGCGTCCGAATGGAAGACTTTAGATTCTCTCATCGAGAAGTATGAAGGTTTTGTTGTAACAAAATAAACATCTTTACATGGAGACATGTATAAGTTAAAATGAAGGTTTCAGGATAAAAATAATGGCAGACTTAACAAAAAGCGGAATGCGAACAGACTACAAAATCCCACCGGAATCTTCCGGTAGTAGGATTTCTCACTACGCTCAGTGGGTTCTGAAAATAACGAACCTATCCGCCCCTTTCGGGTTCCCGGCAACATTTGAGCTGGCTACGTCCGGTGTCAAAGGCAGCTTACATTCCGTAGAGCCATATGAGGACGGCTTCAGATTAATCGCTACTTTGCATTCGGATAGCCCATTAAACGGCTTCACACTAAATGAGCAGATGACCATTACTAATATTAATAGTACGTCAACGGCGACTCTAAAGGAATGGGAGCAAGTTCTTCTAAATTCCACCGCAATAACGTCAGCTATGGAGCCAGACAATAGTTTGGCTATTGACCAAGTTGGTGCAGCATCAGTTAGATTCAACGAAGGCCAGCCACAGTTTGATGCATTTGGTCTATTGAGAGTGACAAACACTACCAGACTGTCGGACTACATGTTTAAATATGATGCACTGCCTACTCTGTTCCAAGAGAAAAAGGTCGGTGCTGGTTCACTGTTAACCTATCTACCTAATGAAAACTCAATTGCTATAGATATTGGTGTAGATAGCGGTGACTATTTGACTTACACTAGCAATTCATACCATCCTTATACTCCCGGCATGGGACAAGTTGTTCTTATGACCGTAGCCGTTGGCGATTCCGGTAAGGCTAATGTCATTAGACGCTGGGGGTATTACGACGACGACAATGGTATATATTTCGAACTTGATGGTACGGAGTTATATGCTGTAATAAGAAGTAAGGCTTCTGGTACAATTACTGAAACGAGAGTGCCGCGCAATAGATGGTCTGGTGACCATCTTGACGGCAAGGGCGGTGAGCATAATCTAAGCCGCGTTCTACTTGATATAACGAACGTAAACATATATTGGATTGACTTTGCTTGGCTGGGTGCTGGGCGCGTCCGATTTGGTATATACTCGCCGTCAGGTGAGCGTATAGTATGTCATGCATTTGATAATGCTAACTCGGAGCCTACCCCCTACATGGGAACCGCTGACTTGCCGATTAGAGTAGAGCAGCGCAATACCGGAACAAGTATTTCTCCTTCTAGAATGAAGCTTACTTGTGCCAGTGTTCTAACCGAAGGTCAGATTGACGACGACTATCTAAGGATTCACAGCCGCTACACTTCATGGGTGGCTCCATCTCCAGTTACGGTTGGTGATACTGAAACCCTTCTGGTAGCAGTCAGAGCGGGCGCCTTATTTAACGGCAAGATTAATAGAAGAAAAATTATACCTAAGAAGTATATGTATTATGTCGAGGGTAATCCAGTTGAAGTAGCCTTGAGATTGATGGTGCCGCAAATATTTTCTGGTCCGGATTGGCAACCAGCCCATCCGGCGGCATCCGGCGAATATAGCATAGTCGGCACTCCGCTGTCTCCCGGAGACCTTTTGGCTACAACTTTCTTGAATACTGGTGCAAGTATCATTGATGCATTAGATGACTTTAACAGTAGAAACTCCTTCATGAGTAGGTTGGCTGATGGCAGCGAGGGTGTATTTGTTGTGTTCACGGCTAAGTGTTTAACTGCGGGGCAGACTGCACAAGTAAAACTTGCATTGGACTGGGTTGAATTGTAATGTTCGGTACCAGCGTAAACTTCTGCTACGACTGGGATTACTGGAGGTTGTATCATAAAGTAACATTTGATGCAGCTAATAAGCTTATTTTGGTAAACTACGGCGTAACCAACCTAGATTGGAAGGAAGATGTCTACAGTGCGTGGAAGGAATGGATGCGATTGGATTCTCATACGGAGAACTCAGCCGTTCTACCCGCCATGCGCGTAATCGGCGGTGACGATATTACAAGTGACGGCTCAAGAAAAGTCGGCGCAACATTCTTCTTAACTAATGGGTGGCGCTTGAAACCTTGGGGTGGCGACTATCGCTTAGCTATTCTGGGAAACGTATACACCGAAGAAGGTGAGCCGATATACGTCCCAGTTGACGGCGATTACAAGATAGTCATAGAACAGACTCTATCGTCTCTAGTTGAGCTTGTGACACTTGAAGGCACGGAGACTCCGGGAACGGCTCCAACGGCAGCAGAAATCGCTAACGCGGTCTGGAATCAGCCAGCATTGAACAACATAGGCACCGGAACTTTCGGCTCATACATTAACATGGTCAAGGCAAGCTCCGACTTGCAGTTAACAGAGCTTCTAGACATGAAAACGCAGCTTGTTGCGGTCACTGGTTTGGTTGAAACCTTGCTTAAGTATGAGAAGAATAGAACTAGAGTTGACCAAGTTCAGAAACGTCTATACATCTATGATGACGACGGTGTAACAGTTCTCAGAAGCTTTGACTTGAAAGATTTCGCTGGCATGCCTTCTGTAACACAAATCGCAGAGCGCGTACCAAACATCTAACATGGACAGTCTTGGTGGAATTCTAATCAAGGGGTTGTTAGGCAATCCCATACTGGCTAGATTTAACCTCTTCGTTGAAGTAATCATCGAGGATATTACCCCCACGCCCACTCCATCTCTGTCGGCAACGCTTCCTACGCCAACGCCTACAGTTACGATAACGGTTACACCAACGCCTACGGTAACGCCTACCCCACTACCAGTTCATGTTGGTGGCGGCGGTGGTAGATATCCGGACCTCAAAGAAGACGAGAAGATTATCAAGGTCACGATTATATACAAGGGCAGGCAGCATATTTCTATACACAAAGTTAATAACAAAACTCTAAGAATAAGCATAAATATACTCAAAGGTATTACATATTTGAAGGACGCAGCTTTCTCGGTTGCAGTCAATATACGCAAAACACTGCATGACATAAAGGTAAGAATCAATGGCGATGGAAATAGAAATTGATAAAGAGAGTAGCTTCACTCTTGAAATGAAAATTGACGGAGAAGTATCTTCAAAAGAACCTCCTAAGATGCGCTTTTCCATCGTGCATGATGGATTCATATTCTCTTTGAATGCTAAGAGAGTTGATAATGGCGTTTACGAAGTAAATGTTCCTAAGTTAAAAGGCATATTTGAAGCTGGTCAGTATGAAGCTAACGTCGAAGTTTTTATTGACGGCAAGCATTTTGTTCCTCTAAAGGAAACGATAAAGCTGAAAGAGGAAATGAAGCCGACAGTTAAGATTGCAGAGCCAGCAAAGCCAGCAAAGGCTGACGCTGAAATAACCGTAGAAAAGATTGAAATTAAGAAGCCGGTCATTAAGAAAACCGGCGAAGTTGTAACTCTCCCGAAGTAATTTGACTTATTGCAAGATGTTAGGTATACTTGAAGGGAGCTTAGGCTCCCTTTCTTTTTTGGATATGTAATGACATTAGCCAACAATACACTAAAAAACTTGCAAGCCTTAGTGACTGGAAACGATCTCGTTCAATCGTTTGAGGTATCTATTATTAGCGATCACATGAGTCCCAAGCTAATAATGGGGGTCGTTGTTAAGCTGAAAGATGGGCAGATTTTTCAGTTAAAATTTGCGCAGAGTGCCGAAACAGCCGCATATCAGGATGCTGAATTTGTTATTGAACCTGAGTATACTGCAATATTACGGAAGTTATTGGAGGTATTGCAGCCTGCTCCCAAGAAAACCGACTGGAACTTGCGTAAAATTAAATTCGTACTGGGGGAAATCAATAGCTGGAGCAAAGACCCTTCCACTAAAGTTTCTGCGGCTATATTCAACGGTAAGTACCCCATTTGCTCGTCGTACAACGGATTTCCACCGGGAGTAGAGGATACTGTAGAACGCTTAAATAACAGGCCGTTAAAGTATAAGCTGATTCAACATGCCGAGGCCAATGCCATTTCAACTTGTGCCAGACTAGGCATAAAGACTGAAGGTATGAGTATAGCAGTAAGTTTGTTCCCATGCGCAGCGTGCGCTGGAATGATAATTGCCGCTGGCATAAAGGAAGTTATAACCGTAGAACCGTCAGAAGACGCAAAAAGTCGCTGGGGAGAAGACTTTGAAATCTCCAAGACTCTTTTTTCTGAGGCTGGTGTTAAAGTCGTTATGGTAAGCCTTGACACACAATGATTTTTTGTGTATAAATATGGATGCAGTCGCCTTATGGGACTGCATACATAAACTTTATTGCTTACGAGAATAAGGAGAAATTATGTTTAAAAACAAAACAAGCAAAGTAATGGGAACCAACTTGGCGTTGTATGATGCATTTGTTGGATTGAAACCTTTCAGTGACGATTTCTTTTCCGAATTTGACAGATTGTTCTCTGGCATTTATGCCGATGCACAACAATACCCACCAACAAATACAAAAAAGACGCAAGATGGATATATAATTGAGATGGCCCTTGCTGGATATAAGAAAGAAGACATTTCTGTGACCAAACAGAATGATGTGCTAACCATATCCGCAAAGAAGCAAGACGAAGCAGCCGACGAGCAGTATATCCATAAGGGTATTTCCTATAGAAGCTTTTCGCGCTCATTTACTTTAGGAAAAGCTTCTGAAGTTAAGGATGTCACCTTGACAGATGGCTTGTTAGTAGTTACTATAACTCAGGATAAACCCGAAAGCAAATTAATAACTTTTGAAATAAAGTAATTAACTCGGGGGAGCTTAGGCTCCCCCGACTTTTAAGGATTAATTAAAATGAAGATTTCAGAAATACAGAAAACGCCAGTAGCATACATTCTTGTCGGTCTTCCGGGTTCCGGAAAGTCAACTTGGGTGCGCTCGTTGATGCGCAATGGAGGCGACTACACGGTTATCTCGTCCGACGATGAGATTGAAGCGTATGCTAAGTCCAAGGGCCTAAGATATTCTGATGTCTTCGATGATTATGTAAAGACCGCTACTTCTATTATGAACGCGAAGTTTAAGGAAGCAGTAGCCAATAGCGCCAATATTATCTGGGACCAGACTAATATGAGCGCCAAGAAGCGTAAGACCATTCTCCAGCAATTGCCAAAGAGATATAAGAAAATTGCTGTGGTGTTCCGAGTGGATAGGGCTGAACTGCAAGCTAGACTTGATAAGAGAGCGCAAGAAGAAGGCAAAAACATCCCGCAGCATGTCGTAGACCGCATGGAACGTTCGTTCGAAATGCCTACAAAGGCTGAAGGGTTTGATGAAATTATAATCATATAATATGTCTAACTACATAACTAAGATACAGGAAAAGGCTACAATCAAGGGGTTCCCTTTGATTCTGTCCGTAAACGCTGGTGGTGAACCTACTGGCTGGATAACTTACGAGCGTTGCGCTTACTACTACGCCAAGGACAGAGTTCTTTGGAGCCTAGGTAAGCATAAGGTTATATTGCGCGGTGGTACCAACTCTAAGACCGGCGAACAGTCCGTCTTGGAAATGGATACTATTGTCGCAATCGACAACAAGCACTCTCCGTTTAAGTACAAGAAAGCTGGTGCTCCGTCGCTAACAAACAAGACCTTGTTTGAGCGTGACAGAAACATATGCGCTTACTGTGGTACTAAGATGCACTGGAAGGAACTGACCAGAGACCACATTACGCCTCGGTCTAAGGGCGGTAAGGACTCTTGGGACAACTGCGTTGCAGCCTGTAAGCCTTGTAACAACTGGAAGGGCGACAGAACTCCGGAAGAGGCTGACATGCAGCTATTGTACGTCCCGTACACTCCGTCTTATCATGAACATTTGATTCTTCAGAACAGGAAGATATTGAGAGACCAGATGGATTATTTGATGAAGGGTGTATCCAAGCACTCCAGAATGTATCAGGAATTCGTACAGGGGGTCGCATGACTATAAAGCCAAAAGATTTAGAACGTAGGACGGTCACTAAGGTTGAAAACATAGACCTTAGTGACCTCTATGTTAGCCGTGTTCTTGACGGAAAGAAGCGCGCTAGTCGCGTCCCTATGACCGTAAAGGACTTCATAGAATATCTGTCGTCTTATGACATGGATGGAACTGTAGAGCATAATGTGGGCTACTACGGTGCCAGTGGTGGACTTACCGTAACTACTACCCGTCAGGAGACGGATGATGAATATGCCGAGCGTATCGCTAATCTTAAGCGATTAGAAGAAACTAAGAAAGATAAAGCAAAGCAGCGAAGAGCCTTGAAAAAGCAGGAAGAGCTTGATACACTTAAACGCCTCGCAAAGAAGTACAACATAGAAATCAACAAGGAATTACCATAACTATGACAGAAACTAAAGACATATCGTTCCAAGAATTCACGCAGCTTGCTCTTCGTACAGAGTCGAAAGTAACGAGCGCAAACCTGAATGTGCAAGCCTTCGTGGATTTGCTGGAACTATTCATCACGGTTGGAACGCTATTAGATTACACGAAGAAGGGCATCTTCTATAACAACTACACGAAGTATGACGAAAACTATGACGCTCTTGTAAACAAGCTTATGGCTAAGGTTGCGGACTTTAATAGCAGCAGCGAGAAGTACTCCAGAGTCAATCATGATTCACTGAACTTCCGTCTCATCCACGGTCTACTTGGTGCAGTAACGGAATCGTCGGAAATTGCCGAGCATTTGCTCAAGTACATAACGACCGGCGATGTCGATAAGGTTGGTATCGGTGAAGAGTTCTCCGACATTGATTGGTACAAAGCCATCACCTTCGATGAACTTCAGCTTGAAGAGAATACTTGTAGAACCAATGTAATCAACAAGCTTAAGGTTAGATTCCCGGATAAGTATGACGATGCTGCGGCGGCTAACCGAAACTTGGAAGAGGAAAGGAAAAAGTTGGAAGAGAATTTGTAAAGTCTTTAGACAATCAAAATCTTTACATACTACAACTTTCCGTGTATGATAGCCTCATACGCGGAAAGTTCATTTCAGAGGATACGAAAATGAAAAAGATTAACAAGGCTAGAATGCAACAACTGCTTGAGAAGAACCCAACTGCTGTTATTGCCGATATGCGCTCTCCCGTTGCCTATAGGGATGGACATGTTGCGGGTGCAGTTAATCTACCATTGAAGAACTTTATCAACAAGATAATGTCAATGCCAAAGGATACCGTAATAATCGCGTATTCTACCAGCTTTGACGATGTAGATTTGGTTCAGGGATTTAATTATGCCGAACAGCTTGGTTTTACCAAGCTATATGCGGCAGAGTACAATTCATTGAAGCAGCACGGAAGCTGCGACCCCTCGGATCGGATGCGTAGCAGAGCGAACAGAGGCACACTGTGATAGATGAATGCTGTTGACTTGTTCGCAGACACGATTTATAATCCTAAGAAGCAATCAAGAATTAGTAAATAAAAATGTGAAAGTCATAAAGCTGAAAGTTAAACCAAGTCATTACCAATTCCTAAATCGCTCTGCGGTTGAGGCTAATGTTGCTTGGAATCAGCTAAATGAAATTTACAACCAACACATCAAAGAACAAAAATATCTGTCACATTTTGATTTGAATAAATTCTGCACTGGATGGGCTAAAGAGCACTTTAAAGACACAATGCAGATGACTATAAGTTGTTTGGCAAGAGAAATTGTCGCTCGTTCAAAGCAATTCAAGAAGCGATTAAGAGATAGAAAGAACTTCGGTTCACATAAAGCTCTTGGATGGATACCATTCACTGCCGATTGCCTTAGAAAGAATGGCGATAGGGGATTGAAATTTAAGGGTCATTCTATTAGAGTCTTTGAATCTTCCAAACTTTCAGAATTTAAAAGTCATAAAGATTGGAAAGACTCTTGTTTCACCCAAGATTCCTGTGGAGATTGGTATTTGTGTTTAGTTGTAGATCGGAACAATGACTATGGTGAAGCCACTAATAATGCGGTAGGAATTGATATTGGACAAAAAGTTGTTGCTACTTGTAGTAATGGTGAAAAATTAATTTCAGATTTTTATAAAAAACAAGAGAAGAAAATAGCTCAGTTGCAGAAGAGAGGACACAAGAAACAGGCTAAATTTGTGCATCGTAAAATCAAACGTCAACGCGCTCACGCGCTACACACGTTTACAACAAATTTAATCAAAAATTATAAAGCAATATACATCGGTGATGTATCGTTTAACTTCATGAAAAGCGGAAAAGGCGCTAAACG
>JAEHJW020004398.1_pt1 | contig 63911 bp, 62 predicted proteins | sample 9271431 | NCBI WGS metagenome assembly JAEHJW02 | reverse complement strand
TCTACAACTAGCATCTACAACTACTCTGCAAATACTACAGTGGCGGGAACAAATTTAACATATAGTTCAGAATGGTTAGCTGCATGTTCTCCACAAGCTAACGGGCTTCCTCAATAACAATTCAATATCAGAATAAAATCAAATAACTTAATAAAGGAGACTTATTAAAATGAATGCTAAAAACAACAGATTGAATCATAACTTTCAACTACTATATTTAATAGTGGGAAAATGTCATACAGCAGATTCTGCTTATGCTGTATTAAAAGATTTGCAACAAGATAGAGAATTAGCACTAGATAGAGCTAAATCTTCGGAATTAAGAACTAAAGCAAAACAGTTATCTATTCAAAAAAGAATAAAAGATGCTGAAAATCAAGATGATGAAATTGAACTATTAGAAGCCAAAGCTGATCTAATGGATATGGAATCAGATATAGAATTATCAAAGAAGAATATAGCTTCAGCACAAGATGAATTAGATTTTATCAATAAGTTATTAGAAAAGGTTCAACCTCATAGAAAGTATAAAGAATTATCAGATAGAGATGCTTTCGAAGCTTGTCAATCAGATGAATGGAAATATGAGTTAATCGAAAGAGCTACCTCTAATATCTTATTAACTGGTTCTTTTAATCCAGAAGATTATAAAAACATATTAAGACATCCAGAATCCGATTCTATGTTAAATCAGATAAATGATTTCAAAAGATCTGCATCTAGTAATCCAAATCTTATGTTAGATACTAAACCAGTATTTCAAGTAGAATTAGAAAAAGAATTCGATCATTTATTATTACCTAGCAAAGATTCATCTACTTTAGAAAAACCATTACCATTAATCGATGCAAGTAAAGTAGTTTCAATTAATTCCAAAAAGAAGGAGAATCAATCTAATGAACCAACCAATTAAATTATTTATAGGAACTCCAGCAATAGACCAAAAGGTAAATGTTGGATATACTTTTACAATTTTCAATACTGCAAAACTATTACCTAACATACAAACTAACTTATTTATACTTTCAGGTAATTCATGTATAACTGATGCAAGAAATCATGTAGCAACTTTTTTCTATCACTCAGATTGTGATTATCTATTATTTTTAGATTCTGATGTTGAGATAGATGTTAATAGTATTGGTTTAATGTTATCATTGGAAAAAGATATAATAGGCATTCCAGTAGCAAAAAAGAATTTTGTAAACAATAAAATAAATATGGGAAATGTGTTAAGTATAGATAATATCAATAATATAGAAGTAGCTGAAGTATCAGGTATATCAACATCATGTTTATTGTTATCTAGAAAAGTTATACAATCTTTTGTAAATGATTCTGATACTTATGAAAGTTCTAATTCTGATATATTAGCAAATAATTCTCCTACTATGAAAACTATATTTAACATATTTAAAACAAGAGTAGAAGATAATAAATTTATAAGCGAAGATTATGAATTTTGCAATATCTGCAAAGCTTCATATGGTTATAAGATACACGCTTTGCTTACTACATCATCTAATCATTATGGAACAGTTCCTTTTTCGTATTCGAAACAAACACCTGTAGTTAAATCTATATATGATAAACCAAAAGATTCAAATACAACATCAGCAAAAGTATCAAAGATAATTAATCCAATTATCTAGAATAAAAATTAAATTAAACATTTAACCAATTTGGAGGTAAAAAGTTATGTCGACATTATACACAGCTGTTGTTTATCCACAGGCTGGTCCTAATGGATTCTCGTATGCAGCCAGTGTCCCAAATGGTGTTACTTCATATTATGGAGTAGTTCCATCTACTTGCACTATAATGGCTTACAATTCACCAACATGGAATCCTTATTCTACAAATGCTGCTGATAGAACACAGTATTGGGAGGATTCTGCTGGAACATTAACATTAGAACAGGTTCTTCAGAGATGTTATGGAAATTCAGGTTATGCGACTCAGGTTTCAAACAATTTAAAAACACAAGCAGGAACTAACATTTCAAGTGGAATTACTGTAGATGTAAATGGTTCATCTTATGTATTCACCATGTCTCAAAATGATCAGATCAATGCTCAGGCTGCATTTTCTTCTGCATTGGCTGCATCTCAGAATGCAAAAGCATGGGCTGCATCAACTGCAGAAACTGCATATACTTCAGTAGTTGAAGTAAATAACAATTACTATATAGCGTATACTTCTGGTTCTACTGGGTCTACTGAACCAACATTTACTACAGAGTTTTCAACTCCAGTAACTGATGGTTCTGTTACTTGGTATTTATTTGGAATAGTATTAGGAACTACTACTGGAAATGTTTATTTTACAGTTCAAGAAATACTTTCGATATATCCACAGTTAGTTGCAGCAGTAAATGCTCAGAGAGGTTCTTATACTAAAGCTAAATCTTTAGCAACAGCTGCGAGTTCTGCATCATTAGAATCTGTATCTACTACCTATGCAACTGGTTCATATGTAATCGATTCTAACAATAATTTATATCAGGCTACTGTTGGTGGAACATCTGGTTCAACATTACCTACATATAATACTACTGTTGGTGGAACTACAACTGATGGATCTATTACATGGACTTGCCTTGGAAATTTAATAACGTATTTAAATAACATTACATTGTAGGAAAATAAATAGATATTTGAGGTTGGTTGACCATTAGGCCAACCTCAAATATTCTATAACAGGAGAAGCCTTGTCAGCAAATTTAATTCAGATTAATACAAACTTGCAACAAACAATAACCTTTATGCAACAAATGCAGCAAGTTTATTACGATTTGTTTATTAATACATCTCCATCTTTAGTTTCTGTTCAAACATTAGATAGTTTAACAGGACAAATAATTACTATACAATTACCAAATTGGGCATCTTTGATGCAAACAGTTCAGTCTACTAATTCTGGAAGTTCTAGTAACGCTATAGATAATGGCAACTTTATATATCTATCAACTAATACGACTAGTGGATCATTTACACAATCTGGGATAAGCATATCTACTGATTCTGGAAATGTTCAACTTTATTGGAATGCTATAGCTAAATCATGGATGATGACTAATGGTTCTGATGTATATGAAATAGCTTCAGTGGATAATAGTCCTCAATTCTATTCTATAGATGTAACTGAACCTATAACTGGTTCTGATCCTAATCAAGTTATTAACGTTGGATATTTAAATCAAGAATTATCAAATATAGACTTAAATTTAACATCATATATTAATTCAGAAGTAACAAATATTATAGATTCGTTAACTAATGTTTCTTCATATATAGATACATTAAATAATACACAACTTAATATAATCGAAGATCAAATAAATAGTTTATCATTACAGATAACTAATATAAGTTCTGATGTTAATTCAGATATAATTGCTATAAATAATCAGTTTACAAATACAACTAGCTATATCAATTCTGAAGTCAATTCTGTTTTAGATGATATTAATAATATAAACACTCAAATTTCAAATATAATAAATTCTGATATATCTAATATAAATAACGAGATTGCAAACACAACAAGTTATATTGATTCTGAAATTAGTTTTATTATTACTGATATAGATAACACAACTGAACAGATCTATTCTAATATTGCTGAAATTAATTCTAGCATTCAGCAATTAGATACGAGTTTAACTCAAACTATTGCAAATACCTCTACTGATATTGTAAATATGTTTTCAATATATCCTACTCCAAATGGAATACCACAGGCTGATTCTAATGGAACTTTAAATATAGGATGGGTTCAACCTTCAATACTTGTTACATTAACTGAAGCAATCAATCCAGAATATTATTTGATATCAACACAAACTAATTTAAATAATACAATGGGTATATATATAAATATCTTAGATGGAATAAATTTACCATTGCATAATTCTTTGCAATTAATCGATTCTAATACCTTATATATACTTGGTGGAACTTTATATTTAAATGGAACAAACGAAATCAATGAAGATATATTTTCCGTTAGTTTGAATAATTCAACAACTAATTTAATTACAACCATTCCTGAACCATTATCTAATTTTTCAACTAATGCAACTAATGGAAATATCTATATAATAGGTGGAGAAAATAATACATCTGCAGTTAATACTTTATATGAATATAATATAGCTAATGATAATTGGACAACTTTAGATAATTTACCTCAACCAATTTATAATGCTATAACTCATATAGTTAACGGTTCCATATATGTAATAGGTGGTCAAGGTTCTCCTTATGTTTATATATACAATATATCTACAGATACTTGGACTACAGCAAGTAATGCAACTCCAGTTATTTTTACATCAAATTCTGCTTCTACAGTTATGAATGGAAACATATATGTAGCAGGAGGATATAATGAATCGAATAATACATTCTATAACTCTTTATATGAATATAATATATCTACAGATACTTGGACGTTATTAAATAGTATACCAGAATCATTGGTAGGTGCAACTATGGGTAGTTATAATAATCTATTATATTTATTTGGTGGTATAACTAGTTCAGGATCAGTATCAAATTCATCATATGTTTACAATAATAATCAATGGAATGCCATATCGGGAATACCAAATCAATACTCATATATATCAAACGCAATTAGCCTTGAAAATAATATTGTTTTGTTAGATATTTTATATAATGCTAATAATGTTAATTCACTATATGTAACGAAATTTATACCACAACCAACGTTTTATTTCTATATTAACGTTAATGCAATTTCTCCATGATAATAGATTCTAATCTTACAGCCGAACATCAATTTAAAGAAACTCTGGAAGTAGATATATACTATCCTAACCATGAACAAAGAACAGAATCTGACGTTTTCGTAAAATCTAGAAAACATATTATAGACGAATTAAAAACTCCTTGTTGGATATGTGGAATGACTTTAGATGAAGCTAAATCTAAGAATACAGATTTAGAATTACATCATTTTTATGTAGAATGGGCTTTTTCTGATGCTGTAGATTGGAATGGTAATATAAGGAAACTTCATCCTAATTTTGATTGGTCTAAATTTACAAAACCTGAAGATTTTGTTGATTCAGAATATAATATGATGGTTTTATGTCAAGATCATCATAGACATAGAGATAAAGGAATACATATGATACCTTATCCTATATGGGTTATACAAGCAGTAAAAAAATATACGTTTGTTTTAGATAAGTAGTTTATGTTTATATAGATTATTTTTACTTCCGTTAGAATAAATTTAAAAAGTTTATAATTTTAAACGGAGGAATAATAACATGGTTGTAAATGGTCAGCTAGTAGTACTTGGAAATACTACTGCAAATGTGTTCGTTTCTAATTCTACTGCATCCTTATCCTATCAGTTACCAACTTTAGGTCAGGTTGAATTATTAGTAGATAACGCTTCGAGTGAGTTGCAGACACAGATAAGCAATTTATCTTCTCAGACAGAAGCAAGCTTATCAAATTTAACATCAGCAAATGGTGTTATTAGCAATTTAACAGCAGGAACATTACTTGTAACTGGAAATGAATTAATTGATGGAAATCTTCAGGTTATTCAGGATGTTACTATTACTGGTAACTTGAATGTAAACGGAACTTCATCTATTGTTAATGCACAGCAGGTTGAAACAACAAGTGCCATAATCATAGTAAATGAAGGTGATACTGGTGCTGGTGTAACAAATGGAACGGCGGGTATTTTAGTCGATAGAGGAACATTACCTAATTACTACTTAGTATTTGATGAGGCTAATGGTGATTTCTCTATAGGTGAAGTTGGAACAGCTCTTCAGCCAGTTGCTACAAGGGAAGTTACACCTGTAGCTGATGGATTTGCATATTGGAATAGCACAGCTTATACATATGTTACTAATGCTAATATTACATTCGATGCAACAAACGGTGTAATATCTTCAGCAGCTAATGCAGTGTCTTCTACTGATGTTCCAAATTTAGGTCAGGTTGAAACACTTATTAGCAATGCATCGTCTGCATTATCAACAAGCATAAGCAATACTAATAGCACTTTACAGTCTGAAATAAATACCAATACCACAAGCATTCAGACAAATGCAGGTAATATAGCAAATCTTTCTTCAGATGTTACTGCTATAAATGCTAATATAACAAATTTATCATCTGATGTTGCTACATTAGATACGGATGTATCCAATTTATCATCTAGTGTTGCTCAATTACAAACCACTGTTGGTTCTGGTATAACATATACCTATACTGCAACAGCATCTGGAACTTCATTCGTAGTTACACATAACTTGAATAAACAGTATGTATTAGTTCAGGTTTATGATAGTTCTAATGGAAATCTTATTATACCTGATCAAGTTAATGCTACAAATACGTCATCTTGTACTGTAACATTTGCTCAGGCTATTACTCCAGTAATTGTAGTTACTGTATAACAAAATTAAGTAGGTGTATTCAGAAATGGATGCACCTACTTTTCTTCTCGGTGTATTTCCTTACCTTTTGAATAAATAAAAAATAAATTTCACTATAAGGGAGATAATAACGATGGCAATGATTGGATCCACTATATTAACTAATGCTGGAGCATCTGCATTAACTCAAGCTTCTATTTCCAATCCAGTAGATATTTCATCAATGTATTTTGTAGTATCTAATCAAGTTATAACTTTAGATCCTACTCTTACTACTTTAACTGGATGGATAACAAAACCTGTAAGTAGTATTGTAATAATAAATGATGATGCTATTCAGATATCTTGTATAGTAGAACCTAATGAAAGTGTAAGTTCTATGATGGTGGTAGGTGTATTCTTACCAGATGGAACATTATTTGCTTTATCTCAGCCAGCGAATCCTATACCTCCTTTAATGAGACAAGTTTTAAATATACAGTTAGTATATTCAAGCATTACACAATTAACTCAGTTTAACTTTATTCCTACAGATGTTAATAATCAGAATTTAATGATGTTAAATATACAAGCATCTATGGCTAATCAATTATGGTCTTTATCTAATCATAATAATAAATACGATGTTCTATTTAGGAGTTACTATGATTATAAAGCATCAAATGTTAATTTTTCTGATATATACATAGAACCAGTTTATGGAGATGATTTATTTTCCGTAACAGGATTAGTTCCCAGTTTACCATTACACAATATTGATTATGCAATAGAAAGAAATAAAGATAAGAGATTTGTTAGATTAAACTTATATGATAATTTCTCATATTATTTATCAAATTCTCATACTATATATGATATGAATCTAACATTCAAAGCATATAATCCAATAGAATATTCTGGATTTAGTACTACTACTGGAAATTGGAAAGTTTTACCTAGAACATATCAATCATTTTCAGATGTAGAAAATGCTATGTTAAATATTGGAGATCTTGTGCCATATCTTACAGATCCTATACAACAAGAAAATAATTTAGGTATAACATTTGAAACAGGTCCTACAAGATCGGGATATTGGATAGCTGAATTATTTATAGGCGATTTAGTTTCAGGAAATTTTAACTTAGATATAAATACTTCTGATGGTATTTCTTTATATACAACTACTCTTTTACCAAATACTACTGCTGAATTATTATTTCAATCTGATAATTTTACATCCGCTAGTAATTCTGGAACTATTAATGAAACATTAGATATAAGTAGTAACGATACATATTTATTTGCAGTATTAAATACTACATCTGATACTGGAACACAATTTAGTATAACAGATAATACGACAACAGTAAACGATTTATTAAACGTTGTAATAGTTCCAACACAGGTTAGTGGACTATTAAGTTGTATATACTTAAATGGAAATTGTAACCTAGTATTTGAAGATGTAAGTATAGATCTTAGTCAAGTTACTGAATCAAATTATTCTATGTTTAAAGCAAATCCTTCGTCTAATAGTAGAATCATATTTATAAATTCAACCATACATCTATCTTCTGGTATATCATTAGTTACTAATCGATGGACTGATGTTTTAGGAAAATTGCATGCTGGTGGAAAAGTAGAAATAGAATTTATTAATAGTACTATATATACTAATAGTGGAAATATTTTTACAGGAGATCAACCAGCAGCTACACCTAATGTTTACTTAGATTCTTTATCTAGTTCTATATAGGAGGAGTTCTTGTCATATAATAATGTAGTACAACAATTTATAAATTATTTTCAGATTGCAGATCAACTTAATAATTCTCCAAGTAATTTGCAAGCAAATATAGCTAATGCTGCACAGATATCATCTATACAAAATAATTTACAAAATGTTCAAACATATTATAGTAGTATATTAAAACAGTCATATTACTCTACTCCAATAACAGAATCTTTAATGCAGACAGTAGTTCAAGGTAAATCTGCATTAGATTCAATGTCTGATAATTCGTTTTCGTCTGTAGATATAAATAAATTATCAAATGATACCATTACTAATCTATTATTATCATATGGGTTCACAGTTACGGATTTACCTATACCTATACAAAAAAGGATATTAACTAATCTAGTTGCAAATTATAAGATTAAAGGAACGTTGCAATCTGTAGCTAATATGGTTGCAGATGTTGTAGATGTTCCTATATTAGTATCTGAATTATATTTTGAAAAATGGTGTCAAGCATTATTGCCTTTATGGACTTATTATTGTCAAGAATTTCCTAGCAATCTAGCAAGTTGCATGAAGGCTTTAAATATACAACCATATATTGTAAATACGTTAGATCCACAACTTCCACCAAATAACGTTACAGCAGTAGAAGTAAATCCTTGCAATTCTGTTCCTATAACAAATACCACGACACAGACTATCATAGAAATACCAGATACATTTGTAGTAACAACTTCGGAAATCAATTCTCCTGGATTTGCATTTTTATATACTATACAAAATCAAGGACAAACATTTTATTGTTATATAAATACAAATGCTGTTCAATATTCTACACAAAATACATTTGCAGTTTTTCCTAATGAGATAACTTATACTGGTTATTATTTCTTATTTGCAATTCAAGAAGATGGTCAAACATATTTTTGCTATTTAAATACAAATGAAGCATCCCAATCTAATAATGCATTTGCTATATCACAAACTCAGTTAACGGGATCTGGTTATTATTTCTTATTCGAAGAATCTGGATATTATTGTTATATAAATACGAATAGTACTATGCCTTTATCTGCTATAGTTACTACAACAACGACTGCTAGCAATACTACATCATCTTCTACATCTCAATCAACTATTCCGACATTCATAGCATCATATTCAGCTATAAGAAATCCATATTATGCATTGATATTTACCGTAAACTATGGGACTAGTTTAATATACTGTTATGCTAATATAAATGCTACTGGTTATTCTAATTCAAATACTATGGCGATATATAGTATACCTACTAATAATCCTAATATGGTTTTATTATTTTCTATTCCTTATGGAAACAATACATATTATTGTTATATAAACGAGAATGTAATAACAACTGATAATGCATTTGCTACATCTACTGTTCCAATTAATGATAGTAATTATTATTTCTTATTTCAATTTTCGAATTACTATTGTTATATCAATATGAGCGATGTAGTATCCGGTTCAACTTCTGCTAGTAACAGTAGTTCTTCATCTAGTTCAAGTTCAAATGCCACTACTAATCTAGAGAGTTTCTTATTGAATCAAACATCATTTGTGGATATTTCAAATTGTAGTTGTTATCTAAGTTTCGAATTACAAAATGTTGCTAATGGAACTAACTTTGTTCAGGTTCCTGGGAATTTGATATCATTAGAAGGGGATAAGTTATATTTAGATTATTACGATAGTACTGCTCAACATGTATATCTTTCTTTTAGTTATGATGAACCTTATTCTGTTCCTGGATCTTCTGGAGTTTTAACTAAAAGATTACCATATTTAGATGTTATAGATAGTTTTTGGATGTTAACTTTAGATTATATGGTAAACGATTATCCATATCCAAAAGTTATGTCTCCATATTTTATAACTATACTATATTTTGATACTGGGAATTATTTATATGCTACTGAATTATTAAGACAATACTGTTATCAAAATTATTTAACATATTACTATTCTAATAATTTTTCAGATTATCCATCTACTAGAGTTTTAACATCTACATATTTAACAAATCCTTTTAATTATTTAGAAGGATGGTTGATGATACGATATCTATGGTGTATGCTTACTAGTATAACAGATGATATTGCTATTAATACTACTGCTCAATCTATTACTGGTAATAATTATAATACTAGAAGATATTTTCAGCATTTTTTAACTGGTTCTATTTTAAATACTACAAATGAATTTAATGAATCTGTTTTCTATGGAGGCGCTTATTGTAATCCAAATTACGATAATCAAAATGCAGTTATTATGACAGGAATGAATACCAATCAGATTTTGATAATGAATCAATATTCATCTGAAGTAATAATGTATGACCAAGATAATAATACATTTGATGGAAGTATAGATTTGGCAAAAATGTTTTTATATAATTCTAATATTACAGAGAATGTTCCAATATATTTATATGGAAATGGAAATCAATTATCAGTATCTCCGCAGGTGTTTGATTCTGGAATAAGTAATTGGAATGGTCCTCAAGGTTCATATCCAGTAGGATCTTATCTTAATGCCTTGATGTTTGATGGACAATATTTTTCAGGAATACAAGAAGTATTAATATCATATGATAATGTAAATGATGTAACTACTACACTTAAATTAGAAGGAGATCAAAATCAGATAGTAGTTACTATGAATAGCAAACCTACTTATTCTAATGCGAATATGATACAAACTGAATTTGTATCACAATATATGACTAGATATACTAATTCATTTTCTGATATAAAAGTTACAAGTTATTCAGCTTTAACTGGACAGATTGATTCAGAAACTGTAGTATTAGATTATGATAATATTGGAAATGTAAAATCATTAAATTTAGATGGTTGGCTTAACTTTCAAATATTATATATAAATAACGTATTAATGATATTTGGTGGAACTCTTAATGGACAGATTACAGATAGACTCGTTGCTATGGATCCATATTCTTTTAAAATAGTATACGATACTAATATCGGTATATTTTTAGTAGATCCTATAGTTATTGCTGATGGAAAGTATATGGTGATATATGGAGGATATGATTCAAACGGAGTTCAATCTAATGTATTTTGTTTAGTAGATGTGAATGAATATTCAGTATATATTTCTGACAAGTCTGAATATATAATACCATATAATGGAGGTAATTACTATACATCATATGATTCTATAAATAATGTATCTTATCTAACTATGTTTAGTGGTAATACGGCAACTGTATATGCGATAAGTGTGTATAGACCCGAACCTTATATTATCGGTACTATTACTGATTTATCTAATCAGTCTACATATAGTTCTGTATGCACTGAAAATGGAGTATTATATATCGGTTATATAAATACACAAGGCTATTATATTATATATACATATCAAGATCAAACTGGATTTCAAGAATCTACTAATCAATATTTTCAATCAATACCTCCATTGTTTGCATACAATTTTGTAAGCCAAGCATGCTGTTTATCAAATAATCGATTAACTAATGTAAGTATAGATATTTCTAATAATATTTTAAATACATTTTTATCTAATTACGTATTTAATGGTGTAACTAGTTCTAATACTAGTTGTAGTATACAACCACAATTGACAATTTCTAATTTGTCTGGTATTGCTAAATCTATCTATTTACAATATCAAAGTGATTCGTTATATAGTTATGTCCAAGAATTGTATAATAATTCTAATTATACACCATCTGAATTACAAGTACAAGAATTGTTAGCAATTTTTACTCAGTTGTGGAGTATAACATCAGGTCAAGAATTCGATTGGTCTAATTTACCACAGATGTTAGAATGTTATAATAGTTCATTGCAAGCATATATATCTGAATTATTTAATTGTATAATTACATATACGGCAAATAATTGGAGTCCATGCAATGTTCAAACTCTTATACAATATAATTTAAATCAGATAGTTAATAATATAGATCAACAAACTGTATATAATATGATTAGTAATATATCAACTAATTATATAATATCACTAGAATCTATATCTGGAGAAATACCATTACTATCTATTTCCAATAATGCAAATTGTGGTAGTAAAACTCAACAAAGACAAATCGGAAATCTATCACCATCTGTTGGAGTAATATGTGATTCTAATAGTAATGGAAGTGTAATATATATTATAACGACACAACCTGTTTTATCATTATCAGGTGTAGTAGATGGTTCAATGTCATATTTACCTAATACAACTTCAGCTAGAACCTTTAGGGATTTGGAGTTGGGTTATCCTAATATATATGAAGTTGGAAATAGAAATTTTGATTTAGAAGCTAAATATTCATCTTTGCCTGATATATCATCTTTAACTGATATACAGAATTATTTATCTATATTCTGCCCAACAAATTATAATCAGTTAACAACAATACAAAATATGGAAGGTGCTATTTATGATATATTAGAATCTATGTCATCATTAGTTCCTGGAGTAGACTTTACTTTGATATATACTCCACAGACATTAGATTCTGTAGATGAAATAGAAGGAATATTTAAACCAATGCAATCTAGATCGGTATTCAATAATCCGATAGGTGTTCAATTTAGTGATCCTGTAGGAGATTGGATTACATTAGGTGATAGTTCTGTAAAGTTTTCTATGATGAAGTCTATATATAGTTATATGTTGTTAAGAGATGCTTATGATATGAATATAACTAGTGAATTATATGATACTGAAACAATGACATCTGAAATTGTATACCAGGCTATAGATACCGAAAATTCTACGATATTATCTTTTGGTAGTATAACGGAGTGCTATTCAGAATCGTCGATGGATGATTTATCATTTTTAGTAACTACAGGTAATTCGACTTATGATTACGGTTATTTACCTATGTTTGGAACAGATTTTATATCAGATAATTCTACGTTTGATTGTCATTTAAATTTAAATGCTTTATTAATGAATACAGATACTAATAGTAATTTCGCTTCATCTACTATTCCAATAACAGATTCAGGATATATACCGTTATTTAACATTACATCTGGTGGTGCTATATATTATAATTATCTTAATACAAATACTATTAACGATGATACTAATTTTAATACTTTCGTTGCCTCAGATGTCCCATTGAATGGTACTAATTATTATAACTTATTTAACGTTCAAGATAATAACGGTGTAACTTATTATTGTTATATAAACGATTCAGAATTATCACCAGGAAGTCTATTTCAAATAGGAGGATAATTTTATGACATTTTCTGGACAGATAGATATGCAAGTTATGGCTAATCAATCTTTATCCTTGGGTGTTAATAATGCATTTATAACATTATTAGGATCTGGAAATCAGATTATAGGAACTAGTACGTTAATCGTCAATCCAAATATAGGAAGTTTATCTATAGATGAAAATCAAAACTTTACTGGATATATAGATTTTGTATCAGTAATATCACAGATATGTAATCCTATCAATTATTCATCTAATCAGATATCTGATTCTATTCAAAATCAATTAACTCAAGATATTCAAGCAAATGAAACTTCTTATATAAGCACATATATTGCTGATATCATTCCATCTCCAACTTATGGTATAGATGGAAAATTTTCTTTATACAATGATAAGACTACTAAATATTTAAATGATTATGCTAATCTCTCTTTTGTTTCTGGTCCTGCATCTGGTGGATTAGTTGGATATAAAAATGAAATCTTAGGTTATAATAATGCAAAAACTGATGATGCATTTAATGTAGGAAAGATAATATATGATAAAGATAAAAATGAATTTTCAGGACAGATAGATATATATTTAATGTTTCCATTTATTACAGTATTTAGATCGTTTATATTTGATCCAAACTGGAAACCTGCTGTTTATAATTTAGTTTTTAAAGGTCAAGGCAATTCTATTACAGCGTATTCTGGACAGATGAATGGATCGATTTCTTTAGAATAAACTAAATTAAATATAGTTAAGGAGTATATATGAATTTATTAAATTTAGGTAAAGAATTAAATAATTCAGATTTAAGTTATAATGGAACAACAGATTATAATCAAGGCAAACTTATACATTATCTATATAAACAAGGAACTGTAGAAATTGTAGTATTTAGTAACAATTCATTTAATGTGATTAAAGCTATAGGGTTTAGACCTTATGCTGATGAAAATATAGCAGTAATGTCTGCTAAAAAGGAAATAAAATCAGATAACGATAAAGTTGTAACTAAAATATTTAGCAATGTATTAGCAGCTGTAGAAAAGGCAGAAGCTAAAGCTAACAAATCTAGCAATCCAAAATATATTTTAAAAGAAGATTCAACATATACATTAACTATAATATATTACTTATTATCAATCTTGCCGATAGTTATATTTCTTGGGTATTTTTTTTATACAAAGATTAAAGTATACAAATCAGAAAAATTTGCTACAACTTCTTTCAAAGATGAAAATGAAAAACTATTTGGCTTAAAAAGCAACGATCCAGGAGATTCTGCTTTTTCGAATTATATAAGTTTAATAAATGCAGTAGATACTGTAGTTAAAACTAACAAACCAGGAGCTTTAATTTTAGGTGATCCAGGTTTAGGTAAAACGTTTGTTATAAGAAGAACCTTATATAAGTTAGGAGTAGAACATTATGAAATATTCAAAGGTTCGTCTATAAAATTAGATACATTTTATCTTACATTATATAAGAATAGAAAAAGTCTTATAGTCTTAGATGATTTTGATGAACCTTTAAAAAAGATGGATTATATTAATGTATTAAAAGCTATTACGGATAGCTATGGTTCTAGAGTAGTTACACTTCCAAATGAAATTACCGTGGTAGATGCGAATAAAGCATCCACTACAGCTATACCGAGAAAGTTTATATTTGAAGGAAAAATTATAGTAGTTACTAATTTAAAATTAACTGAAATTGATTCAGCATTAAGAAGCAGATTACTTGTAGTTGATGTAAAGTTTAATATAAAAGAAACATTAGATATTGCTAGTAAAATGGTAACTAATTTATCTCCAGATGTTCCAATGGAAGAAAAACAAGAAGTATTAACTTTTTTATCAGATTATGTTAATAAGAATAAAGACGTATCATTAGATTTAAGAAAAATTCAAGATGCATTTAATACTAGGCATAATAATCCAGAACTTTGGAAGAAGTTAACGATTTACTCTTTGAAAACTTCGTAAGGAAATTTGTTGTAAAGAACTACCGTAAAAACATTTCTATGAAGAGAGTCCGTTAGCCTGTGGAGAACATGCGGCTGACCAATCTACACTATACGTCAAATTCGTTCCTGCCACTGTAGTATTTGCGGAGTAGTTGTAGATGCTAGTTGTGTAAAAAGATGTTGAACCATTAAATCCTCCACTAAATATGCCTTCAATAGAATTTCCTGTAGCAGTTAATCCCCATACACTATACGTCAAATTTATTCCAGCCACTGTTGTATTTGCAGAATAGTTATAAATACTAGTTGTGGAGTAATATGTCGAACCAGTCTGTCCTCCACCGAATACACCTTCAGTTGAATTTCCAGTAGCGGCTAAAGCATCTGCAGCATATGTCAAATTTGTTCCAGCAACTGTTGTATTTGCAGAGTAATCGTAGATGTTAGTTGTGGAGTAATTTGTCGAACTATTGCCTCCTCCACCGAATACACCTTCAGTTGAATTTCCAGTAGCAGCTGGACCAGATTCAGTATGCATTAAATTCGTTCCTGCCACTGTTGTATTTGCAGAATAGTTGTAGATACAAGTTGTGGAAAGATATGATGAACCATTATTTCCTCCACCGAATACACCTTCTGTTGAATTTCCTACAGCCGCTGGATTTTGTGATACATACGTCAAATTTGTTCCCGCTACTATTGTATTTGCAGAGTAGTTGTAGATGTTAGTAATTGAAAAATTTATCGAACCGTTATATCCTTCACCAAATACACCTTCTGTTAGATTTCCTGTAGCGGCTAACCATGCTACAGCATATGTTAAATTCGTTCCAGCCACTGTTGTATTTGCAGAGTAGTTGTAGATACAAGTCGTGGAGAAAGGTGTGGAATTAGTATATCCTCCGCCGAATACACCTTCAGTTGTATTTCCTGTAGCGGCTGAATTTTGTGATATATATGCCAAATTCGTTCCTGACACTGTAGTATTTGCAGAGTAGTTATAGATACTAGTCGTGGAGAAAAATTCTGAATTATTTTGTGTTCCTCCGCCGAATACACCTTCAGTTGTATTTCCTGTAGCGGTTAAACTCCATACACTATATGTCAAATTCGTTCCTACTACTGTAGTATTTGTAGAGTAGTTGTAGAAAGATATCCTGAACCACCATATCCTCCACCAAATACACCAATCGGCAACGATATCGGAACATACATAACACCAGTTCCATTCTGATTAATTTCAGTAATCCATCCAGTCATTGTAACAGATACTCCAGACAATGTAGGATCGGTTGCTGAAGTCTGTACTGATAAAGTACTATTATACGGTAATACATATTCTGATGTAGAATTGAATAATCCTTTCAATTCTCCCGAAACAAAAGTCAATGTTCCTAAGACAGAACCGTTATTAGAAACCACTTCGAATACTACATCATTAGTTGCAGCTACTTCAGCAATAGCTTTTGATCCTACAAAGTTCTCGAGAAATATGATATTACTGCTAACATTATCAACAGTAGTGGATAATGACGATGTAGTATTCTCGAAATTCTTTGTGTAATATGGAACAGTTGATGCTAGATCAGTTATATTCGTATCTCCACTGAATATCATTTATAGTCCTCCAAAATTATTATTTGATTTATTCGGATGTGAGACTGAATGAGATTTTTATACTTAACTAAAGAATAAAAATAAAATTAAATTTAACGGAGGATAAAGAAAATGGCGGCTACATTTACGCAAATCGCAAGCAGTTCAGTGGCATATTCGGTTGGAATATCTGATCAGCAATTAAATACAGAACAATGGAATCCATCAAACTTTCAAAGCAATAATGTTTACACAACTATTGCTAGTCTTGAAATTGGTTTAACATTACCATCACAGTCTGGTGTGGCTGGTAATGTTTCAGGATACGAAACAGGAGCTGGTCCTGTAGCAATAGATCTTGAATTTAGTTCGTTTGATAATGGAACATCTGCAACTACTATAGTATTTCCTAGACCAGCTAAAAATGTTATACATATTATATCGAATAATTTAAATTCTGGAAACATACAGTATAATAATCAATCAGTTACTATACAACCAACAAACGGAAGTCCGATATCCGGATATATTTATTTAACCGGTTTTTAAGATAATATATAAATAATGATAGTAGGATATTGATTAATCCTACTATCATTTATCAACAGGAGGATAACTTGATAAGCAATATATCGTCATCTGATAATCAACGAATGAGAGGAATGGTTGAAATATATCAGATAGATAAATCAGGTAAAAAGAAGCTTCATGCAAGATCTAATTTGATAGTATATTTAGGTAGAGAGTGGTTATTATCAAGAATTGTAAATGTCAATAATACGAATATACTTCCTACAGATAATCTTTATCTATCATGGTTAAGTGTAGGTACTGGTGGTGCTCCAGCAACAGATCCATTAAATCCTATACCACCAAGTAATACAGATATATCGTTAGCTAATCAAATTGTTATAAATGCAAGCAATGCATCATTAGCAGATAATGGAAATTATATAGGATTTTCTGATGTAACATTTTTGCAAGATAATTTAAATTTAAATTCATATCTCATTATGAGATTAGATGTATTATTAGATGAAACTATGGCTAATGGAAATAATTTAAATGAAGCTGGTTTATGGATATCTAATAGCAATAATGCTGTAGAAGCGAATCAGTTTTATCTATTCGCAAGAAATACATTTCCAACATTAGTGAAAAGTCCTGCAGTATCTTTGCAATTCATTTGGTATATTTATAGTTAGTAGTATTTAGTAAATTAATTAAATCTTTGAGAGGACTTATATATGGCTATATATTCAATCGGTTCTAAAGTCTTAATCATATCTACAGATAATGTTAGATATGATTGTGTTAGTTATACAGAAAGTAAATCACATCTTAAATCTTTATATTTAGATAGTTTAGTTGATACTCCTACTATAGATGAATTAAGTAAAAATTCATCTATTTTTACTAATTGTTTTTCTACATCATCTTATACTACTTCTGCTCATGCATCTTTATTCACTGGAGCATTTCAACCTAAGCATGGCATTAGACCTTTCTTTTATAAAAAACTTAAAGATGATTGCATTACTCTTTCTAGTGTATATAAACATAATGGTTATAAAACAATTTTATATACAGATGTTATAGAATTATTTCAACCGTTGGGTTTAACTAAAGGATTTGATCAAGTATATTCAAATGATATAAATGAATTATTTAAATATTTAGAAACAGTTAATTCTGATGAAAAGATTTTTTGCTTTATGCATTTATTTGATGCACATGAACCTTATATATACTCTCAGAATATTAACGACTATAATTATAATAAAGAGTATTATGAATTTATAAATAAGATGTCATTTTCATATAAATTTCCTATAATGATGAATAATGATCCATTTTCGTTATGGAGTGCATTTTCAAGTAAAGTAAGTTTTAACGAACAGATATTGCTTCCAGCTTATATACAAGGAATTAATAAATTTGATAAAAATAGATTTAGATTAATTGTTAATAATCTTAAAAAATTAGGTTATTTTAATGATGAAAATATATATGCAATACTTTCAGATCATGGAGAAGGTCGTATATCATTTTTTGATCCAACTGTATTTGGACATATGGGAGAGTTATTCGATGAAGTAATTCATATTCCATTGATGATACATTCTCCAAAACTCGATACTAAAGTTTATGATAGATTAGTTTCTTTAGTTGATATATTTCCGACAATATTAAATTTATCAGATATAGAATATGATAATTCTGATTTAGATTCTGTAGATATCTTTTCTAAAGAAGAACGAGAATATTGTTATTCGGAATTTTGTACTCAAAATATGTATAATGAAATAACTCAATTTTCAGAACCAGTTTATGATAGAAGTAAAAATGCAGCTTCATCTAAAGATAAATATTTTTTATCTCAAAGATCTATTAGAACCAAAAATAAGAAATATATATTCATACCAGAAAATATATCAGAATCTGAAGGAAGAAGAATAATAGAAAATGTGAATCTATCTAATAAAGATTTTATAATAGAATTATTTAATTCAGTAATGAGAAAAAGAATAAGTAAACCAGAATATTTACATTTATTAAATGTATTAGAAACTAAACAAGGATCTAGGAATGATATATATCAAAGCATGATTAATTCTGGAGTTTATAATCGATCTAAAAACTTTTACTTTGATTTGATTTCAGATCCATTTGAAACAAATATAATAGATTTAGATATATCTTCATCTGATGCTATTAAGTATATTGAAGTATTAAATTCGTTAGAATTAAAATCACATATTTCTGAAAATATATTTACCGATAAGGAATCTGATATAGAAATAATCGAACCTAATTTCAATACAGAATGTTATAAATCAGATTTCCTAAAACAGAAAATTTCATTAAGCATAGAAGTTATTAAAGAAGCATATGCCAAATTTGATAATAAAATAGGTATAGCATTTACTGGTGGAAAAGATTCTTTAGTTTTACTTGATTTAATTAGAACTGTATTTAATGGAGAAATACCATTTAAAATTATAACTATAGATACTACGGCTGAATTTACTGAAATAAAGAAATTTATTGATAGTATAAAGGTTAGTTGGGATATTGATATTTTAACATACTCAAATAAAGAAGCAATTAAATCTAACTACTCTATTGCTAAAGATAAAATTGATTGCTGTAATACTCTTAAAACTATACCATTAAAACAAGCTATTAAAGATTTACATCTAAAAGCATTATTTACTGGAATAAGAAAAGATGAAACAGAAGCTAGATCAAATGAAGTATATTTCTCTAAAAGGAAAGATCCATATCATTTCAGGATTCATCCTATATTGCATTTTACTGAATCTGATATATGGACTTATATTAAGATAAATAATCTCCCATATTGCACGTTATATAGTCAAGGATATAGATCAATTGATTGTGCTCCTTGCACCGAAAAATCTAATAGGGATCAATCAGAAAGATCTGGCAGATCTAAAGAAAAAGAAGTGTCTATGGACAAGTTAAGACAACTTGGATATTTCTAATTTTCCAAAAGTTATTGTTTTGATACTATTGTAGAATAAATCAAAACAATTTTATAAACGGAGGAATATGATATGTCTGCACAATCAAGTGGTGCTAACAATTCAGCACCTGGAGTATATACATCGATTATACCGTTAGAGGTATATCCAGCAACGGTTTCTGGAACTAATGCGTTTATTGCATTTCTATCAGATCAAGGACCTGATAATCAATTGTTTAACCTTGCTGCATCTGGTAAAACTTTTACTCAGGTTTTTGGAAATCCAAATTTGTCAAAGTATACGTCGGTGTATGCTCAAGGATCTTATGTAGCGTATGCGTATTCGTCTGTAGTAAATTCTTTATATTGCTTAAGAGTATTGCCTCCGGATGCACAATATTCTAACGTAGCTTTTTTTATAGGTAAAACTACTACTGGACAATTAGTTACTATACAGCAAAGTTATAACATATCAAATACGAGTGATGTATTACAAGTATTTTATCAAGCTACTCCACAATCATTAAATACTAATTATACGTTTGAATATATAATTCCATTATTTATGGTTGCATCTAAATATAGAGGTCAATTCTATAATAATTTTCAAATAGATACTACGCCTATTGCTAATGTCAATAATCAATTCGCTTTTAATATATTTCAATTATATACAAATAATCAATATTATTTAGCATCATCTTATAATGCATCATTTAATCCAAATCTATTAAACAATTCTGGAGTTTCTACATTATTGGATTCTATGGTTGATCAGTATGATAGTAATATACAATTATTGATGCAAGATGACAATATAGTTTCTAATACGAATTATGTAAATGGAGATATATTTGCAAATGCTTCATCTATGTTTAATGTAATACAAGTTCAAGATACTATAACTAATATAAGTCAAGTTTCTCCATCATATTTGAATGGAACAACTAAATTCTTTGTATTAAATAATTCAGGAAATGATTTATATGGCTATTCTGGTCAAGTTGTTACTATTACTGAACAACTGCAAAATGGTTTACCAGTATATACAGTAACTCCTGTATCTTATACTGGAAGTAATGGAGCTGTAGGAACTGCTGGTCAGGTTTGCACAGCATCTGGTATGGCTACTACTACGAATATTCCTATAGGAACAATAATTACTACTTCTAAACAAAATGTATATTTTCATATAGGATTAGGACAAGTTCAAGTTTTCGATCCATATACATATACTCTTATGGTAAATGCAAATCCTACAACAGTAGCTTTAAATGATTCTATTAATTTGAATAATGGATCTGATGGATCTTTGATTACATCGACAGGTGTTGTAAATCCTACTGTTGCTTCGGAGTATTTACAACAGGCATATCAAGGATTGGTAGATGATTCAGTTTTAAATACAGATAACTATCCAATAGATTTAGTTTTTGATTCTGGATATCCAATAGGAGTAAAACAATCTATAGTTACATTAACTAGTGTTTTAAGACAAGATTGCATATCTCTTTTAGATTTAGGTATGAATGCATCAGCAAGTGCTGCTATACAATATAGAATACAAACAGAAAATTTTAATACTCCATATGCTGCAATATACGATCCATATGTTCAAATTGCAGATATGTTTAGTGGAAGAAATATCTGGGTATCTCCTATATATGTAGTATCAGGATTATTTGCTTTGAATGATATGATTAATGAACAATGGTATGCAGTTGCTGGTTATTCTAGAGGTGCTGTAAATAATATATTATCAGTTCTTTATCAAGCAAATCTAAATCTATATCATAATAATCAGATTAATCCTATCATAACAACTACTGCTGGAAATGTTATTTGGGGACAGTTGACATCACAATATGCTCCTAATGCATTACAGAACGTAAACGTTATGAGATTAGCTCTTTATATATCTCGTGCTATCAAAAGTTTAGGAAAATATTATATATTTGATTTCGACGATACTTTAACATGGGGTGCATTGAACACATCAGTAAGCAATTTCCTGGCACAAGTTGCAGCAGAAAGAGGATTAACTGCTTATTCTGTAAATATTTCTGCTACAGCATATCAGATTACCCAGAAACAAGTAACGGTTGCTGTCACTCTTACTGCTAATAAGGCTCTTGAACAAATATTAGTTCCGATTTATGTTCAATAATTCGAATAAAATAAACAAATAGGGAGATAATAATATGGGTGCAAATACAAATAATGGTTATCTGAATAATTTATTTTCAAGGTCATTTGGTGGTACTCAAGAACCTGGAGTTTCCGATCCATATATAAGTGGTTATGGCTACTTATATTTTGACAATATTCCAAGTTCCTTGACAAGTATGACTGAATCATTTTCTAATATAACAGATATATCTAAAGCATTAACAGCTCTTTCCTATGTTATTACTCCTCCAACAATAGCGTTAGAAAAACTTAATATACAAGGTGTAGGTGGAACACAATGGAATGCTCCGACTAGATTAAATATAAATGGAGATTATACAATAGAATTCATCGAATTATCTCAAACACCTATAACTAAAATACTAGATGGATGGGTTACTATGATCAGAGATTATAGAACAGGTGTATCTGCTTTAAATGGTAATAACTCTAATGCTGGAAGTTCGAATAATTTAGCGGCAGCTTATTCAAAATCTAGTTATGCTGGAACTATGTATTATTGGACTACTAAACCAGATGGAATCACTATAGAAACAGCTTGGTATTATACTGGTGTATTTCCATTAACATTTGTATCATCAGAATTCGTTACTGATGTTGCAACTAACGGTGAATTAAAGATTACAGCAACTATGAGTTTTGATAATATATATAAATATAGTCAGCAACAAATTGCAGGAAATACATCTCTTGCTACAACATTATATAGTTACTCTCAGACCATCATGGCATATAGGAATAAAATCCAGGCATGGGGTCCTACTTCTAGCCTATAGAATATTTTAGAAAAGAAAAATAAACTTATTTAACAGGAGGATTAATGATACCACAGATTAATATTGAATATCCTAGTTATACTGTAGTAACTCCACAAACGTTACTGACATATAAACTAAGATCTTTAACAGTAAATGATGAATTGAATCTAAAAGCAAGTATTACGGATGAAGATAATTCTGCATCTATAATGAATAGAACTATCTTCAATTGTATAATAGAGAAACCAGAACAGATAACTGATTTCAAAGATTGGTTGAAGAAGACTACAGCAGAAGATCATAAATCATTAATGTATGCTTTATATCATTGTTCATATGGTGATGATATAGAATATACTAATTCTTGTCCTTATTGCAATGCCATAAATTCAGGTGTTGTAAAATTATCTAAAGGTATTAAGATAAATAATTACGAAGGAGCACCTTTAGAAATATTAGATAAAGATTATAAATTATCTTTAGAAATATCTAAAGCTGATGTATATTTTAAATATCCAACCGTTCAGAAATCATTAGATTTAGGAAAAAATATAGAGAAAGTATTAACAGATAATATAGAACCATATCTTTTATATATAGATAAAATAGTATATGGAGATAAAACTTTTTCAATGAGTGAAAATAATATAGATCTTATTACTATGTTTAAAATATTACCAGCAAAAGATAGGAAATCTATAGATAAGTTTATATTAAATGAGATGAATAAGTATACGATTAATGCTTCATATAGAATTAAATGTTCGTCTTGTGCTAAAACATATAAGTACGATATAGATTTTGTTGTTCAATTTTTTCGCCAATTACAATAAAGAATCTAGCGGACCAGGCAATTCTTTCGATAATATCATAGATGTAATGATATCATTTTCTGAAATGTTTAAAACTGAACCTTATGATGCTTTGAAATATCCTATTCCGATAATTACCAAGTTGATGGAAAGAAAGAGAAAATTGATGGAGAAAGAACTTAAAGAAACTTCTGGAGGAAGATCTACTCCAAGAAAACTTGGACCAATTAAAGGATCTAATCCACTTGAATAAATCAAAATAATAATTCCGGAGGATATTATAGATGATATTCAGTGGAGATACAAATGTAACCGATCTAGCATCAACTGTTCCATATTACGCTAAGAATTTTGAGAACACTACATCGTCATTATCCACTACTGTAGATAATGTTAGTAGTAATATCATATTTCTCGAGAACTTTGTAGGGTCGAAAGCTGTTTCTGAAGTGGCTGCAACAAACGATGTAGTATTTGAAGTGGTTTCTAATAATGGTTCTGTTTTAGGAACACTGACTTTTGTTTCCGGAGAATTAGAAGGAGTATTTAATTCTACTTCAGAATACGTGTTACCATATAACAGCACGTTATCAGTACAGACTTCAGAGACTGATCCTACATTGGCAGGAGTTTCTGTTATAATGACTGGTTGGATAACAGATCTGAATCAGAATGGGACTGATGTAGTGTATATTCCGATATCGTTACCGATTGGTGTATTCGGAGGAGGAACTGTCGGTTCAGCAACTAGTATTTATAATTATTCCGCAAATACAACAGTAGCAGGAACAAATTTAACTTATGGTGCCGGTAATTTAGCTGCTACAGGAAATTCAACTGAAGGTGTATTCGGTGGAGGATTTAATGTAGGTGTATATTTATCCATAATATGCATCTATAACTATTCTGAAAATACTACGGTAGTAGGAACCAATTTGACGTATGCTACATACGGTTTAGCTGCTACAGGAAATGCAACGGAAGGTGTATTTGGTGAAGGGAATAATGATTCGATATATTTTTCTGTTACTAATATCTACAACTATTCTGAAAATACAACAGTAGTTGGAATAAATTTAATACAAGCATCAGAGTCTTTAGCCGCATGTTCTCCACAAGCTAACGGATTATCTTCATAGTAATTCAATATCAGTTATTCTTTCAACATCTTTGAATAAATTTAAATCAATCTGGAGGTAATACATAATTGTCAAAGATTCTTGGTTATAGTCCTATAATGGCTTCTAATGGAGATTTTACTAAAATCACTGATTCTGTATCTTTAGTTCAAGATCTAATATCAGCTCTTTCTATAAAAAAAGGATCATATGCATTTAATCCTACATTGGGTTCTAATCTATCAGAATATATATTTGATTTTTCTGATAATTTTACATATACGGCTATTAAGAATGAGATAGAATTAACATTAGCTAAATTTCAACCAGATATGACATTAGTTGGAGATGTATCATTAGCCAAAACTTTAAATGGAAATGGTTTAGTTGTTAGTTTTACAGTTAATATATTGCAAAAATATACTAATAATATAAATCTATTAGTTACTAATAATGATATTATACCATTATCAGGAGTAACCATATAAAATGTTTAATGCTATACATTACAATCAATATGTAAATGATTACTTTAAAGCATTATCTATGTATAGATCGTTATTTCCATTTACGACTATAACATATTATAGGATGTCTCCAACACAATCAGTATATGATACTGATATTATGGAAGGTGCTAACTATGATATAATAGGAGAAGAATCTGGTTTAAAGTTCTATAAGTTATATGACTTTCCTGCTGCATTTGTTCCTACTATGGAACCTGCATTTAATAAAACAGATTATGGTATTAGAACTGAAATGGAGACTAGTATTGTTTTTCAAGAATTAGGATTTGTTCCTAATACATTAGACTTTGTTTCATTTAAAGGAAAGCAAACATCTGATATTGAAATATTCCAAGTTAAACATGTAGAGTTAACATATCTTAGTAAACCATTAACCTTTTACAAAATAGATATACAAGGTAGTGGTTTTTATATAGATCAGATAGAACAGCAGGTTATTGGAGAATATGGATATTTAGATATAAATAATTCATTCTTACCATACGATGATTATATTTTATCTAAAATGATAGTTGCTAATTTAATGAAATTGTCTGGTATAATAAATGATTCTTTTAATATATCATTTGGTATGAGGAAAATTTAATGGCTACTATAATTAACGGATCTACAAATACAACAAGTAGTATAACTTTAAGTAATAGTCAAATACTTCAAAATTTAATTACAAGTTTTTCTAATCTAATACAGATTAATCAATATACATTAGATTCATCTGATACTTCGTTTATAAACTATCTCTTTAATAACTTATCAATATTATTTTCTGATTCTTTATTCTATATGACAAATATAGCTAAAGAATCCACATTAGTTACAGCACAATTACCTACATCCATATATAATTGGGCTAGCTATATAGGATATACTCCAGGATTAGCAAATCCATCTACTACGGATATAAATTTATCAATAGTAATGAATGAAGGGTTTACTTCAAATATTCCTCAAGGTTTTGCTTTTTCAACAAACAGTGGAATAGTATTTACTACAGATAATGAAGTAATAATAGATACGACTAATGGTGCTTCAGTATATTATATCGATGCTTCTAGTGGTATAGAATATCCGTTACCATTTAATATGGTATACAATACTAATAATACATCAGCTTCTAATACTAATTCTACTCTCGATATAAGTGTTCCAGTAACGCAACAATTTATAATACAAGAGCAATTTACTATACCTTCATTGCAGCCTTTGCAAACTTATACATATTCGTTAACTTTACCAGATGGAGAATTTCCAGTAGAAACGTCTTTGCAAATTACTGATAATAATGGTAATACAACTGTTTGGTCTACTGGTATAATAGTTAGTGCTAGTTCTTTAGATTATGTATATCAAGTCAGCTTTATATCAAGTGTATTAACTATAGAGTTTGGAAATGGAGTGCAGGGTGTACAACCACAAGGTTTAGCCAATTTAAATATAACAGTTACTAATGGTAATGATGGAAATGTATTATCTGGAACTATTAATTCAGGTTCTACTATTTACAGTAATACTCAACCACCACAACCTGTTACTTATACAGTAACTAATACCGATGCTGCTACAGGTGGAAGTGATTCCGAATCTTTAGAAAGTACTAGAACTAATGCACCTATTTCGTTAAATATGTTAGATAGAGTAGTTTCAGGAAATGATTATCAAAATATATTAACAGTAATGGGTTTAAATCAAACTACTACTGCTTATATGCAACCTGTTATTAAAAGATCCGATTTAGCTACCAATGAAATATATTTATATACAGTTCCATTAGTAAATAATTTGCCAATAGAATCAGATACTATTGCTTATGATATAACTGATATATATAATACGAATACTACTAGCTTATATCCAACTCAAGTTATTTCAGCTTATGATCCATTAAGTGATTCTACTATATCTATAGATTGGGTTAATTTATTTTTAATAGATATGAATTATCAAACAAATGCTGCAGAATATTATTATTTGCAATCACAAATAATACCTACAGCTCAATCACAATATATAAGTTCAGAATCTAATAATTATCTTAACACGATAGTTGTAAATTATAATATGTATACTGATGCATCTGATACTTATACTATTAATATCTATATGCTAATACAAGATCCAAACTTAGTATATGGTCAGAGTATACAGATATTGCAAGGCACAACATATAACACTTATACTCCACTTTCTTGTCAAAGAAATATAAGCAATCAAGCTATATTTACATATACGTTGACAAGAGACCAAGTATCTAATATGTCAAATATGGAAATAAATACTACAGAGGCACCTAACGAAACTGCCACACCTGTAATGACTACACAATATTATACATCATTTCAAATCAAAACGCCTTTAAATAATATAGAATATAGTTACATTATGACATATAACAATAAAAAATATTTATTAGATATTCCAGTTATATCAGCATCTTATTATCAATCTTTAACTTCTGCGTCAGCTCAAGCTAATTTTATAGATAATATTGTAGGTCAATTTATGGCTAATGTTAATAGCATAGATATGAGAATGTTAAATACTAATGTTTCCGCAAAATTTGCTAGGACATATGGAACAATAGTTAATAATATGTTATCCACACCTAATTTTTATGTTCAGAATATTTTGACTGGTTATCAAAATGGAGTTGATAATATAGCATTGCCTACAGATGCATCTGTTGGAAACTATTATGCAATTTCAGATCCTATATCTAGTTCAGATCCTTTATACTCTAATGGCGGTTCGCTATTAATATGGAACGGTGTATCATGGGTAAGCAAAAATTCAGGTGTTGGAACTACAGTGTTAAATTTATCAAATAATCTATTATATCAATCAGATGGAAGAAGATGGACAGAACCTGATCAAATAACGTTGCCTTTAAATATAAATCTTGGAATACATCTATCTGTGTCTAATAGTTCTATTTATGATACCATAACTACTGCTATTTTAAATTATACAAATAATTTAGGCATTGGAACATCATTTTATTTATCAGAATTAATTAATGCTGTTCAATCTATATCTGGAGTTTCTTACGTTAGACCAATAACACCGTTGCATGATATTATATATAATGACGTTTCTAGCAATCTATCGCAGATACAAGTTCAATTTTACACTCCAGAATATATTTATACAACATCAGATAATATAACCTTAACGATTATATGATTTTAAACGATAATAAATATTTAGAATTAAAATCACTAATACAATCGAATTATGATTCTTTGGAAAAAAATACCAATTTGTGTGCATTTAAGAATACATATAAACTTATATATTCTAATTCTAATAAGATTTTTTCAACTCCAGAATTATTTTCTCTAACTAAATCATATATTATACATCCAAAATATAAATTAATGAATACTTATCATACAAGATTGATTGTAGTCATGATGTATAATGCGTTAAATAGAGGAGAATCTATTTTATTATATCTTGAATACCTTTCGTTTATATTTTATAATCTTATATTAAATGCAAATATTAAATATTGTGATGATAATATATTTAGAGTTGCATTAGAATCTGTTAAATCTTTAAATCTAGCTAAAAAGTTATCTATACATGATATGTTAAAACATATTGCAAAAAGTGTGGATGATTTATATAAAGATATATATCCATTTAAATATGAAAAAGATTCTAATGTGTTTGAAGCGATGATATATTCATTAAGAACAAGAATAGCTCAAACCATGAAACCTATAGTTAGAAACTATTATAAATTAAAAGCAGAATCTAAAGAAAACGTATCAAAAGTTATAAATTATTCACCAATGATAGATTCTGCAAAGCATCAAATATTAATGTTAGGATATGTTCCAGTTCCAAAAGAATGCGTAGAATATAAGAAATATATATTGTCTTTAAAAGATATGGAACCCGATGAATTTGAGAAGATATGTATAGAAGTTTTTAATACTATTGGTTTAAAATTTTCTCAACAGAAAGTTACTACATCTCTTCATAAATTGAATAATTTAAATCAATATATAGATGAAGAAAAATTTCCGAAAGCATCTATATACTGTTTTATAAAAACAATATATAATTCACTGGAGGAATAAAATTTGTCAACATATCAATTAACAGACGAAATATCCATACATATTTGTGATAATAACTTTACAGAAGATATATTAGACGATGTATACAAATATAAACCTTTGTCATATTTACCTAATAGGAAAAGAAAGTATGTAGAAACACGAGTGGAGTTTGTTCAATCTATAACTATGAGAGATGCTAAAATTGCAGGAATTTATAGCAAACGAGATCATAAAATATTTATCAATGCAGGTATATTAGAATTATCTCAAAACTGTTCAAGTATTACTAATTCTGAATCAGCATTATCATTTTCATCAAAAGTTGTTGTTCATGAAATGATGCATTTTATAGTTTTAACTAAATACGATAGGAAGTATTGCGAACCAATAGCTTTGAGATTTTATCGAGCATTTTGGAAAGAGATAATAGAATATAGACAAAATGTATCTAAAGTAAAATATAACATATCTATAGATGATATTGCAGATGTCAATTATGCTTTAGCTTTAACTCCTGATAATTATAGAAGGTATGGTAAAGCAACTTGGAATTTAAGTCAATTAATATCTATTCTTGCAGCAAATGATTTGCTAACAGATTCTGTAACTATAATGATTTTAAATAAAATAGCTGGAGGAAAAGTAGAACAAAAATTAAATTATAGCATAGAAAGAGCTTTTGAAAAAGCATATAGAGAAATATATAATTCAGTTCCTGTTAGAACAAAGTTTGGACAAGAATTGATAGATCTTAGTGAAATATTTTCTACAGCAGCTCAAACAAGATCTGCTGAAGCAGAGAAAGTAATAAAACATATGTTTTATATATTGTGAGGTAAATATTGAGTATTAGAGAAAGTACTAGAGGAATTACTGATTATCTTACTAGTGGTGCAACTGTAAAAGGTTCTGCTGGAACTTTGCTGAGTGGTATTACTCCGGTATTTTCTTTATTAAGTCAAGCCCCATCTAATTCTGTATCAGATTCTGTTGCCTCATTGATGCCAGGGAAACCTCATGAACAATTAAGGTATAGAAATAATAATAGGAATGATAATTTTAAGAAAAGTACTATAGAAAAATCAAGATATGATAAATTGCAAAGAACTCAAAACGATCAAGCACGATCTTTAAAAAGTTTACATTCTGTAGCTTCTCAATCATTAAATCTTCAAAAAGATCAGTTTAAACAAACTAAATTATTAGCAAAAAATTCTACTGAACAGTTGAGTATTACTCAAAAGACGTTTGGTATATTAAAGAAATCTTTTCCATTTATATTAGCAGGTCTTACGTTATATGCTGCTAAGAGAGATAGCAAATTAATATCTGGAATTAATAAAGTATTGGATAGTAAATTAAAAGGATTAAAAGATGTACCTATTCTTGGAAACTTTACAGAAGGTGTCAGAAATAAACTTAAAACAACAGGAGCGTATTCTAAATCAACAACTTCTGATTTTTATAAAAATATATTAAAACAATATACCAAAGTATATTTAAGCAATTACTTGAGTCCAAAAGTTTCAGGATGGATGGATTTATCAGATACTTTGAAAAATCTATCATTACCAACGTCGGTTTATAATTATGGTAGTGGGAAGTATGAAAAATATAGACGAGCTTTTAATGGTAAGAGATATGGTGAGTTGGATTCATTAAAAGATAAACTTGAATCTATTAAAAATAATAGCATACATTCTGAAAGAGGTATAAATAGATTATACGATTTATGGGAAGGTACTGAATTGAGTAGACGAACATATATACGTAATAAATACGTATCTCCTTGGAGAAAATCTAGATATTTAAAACAGCAGAAAGAAGAATTCGTGAAAAATTTTAATCCAAACGAATCAGGCTCTTGGAATGCTAAAATAACTGAAAGCAATACTAAATTCTTGAGTGAAGTATTTTCCAATAGAGGAGAAGATACTTATAATAATTTCGTAAAAACAATAAAAGATCCAACTGTTAAGCAACAAATGACTGATTATATTAAGAAGGTTCAGAGAGATACACGAGAAGATCCATCTCCTTCTGAAATAATGAAACATTTTATAGTATTTTCTCAAGGTAAAACATTTTCAACTGTTTTTGAAACACAAAGTAAGACTATTAGACAATACTCTGGTTATATGACAAAATTTTTTAATAATAAAGATTTATCTGGAGGTCTATATAGATTAGCTACTAATGCAGATAACCCCTTAATACGATCTTTAGTTGGAAATGTTGTTAAGAAAAATATGCCGCTATCTGGTTCGGAAAAAATAAAAGAATCAGCTATCAATTTTTTAGCAAAGAGATATCCGGTTATTAGACCTTTTGTTAAATTATCTGCAATTAATAAAACGAAATCTGGTTTAGGTATTAAAGGTACTTTATTTAATCGTAAAAATGTAGATAAATATTCAAATCTAGCATACAAAGAATATGCTAAAATGGTTGGTCATCAAATTGCAACTATTAAAAATAGATCTCAAGAATTAGATGAAATGTATAAAAAAGATTTAATCAGCAAAGAAGACTATACACAAGAAAAATCAGATTTAGCAAAAGAAAGAAAATATAATATAGATCACTTGCATGAAATTAAAAAGGACAATACGTTTAAAGGTTTATATAGTACTGCTAAAGATATATATTCATCTCCTGTTATGCAGAATCTAGTAGATGATTGGGCGAAAACTAATAGATGGGAAGCTACATTGTTGCAGTTAAATACTAAAGGAGTTGCTTCTGCTGCAAAAACGTTATTTGCATCTACAGATATCGGTTCAAAAATATTAAAACCATTTAAGGCTGCAAGAACTATATATAGATTAGGTGCTAAAGGTGTTCCTGAAGCTGTTAAACGCTTTGGACAACTATTGCCAAAGGATTTAAGAAAAAGAGCTGCTGAAGTCGAAGCAAGCAAAGAACTAGCAGTAAAAGAAAAAGCTAATCCAGGATCAGTTACTACAGAGATGAAAGCTCAACTAGTCGAAGATAAGAAAGCAGCATTAGAGAATAAAAGTTTATTTAAAACAGCATTAAAGCATCCTATTCAAGCTGCGAAAGCCGTATGGAATTCAACTCTTGGTGGTGCATTGTCTGGATTACTTAGAACGTTTTTAGGATTTAGTATATCCAAATTTCCTCAACAAAGTTGGAGTTTATTAGAAAATTTACAAGGAATGGGATTAGAATTATTAGGTGGATTAGGTAAGGCTACAGTTAAAGGTTTAGATAAAGTTGAAGAAGGATTAAATCCTGTAACTAAAACATTAGTAAATATATATAGTGATATATCTGTAATAAAAGATTCACTCTTGAAGAAATTTGGATTTAAGGATAAACCTAAATCGATAGAAAAAGAAGAATCTAGCGAAGAAGAAACTAGTGGAGAAATGGAACAATTTGCCATTGGTGGTATAGTTAAAAAACCCACTAAAGCAATAATAGGCGAACATAATCATCCAGAAGCTATATTGCCGATGAATAACGATGGAAGATTGAGACATATATTAACAGAAGCAGAAAAAACTAAACCTGGATTTTTATCTAGACTTCATTCTCATACAATGGGTGCAATTAAAGGATCATCATTATATCATAGTATTACTCATCCGATTGAAACAATTAAAGGATCATCATTATATCATAACATTACTCATCCGATTGAAACAATTAAAGGATCAATATTTCATAAATCACAAAGTAGTTCGGGTATTAATCAATTCGTTTCAGCTTTTGGTAAAGTTGATAAGTTAAACTTAAAGATTCCAAAAAACATAAATACTACAGATAGATATTTAGCTATAATTTCAGGAACATTATTAAATATGGCTAAAAGTGGTGGTGGTAAAAAAGGTGGAGGATTTTTATCTTTAATTAAAAAAGTTACTGGAATAGCTAAAAATATAGTAAGTGGTTTAGGTGGATTATTAGCTGGATTAGCTGGAGGAATTTTACCTAAAATGTTGGGAAAATTAAAAGGTATTGGAGGATCTATATTTAATAAGATCGGGTCTATTTTTAAAGGAGGTGGAGGGTCAGCTGCTGAAGGCGTCGGAGCTGATGCCGCCGAAGGTGTAGGTACTGATGTAGCTGCTGGAGTTGGCACTGATGTAGCTGCTGGAGCTTTAGGTGTAGAGACTACTGCAGGATTAGCCGATGCATGGAATCCCGTAGGATGGGTATTGTTAGCTGGTGCTGCTGCAACTGCAGTATATGTTTATAGAAAGCAAATTGGTCATGCAATTGGTTATGCTTGGAAAGGAATTAAACATTTTGCATCTTCTGCTTATAAAGTAGTATCACATGTTTCTTCTGATATATGGAAAGGAACTAAAACTGTTGCAAAAGATGTTTGGAAAGGAATAAAAACAGTTGCATCTGATACGTGGAAAGGAATAAAAACTATTGCTACAGATGAGTTAAATGGAATAAAAACAATAGCATCTGGAGTTGCTAATTCTATAAAATATACAGGAAAGTTTTTGTTAAACGATATAGCTAAACCAACAATTCATGGTGTCGAAACAGTTGCTAAAGGTGGTTGGAAAGCATTAGAGACTATAGGATCAGATGCTCAACAGTTATTTGAAAAATCTATAGGTTCTAATAAAACTAAAGTAACAAATTCTTTTATGGGTTTATCTAAATCAGAGTTTCAACAGCTTATGTATAATTCAGTAAAAATGGGTATATATGATGGAATGAAATCATTTTATATGGAGTTAAATAAAGCGCATGGAAATCCATCAAACGTTCCAAATATAAACAATAATAAACCTTCAAATCCTGGTTTACCTGGTTCGAATAATAATAAACCGTGGTATGCAAATATGAGCAACGGATTAGAAAATGATTGGAATAAATTTAAATCAATTTTTTGAGAGATAAAATATGGGATACTCTGTTATAAATGCAAATACTGTAAACACTGTTAAAACTGTTGCCGCAAATACTTCATCAGATATAGTTTCTGGTGTCAATGCTGCAACCAATGCTGCGAGTTCTTATTTAAAATCTAATACTACATCTAATTCTTCTAATAATAATACTGCATCTAATGCAAATCCTACATCTATGCCAGTATCTACCAATTCATCTCCAGGTGGTTATACGACTGCGAGTGGATCTATAAATAATTCACCAAATACTAACCAGTTTTTAGAAGTAGGAACGCCACCATTTTATCTAACACCAAATTCTCTTACTGGTGCTGCAATGATACCTGGTCAAACAGAATTGAGTTTAATACAATATGGTTTAGTGAATGTAGATTTTATACCAATGTTACCAGATTTTGAATTATCATTTAATTTATTTAAATTGAGACCAGCAACAAGTTCTGATAATCCTCCAAGAAAGATGAGAGTATGGACTAATCCGCGTGAACTTGCAGTATCTGAAAGTTTTTCAAATAATCTTACAGATTCTTTCTTGCAAAGTTTAATACAAAGAATGGAACCTATAGGACAATTTGCTCAAATGTTTAGTAATGAATCTGGTGTCACTGGTACTATGTTATCCATGATGAAAAATATGGCGGGTGCATCGATGAATGCTATTCCTTTAGTAGGTCCTACTCTTAGTCAAGGTGCTAGCATTCTTATCGGTGGAAGGAGAGTTTTGTTTCCAAAAATATGGTCAGATTCTGGTTTAATGATGTCTTATACTTTGCCTATATATTTAATATGCACTGATCCAGGAAACGATGTTTTATATAAAGAAACTATATTAGATCCGTTGGAACTTATTTTAAAATACGTTTTACCTAGATCTTCTATGTCCAAAGATTCCGCAGTATATGAATGGCCTTTCTTCGTATATGCCGAAAGTCCTGGTCTTTTCTTTTTACCAGAAGCTATGATTACTAATGTTCAAATAGATAAAAATTATTCAGATGCAATTAGTTTTTTAAATAGACCAAATCAATTAAAAATCGAAATAACTATAACGAATATAAGAGAAGTTATGCCACAGAAGAATGGTGCAACAATTCCTTCCGTCGCACTAAATTTGGATACATATATGAGTAATTTGCAATCTAAAAAATTTTCTCCTATTGTGTTGGAAGAATCTAATGCTCCTCCTATAAATTTAAAACTTCCTAGTATTGGTTCAGCTGCTGCAAATGGTTCTCCTGCGTCAACATCTGATGCTAAACAGATATTGAATAAAATACCAAAACCTATAAGTAACGTAATACAAGAACAAGCATGTGCTAATAATATGGATCCAGATATGGTTAAAGCTATAATGTGGCAAGAGAGTTCTGCTAATCCAAATGCTACAGGTAATACGAATCCTCCAGGATATGGATATATGCAAATTACTCCAGATACATCTGGTACTATACAATCAATTTCTCAAGCCGCTATGGCTAAAGGATATTCTAATTTTACAACGACTAATCTCAATAATCCAGCGTTTCTGTATAATCCAGCAAATAACATAGTTGCTGGAACGACTCTTTTAAGTCAAAAAAGAAATTCATGGGGTATAAATACACCAGGTTCAAATATGAGTGAAGAAACTACTCAAGTTTTAAGTATGTATAATTCTGGAGTACCGAATCCTAGCAATGATCCTTATGCATCTGAAGTAGAATCTAAATTTATAGCATTAAAGAAAGCGCAAGGCATGAGTTCTTCACAAGCTCAATCTGCATATAATAATGCATTTAATTACACATGTCCTAACAGTTAGCCGTAAAAACCACGAAAGAATAAATATATATATATAACTTAAAAAGGAGGATAACACTTAAAAATGAGTACTGATAAATTTTCATCAAATTTTTTATGGATTGAAAAGTACAGAGTTAGAGATATAAATAACTTGGTATTAGATGAAAGTGTAAAAGCTGAAATTAAACATTATTTAGAAAGTCCAAAAGAATTACCAAATCTTATCTTAATAGGTTCTGCAGGAACAGGTAAAACTACTTTATCTAGAATCATAGTTGATCATGTAATAAAAGATAGTTCTAATATGTTAATTATAAATGGTTCAGATCAGAGAGGAATAGAAACGGTTAGAAAAGTGATAACAGAATTCGTTAGCATTCCTCCTTTTGGAGATCCAATAAAAATAACTTTCATAGATGAAGCTGATTATTTTACATCAGATGCATTTGCTGCTATGAGGCATTTAATGGAAAAATATTCAGAGCAAAATAGATTTATACTTACAGGAAATGAAGATAACTTTCCAGAACCTATAAAATCTAGATCGGTTTTAATTAAATTTAAATCGGTAAGTATAGAATATGTTAGATCTTTTTTGAAAAGTATTTTAGTAAATGAAAAGATTGAACATTTCGATCAAGATATAGATTCAGTGATTGATGTATATTATCCAGATATTAGATCTATGGTTAGTGTAATGCAAAGAAATAGTTATACTGGAAAATTAGACTCATCAAATTTGCTTAATGATAAAACTAAAGAATTGGATCTCATAGATTCAACATTAAATTATATAGAAGCATTAAGAATTGGGTCTAGATATTATGAAATAACAAATAAGATTAATGATATATGTATGAAATCTTTAGTCGATTATAGAGAAGTATATAAGCAATTATTTTATAAAGTTAATCCTAAATATATACCTGTAAAGGTTTTAATTTATAAATACACTAATACTTTAACATATGCTTTAGTTCCAGGTATGAATTATATTTCATTTATAGATGAACTTAAAACAGTAATATACGAAATGAATAATCTATTGAAAAACCAAACAAAACCTATGGAAATTCCTGAAGTAGAATATCCACCAATATCATAATAATAAAATGGTTAAACAATTAAAAATACATTGGTTTTGTAAGTTTAAACAATATACAAATAAGGAGGTGATTATTGTTGTACGAATTGGATAAGGATATAGTAAATATGCTTACTAGCAATTCAGAATCAAGCAAATTAACAAAATCCGAATTAATTATAAGATGCCCTTATTGTGGAGATTCTTCGCATAAATCTAAACACCATTTATATTTAAAACTATTTTCAGATAATGGAATATTTCCATTTTATTGCTTTAAATGTGGAACATCTGGATCAGCAATAAAATTAATTAAAGATATGAATTTATACAATTATGAAATATCTATCAAATTGATTCCTAAATCTTTTGAAAATAAGTTTAAAGAAATAAATTATAATTCATATGAGAATCTTGCAAACAGAAAACAATCTGAAGATAAATTATCATATGTAAAAAAAAGATTAGGTATTACAGAGATCCCAGAATATATAAGAAGGACTATAATCACAAATTACACTAAAACACCAAATATATCTACTGGAATGGTTGAATTGTTAAATAAATATTATGTAGGATTTTTATCTTTTCATAAAAAAAGAATATTTAGTAGATATTATTACAATGATAATAATTCTGATTTTACTAGGTATATAAATTTATCATTTGATGATACCACAGATTATTTTATGGTAATTCCAAACGATTCAATAAATCCTTTATCTATTGGAAAAATTATAGTAGGGGAAGGAGTTTTTACATCATTGTCTGGATATTTAAAATTATCAAAAGATTTAAATTTTACAAATAGTGTAGTAGTTGCTGGATCTGGAAAATCTTATTTAAAGGCAGTAAAATATGCTATATATAATTTCGGAATACCAGATTGGCATATTTACGTATTAGTGGATTCAGATGTAAATGATAGTTTTATAGAAAACCAGTTTCGTGAATATAACGATATAAAAGTTATTAAAATATTAAGATGTGATAAAAATGATTTTGCAGAAGATTATAAACACTATTCTATAACTAATTTAAATAACATAAAAGGAGAAATTTAATGATTAACTATTTAGACACAATTGAATTAAAACCAGAGAATGAATTAAACATTTCTTTTAAAAGATCTTCAAAGATTAATTTTTCTAAGACAAACGATATACAAGTAAAGTTAGCACTTATACATCATTTTTTATATAACTGTAAAGAATTACCTGAAGATAAAATAAGGACTATTAAAAATAATATAGATGAGTTAGTTTTAGATGATGCTGTAGTATTTGATACTGGATGCTTTAAATGCAAAATGTATCAATCAGATTCTATAATTGCTTGTTTCTTTTATAACGATACTTATAAGTTAAATAAAACTATACTTACCAGTTATATAAATTATATATATCTTGTTTTAGAAAAAATATTTGTGAGACCTAAATTATCATTAATAGATGTAAAACCAGATCCAATAAGATATTCATTAGGTTACACAATAGAACATGGTCCTGAAATATCTATATCTATACAAGATTTATTAGATAGTTATAAAACTATAATCACTACAGAATTATATGAATCGAGAATGAACATTCTTACATCTAAAGAAGAACCGATATCAGATGAACCTAGTCTGATAATAGATTCTAATACATCTGCATTGTTTGAAATGTAGAATATTTATGCTGACAAGTTTCTATATATATAATATATAGAATGAGTTTAACATTGTGTTATATCTTATTCAAAACAGGTGCTAGAAAAAGCACCTGTTTATTTATTAATTTTTTTTAAAGGAGAGAAAAAAATGCAAAAAGTAACAGAAAATGGTATTAACTTGGTCTACGAAAAAATAGACCAAGAACTAGTGTCAAAAGTATCGAAGATTGTTCCAGTAGCTTTACTGGACGATATCCATGATCTGATTGATACTAAGCAAAGGTTTTTTCTAGTAAACGTGGACGGCATATGGTTCCACGTTTACGCTAGAAGGAACCAGTAGTAAAATTAATCTTGAACCGATAAGTAAAAATAATAATCGGTTCAAGATTTTTATTTTTTTAGAATAAATAAAAACCTATATAAATCAATTAAGTGGCTGGTGGGGAAGACCCACCAGCTTTTATTTTATTTTTTGCAAAACAAACTTTACTATCTAAAAGGAGATTAAATTTTATGACTCAACTAGCAACTAAATCGAAACGTAAGGTTTCGATAAACCAATCTATTGATGAAAAGTTTTTAAAAATCAAACAAGAGAACGACAATTTTATTTCAGAAATATTAAGAAAAAAATATTTATCTGATGATGAATCTGATTGGTTTGATTTAGTAGGACGATTTAGAAAAAGTTTAGAACCTATGAGTAAAGTTTATCATTATTTAAAATCACTAGACGTAGAATCTTTTATTGATAGTATGAAAAATAAAAGATTCATACCTGGCGGTTCTATTCTGCATGGGTTTGGCACTAGTAAATACAAGAACGTATCATTTTCAAATTGTTATTATATTCCTATAGAAAATGATTCTATAGAAGCTATAGGGGATGCTTTAACTAAAACTATGAGAACATTTTCTTATAGAGGTGGTGTAGGTATATCAATAGAAGTATTAAGACCGAAAAATGATGAAGTAAGTAATTCATCTAAATTTTCTTCAGGATCTGTATCGTTTATGCCATTATTTTCCAATGCTACACAGATTATTGGTCAAAATGGAAGAAGAGCTGCTTTAATTATAAGCCATCATATTGATCATCCTGATGTGTTAGATTTTATAAGATCCAAAGCTTATCCTGAAATGGTTTTCAATAATAAAGATAATCAATTCAATGATACATCTGTTAATATTTCTGGAGCAAACATATCAGTAAAATTAACTAACAAATTTATGCAGGCTTATAAGTCTAACGAGTCATTTGAATTTAGGTATCCAGATATACAAGATGATAAATCTCTATATGATAGAACATGGACTGGAGATTTTAATAATTGGAGTGGATTGTGGAAGTCATATGAAACTATGAATGCAAAAGATATAATGAAAGTGATATCGGAATGTGCTTGGGATTACGGAGAACCTGGAGTGTTATTTTGGGATAATATTATACAGCAAACACCAATGGCAGTATTTCCAAGTTTAGTTCCAAGAGGTGTAAATCCTTGCGGAGAGCAGATATTGCAGAATTATGGAAACTGTTTATTATCGTCTTTATTTTTATATAAATATGTTAAAAATCCATTTTCTGAAAATGCAGAATTTGATTTTTATACGTTTATATCCGATGTAAGAAATGCAGTAATCTTTATGAATTATATGATAGACTTAAATAATCATCCAATAGATAAACAAAATGAAACAGACGAACTTTCTAGAAAAATTGGTTTAGGAATATCAGGGTTAGGTGATTGTTTAGCCATGATGAATATGAGATATGGTTCTAGTGATAGTATTAAATTTATCGAAAAAGTTATGGCAGTAAAAGCTTATGCTGAAACTTATCAATCTATAGAATTGGCTCAAGTATATAAAAAGATAGCACCAGTATTTTTATCAAATAAGGCATCTAGTGAATTATTTTTTCATCATGATTATTTCAAAAATATAGATAATCAATTTAAATCTTTAAAGGATGAAATATTTCCTGAACCAAATTATAAGAGTATATATGATTTATTAGATGGGAAATATGAAATGGCAAATGTTGCTTTATCTACTGTAGCACCAAATGGAACTATTTCTATTATGGCTAATAATTGCACATCAGGTATAGAACCTTTATATATGTTTAAATATAAAAGACGTTCAAAGTTATTTGATGAAGAAATAACTGTAGTGCATCCTCCTCTATTTGATTACTTGATGAAAAATAATAAATTAGACGAATTGGAAAATATGTCTACAAAAGACTTATTAAATAAATATAATTATGTAGAATCTAAAGATGTTGATTATCATAGTAGAATAAAAGTTCAAGCTGTAATGCAAAAATATGTCACAGATTCTATTTCTTCTACTATAAATCTTCCAGTTACAGCTACTAAAGAAGATATAGAAAATATATATTATGAAGCTTGGAAGAGTGGTTTAAAAGGTGTAACAGTATTTAGAGATTCATGTAGGCTCAAAGGAATACTTCAGAGTTCTGAATCTAAAGAAGAATTGAATAGCAACATTAGTTATATAGAGAAAGCAGAATTAGATGATTTAGAAAAAGGTAATAGACATAGAATTTTATGGAAATCTAAAATTAAAACATATGTAACTGTTACTACTAGTTCTGATAATAATCCAAAAGAAATTTTTGCAAAAGTTCCAAAAGAAGCTGGAATAGATATTAATAATCTTTTTGATAAAGACCAATATTTAGAAAGACAATCTTATTGGGATGCTATATGTAGATTAATATCTTTATCTTTAAGATTCAATATACCTTTAAGTGAAATAACTAAACAGATGGATAGATCGTCTTATTCTATGTTTGATTTGCCTGCTATTATCAAAAGGATATTATTAACGTATGATAAAGATAAAACAGAAATTGAATTAAAAGGAGTAATATGTCCATCATGCAAACAAGAAACTTTAGTAAAAGTAAACGGTTGCGATCATTGTAATAATTGCGGATTTTCAACTTGTGGATAATTCAACATTAACTTAAAAAGAAAGGAGATTTAAAATGAAAGAAGTATTCATTTCAAAAGAAAAGATTAACAAACATGTTAACGACCTATCAGAAATTATAAATAGTCTTTATAAAGATGAAGATATAGTTATGCTATGTGTATTAAATGGTGCGTTTATGTTCTTTTCTGATTTAATAAGAAAAATCGAAAATGAAAAATTAGAAATAGATTTTATCAAAGTTAAATCTTATGATAGTTCTACTAATACTAAAACAAGCAATATAGATGTCAATATAGATTTGAAAATAGATATTAAAGATAAAATAGTATTTATTGTAGAAGATATAGTAGCTTCAGGTGATACCATTAACAATGTTATTAAAAGATTAGAAATTTATAATCCCAAAGATATTATTCCTTTAAGGTTAGTGCAAAACGAAGATAATTATGATTTTTATTTCAAAGATAATTTATGCACTAACTATAATGGTATAATAATTGATAAGTCTAATTTCGTTGCAGGCTACGGATTAGATAATTCGGAAAAGGATAGGCATTTGGAGTATATATATGTAGTTAAATGATATATAAGTCCTGCTACTTAGTTTCTATATATATAATATATTGAAGTTAAGTACAATAGTTGTTCCAAAAACCTTCCTGTGTATAGGTTAACAGGTTTTTTAATATCGATTGTGGGATATTAAATGTAAAAATACAAAGAAGTCCAGTAATGGATGAGTAGTCGCAATGTAGGTAAAGTATGACTTTACTGAAATAGGTGGTAACACCGAGTCTTTTCATTAAGGCGGTTATTGTGGGAACATATCTAACCACATTTACTTAATAAAGCATTGATGATATGCAGGTCGAAACACTGGATAGGTTTGATGATATAACCTACTTACCAGTTACCTAATGATGCAAAAAATCATCAAGAACAAATTCCTCAATACTATGTCTTTGAGGCAGGGTGTAATCAATCACCCATACGCATTGGATGTCTCTATGAATTCAAATGCAAACTATGTAGCTTGTCTACATAGTAATTGATACGTTATCGAAAGATTCATGAATAGTACGTTAAGCTATTCAAAATTTTTCATGTAGGTTTAATTTCCTCCTATGTGGAAAATTATTTTTTTTTTAAAAGGAAATAATTATTAAGGAGAGAAAAAATGAATGAACGTGTATTTTATATCAACGCCATAAAAGGTGTTGATAAGAAAAAAGGGGCTCAGATAATTGAGTCTCTGTCTAGGTTAGTAAAATCCGACCCTAAGAGGTCGGTCTATTTCTTCGTCCGTAAGGACGGGGGAGTAGTTATATCTAGTAAAAATAAATTAATTGAGGGCAGAAAATTTGTCCTCAATAGCGCAGCGTTTGATGCCGTAAGGTGTCAGACCAGTTTAGACCCTGTTAAAGGTCCAGTAGACACAATATTGGACCTGAAAACAGGGTCCACTAGAGAAATCGTCAGGCATATGCATTAATGTCTAACGATTTCAAGAGGTGTAGGTAAACCTCTATAAAAACCTGATATTTAAACTAGGGTTGTATATGTATTATCTAGAGTAGTTATATCTAGATAATACATATACAACCCTAGTTGGTATCAACTATGATTTTTTTTATTTTTTTTAAATTAAATGATAACAAAGGAGAGAAAAAATGAACAAAAGTTTCAGTATCAAATCACCAACTCATGGTGATAATTATACCATTAAAAATGGTCTAGAAAAATTTTTAGCTAGAAGAAACTTTAAAACTGAAGTAGATCTAGATAAAATTAGGTTAGTAGAAGAATACCAATGGAACGGTTTAGATGGGGATTACGTAGTCCCATTTAGAATTGAAACTTATTCTAGTTTGTGGAATGATAATACAGCAGATTTTATTCTAGAAGGAAATCTCCCTGCTCATTGTTCAGGTGAAGGAAGATTTGAACTAGGATTTGCATCTCAAGAAGATCCAGATCAAAAAAATAGTAATTATTTAGAACCATCATTAGATGATTCTAAATTTATAATAAGTTGTATTTTAGATGAAGAAATAGATGAAATAGAATTTACTTACAAAGATCTAGATGAAGATGAAATTAAAATATTATTTGATATTTTCAAACAAATAGTATTTCAAGTTTTAGGTTTTATGTTAGTGAATAGATGGTCTAGTAAACATCCTGAAGCAGAAAAGAATTATATAGATGTTGAAACTAGTATTCCTAGATGTGCAGGAGAAAAAAATGTTGAAGAAAATTAAAAAAATTCCAGTTTATGGAATACAATTACTAGTCAGTGCAATATTCAATTTTCTAGTCATAGATTACATCTGGATAGCAGTAGATAATATAGATAAAATACCTTTAGGTGAAATATTTACTATCAAAGGTACTAGTGGATATTTCAAAAGGTATCCTTTAATATATAAATCTAGTAATGGAGAAATATATTGGAGGGTAAAAAGATTAGACTTAAAAAAATATCCTAGAGAAAATTATATTAGTAGAGAAATTAGCATAATATAAAGGAGGTATTGAAAATGTCAACTCAAATAATAAATAAAGAATATTTATTATGTGATAGATGTGAAAATTATGATAAATATTCAGAAAAATGTAGTAAAGGTTTACCTATGGATTCATCTTTAGATTGTTCTGAATATCAGTATGATGTTTTAAAGGATACCACTTTCTTACAAGAAGTGGATAGTGGTTGGTATTAAAATTAATCTAAATTATAAAAGGAGAGATAAATGAATATAATTTTAACGAAAAATCAAATTCTAGAGAATTTAAATCATTACTCCATAGAATGTGGAGCTCATGATGGGAAACAACATTTTGATCATCATGATAAATTTTCTAGTAATATTAGTCCTGCAAATAATAAAGGACTAACTCCTCTAGATGAAAATAAATTAAATTCTAGCAAAATATTTATATCACACATAGATTGTGATACTTTTCTAGGTATTAATAGACTATTAGCTAACAAATATCCCTTACCTATGGGGATAGATTTTAGTATTATAGAAAGAATAGATCTCAATGGAGATTCTGTTCTAGGTAATATAAAATTTATATCAGATACTCATGCTTATTATGTGGGTATAGGATCTTTAGCTAGAAAATTAAATTTTCCTAGAGTAACATCTGAAGATCAAGATGTTACAGAATTTATAGTAAAAATGTTTGAAACTAGTAAAGAAGAAATAATAAAACTAGGTAAACAAATTATAAACCAGGAAGAAGAAACCTGGAATGATCTAGATAAAATGTTTTATTGCGATAATAAAATATTACTAGTTCCAATAGCTAAAGGAATTAATTTTAATCCTTCTAGTGTATATAGGAAAGGAGTTGATATACTAGTAGTATATAGAGATGAATATAAAACCATCTCTATATATGCAAATCCAGATTATATATTAAAATTTCCATTACTAGATAAATGGAATAATATAGAATTCGCAGGTCATGAAAAAGCCTGTGGTTCTCCTAGAGGTTTAGAACTAGATTTTTATACTGCTATTAAAGTAGTGACAGAAATTGCTAGAACATTTTAGGAAAGATAAAAGAGGTACAGGTAAACCTCTATAAAAACCTGTTAATTTTAATCTATTAAAAGGAGAAATAAAATGTTTGCAACTTCAATATTATTAATGATGTTTTTTATATACTTAGTAATAGCAACTTATAAGGATATAAAGAAATCTGATTCTAGAAATACTGATGATAATCTTGCTATTTTATCAGGATTAATAATAGTAGTTACTATAATATTTTTAATTGTTTCAGGGACTAGTTATTATGATGCTAGTATGATTTATCCAAATCTATTAGCAAAAAGAGCAGTAGCTACTAGTTTAAAAAGTGAAATATATAGAGTTAGAAATTCTTATTATCCTGAAAAGAATAATGAGATTAAATCGATACTAGTTCATGGTTCTCTAGATAATATGGAACAATCAAAAGCTCTTAGCTTATATATTTCCAAATATGCAAAAGCTAAAAGCATTTTTAATTCCAAACTAGTAAAAGATCAAGCAATATGCAGAATGCCTGTATATTGGATTATAGGTAGTAATCTAGTTATGAATTGTGGAGAAATATTAGCAACGAAGCAATTATAGGAGAAAAATATGTATACTAAATATATTAAAGAATATCTAGAATTCTTTAATAGTAAATCTGATTGTGAAATATATGCAGTCGGAGGAGCTGTTAGAGATTTCTTACTAGGTAAAGAAGAAACTAAAGATTTGGATCTTATATTTAAAGGTCCAGAATCTGAATTAGTTTCTACTTTAGATAAATTAAAACTAGAATATAAAAAAATAGATCCATCTTCTAGTTATCCTATATATCAATTTAGATATAAAGGTGATGTTATAGAAATAAGTTTACCTAGAAAAGAAAAAAAGATAAATAATTCTGTAAATCCCCATAAGAATTTTGTAATGGAATTTTCAGAAAATATATCTTTAAAAGAAGATGCATTGAGAAGAGATTTTACAATCAATGCTCTTTATATGAATAAATTAGGAAATATTTTAGATCCTACTATGCAAGGTCTAGAAAATTTAAAATATAAATTATTAGTTCCGTGTTCTATAGCCTTTCTCGAAGATCCATTGAGAATCTTTAGGGCATTAAGATTTTCTAGTAATGGTTTTAAAATATCTAATTCACTAGTAGATTTTATTTCTAATAATAGTGAATATTTAGAAAAGGAGATTAATAATTTACCAGTAGAAAGACTTACTGGAGAATTTGTTAAATCTTTAAAATGTGATAATTATAGAGCATTTTTCTATAATTTTATGAGATTTAATCTAGATATTAAAAAATTTAATTTTATTAGGAAAATGAATGATGTTCCAGCTGGACCTAAACAATTTCATGGAAATCATTCAGTGTTAGAACATAGTTTAGGAGTTATGGATAGATTAAATTATTCACATAATCGTTTGTATGCTTTAATGCATGATTATGGAAAAATATTTACTAGTAAAGATATTCTTCCTCATCACTATGGTCATGATAAAGTTGGTGAAGAAGAAGTAGTTAAATTATTAGAATCTTTAAGATTTCCTAGAAGAGAAATAGATATTTCTTCATTTATTGCTAGATATCATATGAGTTTTGGGGGTTATTCTTTTTTAAGGGATACCAAAAAAATTCAGATAATAAAAGAAGCAATGAAATTAGATTGTATTGGTAGTCTTGTAGATGTAGTACAAGCAGATAGCCAATCTTTTACTAAAGACAATCAAGCAGAAGTATTAAAAATAATGAAAGTTTTAAAACTTCCTGCTAGTAAAATAGTTGATTTTGATAAACTGAAAGATTCTAAACCAAGTAATATTGGACAAAGAGTTTTTCAAGCTAGGTTGGGATTAATTAGAGAAGAAATTAAAGGAAAGAGTAAAAGTAAAACAAGTTTATAGAAGACTCCTTTCTCTTTCCTTAGGAGAATTCTATAAAAAGGAAGTAAGAAATCCTTGATAAATAAATCGAAACTTACTGCAGAATAGTTGCATGTATAAAACTAATTTCACTATACTACTATTCAGTATAGTGATTTTGAAAAAGGAGAGATAAAAATGAACCAGAAATTTAATGATGTAGATATCGCTATAAGAAGGTATAAATACTTCGAAGGACACAATCCTTTTATAGCTGCTAGAAACAAAGATTGCGAGTGGTGTTATTTCGCCACTATGAAAGAAAAAGATGGCAATCATTATCTAGGTTGTAATAAAGCAACTAAATATAACCTAGAAGGAAAAAAAAGGATTCTAGTATTAAAATCTAATGATTTTTGTTATCAGGAGGATAAATAAAATGCTAAGAAATTTTCCAATATGTAGTGAATTTCTAGAATATCATAAGATGCCTAAAACCTTTTATAGTTATTTTGAAGATAATAACTTAATAGGAAAAGATTCTCTAGATATTATAAAATTTCTACTAGATAATAGGCATATAAAATGGTCTAGCTGGATTTTAGCCCGTGTTTTAGAAAATAACAATAGAATTAATTATTCTATTGATTTAATAGAATTAGCTATACCTTACTATGAAAAAAATATGTTAGGTGTAACTGAACCTATAGAAATATTGAATTATAGTAAAGAATTATTAGAACAAAAAAATAAAGATGCTGCTTTAATAGAAGCATCTTATCTTAGAAATTTAACTAGAAATTCAATAGAATTAGAAGATATTTTATTAAAAGAATTTTTTGCTAGAAGAAACGTTAGTGTTTCATTAAATTGTTATAATATATTGCAAGCAATATTATATAATTCTTTTGCAATATGCGATAGAGCTAGTTATATGATAGATAATGATTATAATTTGCAATTAAATATTAATTATAATTGCATAAAAAGTACTGATTCATCAATTAGTGCTTTATTAGATATAACTGATCATTCTAGAATAAGAAATGTTATAGAAAAGAATATGTGTAATTTGGAGAACATATGAATAACATTATAATATGCAATAAGTTTTCTCTAGGTATGCTAACCAAAGAGTCAAAACTAGAAGTTAAAGAAATTCTAAGAGACGAATTTCAAAAAATACTAGATCATAATGAAGTAAATATTAAGTTTATATTTTCTGATGATAGATATATAGATGTTATTAATTTCTTTTTCAGTAAAAATTATAAAAATGAAAAAGGAATTAAAATAAAACTAGAAAAAGGGAACACTATATTCGTTTTTCAGATTATAGGTCCTATAATGAATAAATTAGAGTCCAACACATTTAGAATTTACGAAGTAACTAATAAATTAAATTAACCCAATTAGAAGAAGGAGCAAAACATGATTTACACAAAAGATAATTCAGTAGTAGTAACAAAAAGAGTATCTAGAATCGACGATAACGTTCCGTGTTGGACACTAGAATGCATTAAGAAAAATCTAGATAAAAATAATGATAAGAGGTTTATCATTTTTCAAACTAGTATAGATAATCAGAATTTGCTAGTAAGTTATATTCGAAAACAGTAGAGTAAGTATATTGGAAAGAAAAATTTCTTAAGAATAACGGATTTGGAAGATATAAATTTCACTTTCAATTATTCTTAATGCAATTTTTATAAAAGAACATTAAATCTTAACATATGATTTCACCATTCTAGCATTTAAGCTAGAATGGTGATTTACATTCAATTCGTGGTTTTATTTTTATAAATAATTTATAGTAAAGTGAATCGAAGACAAAGGAGAAATCAATTGAAACTATTAAAAACTCATGCAATGTATCAAAGTGAAACAATAATACTAGATAAAAATATCGATTTAGATAATTTAAACAATAAACTACTAAATATGAAAGATTCAGATTCTTTTATTATAGTACATAAAAATGGTATTAGTAATATAATTAAAAATAATATAGGTATATTTAGTGGTAATCAATTTGCTTATATACCTAATCTAAAAGAATTTCAATTTGAAGATACATGGTTCATTAAAAAACCTAGTATAAACATATTAGATAAAATATTATTTATTAACAAAGAATTATTTAATAAATATCAAACTGAATTTTATATTCCAATATATTGGAATATAAAAAATAAAGAATATGAAATAATTATGCCAAAACAAAGTGTAAATAGTGCATCTGTAACTTTTGAATATATACAAGATCCTAATTTAATATTAGTTATAGATTTGCATAGTCATGGAAATATGTCTGCATTTTTTTCATCTACAGATGATACAAATGATTCTACAAGATTTAAACTTAGTATGGTTATAGGAAAAAATGATAATATAGTTTCTAGAATGGTTATTAATTCAATAGCTTATAGTATTGATGTTAATGAAATTTTTAATTCAAAAGAACGTATAGATTTTGATAAAATTAAATTTAGATCTAACAAATTAGAAATTAAAAGACCTAAAATTAAGAAAGAATGCAAATATCATAACGAACTTGTTTAAACATATAATTATCAACTTATATTTAACTCAAATAAAAGGAGAAATAAAATGTTAACTGAAAATCAATTTATGGAAGAAGTAAAAAAAATTGCTAACGAATGTGGTTACGAAGTAGGTTTTGGAATAGGATTTGATGATGCAGTTAACAATGAAAGTTATAATTTAAATAATTCTATAAAAAAATGTATTAAACCAAGTTTTTTCATTATAAAAAAATTTGACAATTACAAAAAAGAATTTAACAAAACATATGTTAATTCTCTTAAAGAAGGTTATAAATTTGGATTTGATTATGTAAATAAAATCAATTTTCCTATAGTTGCAGAAGATATATAGACCTGAAATTTCTTTTGCGTTTAGAATAAATATATAAAAATAATCTTATTTCTTACATTTAACGGAGGCGAAAAAATGTTAAAGTACAATTCTTCCACTAAACCAGTTCCGCAATCTAAACCTATACCTGGTAGAAAGGATGAAATGATTTTGAATGATGCAGGTGGTTATGTCTTTAAAATTGATCCTATTAAACAGTTAAAAAGATTTCTAGTTCTAGGTTCTTCAGATGGAACTTATTATGTTTCCAAAGAAGAACTTACTGAAAGAAATATGGAGAACATAATTGAATTAATCAAACTTGATGGTAAAAAAGTAATAGATACCATCATGGAATTTAAAGATAGAGTTCCAAAATTATCTCCATCTTTATATACATTAGCTTTAGTTCTTACTTATGGGGATATAGAAACTAAAAAATATGGATATAGTAAAATATCAGAAATATGTAAAACATCTTTTCATCTTTTTGAATTTATGACTTACATACAAAATTTGAGAGGATGGTCTAGAGGTCTTAGAAATGGAGTATCTAAATGGTTTTCTACTAAGAATTATGAAAATCTAAGATACCAATTTATCAAATATAGACAGAGAGAAGGTTGGACTCATAGAGATGTTCTGAGATTAGCTCATGTAAAAATTTTAAATCGGAATTATCAAAATTTATTTAACTGGGCTGTTGGTAAATTAGATGATGAAGAAGTTGATGATCTTTATATTGGAGGTTTTATTGATCTTCAAAATACTAGAGATGAAAAAATTGCTATAGATTTGATAAATGAAAATAAATTTACTTGGGAAATGGTTCCAACAGAATTATTAAATTCTAAAGAAATATGGAAAGCATTATTACCAAATTTACCTTTAACAGCAATGTTAAGAAATTTAGGTAAAATGGCTTCTATAGAATTATTAAAACCATTTAGTAATGAATCTAAATATATAATTGAAAAATTAACTGACAAAAACTATATTGAATCATCTCATGTTCATCCTTATCAGATAGCATTAAGTCTAGTTATGTATAATAATGAAAAAGGATTTAAAGGTAGTTTATCTTGGGAATCTAATACTAATATAATAAATGCTTTAGAAACTGCATATAAATTTTCATATATAAATGTAGAACCAACTAATAAAAATATTTTAGTTGGATTAGATGTGTCAGGATCTATGACTGGTGAATATATACATAATTCAATATTAACTGCAGATCAGGCATCTAAAATTTTAGCATTAGTTCATGCAAATACTGAACCAAATATTCAAATAATAGATTTTGATGTTGAATATTATAAGTCAAAATTGAATAAAAATGATAAAGTTATAGATGCTATAAATAAGCATTCTCATGGTGGAGGAACAGATTTATCATTGCCTATTAAATATGCATTCGATAAAAATATTCCTAATATAGACGCATTTATTATATATACTGATAATGAGACTTGGTATGGTAATAGACATACAAGTCAATTATTTAATGAGTATAGAAAAAAATATAATAAAAATTGTAAAATTGTAGTTGTTTCTATGTCTGCAACTAGTGGATCAATAATAGATCCTAAAGAACAAGATTATATGTTGGAGGTTGTAGGTTTTGATACAAATAGTCCAAATATTATCAATGATTTTATTTTAGGAAAATTTTAAAAGAATTTAGAATAAATAAAAATCATATCGGGTCGAATGGATTAGATTATTTTCTTTGGTGAGAAAAAACAAATTCTATTCCAAATTATTTATCTGATAAATATATTTTCAATAAGTGGGTCGAATGATGTGCGTTATTTTCTTTCAAAAAATTACACGTATATCAAATCATTTATCCACTTTATATAGTTACATATTTCAAGGGTCGAAGATTATCGATTATACGGGTGTGCAGAATATTTGGTTCGAATCCAAATTCGGGTGCTGAAAAGACCGATAGTCTAATGGCAGGACTTGCATAAATATTCGATATCAATCAATTAATCCTTGAAACATTTTTGTTAATATAACGGGTCGATGATGTTGAGTTATCTACTTTAAGGGAGAGACAGAAGGTTCGAATCCTTCTATTATTTATTTTAGAGAAATCTAATTAAATAATTAGCTTAAATGGCAGAGCACTATATTCAATATCAAATCTTTATCCGTTATATATTTATATATAAGTAAGGGTCGAATAGTATTGGTTATAACATATAATCAGTGTGTCGTTGGTTCAATTCCAATCATATCTTAATTGATATGTAGCTCAGCTGGCAGAGCAACTGACAATCATTATCAATACTAGCAAATTAATCCTTACTTATATATTTTTTGATTTTTAAAAAATATATGGAGAATTAAAATATGAAAACATTTATTATAGAAAATCCATTTAAAGTTTATAGAACTTCGGGTTTAATAACAGTAAAAGCTGAAGATGTTGATAAGGCTAAAAAATTAATAAAAAGAACTTTTAAAAATTTCGAAGATGTTGATAAAGATGTTCTAGATAGAATAAGAGAAATAAAAGATAATGAAGTTTTATGGGCATATGTGTAAAGGGTCGGACGTCCACCGGTCAAAGTGGGTTCAATTCCCACCCTTATGCCCATCAGTTTAAATATAACGGGTCGATGATGTTGAGTTATCCACTTCAGGGAGAGACGGAGGGTTCGAATCCTTCCGCTATTTATATTGGAGAAATCTGATGATAAATAGTTAGCTTAATGGCAGAGCACTATAAACTCAATATTAAAAGTTTATCCGTTATATATTTTATGACATCAGTTTAATCACAATGGGTCGAAAGATGTTGGATTATCACTGTTAATGAGAAGATGGTAGGTTCGAATCCTTCCTCTATTAGTAATAGAGAAATCTATTCCTAATAGGTAGCTTAATTGGTAGAGCAAAAAAATTCCAATATCAAATCTTTATCTATTGTGCATTTTATATAAGTAAGGGTCGAATAATATTGATTACTAAAATAAGTCGGTATGTCGTTGGTTCAAATCCAACCTTATCTTAATTGATAAGTAGCTTAGTTGGAAGAGCAGCTGATAATCATGTTCAATATTAGTAAATTTATCTTTACTTATAATTTTTAAATCTTTCAAAACATCTATGGAGAAAATTAAAAATGAAAACATTTGTTGTAGAAAATGTATTACGTGATTATACTTCTTTAATAGTTGTAAAAGCAAAAAATATCGAAAGTGCTAAAAAATTATTAAAAGAAAAATTTGACGATACATATGAAGATGTTACAAATGGTATAAGAGAAATGCAAGATAATGAAATTGTATATGTTTATGGTGGTTAATTATTTAAAATTTAAAGGTGCCTTTGGAAGTGGGAGGGTTAAACTTCCAATGAGTTTTATTTAATTATTATTGGTTTAAAGGAGATTAAAATGAAAACTTTTGTTGCAAAAAATCCATTTGTAAATTGTAGTGGGCAATCAGGTATAATGGTAGTAAAAGCAGAAGATTTAGATAAAGCTATTAGTATTATAAAAGAAGAATTTGAAAATATAGAAGAATTTAAATGAGATAACACGAGAACTCCTTCTTTTTTAAAGAGGATGAATAGTGTATTTTGTTAATTTTATTCAACCTCAACTAGAATAAATGTAAACTAAACTAGGAGATACAACTTGTTTAAAACATATAAATATCGTTTACATCCAACTAAAAATCAAATTGAAAAACTTAATTGGACTTTAGAAACTTGTCGTATCTTATATAATTCTTGTTTAGTCGATAGAAATAGACACTACGAAGAAACAAAATCATCATTATCTAGATTCGATCAACAAAAAATATTAGTTCAAGATAAGAAAAACATTGAATATCTTAAGTCAATACATTCTCAAGTTTTACAAGATGTTCTATTCAGAGTTGAAAAAGCTTACACTAATTTCTTTAGACGTGTCAAAGAAAAGAAAGGCAAAGCTGGTTTTCCTAGATTTAAGAATCAAGGCAGATACGATAGTATAACCTATTCTCAATCAGGTTTTGAAATAGATAAAGATGGTAAATTATCTTTATCTAAAATCGGTCATATTAAAATTAAGTTACATAGACAAATTAATGGAACTATTAAAACATGCAACATCAAAAAAGAAATTGATAAATGGTATGTTTGTTTTACAGTTGAATATACTCCTGAAGTTAAATCTATACCAAATAAAGAAATTGGTATAGATGTAGGAATTAAATCATTTGCTGTTTTATCTGATGGAAAGATCATTGATAATCCTAAGTATCTTATTAAATCTGAAAAGTTACTTATTAAAAGACAGAGACAACTTTCTAACAAAAAGAAAGGTTCTAACAATAGAACTAAATCAAGATTAACAGTTGCTAAACTACATAAACATATTTCTAATCAACGAAAAGATTTTCAGCATAAAGTATCAAGAAATATTATAGATAATTATGGTTACATCAAAGTAGAAGATTTGCAAATAAGCAATATGATTAAGAATCATAAGTTATCAAAGTCGATATCAGATGCTAGTTGGGGTCAATTTATTTGTTTCTTAAACTACAAAGCGGAAGAAGCTGGTTGTTATCTAGAAAAAGTAAATCCCAGAAATACATCAAAAGAATGTTCTGTATGTGGATACATTTATAAGGATATGGATTTATCCATACGTAACTGGATATGTCCCATTTGTCATACTGAACATGATAGAGATGTAAATGCATCAATAAACATATGTAATAAAAATACGTCGGGAACGACGGAATTTACGCTTGGGGAGATAAGCTCTGTGGATGACATTGTAGATGAAAATCTATGCACTAAAAAGCATCTTATCAACGAACCAAGAAGCTTATTGATTTATCAATAAGTAGTTCACAAATATAATGGATATTGATATGAAAGGTATCATGTATTGCATAAGAGAAATAGAAGATAATGAAGTTTTATGGGCATGGTAACTAAATTAATTTAAAATCAAAAGGAGAATTTAAATGGGGTATGAAAGTTTATTTAAAAGTGAATTTAGTAATGATGCAGAATTCAGGGATATTGAAGAATTAAATGAAAAAATATCTGAATTAGATGATAACATGAGTGAAGCTGTAGTTAAAAAACTTTTTGAAAAATCAGATTCAACATCATATTATGATATAGATATGGATGGATATGATTATGGTAAATTTGATAATTATGAAGATTTTGCAAATTTGTTATCTGAATATCTTATAAAAGGAGACGTTAATTTAATATGGGTAGGAGAAGATGGAGAAACGGAAGCAATAATGGTTACTCCAAACGAAATAACATATCTTACAAATATTTTAGTTCCTGATTATATGGTAAGTGATGTAGAAAAGTATATAAACGAATACAAAAAAATAAAACATTAGAATAAATTATATATTGGGGGCGCACTGGTTTCGACAGACCAATGTAAGTTAAAAGAAGCATGCCGAGTAATGATTGTAGGACTCGTTAAAAATCCAATCGAATTATAAATGCAAAAGAATCAAACGTCGTTTACGCAGATTTTGGTTTTAATACCAGGACAGCAAACGCATTAGCTGCTTAATTGCAGCTACAGCCAATGGGATTGAATCTTGTAATATTCCAGGTTGTCAAAAATCAAGATAGGTTATTTAAGTTTAAAGTTTTAATAAAATAACTGAAATTATAAAACTTGTATTTAAGAAGTTTTGTTTGTTTATAACTTAAATACTACACAAAACAAACTAAGCATGTAGAAGGGTTAGCGAAGTTCGCCTGGACACGGGTTCAACTCCCGTCGCCTCCACCATTTTACTGGCAGATAGCATAGCGGCAATGCCTCTGACTGTTAATCAGACCTACGTAGGTTCGAATCCTACTCTGCCAGCCATTTTGTGATTATAGATAAATGTATCATTTATCAAATTCAATAATACTTATATTAAGACGACTTAAAATAATCGTAATAACAATGTTACTGGTTTGTGGGATTTTGTCATCGTTCCGAAATCAGAGATTTCTCCACTCATCTCAAAATCCCACAAACGCAGACAAATTGTTCTTAAATTATTTAGACAAAAACATTGTGATTTTACAATAGATGTATCATCTATCAAAACCAATAAATATATAGAACAAACTCATATAAAATTTAAATTCAATTGATTCCTCATCCAAATTAAATTTGAAAATACTCACTTCGTTTCGTTATTCCAAATTTAATTTGGAACCTGAATCAATTCAATTTCAATTAAGACAATATAGGAGAATATATGCTTCAAGATATTGATAAATTACTTACTGATGCTTCTAAAATATATAAATCTATTACTGGTCAAGATCCAATTTTCAATTCTAAATTAGATAATAAAATAATTAACACTTATTCAAATTTATTTCAAAAAGATGAAATAAATTTAGATAAATTACAAGATTGGATTTCTAAAAATCCTTTTTTTGGTGAAATGATTAAAAAAAAGAGAAATCAATCTATTCTTTATCAAGATTCTATCGTTATTGTTCTTGGATGGCTTATTTCAAATAATACAATTCTAGTTCCAAAAATGTGGCCAGAAGATATGAATTGTTTAGAAGATTTATATATCAATATGGGTATTTCTACTTATGGTATTTTTTGATTTTTTGTAAAATTTAAAAAGGAGATTAAAATGAAAGGATTAAAAGATTTGCGTATGATATTGATATTGTTTGATGGTGAAAAAATTAGTTATATCAATTTAAATAAACCGGATAATTCTTTTACTCATCTTAATTTAAATAAAAATTATTTAGATAAAGAAGATAAATACAAAGCAAGTGACGATGACGAAATGGAAGATGACACATCTGAATATCAACTTAATTTAGAGGAGGATTTGAAAAATGAAAGATAGCATATTTAATTTAGTTACAAATGGTGACAAAATTAATAATAAAAATTTCAATTTAGATATTTATAATGAATCAAAAAGAAATTGTTTGACATGTTGTAAAGGAGATATTAAAACTAAATCAGAAAGTACAGTTACAGTATTCTGTTATGGTGATAGAAAACCTTTATCATACAAACTCGTTAATACAAAAATAAATAATGATTGTGAATTTTATCAATCTTATAACAGTTTATCAAATTCAGAAGATAAAAGATTTACTGATATTTATAACAAAATATTTAGTAAACCGAATTTTATAGAAGATAAAGAATTACTTAAAATAGTTAAACCAGAAACAGGTGAAACTATTGCACACATTCAAGCGCAAAATGGATGGATGACTAATGACTTAGAAATACTACAATTAAAAGATAATAATGGTTGGACTGTAGCACATGAATTATCTATGAGAGGACATAAAATAACAGATAAAAAAATACTTCAATTAGTAGATAAAAAAGAAACTACAGTAGCTGAAGTTCAAGCTTTGCATAACAATTTTACAGACGATTTAACTATTTTAAAATTACCTGCTAGAAACCATATGATGTTGATTGCTCATGTTCAAGCATATAGAGGATGGTCTACAACAGATGAAACTGTTTTACAATTAAAAGATGCAAAAGATAGAACAGTTAACAATATCATTGTTTCGAAAATTTTAATGGAAGCCGTATTTTTGATAAAAGAGGAGGAAATCAAAAATGATTAAAACAGAAAATAAAGGAACACAATTATCTGCATATATATGGACAGATGAAGTAGAAGAATCAGCATGGAAACAAATTAATAATCTTACTATTTTTCCACATGCATTTCATCATATAGCTATAATGCCAGATGTTCATTCTGGTTATGGAATGCCTATAGGTGGAGTTTTAGCAACAAAAAATGTCGTTATACCAAATGCAGTAGGTGTAGATATAGGATGTGGAATGAATTATACTCAATTAGATCTTGAATCTTCTTCTATAATTAAAGAAAATGTCAAAGTTGTTATGGGTAGGATAAGGAATTTTATACCTGTCGGATTTAAACATAATGAATATGGTTGCAATGATAAAGATATGCCAGATATGGAAAAAGATATTGTTATAGAAAAAGAATATGATTCAGCAAAAAAACAATTAAGTAGTTTAGGTGGAGGAAATCATTTTATTGAAATGCAAGAGAATTCAGAAGGTAATGTTGGAATTATGATTCATTCTGGTAGTAGAAACTTAGGATTCCAAGTAGCTAAACATTATAATAATATAGCTAAAGAAAAATCAAATTTACCTAAAGATTGGGAATTGGATTTTTTAGATATTAATGATAAAGAGGGGCAAGATTATTTAAAAGCAATGAATTATTGTTTAGAATTTGCTTTATTAAATAGAAAAAGAATGATGGATAAAATTAAAAATATCATTATAGATGTCTACAATAAATATAAAACTTCTACTGGACATAATATTAAATTTAATAATGATATAGATTGTCATCACAATTATGCAGGTTCAGAAACTCATTTTGGTGAAAAAGTTATAGTTCATAGAAAAGGAGCAATATCAGCTAAAAATGGAGAGTTAGGAATAATTCCAGGATCTCAAGGCACTGCATCTTATATAGTAGAAGGACTTGGGAATGAAGATAGTTTTATGTCAAGTTCTCATGGATCAGGAAGACTTATGAGCAGAACTAGAGCAAGAAAGGAATTAAGTTTAGAAGATGAAAAACAATTTTTAGATAATCAAGGTATAATACATTCAATAAGAAGGGAAAAAGATTTAGATGAAGCTCCATCAGCCTATAAAAATATAGATACAGTATTATCCAATGAGACTGATTTAATAAAACCAATAATAAAATTAAAACCTTTAGCTATTATTAAAGGATAATTAAGGGGAAAATAATTATGCAATATGAAAATGGAGAAAAACTCAAAAATGAAAATAGAATAGAAGAAATAGTCAATTTTATAAAAAATGTTAATCTTTTAAACATATTATATGAAGATGATATATTTAGCGATGATAAAAAAACTAATAATTATTTTACTATTGAAAAGATAGATAATAAAACAGAACCATTAACTTGTTATTTAATGATTATACATTATACAACAGAATCTGAATATTTTAATCCATATGAACCATCAGAGGTTAGGCATAGTTTAGTTTTGGAAACTAATAATCAAAAAATCAATGAAAGAATACAACTTAATGATTGGAGAGAAGCAGGTGAATATGAAGAAGTTGAATGGAATGTTCGGGATACATCAGAATACATACAAAAATTAAAAGAGTTCCTAAGTGATTATATTATTTCTGATGAATATAAATCAGCGATAAAAACAATTTGGGATGAAATTTCTATCAGAGTTGACAAATTACATAAAGATGTTAAATTAAAAGACATGGCATGTAATAATATAATTGAAGAATATTCAAAAATCTAAAAGGAGAATCAAAATGAGTTATGCACATTATTGGCATATACGAAATGATAAAAACATAGATGATGAAAAATGGAATTTGATTATTAAAGATGTAAAAAAATTATTTGAATATTTCAAAATTCAAAATGAGAAAAATGATGGTTTTCAATTAGCAGGTTGGAATGGACATGATGAACCAATTATTAATGATAATGAGATTTCTTTTAATGGGAAAGATAACGATTCTTGTGAATCAATTATAATTTATAATAAATATAATTATAATCATCCAATAACAGAAAATTATTATTCTGATTTTTGTAAAACTGCAAGAAAACCATATGATATAGTAGTACAAATGGTATTACTTATTTTTAAACATCATATTCAAAATGATATAATTATAAATAGTGATGGTAATGATACTGATTGGATTAATGCTATAGAATTAACTAAAGAAATATTTAATTACAAAGATGTTTCTAAAGAATATATATCAAATCTTTAAAATCTAAAAGGAGAAATAAAAATGTTTTATACTCTCAAAAAAGATATTTTACAAGATGTTATTTTAAATATTGATAAAAAATTATATGATAAAATAGATTGGAACAAAATGATTGATATAAAATGTGATAAAGGTTTAGGATTTTTTGTTCCATCAAAATTTAGTAATAATGCATTAGGAGTTAATTCTGAATTAGCAGATAAAATAATCATAGAATATCTATATAGAATTACAAATGATTTAACTATGACACCATTTGAAGATTTAGGTTATCAAACAAAAAGGAGATAAGAAATGCTTAAAACAATAAATATCGATAATACTGAAATAAATTTATCATTAGAAAATAATATTTTATCAATACTTAATGCCAAAGAATCAGAAATAGAAGTATCTGATGGTTATCATACTTTTACTGATTTATATAATCATAGAATAGGATTATTTCTTTTAGTAATATCTTTACTTAAAAAATCTAATAAAGAAATAAAAATATGGTATGCTAATTCTGAAGAAATAAATTGGTATATTGTGGGTATAGATTTTGATAATGGTAAAAAAACTATTTCTTATCATATACCTAATAGTGTTAAAGATTATTTGGATAAAATGAATGTAGAATATTTAGATAAATTACCACCATTTGATAGATGTGATTCAAATTGCAATCTTAAAAGGATATACGAAATGATTTTGAAGTAAAGGTATAATAATGATGGACAAAGAAGATATTATACAATTAATATTACTAGAAGATAAAAATAAAGAGTATAAAATAGATAATTTAATTAATTTAAAAAAATCTGATTTAATGACTATTTTATTATCTTTAAATATAAGTTATTACAGAAAATCATATAAATTATCTAAAGATAATTGGTTTAAATTGATTATGGAAAATTATTCATACTTTGATTTATGTCCAAAAAAAATTAAAAATTATTTTTATGAATCTGAACATACACGCATAGTTAATAAATATCCAAATTTAAGATTTTATTTTTATGATTTATATCTTAATCAAGATAACCATTTATCATTATCTATGCCAATATATTATTTGGAAAATTATTTTAATTATATATTAATAAATATTATAAGTTTAAATCCAGAATATATACATGAAATTGAAAATATATTAAAGGAAAAAAATATTTTAATATATTTAAATAAAAAATCTTGGATTAAATTAATAGAACTCAATCCAGATTATTATTATAAAAAATGTATACATTTAAAAGGTATGGTTTATTATCGATCTATTGCTTCAAGAATTAATTGGAAAAATGTAGTTATGAAAAATTTAAATTTTTTTAATGAATTGTTAAAATATAAATATACTTTAGATGAATATGATTGGTTAAGTATTTTATCTAAATATATATTGGAATTAAATATGAGTAAAATATTAGAAAATATTTTAGAATCATTAGAATCTTATCAATGGGCAATTATAATTTCACGAAATACAAAATTATTAACAAATAAGAAATATAATTATTATAGTAAATATCATAAAAATTATTCTAAACAATATAATTTTTGGAATGATTTACTTAATTATAATCCTAAATTAATTAATTATATTACAAAAGATGATTTTAATATTTTAGTTAATACATATAAAGATTTTTCTAAAAATTTAATTGATAAAAATTTAAAATATTTAAAATTAATAGGGTTAGAAAAATTTTTAAAACTAGATACAACTACGAATAGTATTTATTTTTTATTAGAAAAAAATTTTAAACTTTTATATAAAATACCTAAAAAATATATTAGATTTGTTTACAGAAATAATAAATTCAAAGATATATTTATTCTTCATAATATAGATATAAAAAATCTAGGTTTTTATATAAGATTTAAATGTGAAAGTGAATTTATCAATGAACTTAAAAAAATTGATAAAAAATTTAAAAAAAATTATGAAAAGTTTCTCAAATATATAGAAGAAGATCCATAAAAAATTTTTATTTAAAGGAGATATGTTTAATTCATGGATAAAGAAGACTTAATAAAATTAATATTACTAGAAGATAAAGATAAAAAATATAAATTACAAGATTTGATATATGATAAAAAATCTGATTTATTATTTATACTTTTAACTTTAAATACAAAATATTATAAAAAATATTATAAATTTTCTGTAGATAATTGGTATGAATTGATTATGTCTAATGAATTTTATTTTGACAAATGTCCAGAAAATATTAAACTTAAATTTTCAAATCAATATAAAATAATTGATAAATATCCAAATACAAGATTTTTTTATTATAATATAAAAGAAAATTCATTTTATAAAAAGAGATATATAGAACATATATTAAGTAAATATCCCGAATATATAGATGAAGTAAAAGAAAAACTTAATATTGATATTTTTAAAGATTTTAATCGTGATGCATGGATTAATTTAATAGATAAAAATCCTACTTATTATTACGATAAATATCCTCAAGAATATTCATATTATATTACTAAATATCTTAATTGGAAAAAAATAATTATTTATGATATTAAATTTTTAGAAATATATAATAATTTGAATATAGATAAAAAATCTATATTAAGTATGGATGAATGGCATTGGATATTAATAAAGCATATAACTAATATAAAAAAAATACCAAAAATAGTTTTAATTTCATTATTAAGATATCAATGGATAGATATAATTAAAAAAAATCCAAATATATTTAAAAATAAAAAATATAATAAATATTTTCAAAAATATTTAGATTCTAAAGATTTTTGGTATGAATTAATTAGTTATGATAATATATTTATAAAATATTGTCCTAAAGATATTTTTGAAATATTATTAAATGAACCTTATTTTGTTATACATAAATTAATAATAAAAAATATAAAATATTTAAAATTTACATCTATTGAAAAATTATTAAATGCAAATTTACATTATATTGATAATCTTTTATCATTAGATTTTAAATTTTTATACAAAATACCTAAAGATTATCTTAAAAAAGCTTTACATTATAATAAATATTATATAAATAAAACAATTATTCTCAATTTTATGGATATTGATAATTTAGGATTTTATATAAAATTCAAAGATCAAGATGGATTTATTGATGAATTAAAAAAAATTGATAAAAAATTTAAAAAAAATTATGAAAAGTTTCTTAAATATCTAGAAGTAGAAACATAAAAGGAAACAATATTTTAAAAGTATTTTTTAATAATAATATACTTTTATATATCATTATTACTAAACAAGAAATTTACGTATATACCTTAAGTATTTCCAATATAGGAGCAATTATGGATGATATTTCTATTAAATATAACAAATATGCAATTCCAAAAAAGAATGGAAGTAAAAGATTTATTTTAGAACCATCAGAAGAATTAAAAGAAAAACAAAATGAATTATTAAAAAAATTATACAGAATATTTGTATCTCCTTATGCACATGGAGGAGT
>JAEHJW020007159.1_pt1 | contig 64121 bp, 95 predicted proteins | sample 9271431 | NCBI WGS metagenome assembly JAEHJW02 | reverse complement strand
GCGAGCGGCGACGGCGGCGGCGTCGGCGGCGGCGTCGGCGTAGCGAGCGGCGTCGGCGGCGTCGGCGGCGTAGCGAGCGGCGACGGCGCACAACTGTGCGAAACGCACCGCCACCTTTAGAAACAGCGCGTCATCAACATACCACTCCGGCAGGTCCAACCGGCGCACAGTAGTCAGCTCGAAACACCCAACCTTCCCCCAATCCGACACCGCCAGTTCGCCTTCAGCTTCCCACAACTGCACAGTAAGCCGCTCAAAATTTGCGTGGATCGGATTCAACAATAAACCAAGTGCCGCATTGGTGTATGCGTGCAGTACACCAGAAGAGCACAACTCCGCTTTCCGATCCTCTTCCGCTACCGAATGCTTCACCCCCTCGCCCCATTGCGTCCGGCCCATGGTACAGCCCTGCCCATCAGTCAGTTTGAACAGCTTCATGTTTCCCCCTGTTTGTTGTTGGTTGTTAATCCCGTTATCTGGCCCCGGCACGAAGCTGTCAAGAAGAAAATACACACTTTCCCCCATCCACGTCCGATTTACATTATTATGCGGGGTCGGTATAGTACCGTACATCTACCTGCGGTGTCTGTGGACACCAACCTACCATTTTGAGAGGAGCCCCCTTTGAAGAGAGACAAGAAACAAATAGTCGTCTGGGTAACAGACGAGGAACGCCAAGCTGTGAAGGACCGTGCTGCGCAGAACTTTTTCTCCGATGGTCGTGCGATGTCTGTTTCTGCCTACATTCGCATGCTGGTAAGACGCGACACCGAACAACAATCTTAAAGGAGGCAGCGCAAATTGATACAAGCCATTGAAACCAAATATAATGGATATCGATTCCGTAGCCGACTCGAAGCGCGGTGGGCGGTGTTCTTTGATTCACTGCGAATCGAGTATGAGTATGAAAAGGAAGGGTTTGAGTTGCCATCGGGTCGGTATCTACCCGACTTCTGGCTACCGTACCACCCACAGACCTACCATGGCGCCCATCACCCCGGCTCTGGAGAATGGATAGAGATAAAAGGGTGCGCGCCAACTGAAAGAGAAACTCAGCTCGCTGCTGAGCTGGCGAAGCACACCCTTCACTCTGTCAATTTGATAGTTGGCTCACCAAAAGGGGAGCCTGAATGGCACAAGTTCCACAACAGCGGGCATTACTTCCGCTTCGACACGCGCCCCGACAATAGCCTCGGGTACGACACTCTCTTTTGTTTTCTGCTCAAAATAACAGACAGATATGAGTTGAGTGATCTGGGGTGGCTCGATTACAAAAACGCTCTCGACACAGCCCGGGGTGCGCGCTTTGAATTTGGGGAGGCGCCGCATGCCAAACGTTAATCTCGAAGCGGCGCTCAGCTTTCTGAGCCGCTGGCCACAGGCGCACCTGTTTCCTGCATATTGGAACACCGAAACTGGAAATCACAGCACCGAGGTGAAGTGGGGTTCTTATGCCTCAAACGACCCGGAGCAGATCAAACGGTGGGCGATCCAGTACCCCGGCTGGTACTTCTGCGTCGATTTGCGCCCGGACGGAAACACCGGCCTGAGCGTCGTGGACGTAGACAACAAGAAAGGTAAGAACGGCAACGCCACGTTATTGGACCACGCTCTTGACGGCCGCGAGCTGCCACCGACCCTGGAGGTATCCACCCCCTCCAATGGCACGCACTTGTTCTTTGCGGGGCCAGTCAAAACAAGCGTTGGAAAAAGAGCTGGCTACAAACTTGGCGAAGGACTCGACACGCCAGGCATGGTGCCAATCCCTGGGTCAATCGTCGTGGGAAAAGGTGTCTATAAGATTGTGCATGACCGACCGATCGCCACCCAGCAAGAGTGGGTGCGCCAGATGGCCGGTCCGGTCATGCCAAAAGATCCTCAATGGGATACGCCTCTGCGCGAGCTGGATCAACCAGAAGACGTTGAGCGCGCCATACGCTACCTCGAAGACGACGCGCCTGAATCCATCGAAGGCGGCGGCGGCGATCACACGCTTTTCAAAATCGCGGCAAAGCTGAAGAACCTTGGCATCAGCCGTGAAAAGATGGTCGAACTTTTGCTCGACCATTGGAACAGTGAAAAAGCCTATCCTCCGTGGACGCCAGAAGAAATTGAAACCAAAGCCGGCAACGCCTACAAATACAGCTCAAAGTCGGCAGGCTGTGAATCTGTGTCCGCCCTCTTTCCGCCCGAACCACCGCCGCCCCCGCCTCCTCCGGTGCTGTCACTCACCGTCGAAGGTGAGCCAGTGTTTGGCCGCAATGCGCAGGTGTGCCATGTTAAACCAGATGAGTGGGTGCTCGGCCGCACTTATCTGCGTGGCGACTTAACCCTCACCGTGGCAACCGGCGGTGTGGGAAAGTCGGTGCTCACCATCAACGAAGCACTGGCGGTGGCATCTGGCAAACAGCTCACATGGGATAAGGTGGAGCGCCGCGGCAACGTGTGGCTGCACAGCACTGAAGACTCTTACAATACCATCGAAAAGCGCGTGCTCGCCGCCAAGATCCACCACGGTGTCGGTGACGATGGCGTCATCTGGTCGAGCGGTGATCGGCTCAAAATGACTTTTGCTGTCCCTGATGCCAACGGCAACAACAGCGTGTGCAAAGACACGGTGGAGTTTACCAAACGCACCATCCTGGAGAACAACATCACTTTGTTTGTGCTCGACCCACTGCTCGAAACCCATGAGCTGAAAGAAAACGGCAACGAGAGCATGAACTTTGTCTGCAAGATCCTGCGCGGCATCGCTCGTGAAACCAAGTGTGCAATTTCGGTTGTCCACCACATAGCCAAGGGTGGCAAACCTGAATATGGGAATCTGAGCAAGGCCCGCGGTGCGTCTTCCACCGGTGACGCCGTTCGATCCGCGCGCACCGTCTATCCTATGGATCGCAAAGAGGCCAGTGGGTATGGGATGACCCCCAATCAGTCGGTGAGGTACATCCGGATTGACGCAGCAAAATGCAATTACGCCCTGCTCGATGCGACGACGCGGTGGTATGAAAAGGTGTCGGTCCAAGTCATCCCCGGCTGTGACGAGACTTCGCCTGCACTGCGGCGAGCAGATTTGCAGATAGTGGCGGCAGTGGACCCCGACGAGCTTATTAGGGATATGGTAGTGGACGCACTGACGCCGGGGGAAGCGCGGAGCATTTACGACATCGCCGTCGCAATCGAGAAAAATGGGCTCACAAAACTGAAGCGAAAAAGTCTCAGCGACCGTTTAGAGAAGTTGTTTGCTGAGCCGGTCTACGCTGGGGAAGTGGTTTTAAGACCAACTCAACTTCCCGGGCGTAAAGGTAGAGATGTTTTGGCGATAACTTGCGAAGAGTTGCCGCGAGTAGAAGTCAGTTAAGACTTTAAGTGAGCTAAACTTGCGGGGCGTTAAAGGGCTCAGACGTGAGTTAAGCATGATACGGCGGGATACGCTACATGACCGAAAACAGCCTCATTTGTAATGATTTCGTGGAGATAGGTCGATACGGCGGTGAGAGCGTATCGCGGCGTCCGCCGTATCGACCAGAATATGTAATAAAACCAAGGTTTTGGATACGCTACAGGCGATACGGCGGTGGCGGCTCCCTACGGGAGAGGGAGAGACGAGCGTAAACGCTCTCTCCCTCCCGCGTAGGACGTATGGGCCGACCGGAAGTTAAACGAACTTAAACTTAAGGACACTTTAAAACCCATGGCTAAAAAACTAACACACACCCCGAACAGTCAGATCCGCGCCGCGCTTCGAAGGTTGTTCCTGCGCAGCAGGGAGAGAGCGTCAGCCCTCAAACGCGACAAATACACTTGTCAGCGTTGTGGGGTGAAACAGTCTCGGCGCAAAGGCGCTGAGGTGTTTGTCGAAGTTCACCATACTGCTCACGTCCTCAACTGGGAGGCGCTGTTTGCGGCGGTGCGCGAGTACCTGCTGTGCAATCCGGATCAGTTGGAGGTACTTTGTCCTGGGTGCCATGCAGCGGAAGGGCTATCCTCGATTCATGACGAACCCGCGGCGCCCGTTGAGGTGGATGAGGACGACCCTTTCTATGGCTTGTCGTAGGATCGCCCGAATTTGAGCCTCTCCGTTCGTTCTGGGCCAAAAAGTTGAGCCCGACGCAGAGGGGGATCTGTCGTCGGGCTCGGGGTGCCTCGGGAGAGGCCGTGCAGAGAAAAGAGAGGGTGAAAGGCTTCGAGTCAGATATTAGCGCCCACCCGACGCGCTGTCAAGCAGTTTTCCAATCGCCATTGTAAGCGGTGCGCCGCCCCCGTTCGAAGGCCGGCGTATGAGCGTCGCTTGCTGGAGTTTGACCTCAAGCTGCTTGATGGTGTCCTGGGCGGCGCGCAGAGCCTGCTCCTTGGCGTCGAGCTGGCGGCGGTGCTCGGCCTGGAGGAGCTGCTTTTCTTTGGCGAGGGCGGTGACGCGAGAGTTCAGGCCGACGATGGTGCGCTCAAGCTGCGCGACCAGGTTGATCATGGCGCGGCCTATTTGGGTGTCGGTCAGTTCCGTCTTCGGCGGGAGGTCGGGTTTTGTCGTAGGCTCAGGCGCGCTTTCGGTGAGGTGGCGCTTGGCCCGGGCGATGCGCTCGGCTACTGGGTCAGGCTCTGGTTTTTCTTGGATGTTCAAAAGATTTTTTGTCGTAGATTCAGGCTTTGTTGCGCGGCCGGTTGGTTTTGTCGTAGGCTCGGGCTCGGTGTCGGTGGCGCGAGCCTTTCGGTAAACCTTGTTCGAGCCCTCCCGGCCCACACACACAATGTCGCCGCGCTTGGCCATCTCATACAGCAGGACCGATGCGTTTTTGCGGTGTAGTTTGGCTTGCTCCTCGCTGGATGCGGCCAGCAGGCCGGCGAGCGAAGCGGCGGTAAAGGTTTCAAGGCGGTTCATTTCGATGGCGGTTCTTAAGTCTTTTCGAATCATGATCGGAAATTCCTTTCTGGTGAGTTTTCGGCCAAGGATAGTGCGCGTTTGCACAGGACAAACAACTCTTTTTCGGCGGCGGCCAGGCGGTCGCGTTTGGGTTCGGCGCACAGCAGGCAGCTTCCGCAGGCGATAAGGCGCGTCAGGGCCGCCTCCGAGGGCGCGGGAGCAGCCGTCCGCAGGCGGCGGCTGTGTGGCCAGGCGAGGATCAGGTCAGCAGTTTGTTCGGCCAAGGTCTGGTTTGCGTCACAAGATCTTTGGTGTGAGAAGGTGGCGTTGAGTGGTTTGCATTCGACCATTTGAGGCTCCTTCGATAATCGCAGTTATGAGGCTGTCGTAGGTTCTGGCTCCACAGGTGCGGCAAAGCGGCGCGTTGACTTCCAAGGGAGGATCTCTAAGCTGGTGGCGGTGGGTTGCCGGCGCGCCACAAAGCAGGCAGCGCATGTTAAGGTGTTCGATGTTGGTTTTCATTTGGTTTCCTCGATGTCATAAATGAGTTGTTCAAGGCGGCGCTCGATCTGCGTTTCGGCCCGGCGCTGGTCGGGGTGTGGGCTGCTGATAACCTCCAAGGCGTCTTTGACTGCTTGGAGCATATCCGGCGCCGCTGCTATGAGGCGGGCGGTTGATAGTAGATCGCCGTGCTCCTCACACACCCAGTTGTCGTTCATGAGGGCCACAATGGAGCGCAGGCCGTCGCCTTTTCTTTCGATGCTATACGCATCTTGGTCGTAGCGATAGTCCCGCTGGATTACCCACGGTCCCTTTACGTGCGTGTGTTTCGGTGTCATGTGGTTTTCTCCTTTCTTGTTTTGGCGGCGGCCCGTTCGGCCTGCTCCCGTAGGAGCTGAATAAGTTTAAGGTTGTCGATCATCAGTACATCGTTTTTGCGTTTTATTTCTTGCATGGGCGGGCTCCTTAATCCTCGTTGTCTTCGCTTACCCACACCCAGGCCGACACCCAGTAGCCGCTGCCGTCTTTGGGGTCTGAGGTCAAGGCGTCTTCGTCGATCTCGATGTTGTCGCTTCCGTACAGCGCGCGGGCGTTCTGCTTTTGGACTTTGGTCGCAGGTTCCATTTTTTCCAGAACTTCACGCATGCGGTTCACAGCCCCGGCTAAATTTCCTTTTTCCCAGGAGTCGATAACAGCCTGCGCGGCTTTCACGAGTTTGGTTTTCATGGTAGTTTCCTCCCTTGTTTAAGTTCGGTGAAAGTTATTCAGTGTCTTCAACTTCACGGCCGGTGAGCCGTATAAGTTCAGCTATACAGCTCATGTCGTCGGTGGTCCAGGAGCGGCCGGATAGGATTTTTTGGATCTGGTCGAGGGCTTGCTTGTCGGTTGAGTCTCGGTCATACTCTTCGCTGGTTAAAGCGATTAGGCGCACAGTGTGTTGATAAGACGCCGGTATGGGTGCGTCGGCTTCCGTCAGGTAAAAGACCCCATTTGTTTTTTGCAGGTCTGCGCGCGGCGTACTGCCAAGCGGCGGCTTAACCATGTTGACAAAAAATTCGGTTGCCATCGTAGTTTCCCCCTCGTTTAAGTTCGGTGAAAGTTATTCAACGTCTTCGACTTCGCGGCCGGTGAGCCGGACGCAGGTGGCCACGTTTTCGAGGTCTTCCGCTTCCCACTCGTTGCCGGATAGGATTTTTTGGATCGGGTCGAGAGCTTGCTTGTCGGTGATTTGGCGTTTGATTTTCGGTGTCATGGCGTTTTCTCCTTCAATGTGGCCCGGCTTGTTCGTTTATTTTCTTATCGCCGCTAACTGCTTTGCCTCGGCTAAAAGTTCCAGCTCTCTACTTAATTTTTCAATCCGCGAATCTATATCGTGGGTTCCACGTTTGACCCAATTTCTAACCATGAGCATCTCAGCCTGGCAGGTTTTGCACGGCCGCAACGGTACGCCGTTGCTACGGTAAAACGCATTTTCTTTGTGTAATTTTTCGTGGCATCGGCAACAATGCGGCAATTTGCAATAACTTTTCATTTTAAAGGCTCCGATACACCAGCGCATAGCCGCCGTCCTGGTGCCAATGCGGCGTATAATCGCGGTCGCCGTTTGTGTGGTCATTGCTTCGGCATTTTTCCTTGCCGGGACACTCGTACCCTTTGGGGTAGAGCGCATGGGATAGCTCATAAACGGTGGCGAAACACATATCCATGCCGCATCCGTTCATTTGTATACCCCAATGCTTTCGGTTCCACGTGTGATCGGCCGCAATGGCCGCTTGGTGCGTGATTTCATCAATGCCGTTTTCTGACTTAATGTAGAGCCTTATTACGCGCATCATGCCGGATCGGCTGACGTGTTCGACTTTGGCATAGACGATGGTGCCTGGGGGCAGGATCTTGCGCAGGTTTTCTTGGGCTCGGGTTCGTTCGGCTCGTTGTTTTTTTGTGGTCATTGGTTCAGCTCCTCTGGTGTAGTTTGAAAAGTAGGCGGCGCGCGTATGCGCTGCGCTTTTTTGGGTTTATGATCGTCCCGGGGTCTCTGGACAAATGGAGCAGATAGTTTTTTAACTCCCGTCCTTTTTTGTTCTTGAATAGGTTGTTAGTGTTGCCTTTGTCGTAGTCAAGTTTCACGCCGGCACTGTAGTTTATCAAGTCGTTTACGTTTGGCGTCTTATCCGCCCACTTCGCGCCAAATTTTGGCGGGGGGTATTTCTTCGCCACGTAAAAATCAACGTGGGCTTTTGACAGCTTCATGTCGTGGGTTCCTTTCTCTACGCTATTTTTTCTAAGTCGTCGGTGTGAAACCAACCGCCTTTGATAAGCGCGCGCCCGTCTCTTACCTTTTCTACTTTTCCAGTCCATATGCCGCTATGGCCGGTGTGCTTCACATATTTTCCCATGACAAGCTGGTTTTCGGTGTAAGCGCATTGGCCGTTTAGGTTGATCCGTTTGTCTCCTCTTATGGCTACTATATCACCCGCTTTTATCGTCATCGCACTTCCTCTTTGTCATGGTTTTGGGTTTGGCTCTCAACTCGCGCCCAGGCGGCGGCGCCTCCCGGGAGCTGGTTAGGGGTCAAGCCGGTTTGCTACTGCTCCATGAGGTCACAATACGCCCTTGCCACTTCCTCAAGCGCATACCAGGCCAACACATTCAACACTTGGGTTGCGGCGTCTCCTTTGCCTTGGTATATGGCTTGGGCCACTTCACCTACCGTGATAGGGTCGCGCCGGAACACGCCAAACCCGCAAATCATCTCCAGCATACCTTGCCCGAACTCCTTGGCTTGCTCCTCGGCATAGGCCAGGATTGCCTTTTTGGTGCGCCGGGTAAAGGCGAGGGTTTCGGTGTAATAAATCCAGCCGTGAAAACCTCCACTTGCGCCATGGTTGGCAACGTCGGGCGCTGATTCTTGAAAGGACTCCCAGCCGCCCGATTGCTTGACTACTGCGCGAATCAGGCTTGCAGGAATGTTCGAGCTGTCGATAAGTTTTTTGATCGTGATTTTGCTTTTCATAGTAGCTCCCCCTTATAGGTTAAAAGCATATCCGGATAAAAGCAGGGCAGCAAAGCATGCGGCCATAATGAGCAAAGCGAGTGCCTCTTTTAAGGTTTCCATCAGTCAATCTCCCCCTCTCCAGTGAAGTCGTAATCGTTTGCAATGAGACTTTCAGCTATAGCTTCGTCGCTCGTTAGGTATTCGTAATTTTTTTGGAGCATGAGGCGGTAGTTTTCGCATAAAGAGCGCAAAAACTCTTCCTCGATTTCTTGTAGTCGGTCTTCATGCTCCGGGCTTTCGTAGTGCTCCGACTCTTCGTCCACGTATTCATCGAAAACAGGTTGCCAGTTATGCAAAAAGTCTTTGGCCGTTTTATACGTTTCGCACGCTTCGCCGTGTTCGTTCAAAATGTTTTGCGCCACTTCGCAAGCGCTTATCATAAAACGGCCTTGCGCGTAGTTTCCCCGACCAATGTCAAATGACTCGATTTTCAATCCGATTGTTTCGGCGTCCTCGTAGGTGAACTCCCACCATTCATAATCCACGTTCATGTAGCGGTTTTTCTCGATTGCTTTCTCTTTACCTTTTTCGCTTAATTCTTTAAATTTATACACGTTGTATGTCCTGGTTTCCATCGTAGGTTCCCCCTTGTTTTATTAAAGGTTTTCGGTCTCTACAATATCAGCAGCGGCAAGCCACAAAAAGCGCAGCTCGTTTTCCTTTCGGTCTTTTAGTTCGGTGTCGTCCCATGCGCCATAGGGTTTTAAAGCGCTTATCAATTCTTGGTCAGTAATGGCGCGCAATTTGATACGTATGCTTCGGACCTGTCGCAGCTTTTCAACGTCGGCATAACACGGCCCAGCGTGATAAGCGGACCGAGCTTGTTTTGTGGTCATGTTGAAAGTTATGCTGTTTGGAAAGTAGGCTATCATCTTCGGTTCCCCCTTGTCTTATGGCTTAGTTTAACATCCTATGCGGAGCGCCGGCGTGAGGGCCGGCGCGCCTGGTAGGGCGTTAAGCGGGCTTTACAATCTCCCTAGTTTCCACACTGAAAACAGGATAGGGCGCTTTTCCATTTTCGAACCAGTCGTGGCCGAAGCAATACACTTTTGGAAAACCGGCAAGCTCGGCTCTCAATTTGTAATCTTGCGGATAGTCCTCAGCAGCCGCAACGCCGCTTTGTCCGGTGTCACTGTTTTCCCGCTCATTGGTAAATGGGTTCATCAAATAGCCAGCGCCAGGCGCGCAAGGCGAACAGAACTGCGCATAAGTGAAAAAGGGGGATTTTTCGATAAATAGATCGGTATCGTCGCCACTTTGGAATATCTTGTACTCTTCATTATCAATGAAAAAGGCAAGTGGCTCGTCGCCAAAAGCGCTTTCACTGCCGAACACATACTCACAATGCACGCACGCATAGTCGGAGCACTCATGCTCGGCATATTCCCAGGTTTCCATATTTTCGGGGATGACCGATTCGACCAAAACACCGTTTTCGATTTGGGTTACTCTGCCGTCAAGTTCGATTGCTTCATTCCCGCACTTCGGGCAAGTAGGCTTGCCATAGTCGGCTTCGGCGCCTTCATACCAGGACGCGCCAAGCTCGTGTTGGTTAATAGCGCCAAAGCGTATGCCATTTTGCTTGTCGATATTGGTCTTGCCCATGCCATAGTCTATGCCTCGATATTGTGTCATTACTTCACCTCTAGTTCTCTTAAGATGGTTTCGAGTTCGCTCAAGGAGAAGCGGGCCTTGAGTTCGCAGTCGTTCACTACCTCGATATACTCATATATTTCAGGCAAGCTGGTCAACGTGTTGTACATGGCCTGCGCGGCGGCTTCAACGTCGGTGTCAGTTGCTTCGCAGTAATCGGCGGCGATGCGCACGTATACGATACCCTTAGACGCGTCCTTGGATAGGATCGTGCATACCGGTTCGGTCGCGTACACTACGGCCGGGGGGTTAGTGGTCACACGTAGGTGTTTCGGTGGATCGTTTGCAAACACAGAGCTTGCGAGCGTGAGGGCGATGGCTGGTGCTATTAGGAAGTGTTTCATTGATCGATCTCCTTATTCGTGAACGTAAGTGGGAAAACCTGCGCCATGCTTGCAATACGGGCGGCCACGTTCGGCGGCCAACTTTGCTTCCGTAAAGTAGTAGCGGCGCAATATCCAGATATGGTGCTTTGCGCGATTGATTGGCAGCTTGAAAAGTCGGCTTGCCATCGGGTAGTGGTTATTGGCTTTGCGTTTCATCGTTCGGTTTCCTCCTTTACCTCAACTAAATTCAATCCTGGTTTACTTCCCCACACGACGTCGTAAACGCCCTCGGTAGACCAGATGCAGTAGACTAACTCCAAAGGTTTTTCTTTGATAACGATAGATCCTTTTATGGGGTAAGTTACGGCGCACCCGGCGTCATTAAGGGGCACGCTCTTAAGGTTTATTACTCGTTTTCCGTTTGCAGTTTTATATTTTTTGGTTAGGTCTATCATAGCTCGGTATCCTTTCATCCGGTTAGGGTTTTAACTACTCGCCAGGGGCGCCAAAGGTTAGGTTGGCGCGCCGGACTTGTAGTTAAAGTATTTTTACCCCAGCTTCACCAGAAAAAGGCATAATCATAAATGCTTGGTCTGGGGTAGTAAAGCACTTTTCAAATCCGCCCCACATGATTGATTCAATCTCAAAAGAAGATACCAAAGCATCGTTGATAAGGATACATTCCCCATTGGCATTTTTGAAAATACGAGTCATGCAATTTTGTTCGGTATGGCGAAAGTCGCGCAAGTAGTCGGTTTTGAAGTACTCGGTTTTTTCGTAATTGGTTATTTTCAGAAAGTCGGCGTCCGATCGGTCATGGTAGTTGTGACAAAGCGATTTTGCCATATCGATGAAAAGCGCAAGGTTTTTAACACACTCCTTGCGTATGGCCCAGACGTTATTAGATACCCATGATTCAGACATGTGGAAGTGCGTATTTGACTGGTCGTACCTTTTAAACATCCGCTCAGTGATCGCGATAGAGCGCTTCGCATTTTTGGTGAAGCGGCCGTTTGAGTCTCTTAAGGGCATGCTTGCTTGTTTCATGGTTTTGTTCCTTTCTTTAATGGCCGCGCGCCGTTTCGGGTTATACGGGCGCACGTGCTTTTGTGTGGGTTTACTGCCGGTGCAAGAAAATGTCCACGCACTGATTGTTTAGAAGGTCCAGCAGCTTATCAGCGGCCGTTTGGTCGAAGCAACAAAAGGTGATAGCGCATGGCGCGCCGATAAGGTCAACTTTTCCCAGCGGTTTAACAACGTCGTAAACTGGCGATCCATCGGACAAGATTGTTTCTTTAATGGTTGCTTGCATGGCTTGCGTTCCTTTCATGTTTGGTTGCTTTCCTGTTTTTTGTATATCTGCATGGTGCGTGCCAACAATATCTCCAATGATTTCAAGAGGTGTTACCTAAAAACAACATGGCTTTTTGCATATTGCCATTGCAGATTGCAAGTTTTTATTACTTTGGCCGCTTGTTCTGAAATAGTAATGAAGTTAATTGGCCGATAAGTTAGTCGAGCGACTAATCTATTCAGCTTAAGTTGTCTTTACAACTTGCGACCAGGCTTCGCCGCTTTGCTCGTTCGGACATTCTTCTATTCTTCTGTTCTTCTGTTGACCAGGCCACCGATCATCTATTCTATGCGCCAGATCCAGCCGAAAATCAGGCAATCCAGCAGCGCTCAGCGCGCCTTAGCGCGGCATATCTAATGACGTCAAGCACTTGCAAGCCTGTCCACTTGTTAACTTCCCAGATAAGTTGCCGAGTTACGAGGAAAAAAAGTCTCGATGAGGGGTGGGGGTTCCCAAGTCGAATCCCCTAATAGCGTGGGTTCGCAGATACGATGGCATCATCCAGATAATTTGTTAATTTTATTGGAAAACCAATGTTAATCGGCTTAAACCTGTATAAACCCCCCAGTAAGTTTGCGTCGCTTTTGGCCCGAAACGGGTCAGAATGGCCACTTTTTCTCACTTCGCGCACAAAATTCTTGACGCCGCACCGCCGGGGCGGGATAATACATCAAATCCGGGGGTTAAAGCGAATGGAAGTGCGCGAGATCAGCAAAAAGCTGGCGTCGGACGTTGTTGTGCGGGAGCACTACCTGCACCGCAAGCCACCAATTTCACACAGTTATGGCCTTTTTGACCAGGACGTGCTGATGGGTGTTATGACTTTTGGGGTTCCACCGTCCAGGCACCTACAGATCAGCGTGTGCCCATCGCAGCCGGGCGCGGTCTTGGAGCTGAACCGCTTGTGGGTGAGCGATGAGATGCCCCGAAACACCGAAAGTTGGTTCATTACCCGCGCGCTGCGCATGCTGCCGCCACGGCTGATCTGCTCGTATGCGGACACCAAAGAGGGCCACGTCGGGTACGTCTACCGGGCGACGAATTGGAACTACTTTGGGTATACCGACATGGAGCGCAAGACCCCGCGGTACGACTATTGCGTGCCGGGCAAGCACAGTCGAGATGCCTTCAGGGGCGGTGTGGGGTACACGCGAGTCAGACGAAAGCCAAAGTATAGGTATTGGGTCGCTACCGGCGACAAACGCGCCAGAAAGGCGCTGGAGGCTGTTTGTGGGTGGGGTAAGCTGTCTTGGAAAGAAGTGGTGGCGCCGCCGTAGCGCCAGGAGGAGAGTTGATGTATCTGAAACCATGTCCGTTTTGCGGGAATGAGCCACCAGTCATTACGCCGTGGGAGCCTGAGCGCGGCCGGGGATCGAGCAGTTTTACCGTTGAATGTGGCAGCGCTGGATGCGGCGTTGAGATCGGCTGGTATGACGCTGAGGAAGAGGCTGTGGCGTTCTGGAACACGCGGCCGGCGGGCAAGATAGATGATCCGTGCCCCGCCTGTGGGTTTTGCGACACGATGAGGGAAAACCGCCCTTGACGCCGTACCGCCGGGGCGGTATAAATAAACTTGCGGGCGCGGTGTGGTTAGTCGGACACGCAGAGGGCGAAGGGGCGCGCACAGGGTTTGACCCCGCAAGGGGCGGAGGAGCCTGGCAGAGCGGGAGAGAGACGGCCCGCCGCCCGCAGCATGAGTCGAGCCCGAACCTCTGGCGGCTGCGTCAATACCGTCAGCCGCTATGTTCGGGCCTTCTCTTACTCAGGGGGATTTAGAGATATGGAAAACTACGTAGAGCAAGACGGGTGCTGGAATTGTGTGCATTGCGCAGATCGAGACGGGTATTATGGACTTCGGTCATGCCGGCGCGGGGTTGTTCTGGCCGCTCTTACTGAAGTAGAGCATGTGGAGGCGCTGGAGGCGCTCCCAAAAGTAAGGCATCACGGCATCTGCGATCATCACTGTGCGGACGAGTCTGTGTCGCCCGAGGTGTTTGATCAATCTCCGTACGGGGTTTTGTAGCCCCCGCCCAGGTACACTAAGCCCCCAAAACGCAGAAAAGGCCCCGAAAAGGGCCTTTATCTGTTTGGTCTGATCTGTTTTCTCGCCTACACCGCCCACGACCAGGCAAATCCCGCCCAATTCTGGTGGGCGAACAGCAGCCCCCAGCAGCGATAGTACTCAAGCGGTAGATATCGTGGGTCTATTGTGGCCATTTCACTCCTTTAACTGGTTCTCTCGCACCATCGACACCACATCGCCCACCAAAACGCAGTATAGGGCAATGATGTGTTGCGCGAACCACGACTGGTGGATACTGCATTCGGTTGCAACGCAACGTTCAAGATCGCCGCGAGCGGCGCAGTTCTTACATTGATCCATTGGGTTCGTCCTCCTTTACTCCCACATGTGACGGAAAAAATCTGCGTCTGAACACCACCAACGCAGCGTTCCCTTGAGCGACAGGTGCAGCGCGTATAGCGCGTCACGCTCATCCGCGTGGCTCCAGCTAAGGAGAACGCATTCGTGGTAGCCGGCGGTATAAGGCGTTCTCACCCGTTCACCCTCCCTATTTCGTTCATGAAAGCATCCCGAATCGCCTTTTGCTGGATGCCGAGGTAAGTAAGCGTCGTCTCGTGGTCCCGGTGGCCCAGCGCCGCCGAGACGATGTAGAACGGGACGCCCTGCTCGATCGCCCAGAACGCCCATGTTTTGCGCAGGCTATGCGAAGCGTAATTGCCGCCGCGCAGCCCCGCGCGCTGGCACCACTCTTTGACGAGCCGGCTCAAAGACGGTACCGTTAAAGCACAATTTCTCTGGGAAAGAAACAGCGGCGCCTCGGGATCGGCCCGGGCCGGGTGCTCAGCCAGCCAGGCGCGGATCTTTTCCATGACGAGTTTGTTCAGCGACCGCACCACATAGCGGGATACCTTCTGGTCGCGGTTGACCAACTGGTCGCCGGCTCGCAGGTGCTCAACGTCCTTGATGCGCAGGGCGACAAGATCGGACGCGCGCAGGTTGGTGTTGATACCGGTGATGAAAAGGGCTGTGTTGCGTCGGCTCGGCGCCAAGAGGGTGAGGATTTTCTCGATGTCCTCCTGGCGCCGGATGGGGCTTACCCACGTCTTGTTGCCTTTTTTATTCATAGAACCCCGCGACAGTGAGGGACGGGACGCGGATTGTGGCGCCCCCGTCTTTTCGTAGATCAACGCCTGAGATCGTCTCGGCATAAGCGGCAACGGCGTTTTGAATGGTACTGCGCTCCGGCCCGAAAGATTGGGCCATGGAGTACGGGGGGCCGCCCCAGCCGGTGTGCTTGAACCGCGCATTAAATACCCCGTTCTTACGTTCGGTGATGACCAGCTCCAAACCGTTTTCTTCAGCAAACTCTTCAATGGTCATTTTGGGCATGCGAATGATTTCTACTTTCATGGTCGATTGCGCTCCTTTTAAAATTCGATGGCCAGCAGCATGTTGAGCACTTCCTTGGCAGCGGCTTTGCGGGCGGCGGGGGTGCGGGCTCCCTGCCATGCGCGGAAGGGGCTTTTTCGGTGTACGCATGGGATGGTGTAGGCGGTGTAGTATTGGTCCTTGGGCCACAGGCATTTTTGGCAGCCCTCTCCCAAGTCAATGTCGTTGAGGCCGTCGGTATGTCGGATGTATTCGCAGAGCGGGCAACCATGGTTGTACTCACCCATGCTTAGCTTGTTGTTTTCGTATAAGTAAAGGGCGGCACGTGATTTGCTGTCTTCTCCTGTTTCCGCCAGATAATCCCACAAGATCAAACATTCGGTCATCGCCAAGATTTTGACTTCATCCTCAGTCATGGGTCAGGCTCCTTTTTCAGAATCTCAAGTTAAGTCCGACATTCAGGTTGTTGGCCGCCGCGCCGCCCGATACGCCGATTGAGATCAGTTGCCATATCGGCCGCGCTTTGGGCGGCAGGTAGTTGGTGATCAGCGGGTGGACGATCATCCACGCGCCCATGTAGAGGTTCACTTCGTCCACGCTGGGGTGTTCGCCCAGAATAAGGTTATTTTCATGGTAGCTCTCGTCGTAGCGGTGGGTGAGGTCCAGGGTGGTGCCCCAGTCAACGAGGTGGCAGACGGCCCAGGTTGCCTCGAGAGTTACGTCCTGGCGGCTCCAGGGCTCGGCGGCGCGGGCTTTCCACGGGGCGACGAGCAGCAGGATGACGGCAAAGGCAAATGCGATGGCGCCGAGCCAAAACGCCATAGATGCCTCTGCCCGGACTTGCTTCATCTCAGTCTCCAGTTCGGTGATGCGCGCGTCAAAGTGATCTCCGAATCCAGCCATTTGGTTTCTCCTTTCAAAATTCGATAGACAGTAACAGGTTGAGCACTTTCTTGGCTGCGGATTTTCGATCTTCGATCGTTGGGCTGCAAGTCCATTCAAAGTACGGGCTTTCTTCGGATAAGCAGCGGTTTTCATCAGCGTAATGCGGCCACACGCATGCTTTGCATTGTAGCCGGTCGCACAAGGGGCAGCCTCCGTTGTAACTTGCTTTTTCTAACACGTTTTTTGAGTGTAGGTATTCTGTAGCTTCGAATTTGAATCTCTCCCCTGTTTCTGCCAAATAATCCCACAGGATCAGCGTTTCGGTCATTGCCAAAATCTGTTTCTCGTCTTTGGTCATCTTGAATGTCCTTTCATCAAGTTTGTGTCAATAAGTTATCCACAACCTACAGTCCCGCCAAGTTTCTGTCAACAGGTATTTTACATTACTGTGCCAATTTGGTAACATATGCCAAAATGGAATAGCTGGTATGTCGTTTTGGCATAGGAGTTTTGCGGTTGGCTGAAGTTGAACTTGGATATTATGACCGGGCGACGAAAACCTATTCCGCCGTTCCGGTGCCGCCGACCGGCGATGTCCGCGGGCATCGCGGCCGGGGTCGCGTGATCGATGACGAGGAGTTGGATAAGATGCTGCGCCGGGGTAAGACCCAGGCCGACATCGCCCGGCACTTCGGCGTTTCGCGCGCCGCTGTGTCACAGCGTGTTTCCGACTTGAAGCACCGGCTGGTAAAAGAAGCAGCCGGTGTCGCCCCCCAAATCATCGCCCGTGAAATCCGCACGGCCGATCAACTCTGCAAGATAAACCAAACAGCAAATGCTCTGCTCGACTCCCTCTACACCATGGAAGAGGTGGACGACCCCATCACAGGTAAAAAAGAGCAGCGCATGGCATTGAAAGACCCGAACCTGGCCTTGCGTACTATGGGTGAGATCCGCGCGCAGTTGAAGTTCCAACTGGAGATCTTCCAGGCGCTGACCGATGTGAAAGCAGTCAAAGAGTTCCAGGACACTGTGTTGGAGGTAATCAACAGCGTGGCTCCGGAAGTGCGTGACGCCGTAGTCAAAGCGCTGCAAAGAAAGAACGCTCTACGCTCTGCATTGGAATTTCATTGAGATGGAAGAGTTGATTGAAGCTCTGAGTGCGGCAAAGCAGTTCATTGAAATTGCGGTTGATTCTGTGCTTGATCCGGACGCGACCAACGACATGTACGATGCCTATCGACGGTATCTGGGCGCCATGGAAGAACTTTCGAACAGGATTCTGAAACGACTTGGGTAGTGGCTCTGGCATAAGTCTTGGTTTTACACCTTCTTCTGGCGCGCGGACGGTGCGTGATCACCTGTTTGCGGAGCTGCTGGGTAAACTCGAGCCTGCGGAAAGCCCGCAATCAGAAGCGCTGGTGCAGTACCAGAAAGACCCGGTGGCGTTTGGAAAAGACATTCTTGGCCACGAATACCCCGATCGAATCAAAGAGTTGTTTGCTGCGGTGATTGAGCATGAAATCGTAATCGCTCAGAGCTGCAATGGCTTCGGGAAGTGCCTGGGCATCGGTGAGCGCCTGCCTCTGGCGGACGGGCGGTTCGCACCGGTCGAGTCCTTGGTGGGGCGGAACGTCTTTGTGATGGCTTTTGACCCGGTGACAGGCGCGCAAGTTCCGTCGCTGGCTTTGATACGTGAGAATGGGACGCAGCCGGTGTACCGGGTGACGACGACCGGAGGGCGCAGTGTCATTCGCACCGGAAATCATCCGCTGCTGACGGCTAAATCAGAGAAAAAGAACCCCGCACACAAGTGCTCCTCGCTTATCCCGCGGCCAACCGGGTTTAAGCCCGTGGAGGACTTGTGTGTCGCGTCGGATTTGATCGCGGTTCCTCAGGTTTTGGAGATCGAAGGCGCTGTTCGCTACGATGAGGATAAGCTGAAACTTGCGGCGTATCTGTTGACGGACGGCGGGGCCACATCACGCATCTCTTTTACCGAGCCCGATGGTTTGGTGAAAGAGGAGTTTGTTCGGATCGTGGAGTCGTTGGGCTGTGACGCACTGCCGGCGACGAGCAATAAATACGAGATAAGAATTACCTCGATCAACAACAGAGGTCATGCTGGTAGCAATCCAGTCATGAATTTGACACGCGAATGGGGGTTGTGGGGTAAAAAGTCCACACAAAAGAGCTTCCCAGATTTTGTGTGGCAGCTCCCGAATGACCAACTCGCGCTGTTCCTGAATCGCATTTTCTCTTGTGATGGCTATGCCTGGGTTACAAAAGCTGATTGGAACCGCCGGTCCGGCGGGCGTGTAGCCATTACATTTGCTTCTGAGACAATGGTGCGCGATGTTGAAATGGCTCTGCTGCGTTTGGGCATAAATGGCTACTTTCGCCACCGTAAGACCAGCTACACCGGCTGTGACAAGAAGTTCGATGCCTGGGAGTACATGATAGTTCGGCAAGACCAGGTGCTAAAGTTCGCGGAAGTTATTGGTATTTTTGGAAAAGAGGAGCAGCTTGAGAAAGCGTGCGCCGCAGCACGGGAGTTTACTGGCCATAAAGAAGCGAAGTGGCCTGTGCGCGCCATCCACCCCGGGTACCGGTGGGAGAAGATTCGCAGTTTGGAGTACCTGGGGGAGATGCCGACTTACAATGTAGCTGTCCCTTGTCAGCACACGTTTATCACTACGGTGGTCGAGCACAATTCATTTGGCGCCGCCGACATGGCGCTTTTCTTCGCCCGCTGTTTCCCCAAAGCGGAAGTCTACCTCACCGCCGCTCCCCCCGAAAAGAACCTAAAGCGCATCCTGTGGGACAAGATCACCGGCGGTATCAAAGCCAACGCCGAAGCATTTGGTGTGTGCCGCACCGCAGGCATGACTGTCTATATGGAGAGCGGGTCGTCAATCGACGGCCTGACGATCCCGGGTCACGGCGATGACCATGACCGTGAAGCGCGCTTCGGCGGCAAGCACGCGCCTTTTCTGCTGTTCATCGTGGACGAGGGCGACGCCGTGCCTGATGCGGTCTACACCGGCATCGATTCGTGCATGTCCGGTGGTATGGCGCGCCTGCTGGTGATGTTCAATCCCCGGCACAAGCATGGCCGCGTCTATAAAATGATCAAGGACCACGAAGCGGTGGTCGTGCAGCTTTCTGCTTTTGAGCACCCCAATGTGGTGACGGGCGAAGATCTATACCCAGGCGCTGTCACACGCGAGAAGGTGGCCTGGCGTATCAATGCTTGGACTCGCCGGTTGCCGCCGGACGACGACTACACCGGCCCGGATGTTTTTACTTTGCCCGAGTTCATGGAAGGCTACGTCGCCAGGAAGAAAGATGGCACGTTCTATCCTCCGCTGCGGGGCGGCCGGTACAGGATCGAAAACCCGCAGTTTGCTTACAAAGTACTGGGCGAGTATCCGGTTAAAGACGAGAACGTGCTCATCGAAGAAACCTGGATCGACAACGCCGTGGCCCGCTGGAAAGCCTACGTGGACGACTACGGTGATACGCCCCCTGAGGGAGCTGAGTGCATCTCCGGCGTTGACCCCGGCGAGCTTGGCGCCGACAAAACTTCCGTGTGTCATCGCTACGGCGCGTTCGTCAAGGAATTCAATGGTTGGGGCGGCGTCGATATGTCGGTGACGAACGACCGCGCCGAAGAAGAGTGTCGCAGTGCCGGTTCGAATAAGGTCTTCGTTGACGCAAACGGCGTCGGTGCGGGCGTTGCCCCAGCTCTCCGGCGCGTCGGGCTGAACGCAGTCGGTGTAAAGACCCAGGTTCGCGCCAACGAAGTGTGCGAAGACGGCGAGTTTGATCGCATGCGTGACCAGCTTCTGTGGCAGATCCGGCTGTTTTTGAAGAACAACACGGCGGCCATGCTGCCCGACGATGATGAGCTCCGTGAGGAGCTGACCGTGCTGCGCTTTTGGGACAAAAACGGGCGCATCAAAGTTACCGACAAAGACTCGCTGCGTGACATACTGAAGCGTTCGCCCAATAAAACGGATGCTCTGGCGCTGACTTTTGCGCCGCACAAGGGCTACACCGGGGACGCGATGACCGAAGCGCGGCACCGGGAGTTGAAGGCAAAATACTGCGCTCCGCTGTGAAGGATGATTGATGGCTGATCTCGATAAAGAAAAAGAGTTTGACGAGGCGTACAACGCTTATTCGGCCGACTGGAGCACGCTGCACTCGGAGATGAAGCGTGATCTCGAGATCATGCTCGGAGATCAGTGGGACAGCCGCATGAAGTCCTACCTCAAGGGCCAGCGGCGTGAAGCGCTGGTCTTTAATAAGATCCGGCGCATCATAAAAGCCATCACCGGTTATCAGCGAAAGAACCGCCTGTCTATGCGCCTGGACCCCGTGGAGGGGTCGGACGAAGCAACGGGTGAGATTTTGTCCGCGGCGCTGATGTGGAACGCCCAGTACTGCAATGGGTACAACATCATCTCCGATGCGTTCGAGCATGGGTCGCTGATCACAGGGCTGAACATGCTCGAGATCGCTGTGGACTACACCGATGATCTGGTGCACGGCGACATCAAGTGGCTGCGCCACGATTACAACTCGGTGCTCTTTGATTTGACATGCCGCAACCGCGATATGCGTGACTGCGAGGCGGTGCTCAATCGCACGCTCGTTGGCGCCGATCGGATGCAGCAGTTGCTGCCAAACTTGAAAGTCTCCGACCTGGGGCCGCCCGTTAACACGACTACCAAATTCCCCTACATGACCGGCACGCATCGGATGCGCAACAACCAGTCGCCGCACACCTACGACCGCATGTGGGTCAGGACGGCGACGCAGCACACCGTGCTGATTGATAAATCCAATGGGCAGGTAGCCAAATGGACCGGCGATGACAACCGGCTGCGCGAGTACTTCAACATGCTCGGCGTGACCGAAGACCATGTGGCGGTTGTAAAGCGTGCCAAGGTGACGGTCGAGCTACGCGTCTATGCAAATGGGCATCATGTCTGGACCGGTCCTGACCCGGTGGGTTTGGACGATTTTCCGTGGGTGCCGTTCATCGGTTTCTGGACTCCCGAAGCAGAAAAGCCGGAACTGCGTATTCAAGGCTTGATTCGTTGTGATCGCGATCCACAAGATGAGGTGAACAAGCGCCGGTCGAAGATGCTCGACATCATCGACAGCCAGATCAATTCTGGTTGGGCGGCCCGTGAAAGCGCCGTGCGCAACAAGGAGCAGCTTTATCAGTCCGGCCAGGGCAAGGTTATCTGGTTGGCGGATGGCCCGCACTCGATTGATCAGGACATCAAAGAGCTGCGGCCGGCGGATATCCCACAAGGGCTGTTCACCCTGACCGCGTTGATGGATCAAGATGTGGTTGAGATCCCCGGCATGGCCAAAGAGATGCTGGCGATGCCCGACACCCAGGACGTTGAGGTGTCTGCGATTCTGGCAAAGCTCCGGCAGCAGACCGGCCTGACCGTTTTGGCGGATCTCTTCGACAACTTGGAGCTGTCTCAGAAGATTCTGGGCGGCAAGACTCTGCGCGCCATGCAAAAGAACTACGGGCCGTCCAAGTTTCAGCGCATCACCGGCAAACCCCCGACAAAGAACCTGCTCGACCAGTCGTTTGGCAAGTATGACGTAGTCTGCGTGGAAGGGCTACTCACCGATACGCAGAAACAACATTTCTACGCACAGCTCATGGCCATGCGCAAGATGGGCATGACCGAGATCCCGACTTCGGCCATCATCGCGGCCTGGCCGCTCGAGGGCAAGAGCGAGCTGATCAAACAGATCCAGGCGCAAGAGCAGGCTAAGGCGAAAATGGACGAGGAGAACCAGAAGCTCAACCAGCAGCAGCAGATGATGAACCAGTCCATGATGCAGGCTAACATCGCCAAGGCGCAGGAGCGCATGACCCAGGCGCAGGAGAACCGTACCAGCGCCACATACGATCGCATCAAGACGCTGAAGGACTTGCAGTCAATCGATCTGAGCAACCTTGAAACGCTGGTGCGCGTGCTTACGGCGATCAAGATGCAAACTGAGCCGGGCCAGGGCGCGCCGGCCAACCCGATGGGGGCGATGCAGTGAATCCAAACATCATGATCAAGCAGATGTACGATGTCTTCGGCCGACGCAAGCAGTCGCATGTCCTTTATATGGGCGATGTCTGCCAGGACTTTACCATGAGCCTGCTGCGCAGCATGGAAGCGATGCTTGACAAGCACTCGGCCAAAAAGTCCTACTACATGTACATCCACGCTCGCTTTGACGCTGTGGGCAAGCATACGGTGCGCTCGATTATCACCATCCTGCCGGGCGACACCAAGATCGAGCAGTTCAAAACGCTCGGGACCATGTGCTTTTTCGTGGACAACCGCATCGGTGAATTTAAGAAGCTCTGGGTGCTGCCATACGACCGCCTCGTTCTGGGCGGCGTTCTGGACGGCAAACCCAATGAGAGTATAGCCAAGGACTCGATCGGCATGCCGGTCAAAGGACTCACTATGTAACCGCTGCCGAAAGCAGCCAAACGCGCCGCCGCCGGGCATTAACCTGGGGCCGCGACCAACGGGCGTAAAACTCTCCGGTCGAAAGCCGGGGATAAGTCTGCCGCCGGAGACGGTCAAAGCAACAGCACGGGCGAGAAAGGTCAGTTGAAAATGGATGAGATCAACAGCACTACCCCAGCAGCTCCCGCCGCGCCTGCCGCTCCTGCGGCCCCCGCGGTGCCGGCTGCACCCGCAGCTCCTGTAGTTCCCGCAGCTTCTGCCGAGCCGGCCGCTCCCGCGCCTGCGCCCGAAACGCGCACGGTGCCGCTGCCGGTAATCGAGAAAATGCGCAGCGAGCTGCAAAGCACAAAGGCCGAACGCGAGCAGATGAGCCAGCAGTTGCAGCTCATGCGCGAGCAAATGGCGCTTTACCGGGCCAACGCGCCCCAGGCTCCGGCCCCACAGCCGCAGGCGCCCACGCCCGCTGCTGCCGCCATCGCAGATCTTCTCGACGGCGTGCCGGATTCCAACCTGCTTGAGGCGGGTCATGTTCGAAAGGCCCTGAAGCTGCAACAGCAGCAAATGACGGGGATGATCCAAGAAGCCGTGAAAAGCCTCCAGCCCCAACTGGCCGAGATCAAGTTGACGCAACACGTTCCAAACTACCAACAATTACTCAAAGAACAGCTCCCTGCGATTATGCAGGAGAACCCGATGTTTACGGAGATAATCAAATCCTTGCCGCCGGAAAAGCAGCTTCCCGCCGCTGTGCAGTTCGCAAAGATGCGCGCCGACCGGATGGCCGCTGCCGCTCCCCCGGCTCCCGCCGCCGCACCTGCACCCGCGGCCACGGGGAATATCATGGACGAGATCAACCGCATCATCGAAAATCAGGCCAAACCCGGCAATCCTGGCGTTGGCCAGGCGACCCCGGCTGCGGCTGTCTCTCAGGCCGCCCGTTACGCTTCGATGTCTCCGGAAGAGTTCCGAGCCGAAGTTGAGCGGGTTAAGCGCGGCGGAGCTGTCTAAAAAGGAGATAGTTCAAAATGCCCGACAATATTACCACTACTGCGGATGTCGCTCCTGCGGTAGAAATTTTCTACAATCGCGTTTTGCTGGAAGCTGCCAAAGAGAACATGGTTTACCGGCAGCACGCCCAGCATGCTTCCATGCCCTCCAAGTCCGGCAACACCTACAAGTGGCATCGGTATCCCATGCCGGCTGCCGCTACGACTCCGTTGTCCGAAGGCGCCGATCCTGCTGGCCACAAGGTCACGCAGGAATCGTTGACCGCCAAGATCTCCTGGTACGGTGGCTACGAGCACATCACCGAAGAAGTGGATATGACCAATCAAGACCCGGTCCTCACCCAGTCTTCGGAGCGTAACGGCTACCAGGCCGACATCACCTTCGAGACACTGATGCGCGACATCCTGGCAGCCTCTGCCAGCGCTACCAACGCGGCCGGTGGAAGCAATGGCGGCACCCCCACCGAGATCACCCGCGGTGACGTGGACAGCGTGGTGCTGGAGCTGCTTTCCGGCAACGCCAAGTTCGTGACCAAGCTGGTCAACGCCGGCACCGGCGTCGGGTCCAGCCCGCTGCGCCCCGCCTTCCGCGGCATCATCCATCAGGAATTGCTGATGGACCTCGAGGGCTGCACCGGCTTTTTGAGCATCGCTGCCTACGCCTCCCAGACCGGCACGACCGCTTGGGAATGGGGCGCTCTGGGCAACACCCGTTGGGAATGGACGACCAACGCCCACAAATCCAGCGACAGCCCGGCTCAGTACTACCTGCCGATCTTCGGCGCCGACGCCTTTGGCGACGTGTCTCTGGAAGGCATCAAGACCGTCATGAAGGGTTTCGATACCGCGGGCAGCGTGTTGAATCGCTACGCCACCTCCGGCTGGAAAGCCGTGTGGGCCGGCCGCATCCTGAACGATGCGTGGATTCACAATCTGCGCGTGACCAAAGACACCTAACCAGTAGCAGTAGCTGGGGCGGGCGACCCGCCCCTGTCTTCGAACTCATCTTATTAAGGAGTAGAAAGTGAACCAGAATCCCAAAATTTTGATCGGGAAGTTCACGAGCGACGGGAATGCGTACAACCTGAACCTCGGCGTCACCCCCGATTGGATCAAAGTCATCAACACCTCCGCCTCCGTGACTGATGTGGCCGTGCTCGAGTGGTTCTACGGCATGGGCGATGCGGCCGAAATTCAGTATGACAAGTTCCTGGCTGGCACCAGCGCTGGCGATTTCATGCTGAAACTCTCTTCCGGCGGTCTGATCAGTGCCTGGAACCCCGGCGTGGTAGTGGGCGATCGCAAGAGCGTCACCTTCGACGACACTGGCGGCGCCTCCGAAGATCTGATCACTTGTACCGCCGCGGCCGGCCACGGCCTGAAAAACGGCGAGAAGGTCATGTTCGTCGCCTCCGGTGGTCTGCCCACCAACGTGAACGCTCGGACGCAGTACTACGTGATCGACGCTACGGCTACCACGTTCCGGATTTCCGCCACCAAAGGCGGGAGCGCTGTGGACTTTGGCAGCGACGGCACGGCCCCGAACTACGTGTTTTCGACCGACAACATGGATCTGGGCAGCGACGATGCCGGCAAGGGCGTTACCCTCAGTGGCACGTTCATGGACGACAACGATGTGATCTACTACATCGCTTTCGTGGCTGACAAGTACACTGACCACGGCGACGTGGCTTAGTCTCTAATCAATTCAAACGTCTGGAGGTGGGCGTGAAAACCCCCTCCAGGCATAACCTGATAGAAGGAGTGTCTCAAGATGAGCATGCAAGCTGTTGATAAGGAAAACGCCCTCGTTCAGTTGCAGGTCGAGAAAGAGCGCCGGCAAGTAAAAGAGGCGCGCGCCAAGGTAAAGGCCCGGCTGGATGAAGGCCCGAAGATGAAGTGTGAGTTCAACAACAACGAAGATCCGCCCGAGGCTGGTCAACCCACGCCTGTCGTCCGGTTTTTCTACGAAGGTACGGAGTTTAAAGCCAAGCACGGCGACATCGTGAACTGGCCCGAAGAAGTGGTGGCCCACGTCAACAGCTTGACGACGCCTGTTTACAGAGACGAAACTGACCCCATCACCGGGGCGATTAAAAGTGTGCCTGCCGGATCTGTGCGGCGGTTCACTTGTCTGCCGATTATGGAGCCCCGCGGCGGCATTAACCGCACGGCGCCCCCGAAGAAGGAGAGAGTAAATGGCTAAGAAAAAGATCAACCACGAATCGGTGTCGCGCGCCGAGAGCTTGGTGGACTTGCTCAAGAGCTTCGACACCGAAATGGACGCGATTCGTGCTTTGGTAAACGAAGTGCGTACCGACCATGCGACTTTTAAGACGGCCGCCGACAATGTGGAAACACTGATCGAAGAACTGCATGACGACCACGCCACATACAAGACGGCGGTCGATGGCATCGAAACCCTGGTGGAAGAACTTCATGACGACCACGCAACATTACTGACGGCGCTTGGGTACATGCTGGGCGACTACCTTGTAACCTCGGCTGAGTTGGGCGTGGGCTCGACGGCGACGAATGTGGCGAGTTTGCAGTTCTCGTTTATCATCAACGGGAAGCTCTATACCAAAGCGGCGGTTGCTACTGGCACGGCCCCCGGCAATGACGTTGTTCCTCAAAACACCTATGGCGCTGTGGCTTTTGACATTGGGGCTGACCTCACTATCGACGCTATTGAAGCCGCAGACAACGCCACCGGGTACGGTTCCGCTATTCTCGCGGTGGGCGGACTTCCTGCGGTAGCTGCGGATCATGTCCGCATTGGGTATGTTACCGTTACGAAGTCGGATGGAGCCTTCACTTTTGGCACGACCGAGCTTAGTGCCGTCAATGTGACTGCTGCATATAGCAACCTGGCTGGCCTGTTCTACACCATGGGCGCTTCATTACCGGCTACGTTGACCGCTGCTAAACCTAGCTCGGCACCGGCTACGCTGACTGCGGCCAAACCCGCATCTGCTCCGGCCACCCTGACCGCCGCGGCTGTGACGGAGCAGGTTGAAACCCTGAAGTAATGTAGAGGGCTTATGGCTTATACTTTTGTGGACTGGCAGACTGATTTCCGGAAGATAACCGGCAAGCGTACAACGTCCCAGATGTCGCTTGCCGACGTGAAGAAAAAGCTCAACACTTTCTACCGGTTGAATCTGCCGCGCCTTATAAGCCCGCCTGAGTTCAAGGGCTGGCACACGTTCAACACGGTGGACGGCATAGGGGAGTACGACCTTCCGGCCACCGTGATCGCCGTGTCCGGCCCCGTTTACCTGGACAACGAGCGTATCGATTTTTACACCGACAAAGAGCAGTTTTTCGATGAGTATCCGCTTGATGACGTGAGCGAAGACTCGCCTCTTGGGGTGCTGCTCTTTGATCGGACGCTCTACGTTCGAAAGATTCCCGATGCCGTTTATGCGGTGAAGATGCGGATGGTGTCAACGACACCAACTGAGCTGGTCAATGATGGCGATATGCCGGAGAACGAGTTGTGGGGCCGTTTGGTGGTCTACGGCGCGGCGATTGAGCAGTTGAGCGATGACCAGGACATGGACGCTGTGCAGAATTTGTCGCCGCTTTTCACACACTACAAGTCATTGATCAACGCTGATATCACAGAGCAGTACCCCCTTGGGATGCGCAGCGTTCCGCTGTTTTAAAAGGAGTATTTGAATGGCGTGGAATAAAGATGTGCCTGCTGCTGGTATTCAGGCGCGGTATCTCGATGATGGGGTAAGGACCAATAACGCTGCGCTTGAAGACGCTCTCGGCAGGGACCATGAGTTCCCCGGTACGATGAGTAGCACGGCGGGCATGCATAACGTGGTGCAGCTTATCGACCAGGCCGGCGATGAAGCCGCGCATGCCACGGCGGTAAAGCTGTGGAGTAACGCTGGAAAGCTGCGTACGATTGTTCCAAGCGGAATGGCTGCAACGGTGGATGCTTTCCCTTCTGGTACGATTATGGTGTTTGGGCAGAACTCTGCTCCAACCGGTTGGACCCGTAAAGCTGACTGGCAAGATAACGCAATGCTCTGCTACGCCTCGGCGGGGAATATCTCTTCAGGGGGGTCTGTAAATCCGCAGAGCACGCATACCCACACTGGTCCGAGTCATACCCACACTGGTCCGAGTCATACCCACACCGGCCCCAGCCATACTCATACTGGCCCGAGTCACACCCACACCGGTCCCAGTCACACACATGCGGCCGGCTCGTTGACGGTGAATACATATCATCGGCACGCTCAAGGTGTAAGCGGGGAGTTTACCCCCGGTTTTCAGAACGTAGGCAATTATTTCACTGATTATCAAGGTAGTAGCAATGCCGGTGTAACAGGCTCGACCGGCGCCGAAGGGGCGGGGGCTACGAGTGCTGCTGGCACCGGGGCTACAGGTGCTGAAGGGACGGGGGCTACGAGTGCTGCTGGTACTGGCGCCACAAGTGCTGACGGCACTGGCGCGACTGGTAGCAACACGGCGCCTCACTTTCAAGAGGTTATTGCCTGCACAAAGGATTGATGTGAAGACGAAACCCCCTTGTATCCGCGGCCTGGCCGCGTTTAAAAAAGGCTGTCCAGAAAAAGAGTGGGATGGATCAGAGGGCTGTCCTGCGTGGGTAGAACTTTTAGTCACGCCTCGTGGTGAGCCCTTAAAGCCTAAAGACAAAATTGGACGGTGTATCGACCGGTGGCAGCTTGAATTTGCGCTTACGACGCTCAGTTTGCTTGAAGGCAATCAGCAAGCTGTGGAGTCTTTTCGCAACAACATGACTACCGAGCATGGCCCCCGGCCGGACCCGGCGGTTGCTTATTTGGTGCAACTTCTGGAGGACCGGCAGCGCATTCAACACGAAGCTGCGAAAATGATAGGCGGCGTATGATCTCTGGCTACACCCCATTTCTTGTTGGCAATATGCGCTACGGTGTTGAGCTCGGCGTTGAGAGTTGGTTGTTGCCCAGCGAAGCCTATACGCAGATGAAAAATGCGTATCTGCGTCGCGGTGTTTTATCAAAGCGCCGGGGCCGCGAGCCTTTTGGCCGGCTGTCACACGGTGTCGCCGCTGAAGCTGTCGGTGTGCTTGGATCGGCCCATTACACTGGCACGCTGGACCACATCCCTGTGCAGATTGGTACAGTAGAGTTTACTGACGCAACGCTGGTTATCACGGATGACGGCGACGGCACGCTCTCAGGCGACGGTACAGGCACGATTAACTACACGACAGGTGTTTTTGACATCACTTTTTCCGGCAACACGACAGCCGCAGTCACGGTGGACTACTCTTACTTCCCTGGTCTTCCAGGGGTGGGAGTTGAGTCCTACCAGGACATCACCGCTGGTACTTCACAGCTTGTCATCTTCGACACCAAGCGCGCTGCTTGGTATGACGAAGTGGCCGAAGAGTTTATGTCGATTGGCAGCGCTGATGTTTTTACTGGTACAACCGCCAACATCATTTGGGGCGCGAACTACCAGGACCGGCTGTTCGTAACCAATAATAAAGACCGTGTGCAAAGTTACAATGGGTCTGCGTTTACCCCGCTTCTCATGGATTTGGATGGTGATGCGGATAACGACGTTGATACATGCTTGCTCATATTCCAGTATAAAGAGCGTCTGGTTGTGCTGCGCACAACTGAAGGCGGGTCTTTCTACCCGCAGCGGGCTCGCTGGTGCGTTATTGGCGATCCGGACGATTGGACAAACGACGGGTATGTTGACTGCCCAACGTCCGAATGGATTGTCGCCGCCGACTTTATAAAAGACGACTTGGTTGTTTTCTTTCAGGCGTCGTCTTGGCGTCTGCGCTACACTGGTGACGCCGATCTTCCTTTCAGGTGGGAGCGCATCTCCGGCGTTGACGGGGCTTTCGGGACGTATTCGGGTTTTAACTTCGCTGATCGGATGGGTGCGCTTGGGGAGACGAGCATCAATGAGACGGATGGACTTCAGGTGTACTCTATTGACGAGAAGGTGCCTGACGCCGCAGCCAATATTGATCATAATAGCTTTGGGTTGGCGTACTCACTCCCCGACCCCGCGCTTCGCCAGGTGATCATATCTTATCCACGTATCGGTTCGACCGCTAATGACTACTCATTGGTTTATAACTATGAGGATAAAGCCTGGAGTGAGTATGATTTTGGGTTTAATGCATATGGGTACTTTAAGATCGGCCAGTCTGGGCTTGTGCTCGATACGGTAATTACAGAGCTTGATACGATCACTTCTTCTTTTGATGACATCACCGCGCAAGCAGGTTATCCCACCATCGTCGGTGTTGACTCTACCGGGTATGTGTGGACGGTCAATGTTGGCAGTAGCGACAATGGCGCGGCAATTGAGTTTGAAGTAATGTCAGGCCGCTGGAACCCATATCTCAGCAAAGGTTTGCGTGCCCGGCTTGGGTGGGTGGATTTGCTGTTGACGCGGAGCCCGAGTACGCAGATTCAGATTGATTTTTACACCGATCACGACGCCGCAGCATATGCCAGTGCGACGGAAGCGTGCGGCGACGATGCGCCGGAGACAAGCGATTCAAAAGTGTGGGTGCGCTTTTATGCCGGTGGCGTTGGAGACTTCCATCGAATGCGCATGTATCAGAACGCAGCCGATCAGACAATTCAGGTTCATGCGGTTGTTCCGTACTTTAAGCCGGCGGGACCGATAAGGGGCTGATAAGTGCTTAAACTTCCACCTACAACCAATGTGCCTTGGAAGCCGGACGTTATCACGCAGTCTATTGATCAGGTGGCTAAAGCCCGACCAGAAGCGTTGGTAGAATATCTTCGGTTGTTGGTGCTGCATCTTGACGCGATGTACAGCGACATCGCTTCTACAGCGAATAAAAACGCGCAGGATGCTTGGGATGATATGCGGGTGAGTTTAGCCTCCGCAAAGATTCCCGCGGCTAACTTTCCAGATTGGGTTAAGATCAAAGACGATGGCGCTGGCTCTGTTGGAATTTATGGCTATGCTTTTGCTGATGGGGAGTATGCGTTTCTGACGACACAGATATCTCATCGGTATAAAGAAGGAACGCTTGTTTATCCCCACATCCATTTCATGACTACAACAAACGTGTCGCCAGCAGATAATTTTGGTATTGGTCTTGAGTACGCTTGGATGAATGTGGGCGATACTTTGTCAGCAACGACCTTAGTTACGCAAGTTGTCTCAACGGGCGTAAATTCATCCTATAAAGAACAAAAAGTGAATATACCGCCGGCGGGGATCGACGGAACCGGAAAGAAAATCAGTAGTATGTTTTTATGCCGGCTGTATCGTTATGCCGCGAGCGTAGATAACTACGCTGGTGACGTAATCATCACCGATTTTGATTTGCATTATCAGACGGACGGGCTTGGTAGTACGAACGTAACATCGAAGTAAAGGCGCTATATGGCAAAGAAGATCAAAGGGTCCGGATTACGCTACACTCCGATAAATGACTTTGCGCTCATCCCGCGCCCGCTGGTTGAGCAGATAAAACCAAAGCTGCCCGATGTGGATCGGTTTTACAACGTGCTGCGCGCGCTTGGCTCCGGTCAGGGTTTTTGGATTACAAACTATCTTGGGGTGTTTGCGGATCACGAGCACATTATCAAAGGGTTCATGTGGCTGACGCTTAACCCGATAACTGGGGTACTCCATATGAACATGCTCTCAGTAGACAAAGCATACCAGAACAGAGGTATTCTTGGCGAGGCAAAGAACCTGGCGCAGAAATTGATGAAAGAAGTTCACGCGGATAAGCTGACGATCAGCACCAGAGCGCCGCGCGTGTTCACGAAATATGGTCTGAAACCATCAGCTATGACCATGATGGAACTTGAAGGAGAGTAGGCTATGGGTGACGTAGGCGATTTTTTGTTCGGTGAAAGTGAAGACGCAAAGCAGACTGGCACCGCAGAGCTTCTGACCCCAAGCCAGAAGAAGCTGCTCGAGCAGCTTACAGGTAAGATCGGCGGTCAGCTCGGCCAGGGCGTCGAAGCCTACGGCGGCGACACGGCGGCCGGCGCATCCCCGTTGCAGAGCGCGGCGTATAGCAAAATTCAGCAGATGCTCGGCCAGGACCCGCAGCAAAACGCTACATCGCTTTCCGCCATTGATAAAGTGATGCGGGGCAGCGCTCAGACGCCGCAGCAAAACGTCGAAGGCTACGATGTTGGTGAGTACGACCCAACGGCGCTCCAGGCATGGTACAAGAGCGCGTTGGTTGATCCAGCCATGCGCAACTGGGAAGAGTCGATTGTACCCTCTCTGCAAGAAAAGTTTGTCTCGCAGAACGCAGGCAGCAGCGGTGCCGCCAACCGGGCAATCGCAGGTAGCGCCGCTGACCTGATGACCAACCTGAACTCGCAGCTCGCCACGGCGTTGTACGGCGAGAAGGGCGCTTATGACGAGCGCAAGTTTACCGCCGGCATGGACACGGCCAATAAAGAGTACCAGGCGGGATCGGATTATTTGAGCCGTTTGTTTGAGGGAAACCAGGCCGACCTTACCCGGGCTACCCAAGTGCCGGGGCTCGCCAACGCTACAGCGCAGCAGCCCTTTGAGCAGTTGATGGCGATGATCACGCAGGGCCAGGCGGCCGGCGGGGCGCAGCAGGCGACTGAGCAGAATCAGCTTACAGCGGATTATCAGAAGTGGTTATCTGAGCAGGGCTACAGCAACCCGTGGCTCAATCTCATTCCGGCTACGCTTGGTACTTCGTCTATGAGCCCGATCGTGCAAGGCCCAACGCAAACCCAAGGGTTTTTGCAGTCAATCATGGGTGCTGCTGGCGGAACCGATTTCAGCAGCTTGTTTAAGTAGAGAGGGCGTGATGATCCAGTACGATTGGCAGAAATTGCTCGAACAGATGCTCCAAGCACAGAGCGGTCGGGACGTCGTGCTGCGCATGGAGCAGGCCCCGCAACAAGATGACGGCGGCAAGCAGCCCAGCCAGAAAACGATGCAGAATATTTTAGATCAGTACATGGAAAGTACCAAAACGCCCAGCAGTACCAATAGCGGCACTGTGCCTACACAGGGTGGGCCGGCGGCTGGCGTTGGCGGCACGGGCGAGTTTTACAGTGGCCTCGGCTCCATGGGCACTGAAAGTGGTATCAGCGGCGGCCTTGGCGGCGGGGGACAGTTCTCCGGCGGGATGGGCGCGGGGGCGGGAGGGGCCGGTGGAGGTGGCGCAGGCGGGGGTGGTGCGGGCGGCATGGCCGCGGCTGCGCCGATCGCTTACATCGCTGCGGCCATCGGCGCGCAGCTTGCCGCGTCCAATAACACTGACACGGTGGTAGACGGCCAGAAGACCGGTAACGTTTTTACCGGTATCGGGCACGGCACCTGGAACCCCTCGTTTTCCACTGAACCTTGGCTTGCTTTCGGGCATGACAAGTTGGGATGGGACGCCACTTCTGGAGAGAAGCTGGATGCCGCCATTAACAACAGCGATTGGAGCACGGCGTTAAAGCGCCTGCCGGCCGCCGCGGACTATTGGGCCGATCCGATAAGGAATTGGCTTGGCGCTGATACATGGAGCAATGTCGGGGAGCAGATCACCGGCAGTGAAGATTTTGGAAAAGTGCTCGGAACCGTCATCGAGCCGATCAGTGGACTCTTAAGTCAAATAGAGGATTGGTTCTAATGCCAGTAATTCAATTCCCCGGCTATACCAAAGATCCTTTCGGCGGCCCTGCTGGTGGCACGCAGCAGGCGTTTGCGGCGATGCTCTCTTCTTACATGAAGACTCAGGAGGAGCTGAAAAAGCGCGAGCAGGAGAAGCTGCTGGCAGAACTACTCGCCGGCGGCGGCCGGCCGCAACAGCTACCCGGGATGGAAGATCCCGCCGGACCGGTGATGAACCCGCCGACGCCAGCAGGGGGTTATCCGGTTGAAGGCCCGCAGGATTACAAATCCCGGGCGCAGGCGCTGATGAGCAACCCAGCGCTCGACATGCGCCAGAAGATCCAAGGCATGGGCTTGCTCGCTGCGCAGAAGGAGCTGGAGCCGGTTGCGGCTAAAACCAAGTATGTCACCATTAATTGGTGGGATAAAGACGGGAAAGCGGGTAAGCCTTACGTGGTGCCAGAGGATAGCGCTAACCAGTTGTACGAGCGGTTGGACGCGATGGGCGCGACGTGGGAAGCAGCGCCTAAAGAGAGTGCCGATCCGGAACTTGTGAAGTACCAAAAGATCGCTGCCAGTCTGCCGGACGGCCCGCAGAAACGGCAGATCGAAGCCTACATTGCGAAGATGATTCGCGTACCGCCCAGCGAAGGCGGTGGCGATCCGCGTGACAAAGGCGACGTTAAGATTGGCGACACGACTTTTACTCAGGCCGACCTGCGCGCTCATCACACCAAGATGTACGGCCTTGTGGACGAGTCCAAAATCATGGAGCTGGAGCTGAATCCGAGCTTCGCGCCCCAGGCGGCCAAGTTGCGCGCCCGTAACGCAGAAGCACCGGCTTTCGACGAAGCTGTGTCGCAGTGGCGCCGGCAAGGCTTTGTGCCGGGGATCAATTCTCCAATCACCTCTACACCGGAGAAGATTAGCAAGGAAGCAGCCGCTGCGCCAGTAGACGACGAAGCCGCGAAGCTGGAGCGCATGACACCCTCTGCTGGGGGGACGCCGCCTCCGCCTCCTCCGGCGAAGGTGAAAGACCCTGAAAGGTTCAAGCAGCTTCTGTCCACGCCCGAAGGCCAGGCGCTGCGGCAGGCTGGTTGGCCGGGAGATCGGCCGCCCACTGCGGCGGAGATTGCAAAAGCGAAGGCCGCGCTCCAATCCAAACAGGTGAGGAAATAATTTGGCTGATATATTCGGTGAAATAGCCGCGCAGTTCCCGCCCGACGAGGACGAGTTCAAGAAGTGGTATGCGGCGCATGCGGCAAAGCTGGGGCTCGCCCCTGATCCGGATGACCCACAGCACTTCTATGACTATCGTGCTGCGTTCGCCGCCGGCGCGGCTCCAGACGAAACCGGTCATTGGCCGTCTCAGTTTAAGACTGAGGGTCATCCACGCATGGTGATCGATGGGGTTAACACTAAGACCGGCGAGCCCGTGGGTGATGTGTTCTCCCAGATCGCTGCGCAGTTCCCCGACACCCCCGCTGAAGATCTCGACGCCGCTGCGCTGGAAAACTATGCCGCCATAAACCCGACAGACATGGGTGAGGTCAAAGAGGGCTACAAGGACATCCTCAAATCCGGTACGACCGAAGCTGCCAAGGATTTCATGAACGTCGCTTTGGCGACTTCGCAAACCCGCCAGAAAGGCGCTGAGACATTTGCCGATCCCAACGAAGAGCAGATGTTCAACCGCAATGTGTGGGAGGAAGAAGCCCGCATTGGCCGAACTTTGTCTCAGCCGGAGCGAGATGAGATCCGCGCCAAGTATCAGACCGTTCCGCCGGAAGCAGCAACGGCTCAGCTCAAAGGATTCGAATCGTCTATCAAAGAGGCAAAGTCCGCGCTGCCGCAGATTGCCGAACGTGATCGGAGTAAGTTCACCCAGGCGCTTATGGGCGTAACCCGTTTTGGGGCGAGCATGGGTGTGACCGCTTTGTCGGCACCTGCCGGCGCTGCGATGACGTTTTCGCAGATTTACGGCCAGAAGTACGGTGAGTACGAGGCAAAGGGAGTAGCCCCTGAGCAGGCCGACGAAGCGGCGTTTGCTGCGGCGGTGCTGTCAACGCCGGTTGAAACTGCGTCCAATCTTGTGCAGTTAAAGATGCTTGGGCCGCTCGCCAAGTCCGTGGGCGTTTCGAAAATTACGCCGGCGCTCGCCGGGTTTTTGGAGAAAGTGCATAAGGTCATCCCCCGGCAGGCCACATCCCTTGCAGGCCGGTCGGCTACGGCGAGTGCCAGCGAATCGGGTGAAGAAGGTCTTCAAGCATACGCCGAAGAAGTCGGAGATGTTATCGCGGAAAATCCAGGCGATAGCTCTGACCAGCTTTTTGAGAAGTGGAAGGCTCGGATAAACACCCCCGAATTCAAAGCAAAACGCAACGCAGCTATGGAGATAGGCGCTATTGGCGGCGCGGTGATGGTGGGGACTGGCAGTCTGGGCGCAACGGCTGCGCAGGGCTACAGCGATCTACGCGCTGCGGACAAGCGGACGGCGGCTGCTGATGCGGTTGATCAGTTCGACAAAGTGATTGACCAGATCAACGCACAGTTTCCAGAAACAGAAGAGGCTCCTGTTCAAGAAAAGCGAACAGCGCCGGAAACCGAACAAGGTGCGCTGGCTGACGACGCCGCGCCCGAAGGACCAGAGCAAGCGGCTGAGCAGTATGGTTTGAAATTCAACGGGGCGCAAGATCCCGCGCTGGGCATGAAGGCGCCGCGATTGTACTATTTCACTGATCCCCAAACGAAAAGCACGCTCGCTGTTGCCGACATGGCTGATATCCCGGCGAAACTTGAGGCGATGCGCGCTGAGTTCGAAAAAGGTAAAGCGCGTCGCGCTGAAAAAGATAGCGGCGCCATGGACGACCACGCCGGCGACACGCCTGAAGAAATCAACTCAACTACAGCAGCAGCCCCCCAAGGCGGCTACGCGCCCCGCCAGAAATCTCCATACGGGCTGCTGCTGCCGGATATTGTCGAGATCGCCAAGGATCTGAATGAAGGCAAGGCGCCGAAAGTGGTGCAAGAACTCCACTCTCGCGGGCAGTTCACCTATGACAAAGACTCGGCCGACATCGCGCTGCGGCCGGACATCGCCATCGGTGAGCGCATCGATATCGCCGTGGTGCGTCCCAGAGCATCGAAGGCCGCAACTAAAGAGCAGCGCTCAGCCGAGGCGAGCGCGGATCTTGATGAGAAGTTTAAACAGTACCAGGAGAGCATTAAAAAGCGCACCGGTCTGACTGAAAAAGACCTTGCCTTCCACAAAGAATTTCATCGCCCAACTGGCGAGACGCACTTTATCGCTTACCGCAAAGACCCGACGATCGCGGGCAAGGTTGTCTCGCATGAGCTGGGCCATCTCGATGACTGGTATCCGGACAAGACCATGGCCCGGGGTAACATCTTAGGCAGCATCTCCAAGATCAAAAAGCACATGGGCGACTACCTGAAAGAATCGCCCGAAGCGTCGGACGACACGCTGCTCACCCCGGCTGATTTTGCGCGGCTGCGCACTGAAGCAGGTAAGCAGAAGCTGGATGAGCGCTCAGATAAAGTGATCGTCGAGGAGATCACAACCGAAACGCCGATCTTTGAAACCGCCGGCGTAGATCCGGAGTTGGTGCTCGATATCATGCGCGGGCGCGCCAGCGGCAATGTCGCGCCTGAAGTCTATCGGTTCATGCAGATGGCTGATAGCAATACGAAAAAGGAGGTTGTAAAGCAGGCGCTCAAAGGCATGCTCGATCCGCGTGTTCCAGGCACAACGAAAAAGCAAGTGGGTGTTGAGACAAAGACTGAGACGCGCACCCGCGTCGAGCCCGGTCGCATGCCGACGCAAAAAGAGATCAACGAGCGTTTCGCTGAACTGCTCAAAGAAGAGGTTGCAAAGCGTAAGCTGTTCGAAAAGAGCGTCATCAAAAACGAGCTGCAAGAACTGTCCAAAGCGTGGAAACCTTACGACGAGAAGCGTAACCCAAAGTACACCGCCTACCGCAACCAAGCGCGCGAGCTTTACGGCGATGCTGTGTCAGTGATGCTCACCGACCCGATGCTGTTGCGCGAGAAAGCCCCGACGTTTGCCAAGGCGATGGACAACTACGCGGCAGTTCGTCCTGAATTTTCGCAGGCGCTTACTGATGTGGTCAATCGCATGGCCGAAGGTCCCGAGGCGATGGGCGACCGCATCCTTGAGAACCAGATGGCCGCCATGCGCCGGGGCAACGCCGAGCTTGCGCTGGCTCAAAAACGTGCGATCCAGAAGGTCGAGTCAGTGAAGGACTCCGTGTCCTCTTGGCTGTGGGACAAATTCCAGCCGATCCTAAAGCACGTCCGCCAAGCCGAAAAGTCCACTGATCCGCAGGCGGTAAAAGAAGCGCGCAAGGTGCGCTACGACATTGAAGAGACGCAGTACATTGCTTCCGAAGTTGGCGATTACATTCAGTCAACTGCCAAAGAGGTGGTTGAGCCATTGGTCAAAGAGGGCGTGACGATCGAAGATCTTGGCGCGTTTCTTTTGAACAACCACATCATCGCCAACCGCGAAGGCATGCTCAACCCAGGTGGCGTGAGTTCCGAAGAACGCACCGCACAGATGGCGCTCGATGCGCTGATGCGAAAGCGCGGGGAAAAGACCTATTACCGCATCGCAGAGTTGGCCAAGCGCTATCGGCAGATCCGCGAAGAGAGCATAATCCCGCGCATCGAAGCTTCAAAGATCGCAACGCCAGGGATGCTTGAAATCATTAAAGGCCGGAACGCCTACGCCAAGATCAGCATTGTTGATCACCTCCAGAACTCTTTCGGAGGCGGTGTCGCCGGGCGTTTCTATCACCAAGTAGGTTCGCTCAAAGACGCCGGCAACCCGTTTGTGTTCACCATCTTGCAGGACATGAGCTTGCTGCGGGCGGCCAAGATGAACGAGGCGAAAACCAGTACCATCGATTTTCTGATGGACCTGGGGCTCGTATCGCCGGCCGAAGAAAAGTTTGACTCCACTATCAAAGCGATGGCGCCGGCCGAGCCCAAAGAGCCCGGCAAAGCGCTCATGACGATTATGCGCAACGGCAAGCCTCACACCTACGTGGTTGCAAAGACGATTGCCGATACGTTCGAGTACAGCCCGTTCGAAGCATCGCAGGTGTCAAAGATCATCGGTTACATCAACACCCCGCTGCGCGCGCTGCTGGTGTCCAAGAACCTGGTGTGGATGATTCGAAACGTGTTCCGTGATCTGCGCACCACCGTAAAGAATTTGCCCGAGGCGCGGGTAAAGAATCTGCCCAAGCTCGTTAAAGCGTACAAGGACGGCTACGGAGAAGCATGGCGTTTTATCTGGGACGGCGATCGTAGCCAGGACATCAAAGACATGCAGAAAAACCGCATGCTGATCCCCGGCCGCGTCTATGGCACCAAAGAGCAGAACTACGATGATGAGATCGAGCGATTGAAAGATGAGTGGCAGATTGTCTTTGATCCTGAAGCGAATAAACAGGCCGAGGGTGTCTACGCAAAGCTAAGAGAGTTCGGCACCAAAGTTAATCGTGGATTTGAAAACCTGGGACGCGTCTCTGAAATGGGCGGCAAGGTGGCGGGCTATAAGTTCTTGAACCGCATGGGCACCCGTAACGCCGAAGAGATCGGTCATGTGGTCCGCACTCGCATCGGCACTCCTGACTATAAGCGTCAGGGCCAGCGCCTCGCCCACACGCTGACCAACAACTTCTTCATGTTTTCTAACGTGAACAAGGAGGGTCTGCGCAGCGCCTGGGAGTCTTTCAATGAAGATAAGTCCGCCTACGTTTGGAAGACGATCATGTATAACGTGCTGCCTAAACTTGCCTTGCTGGCAGCGGCCCGGGAAGTCCCCTGGATCGAGCGCGCCATGAAAAATCTTACGCGCTACCAAAAGACCCACTACACGGTGATCCCGATGGGCATTACCGAGGACGGCAGTACGTTGGCCTTCATGATCCCTGAAGATTACGAGGGCCAGCTCTGGGGCAGCATCCTCTACAACATGCTTGAAGGGCCGATCAGCGGTGAGGGCGGGCCGCGGGTGCTGGGTAAAGGGGGCGTAGTTGCAACCGTCGCTGACCAGATCCCGTACCGCTCGCACCCGCTCTGGAACGTAGGCTCAGACCTGTGGCAATACTACGTCAATGGCACCAACCCGGTTGATGAGTTTCGTGGGACGAACGTGTTGCCCCAGAACGTGTTCGAAGTTGGCGGCGCCGAGGCAGGCGGTGAACTATTCAAGTACGCCTGGAACAACCTTGGCCCCGGCTCGTATTTCCGGCTGGCTCAAGGTGAGCTGGATAAGGAAGCGGCGAGCACGCTGAAAAAAGTTGTGGGTAAGCCGCCGGCCAACTCCCTCTTTGTTTTAACCAATGCCGGCCGCGCCGAGCGCTACCGTGAAGCGGCTGATTTGCTGGACAAAGAAGACAAGTCCCGGGCGCTCAAGGCGCGCCGCAGCATCGAAGAATTCATCAACGAAAATGGTTTTGACGTAGCACCGCAGGCACAGGGCGAGCTGTACAAACGCCTGCGGGGAGAAGCGCTGCTGCCGAACGACTACACTTTCGCAAAATTCCGTGACTGGTATTCAGCGATCCAGGGCCACGGCCGGGACGAGCCGCGCATTACCGCCCTGTCTTATGCCAATTCGAATAAGAAAAAAGGCGCGTACCTGAACCTGTTCTCCACCGAGATGGAGCCGGCCGAGTTCAATGATTTTATTCGGCGGATGCGATATAATGGGCTTATCTCGGTGGATGCTCTTGTAGAGATGAAAAAATTGCAACAAAAGAAGGAGTAACCCATGGCCGGATCAGTAACTCAGACCAGAACCACCAATCCCGATAAAGTCAAGACCGAGCGGATCGTCACCCTGGCCTGCACTTCCGATGCGGCCGCGGGCACGATTCCCGACACCACGCTCGCCGGGCTCACCAACTTTGTGTTGAGTGAAGTGTTGACCACGCCGTCCGGCGGCGCCACGGCGCCCGAGACAGCTTACCGCGTCCAGGTAGTGGACGCCAATGGGGCGCAACTGTTTCTATCTGGATCGGCGCGCAGCCTGACCGCCGCAGAGCGTGAGAGTGGGCACGCGACGCTTGGATACTACCCGCCGGTGGACAACACCCTGACCGCGAAGATCGTCGCCACAGCCAATTTGAACGCGGCCAACATTGGTAATTCGAACGTGATCACCATCACCCTGCGCTTCGTAAAGAGGTAGAAAATGACTGAAATCGGAAACTTCATTGTTGCTCACTGGGAAACTATCCTCGGGGTGTTGCTCCTGTTGCTCGCAACCGACGGTATCGCCGGCTACCTGCCTGATAAATGGGTGCCCTACGTGGGTGCCGTAAAACGCATCGCGCAGATACTGCTCACCCGCTTTGGAAAAGGCGTGCCGGTAATCCTCGCTCTCATGCTGCTCAGTGGCTGCGCTGGTTTGAAACTGGAAGAGACAGCGGCGCCGATGCCAATTCCGCCGCCTCCTGGTTTGAGCAGTGACGGGGCGCGGGGTATTAGGGTCGAAGGGGCTGGCGTGACGGTCGTAACTGAAGCCTATGACGAAGCCGGGTGGAATGGGGATAACACTGTCCCGACCAAGGATGCCGTACGGGATAAGATCGAAACCATGGGTGGCACCGATACCATCGGATGGGATTACACGGCCCTTGCCGCAGCCCCAGGCACGCCTGTTGCCGGCAAGGTTTACCGAGCGGACAATGACAACTGGGACCCGCTAAACTATGCCGGGACCTCCGATTATTTCGTAATGTACACAGGCTCGGCGTATATCGGGATCGTTGACCTGGATGGAAATCTGCTCGTCGCTGGCGTTCCTTATTCAGCCATCACCGGGATGCAAAAAGAAATCGGCTGGACGATCAAGGATGCGACCGTTGACACAGCGATTGCCGATGGAGCGCAAGCAGCAGTGATTCCGGCGAGCTTCAACGGCATGAACCTTATCGATGTGACCTGCTCGGTTGCCGACCTGAACAGCGCGGCCAGTGGAGCAACAACGGTAGTGCTTCGCCGGGTCCGTGGGGCCACCGCTGTTGACATGACCTCAACTGGCGTAACCATCGCCTACAACGAATATACTGCCAGTGACGAAACCGTGGACACCGCGAATGATGATGTAGCTACCGGAGATAAAATCTATGTGGACGTGAACGCCGTGACCTCTGCCGTGCAAAAGGGCCTTTCCTGCACCGCAGTATTCCAAACGCCATAGGTGAAGTATGGATAGACGAACTTTTTTACTGAATGTGGCTAAGATCGGTGGGCTTGCTGCACTTGTTCGCCTTGGCGTATCACGTTCCGAGGCGTTTCAGTTGGTGGGTAGCGGAATTGGTGGCGCGACCTATACGGCTGCGTTCAGGTCCAGCAATGGCAATATCGCAACTTCAGGAACAGAGATAGTGGTGACTGCTCCAGCGGGTATCCAGAACGGAGACTTGCTGATAGCTTTTGCATGGTCCGAAATCCAGCAAAGTTCTATAACATGTACCGGTTTTACAGAAATCGACAACGCCAATGATGCATTGCACCAAGCACGAACTTTTTACAAGGTAGCATCCAGTGAATCTGGAGACTATACCTGGACTTTTGCCTCAACTACATCCGGCTTTGGCGTTCATATGGTGGCTCTATCGAAGACAGGTGGGACATGGGTAGCGCCGACGACAGCCGGGTATCATAATGCCGCCATAACCACCGATACAGGAGTTGCTACCGGTAATGTAACCACACAAAATAATTCAGTGCTTGTTGTGGGCGTCTCAAACGATGCCACGCCAACCTTATCCGCTGGACCGGCAGACATGACGCAGAGAGAGTATGATTCAGTTGGCACATGTCGCGGTGCGACTTATACACAGGACTATGCAACCGGGGCCACGGTATCAAAAGCGGCTACGTGGTCGGTCTCTAATTTAAACGCTGCCGCGGCAGTGGTGGCCTGTGCACAGTAAAATTTTTTTGGTAACAGCAGTATTAATCATTTTTGCGTGGTCGCCAGCGTCGGCCACTACCTTGATCGATGAGAATTTTGACGATCAGGCGTACTCTTCGCCGCTTTCCATCTATAACCATACCAGCGGTGGGTATGACCAAGACGTTGTATATCAAACCGGACGGACTGCCGGTTATGCTTTGCATTTGGAATACAACGACGATGGCAGCGCCGCAGATGGCAGCGAATTGACGCTTCATGTTGCATCGATGCAAAACTATTTAGACGATGGTATCTATTTTAGATACTGGATAAAATACGACACGGACTTTAAGTTCCCTGGGGAATTGCCGGTATTTGAAAACCTTAAACTGCTGAAAATAGCTGGAACTGTTGATAATAGTAACGGAGATGTGGAATTCATCTTCAAGGATTCATCTAGTGGTGCTGGTCCTGCGTCTATAGACATGTGGTGGAAAAAAGAAAGTGACGGAACAACGACCGGATCAGGGATCGACTCCGGCGCACTATTCAGCGGAGCCGATACGGATTATTGTGGGCAACAATCGTTAAGCAAGAATTGCTGGCATAAAGTTGAGATTTATATAAAAATTTACGACGATGGGACCGCTGACGGCGGTAGTGCGGTACACCTCACCATAGATGGTGTCGAAGTATTTGAAGACCTCGACGCGGATATTTTACTGCCTACATCTGATTACATTGGTACACAGCAGTTTTACTCTATATGGGCTGGAGATATGCCAACGGACGGGTACGGAGATGCCTGGATTGATGATGTGTTTGTAGCTTATGGCGAAGGCGATCTCACGGGTGGCGCTACTCCGACCCCAACGCCGACACCTGCACCGGGCAGTCTAATGCAACCAGTGCGGCAAACCGGTGGCGCTGGTATTAACCGTGTCAGCGGTGGGATGACGGTGCAGTAAAGGGGCGAACCTTTCCACAGGCACAACATGCAGGCAGATTGTGAATCTGATTACATAGGCTTATGAACCAAATTACAGAGGCCGCAGTGACGAGGATTACGCATCTGTGCAAAAAATCATAACATCGACACAAATCAGAGAACAGTTAAGGCGGTTTGATTCTCGTATGCCGTGGGGCAAGAAAATCTCTACAACCGAGAATCTGCTCGACGCCCATTTCCAGCACATCACCAAAGACGAATTCGCCGAAACAGTAGTATGGGCCAATCAACGCCTCGCCATGGAGTTCGGCGTCCATCCGATAGCCGTGCCAAGTCTATACAAAACGCATCGCCACGACTGCGAAGATTTTGCTGGCGCACTGGTCACATTTGCGAATATTCGGTTCGCCAAGATGGACGGACCCACCGCGGCGCCGGCTATTTTCCGCATCGTTGTCCGTCTGCCGGACGAGCGAATCCACGCTTATAACATCGCCTTCACTCAGCAAGGGCTGTGGTACGCCGATCTGCTGAAAGGTACAGAAATCTGGCAAGAGCAACCAGAGATTTTAGGACTTGGATAGAAGAGAGGGGCTATGTCCGGATTAATCGAAGAGATCACCAGCCAGGAACAAGCGATCGAGTACGCGCGTCAAGATCCAAACAAAGCTATTGGCGTACTGATTTGGAACTACCTTCAGTCCGAGCAAAAACACCGATCCGATCTTAAAAAGAACCGTCTGAAAAATATAGCCTGTCAAACAGGTGGAGGCGTTTTTGGCGGTGCAGTGGCAGTGTGGTGCTACCTGCATCTGCACATGACCGAACTTGTCGCCGCTGTACGGGAGTCGATAAAGGTGCAGCCGTGATAAGTTAGAGGAGACAACCATGGGCCTACGAGCGTGGCTCCGGAGACTGAGAATTAAAAAGTGCCGCTTCTGCGGAAAACCCATGCCGTGCAAACCGTGCAGCGACGTTTTTCTTTTCGCGCGTCGGAATCCAATCACGACCGAGAAGATCTTGCGCGAAGCTAAAGGGGGTTGACGCTGTGTCCTGTGGGGCGGTATAATGGGGTGTAACAATAAACGCGGGAGAGATCATGAAGATAAGATATGGAGATGGGACCACCGAGTATGGACCCGGTGTCAAGATCGAGCTTGGTTCAGATGAGGTGGCAACCGCAATCGTGGCGTATCTCGCAGCCCACGGCGTAGCCATCAGCGGCCCTATGACGATTACAGTCAATGGCGGGCTGTGTGAAGAAGGTGGCGTTTACATAGACCCTTCCGGTTTTTTGGTTCATGACGGAGTTCGGTTTTCCGGCAGGGGGAGATAGAGAGGTAGTTGTGCATGACCCGCGTCTATTTCTTCGCAGAGCTTGGATTCGGATGGGTTGTGGGTGAGGATTTCACTCTCCGGCCCGATGACATCACCCGAGAAACACTATCTGATCTACTCACTGAACTGAATCCCGAACCGGACGAGGCGCCCGTAAGATGATTCGACAGAGCCCTATTCGACTCTCCCCCGGCCACATTCTACTCACCTCCGGCGTCGGCGGCCCGGCCGCAAAGTGGCGCGACAAACTTCTCACCAGCGCAATCATCTCCCATCAAAAACAACAGCAAATAGGTTTTGTGCCGACACGCTCGCATGCCGAGCTGATCACCAACCATCTGGGCGAAACGTTCGCCGCACGCTGGAGAACACGCCGGCGGCCCAACGGGCTGGCCGACTACATCGGCTCTGAGATCACCATCGGCCGCCCGGCGAAAAGCGTGGGAATGACCTCCCCGCGTTTTTGGCTGGCCTGGGATAAGGCGCGAATGAATCGCTTCGACGGTGACATCTACCCAGTGCATAAGCTGCTGCTCCAGGGCATCGGTACGTGGATCTTTCCCTGGCTGCGCAAGATAGGCGGGGGCCAGCCTATCTGCTCTGAAATCGTTTCAGCGTTCTACCATCTTGGCATGAGCCTTTTCCCTTCCTGGCGCGGCTGGACGCCGGCGGATCTGGAGCGTGAGATCCTGCGCGGCGACTGGTTCGAAGTTGAGTTCACCGGCCTTTTGACAAAAGAGCTGATGGCCGAAAGCAATCTACCGCTCTACGCCGAGGAGGCGATGTCGATAGGAGAATAGCTGCCCCCCACGCCTCTGGGCATCCGGCGCACCCGGGGGGCCTCTTTTTATGGAGAATAGATGAGCTGTGTCCGCCCTAATTGCGAATATCGTGTTGACCGCAACGGCGACCGCCGGGAGCACGGCACGTTTTGTTCGCATCCGGCGGACACCGTAAATCAATTCGACGGCCAGCCACAATGCCCGTATCATCCAAACGCCATATCGTTGAGGGATTATGAACGCCCCCCGATCAGATTCAACGAAGAAGAAATCGAAGAAAGAACCGAATGGCCGTACACATGAGGAGCAGGTGCTCTTTGCGCCTGAATGCCTGAAATGCGGAAAGCCTGTTGCGTTCTGCGCGACGTGCCCGCACAGATTGGAGGAAAAAGATGCTTGAAAAAATGGTATTTAAAGTCGGTGAAAAAGAGGTTATCCTCACCGCCGAAGAGGCGCGCAGCATGTACGCTGATCTCAAGAAATTGTTCGAACCGGCCACCCAGCCGACGTACTTCCCCTTCCAAAAATACCGCGATTGGGATTGGTTCAAGCCCTGGCAGCCACCTGTGTATGGGCCGGTCACTTCCGACGGTGGAACCAACACCCTACCAAAACCTGGTCCTGGTGAAGTCATCTGGTTGAAAGGAGACACCGAAAAATGAAAAAGATACTCACCGCCCTACTCATCGCTTTTTTTCTCGTCGGCTGCTTGCAGTTCACGACGCGGCCCGATCTCACGCAGCAAATCGCCACAAGCCTCACCGCCAAGGCGTTCGGCCAGAAGATGCGCGGCCACTTTACCTGGAGCCCACAGATCGATTCTTTTCTGATGATGGTGGAAAGCGACGGCGTGACGCTCAAATCCGGGCAGATGATCGCCAACTACGTAAACACCGAAGTGCCTGAACTTTACCGGAAAGAAGCGCACATGCTGCTCTCCGGCGCCGGCTTTGAGTTCAACGGTAACGAGCTGATCAACGCCACGAAGATCGACAAGGCGCTTTTCCTTTTGGCCGCCGCCTCTTTTAAAGAGGGGCTTTTCTCTAAATAGCGGGGAGTATTTTGCCTCACACTGAATCTGCTCGCGAACTCGTGTTCGAATATCTGGACCGGTTTCCAAACTCTCCTGATCTCACCATCGCCAAAGCAATCTACGCCGCTGCCCCCGAGATGTTTAACAACGTAGAAGCGGTTCGCGCCCGGGTGCGCTATTATCGCGGCGCCCGGGGCGCGGAGCTGCGCGCAAAAGCCGACGACAAATCTCGTTTCGTTGAACTCGGCCGCCCGAAAAACCCATTCGAAACACTGCCGGAAGGGATCAAAGCCTTTGATGAGTGGGCGCCGGTGATGCTCGCTGGGAAAAAGACTTTGGTGATCGGTGATCTGCATGTACCCTATCATGACCGCAACGCGCTAATGCTCGCGCTTGAGCACGGCTATAAGATAGGCGTCGATGCGGTGCTGATCCTGGGAGACTTCATCGATTTCTACGCCGCGTCCAAATGGGAGACGGACCCGCGAAAGCGTGATCTGTGGAAAGAGATTGAAACGGGGCGGGAAGTTTTAAAGACGATCCGGAGTGGATTTCCAAAGGCAAAAATATACTGCAAGATGGGCAACCACGATGAGCGTTACGAGCGGTGGCTGTGGGTCAAAGCGCCAGAGCTTTTGAGCGTACCTGATTTTCAGTACGCTACGTTCATGCATTTTGAGCAGCACCGGGTAGAATTGATCGCCAGCCGGCGCATCTTAAAAATTGGCGGGCTGCATCTGATCCACGGCCATGAGTTCGGCAAGATGTTCTCTGACCCGGTCAACCCCGCTCGCGGCATCTACAACCGCGGCAAGGCTCACTGCCTGTGCGCCCACTGGCACCGCACCTCCCATCACAGCGAAACAGCGATGGACGGAAAGACGATCGGCTGTTGGTCACTGGGGTGTCTGTGCGATTTGCACCCGGAGTATATGCCAGTGAACCGCTGGAATAGAGGCTTCTCGCTGGTTGACAACCTGGATGGAGATGAGTTCCTGGTTGCCAACCACACGATCGTCAAGGGGCGGGTGTATTAGAACGGCGCCTCCCTTTCCACGCGGGCACCAAGTTCCGCGTATAAATTCAACATCACCTGCTCCAGCTCCGCCCGCAGCGCCTGGTCTTGGTGCCGCTCGCCGTCGTCAACGCAAAACGGATTGCCAGCGAGGCCCCTGAAGATGATGCTTTTATAGATGCCCATGTGCAGCCGGGCCAGCTTTACCATGCCATAGGTAAGCTCGCGCATCCCCGCGACCGCAGAATAGGCTATGCAATCTACTATTGTGCGGTCGCTCACAACTACTTCATGGCGGGCCGACTCTTCGATCTCAAGGCGCATCTGCTCACCGAAGATCCAGCGCTGCGCCTCTTCGGTCGGCACCTCCCCTTTGCGGTAGATGGGTAGCGGACAGCGCCGGGCGGTTTCGCGTATCAGGCCGACATCGCCTTTGACACGCTTCTTGAGTTCGTGGGCCAGGCGGTACACCTCGGTGGTCTTGCCTGTGCCGTGTGGGCCTGTGAGGGCGTAGATGTTGGGGGTCAAGAGCGCTCCTTTTTCGGCGGCAGATGCTTCCAGCCACTACCCGCGGTGTAGGGCGTGTCCTTTCTGCCAGCTTCTACCGCAGCTACTGGCCGACACGTCTCCCCGAACTCACGCTTACCGACTGGGCGCACGTACATGGGCAAGCCATTGTCGTGCAGCCCTGTTTCATACTCCAGCGATTCGCCTTTGTATAAAAAGAAGTATCCGCCGTTGACAAAAACACCAAGCTCACCGAGGTCATTCACCACCCAGGCTGGCTCCCGCTTATTATTGGGGTCTATCTCTTCCGCCCGTGCGTAGTTCCAAGGAAAGGCGTTCCCAGAATCATCCAGAGCGTACCAGCGCCCATCTCCATAAGCCACAAATTGCCGCTTCACCCATCCTTCAAAAACATCGTCTGACACTTCGATAACGTCACCAAAATGTAGACGCGCGGCGTCGGCTGGACCCATCAGCACGTAGTTCATCTCGCTGCCTCCTCATGCTCAAATGCGACGCACAGATGCGCCGCGTCGGGGTAAAAGGGTTCTTTACATCTGCTCCGTTTCACACAATGACAGCATTGGGCGCGAGAGCAGGCACGATTAATGGCAGCGTCTCGGATCTCTTCGGGGTAGAGCAGATGCTCAGTCATGGGGTTACTCCTTTATGTGTGCGGAGTTCTTATCACTACGGTCCTTGCGGGTCGGCTTTCAAATGCAAGATAAAATCGTCAATAACGCCCCTGAGCGTTTCCATTTTCTTAACAAACTGATCCATCGAATCCGTTGGAGTGAAATGCAATCTCACCTTGCCATGACAATCGGAAACCTCAAGAAAAGCGACGGCTTTGTCAATGCCATCCGGATAGGCAATATCGCCGTGATATGCGACTACAGACCCGGTAGAAGGCAGGTGTTCTTCGTTCAGCCAGGCACGTTTTGAGTATAGAAATTTCATTTTGTTGTCCAAGGCTTGCCACCCTTCGGGGAAAAGCCGGTCAGCCAACCCAACTGACCGGCATCGTTATTATTTCTCTGCCTGTGTGAAATCGAGATAGAACTGATCGCCAGCCTTGATCTTTCCGAACAAAGCCGGATTCGTGATGCACATTTGCAACTCAGCGCATGGTGTCCATTTGGCAAACGTGTTGTTTTCGTCGCTGCCATCGGCCGGGTATCCTTCGCTCTTGCAAACGGCTGAAAACTTGATGCTTTCGTAATCAGGAAGATCTTTATCCTCTTGCTTGTGCGACTCAACTTGATCGACTTTCATTTTCGCTCGCATTAACGTCATGTTTCACTCCTTTGCGGGTTGGTTTTAAATAGTGGCCTGTGCAAGACCGCATTTCTGGCATTCCCAATATCCGGTTTTAGAATCAATCTTGTGTATCCACACATGGTTGCATTGTTGCGATGGAATCTTGATTGGACCGTAAACGGCGCTTTGCGGTTCCCCCGCCCATGCCAATCGGAACTGGACATCCGCTAACTGCCTTTCAAGCAAATTGATCCTATTTTTCAGTTCTTGGATCTCTTTTTCCATGGTCCGTTCTCCCCTCAACTACCCGCCGTCCATCTTATACCGCCCGCCTTTTTTGCGCCGCTTCTTGGCGCAGGCCCGGCAGTTACCGTTCGCCTTGTAGCGCTCAGTGCCACCGCATTCAGCACACGGGCCACCTGTATAGACCAGGCTCTGGAGCACTCGCCCGCGCTGGCACACAACGCACGCGCCGCCTTTCTTGTAGCGCTCGACCCCGCCACATATCCGGCACGGCGTGGTGGAGGTATAGGTGCGGCTTTTCTTACCTTCTCCAAGCTGTGCCTCCTGATGCCGCCGGCACAGCGGGGGATCTGATTTGTTTGAAAAAGAAAGCCTGTGCCCGCACAGAGAACAGTAGCGGAAGATTCCAGTTTCATCGGCAGCGGGTGCCTCATCAGGTAGGAAGAACTCATGTGTAAGAAACTCCGGATCAGTGGCATATTCAGAATAGAACGATAGTTCGGGCACAGGCGTGGATCTCCTTTAAACGGACGAATCATCGAAGTCCCACTGGTAGCTACACTTGGGGCATGTAAGATACCCCATCCACCAATGTTCGGTCATTTCCACAGAACGATTAAACCCCGTACCGCTACGCTCGCAGGTAAAGTACGGGCTGTAATCAACACCGAGATCGTGCGCGCAGTTAGGACACTCCACATTACACCCCCATCAGTCCAGCGTCCTTGGCGATCGACACCGGCACGTACAGCACGTTCGCCTCGCCGGCTTTAAGGTCGTACATGTAATCGATGAATCCTTCGGGCAGCCACACGCCGTCCGGCAACGAAGGCGACGTAATCGGCCGCACCAGCACCGACAGCACGCCGTTCACGTTGCCGATGTTGACGACATCAACGTGCAATTCGACTTCATCTTCCGTATCCATGCGGTGAATCTGCTGATGAGCCATTTCAGTTCTCCTCAATAATGTGATCAGGATCGATGTTCGGGTCAACTTCGTGGAGCAAACCTTTAACAACGTGAGCAAATTTCAGCGTATCCAGCTCACCGACGCATACCATTCGATGGTCGAACCGCACGCCATGGGCAAGCCGGGCGATAACATCAGACAATGATCTGATCGTAATGCGATAGCCGCGCTGATAGTATTTGAGCACACGTAGCATGCTGCCCCCGGGCGCTTCTTCACGTACAGGGTTGGTGTATACCAGCCGCCTGGCCGCAAGGTCGGCGTAAAAATCATCCGACACCGCGCTGGCCCACCGCTGACAGTAATGATCCCACCAAAAAGCCGCCTGGCAGATGGTAAAATCAAACGAAGAGAGCACTTCTTGTGGGGCGTCGTACACCCATCGAGTGATAAACTGCACGGGGTGTTTTAGCCCGCGGACGGTGATGGCGTTGGTCGTTCTGTGGGGTGGGACCCCGACCGACAGCGATGCCGCAAGATCAGCCGCGTAGTCGCGCTCGGGGATAAAAAGGTCAACGTCATTCACTTGCTCGCGTGCGACACAGGACCGGACATAACCACCGGCGACAACGATCTCTTCTTTTTTCATCATGTCACGCAGCGCCTTGGGGAGCATCCGGACACACCACTGGAGGTCATATTGATTCAGACGCATTTGTTCTCTCCTTTTCTTCTCCCGTTTTATCTACTTATCCGGCCCCGGGCGGTGCGTGTCAAGAAGTATTTACCCTTTTTTATAGCGGGCGCCTTCCCAACCCTCGGCAGCCAGCGGCATTCCCACTGCCCAGGACGGCACGACGGCCATGAGCTGGTTGAACTCTTCAAGCGATCCACGCTCGTCGGGCAGCTCGGCTGCGGCTTCATCGTGAACGTGCAGCACAACCGGATAGCCCGCCGCTTCGACGCGCAGCATCGATTCTGCCAGCAGATCACGGCAGTAACCCTGGGTGTTGTTCTCAGCGAGCTTGGCCCCGTAGGTCGCAAGCCGCGCCCACTGTCGCGTCGTGCCGCCGTCAACTACTTTCATGCCCATAAAGGTGATCGCAGGATCTCCTTCGTAGTCGCTATCCAGATCCCAGGCACGCTGCACCGGGCGAATCTGCGGATCGTAGTAATACATGATACGGCCGGACGGCATGAGGCATTTTAAGAATCCGCCGTGAGTGACGTACTTGATGTCGCGGTAGGAAAAGACTTGACCAGGATTTTCAACGGAACGATAAGCCGCTTCACCGAGCCCTTTCCAGAAACGCACGGTGTTGGGATTAGCCGCGCGCCAGCGGCGCTTGATAACGTCACAGGCGATGGCCGCTTCAAGGCTCATCTCAGCATCTGGTGTGCGCGACAAATATGCTTTGGCGAGCGCCTTTGCGCCCCATTGGCCACTCAGTTCTTCGTCGGTGGCAGACGGCAAGATAAGCGGCGGCAGCGTTTCAAGATCTATGCCGTAGGTCTGCGCCATTTTGGCGTAAGCACCGATGCCACCGCCGTAGCCGAGCGCCAGGGTCGAAGTCTTTCCTACCTGGCGTTGCGTCTTATCGACCGCTTCGTAAGGCACGTTGAAAGTCGTGGACGCCGACACTTTGTAAAGATCCTTGCCAGAACGAAACGCTTCGACCACCGACTCTTCACCGGCAAGATACGCTTCGGCTCGCGCCTCAACCGATGAGAAGTCAGCACAGATAAAGCGGCGCCCAGGCTGTGTGCAGATCGCGCCGCGCACGCACTTGGATGCAGCGTAGAACGGATCTTCATAAAAAAAGGCAAGCGCGTCGGCGTCGCCTTCTTGGAAAAACTGGGCAACTGACTCCCAGGTACGAGGACCGTAAGAGTCCCGCGGCTGATTGTGGAGCTGCACGCCCCGGGCGGTCCAGCGAGAGGTGGCTGCGCCGTGATACTGGAACATGCCGCGCAGCCGCCCATCCTCGCTCACCCGATTGAGCATGGAGCGAAACTTTGCAACCGAAGATTTGGACAGCTCTGATTTGATCTGGAGGGCTTCATGCACATGGGGCGGCAGCGAGCCTTTGGCCAGCAGCTCAGCCGTTGCGTTCTTGTCCACCGACTCGAGGGACAGACCGGTCTGGGCGTTGACCCATTCCTTCACCGCCACATACGACCGCGGGCCGGAGACTTCGGCGCCGACCAATTCCTGGAAACGAGCGAGCAGCTTTTCCTCGCGCTCGGCCACGACGCGCACGATGGCCCTGACGTTCTCCACATCCACCGGCACGCCGCGCATGTTGATGCGCTGATCCATGAGCCAGATCTCGCGCTCTTTGGGGGGCAGCTTGGGCAAGGTGTGGTAGACCAAGCGCTCGGCCGCAACGTCTTGGCAACAATAGTTGAACAAAGTAACCAATAGTTTTGGATCTTCGTTCCAGTAGATGGTGTTCGCCCAGTTCGGATTGGCTGCTTTCTCTGCTTTGCGGGGGGTGCGTGGCTTCGAAAGTTTTAGCATCGCCTTGTGGCCGGCATCGTCCTTCTGAATGCTCAACCCAAGCGCCTGGCCGGCCTGACCCAATGAAGCAGGCAAAGCGCACATGCAGAGTTGTGCTTTTGTGTCGTGCAGCTTTTCAAGGGGCAGCGGCGGCCAGCCGAGGCGGGGAACGGCGAGATGATTCCATCCGGTGAACTCGAACTCAACTGACTGGGCAACGATCTCGTCGGCGGAGAGGATGAGATCGACGATGCGGGATTCGGTCACGATTTCATAGCGCACCTGGGAGATGTCGATCATGCGTTCGAACTTGCGTGGTATCCAGATCACCGGCGGGAGATTGTTGAGCGCAGCGGACAAGCACATGATCTCCGTATCGGGGTGCGCGAAGTAGGGATAAACGCCGCAGTCTTTGAGGTTTACAGGGCTCCTTGTTTCAAAATCTATAGTAATTACAGACATTTACACAGCCTCTATGTGGGTAGCAATTTCCCGGGTACACCGGAGAGTTCCAGACTGAGGACATCCGCATCGCTGTACGCTATAAGGACGCTTGGTGCTCCGGAGTTCGCCGGCGCCCGGGTTCCATCAACATGGTAGAAATGAAGTCGTCCTTCGATGAAAAGAATCGCTTTTGCAATCGGCCAAACATGCGAAAAAAATGCGCGCGTTTCTGTTCTGGCGAAGATCAAAGCAATTCCATTTCGGTGAGCTGCCATGCGGGCCATCCACTTACCAAGATCGGCGCCGTAGGGAGGGTTAAGCCACACCCTCCCAAACCAAGGGAGCTCGAGCCCGTTAGAGTCTGGTAAAGCGTAATGCTGCTTCGCTGTGTCCCAGGGACGGTTCAATGGGGAGCACGGGTCAAGATCGAATGGGCCAAGCGCTTTAATGATCTCTGGCGGTGTCAGCCACTCATCTTTTTGCATGTTGTGGCTTTGATGCGACCCTATGGCCATTAATCCAGATCCTCTTCAATATCTTCCAGCGAATCCATTGCCGCCTGATAGCCTTCCCAGTTGTCAACCCCGAACGTCTCCAGGGCCTCGAGCTTTTCCTTGGCGGCACACAGGTTGATGTATTCGTCGAAGGGGATTTCTATTGTGGGTGGGGTGGTCAATTTTATCTCCCAAAGGATGGTTAAAGAAAAAGCCGCGCCCGCCCCAAACAGAACGAACGCGGCTCAGAGACGACTACATCTTCAGGAACGGATCTTCTTCAACAGGCGTCGGCGCACCGGCGAAGGGATCGCCGCCCGCAGCGGGGGGCGCTGCGTCGAACATGCTCTCCAGCGACGGTCGGCCGCCGCCGAAGCGCTCGCCCTCGGCCCATTTCTGCACACCGTTGATACCGCAGGTGATACCTTTGTTCAGCTCCATCTCGTAGGTGTAGACGTTGCAGTTCACCTTGCAAAAGCACCCGCCGTACACATCGTCGGGGTTCAAGATCTCCTGGCGATTGCGGTCCACGACGAAAGGCTTGACCTTCGAGGACATGCGCAGGATGTAATGGCCGGCGTATTCGGGGTTCTTCTCCTTGAGCGGTACTCCCTGTTTATCGGTGGTCTTATCTCCATCCTTAAACAGAGAGTTGGTTTCACCGATCAAAGGGATGCGCGGGCGCTTGGCAGGATCGGGCCACTTTTCGGCCAGAGCTTCTTCGGCGTCCTTGTAGAGCTGCTTGAGCCACGCCATCTGCTCAGGCACGTTCTTGTCGATCATGGCGGTCATGGAGTACGCCGGTTTCTGGCCCTGCTGGAAGGTCTTGGGGGTGAACAGCGACTGCGTGTAGGACACGCGCAGCGGGGGCGAGGTTCTGGCCGGTTTGGATACATTTTCATTTCCCATGGTAATCAGTTTCTCCTATTCGGTTTTCTGCTTCATGTTGTGGCGCCGGGCGGCGCGGGGGCTGACAGCTTTGTGCAATTTCGTGTGACACTCTCTGCACAACCATCTTACATCTAAAGGCTTGGCGTAATCGTCGTGGTGCCCATTGGCTTTAGTATTGCCACAAACTTCACAGGGCTCTTTTTTTATCTTACCGCGCCTTACATGATACGATAGAACTCTATGCGCTGCCGCTTTTTCCGGATGTCGGATAGCATAGAGTTTCTTGTAATGATAGTTGTTTTTAGAAATGCCTCCACGCCAATTTGGATTATCTTCTCCGGTTCTTATGCCGTTGAACCTATGCGCGTGTTTTGCTGCGCAACTCAGAGAGCAAAACTTGCCGCGGCCTCTCCTAACTTCTGAGTTGTATGTTTTAAATACAGCACCGCACATAAGGCATGCCGCTTCGCAGTTACGTATTCTGTTTCTGATCTTCAATTTACCCCCACTACGCGCCCGGCATAAAACTTATTCAGGGAACATCACTTCAGCGCTCGGCGGCAGAGCCGGGCGCGGGTCGTCGATTTTAGCAAGCGTTGGGGCGCCTTCTTTGCGCTCGGCCAGCAGCGGATCGACGACAAGGCGGATCTCCGCGGGTTTAAGTCCTCCTTTCTTCAGAGCCGCTTCGACCTTTGCCGGGCTCCGGAATTTTTTCTCATACAGGTCATCGGCGGCAAGATACAACTCCAGATCGCCGCCATCGACGATGCCTTCTTTCCAGTCACGATTGCCCTGGCGGCCCTGCACCAGCTTGAATTTGGTAGGAGCGTCGGCGGCGCCGAGGCGCAGACGCCGAAACGCTTCTTTGCGCACCGCATCGATGTAGGCTTCGAAGATGTCCACGAACTCTAAGATGCGGTCCAGCTTTTCACCCGGCAGCAGTGTTGGGTCGGGGACAGAGACAACCGGGCCTTCGATCTCGGCCGGAAACATTTGCTCGACGCGCCCTGCGGCCTGCTTTCGGATCTCGGGGCAAAGCGTCTTTCCATCGGGCAGGATGTGCGTTGCGCCCGGGCACCAATGGCACCACTCACCAGCGGCGAGCGGCGCGCCTTTTTTGCTCGCCGCCTGGGCGGCTGGGATCGCTACCTTCTTTGCCCAGGCGTAGAGGTCGTCTGCTTCGTAGGTGATGGACTTAATTGCGCCGCCAGCGTAGCGGGTGCGGGGTTGTACGATTGTGGCGGTGATTTGCTTGATGTGGTTCGGGTTGCCTTCGCCCAGCGCGCCGAGGGCATAGATAGACAACTGGGGGTTGTCGCCAGCTTTCTCGCCTATATCGACGGGCACCCCAGCCCCGTGCTTATAGTCGTCAATCCAGGCAAGGCGCAGCGCTCGGTCCACAGCTCCATGATCCACCGTTCCAAACATGCCCGGGGCGATCCAGCTCAGATCGAATTTGCGCTCAACGTAGGCTTCACTATTTGGACCGAGCGCTGCGCGGATTTCATTGATGCGATCGACGTAGACTTCAACCGCTTCGATCATGTCTTCATTGATCGGAAACCGAAAGTGAACGCCGGTGCATTTGCGCGAGCAGTCGTTGGGCGGATCAATCCACGACTGCCCTTTGTTGTACCAACCAGTGTGCCCGAGAAAAGAGCGGGGGGCCAACTTTTCCTTGATACACCGCTCGCCCAGGTGATGAGCCACGGAGCCCTCGGCCGCCCACTTGGAAGACTCTTCGCGTGGCACATCTTTGCAAAGCTGGCCCCAGCCAGGGCAATGAATCGTGCGCTTAAAGCCGGATGGCTGGAGATGTCTTGTCGCGTGCTCAGCCATTACTTCAGCTCCTCTTTGATCGCAGCGTGGACGATGGCCAATTTGTCCTCGGGGATGTCTGTGATTCGTGCTGCGCCGCCGTATTCAATGACGACACGCTTCACCGCGTCGAGCCCCTTAAGATCCTTGAGCTGGGTAGCAGCCGCGATTACGTCTTCCCTCGTAACCGCTTTAGCCAGCGAAGGTGGGGGCTCTTGGAATGGGTCGGCCTCTACCGGGGGTGTGGGCGCAGGCACAGGGGCAGGGTCGGTATGCACCACGGGCGCAGCGACGACGGGAGGAGCGGCCGGTGCTTGGGGAGCGGCACCGGTGCCCTTCGCCAGATCATCCTGCTGGAGCCACTTGACCAGCGTCGTGCTCTTGGTGCGCGGCGGCACGGCGATCTTGCGTTCCTGGCACAACCGGCGCAGCGTGTCGTAATCGGTAACACCCTTGTAGTTGGGTGCTTCGGGCGCGGCAGCGGTCTGAGCGACAGCGGGAGCCGGCGGCGCCATCTGCTCCACCACTACGCCGCCATCGGGCAACACGTCCCCAACTTTGGGGCCAGCGCATTTGCAGGCATGCTGCTCTCCGGTCAACGCCGCTCTGATGGCGTGGGCTTCACAATACGCCCGGGCAAAATTCTCGAAAGCAACGATAAATCGTTCCAGCAGTTGAACCAATTTTCTTTCCTCCTATTTAGATTGTTGGAGCCGCTTGAGATAAGCCTGCTCGTTGACGAGTTTCAAATACGCCGCCCATTCAGGTGTGGCCTCAATCTTCTTGCCTTCAGCGTCAGCCACTTTGCGCTTTTCCTCATAAACCCCATAAGCAGGCAAGGCCTTCACCTTTTCAAGCGCCGCGGCTACCTGCGGCCCGATTTCAGTCAGACGCGCCTGGATTTTGCCGGCGCTGGGCGCCAGCGCCGCGGGCGCAGCCGGCTGCTGCACGGCAGCGCAGGAGATGAGTAGAAGCGCGGCGATGATTGCAAAGACGATCTTTTTCATTCGTTGTCCTCCTTCGTTTCGATTAAGCCGGTATCGTGGGTCGGCGTGACCCAAGTGCCGCCCCTTATGGACAGAGTTGTAAACCCTTCGTCCTTCGGCAGCTTCTCCAGCTTGATCTCGGTCTTGCACGACTTGGCGGCGAGCCCGTCCAAAACCTTTTGCACCTCGGCAAACTCGCTGACGCTCAGCGAATTGAAGCGGATCGTCACGTTCACCTCGTAGCGCAGCTCGTCTTTTTTCTCGCCGGCGGATGCGGCTACGGCCAGTGCCAGCAGAACCAACAGCAGATAAAAATACTTTTTCATTGAGTGCCTCCTTTTCGATGTGGTAGCCGATGTCCGATTCGAACGGCTATTCGTGCTCCCAGGGCACGCGTGTTACCATTACACTACACCGGCTGTTCTTCTATTACTACTGCCCCGACGACCCAGCGTCAAGCAGTTTCTTTAACATTTTCTCCAGGTCTTCGCGGTAGAGGTATTTAGGACGGTCATCCTCCATCGCCCAATGTACAACCTTCTCGTACACAAAGCAGGGAAAGCTGTGCGGCTGCTCGGTGATCTGGCCGAGGCGCAGTTTACGATAAGCGTGGAACTCTTTAAGGTTGCGGAGCAGTCTCATCAGTTTCCTCCCCTTCGTGAAGAAACGACAACGAACATATCGCCACAGACTTAGGCTCTGGTTTATGGGGCATCCGCTTAGCAATTTGTTCTCTCAGGTCGTCTAAAGCGTAAGGCGTGACCATTTTCAGATGGCACTTAACAAGCCCATCAAACTGATAGTCGCCACTAATCGCGTAGATGTGATAGAAATACATTATGACCTCCTGCGTTTCGCCTCTTTGATTTTACGTTTGAACGCCCGATACTTGCGGCCGTACAGCAGAAAGCTGAAGCGAAACCCAAAGCCAAGCAAGCCCGCTAAGGGTGTGCGCTCTACTGTGATCCTGCCGATGTAGAATTTTAGGGTCATCTGCCCTCCAGATAATTCGTAACCATCTCCAAGTGCTCTGGCCGTTGCAGATTGTAAACCGGCACGCCGTGCGCCGATGCGGCGCAAATGGCGGTAGCCGTACCACCGGTTTTGATTGAGCAGTCGCTGCCTTTCACCGCACCGTCCGGCGTCCAGCAGATCAGAAAAGCAGACGGCTCACTGAGCGAAGCGCCGAGCACTTGCATCATGTTCCGCCCGTGCAGGCGTTTCGCATAATCTGAGCAGCGGCTCCACGCCGGGTGAAGTTTTGCCGCCAGGGCGATCGCTTCTGGCGTTGCATCGTTGGCGTAGAAAATATTCTTTCGCGTTCCTGCGCCGCGCTCAAACGCTTGATCGGCGCCAATCGCACCGCCGGAGCGCAGGACGTAAGTGAAAGCACGGAGCTTTTCCGCGAGCCGTGTCATCACCGCCAGGATCTCCGGCGGGGTTTTCCTCGAGCCTACGCCTGTGTAGTTCACACCTTCACCGCCTTTAATGCTTTGCGCACCAACGCCCAGGCGCCGGCACTGCGCAGATGATTCAACACACAGCCGGTGGCGTAGGGCACGCCGTCGATGTCGATGGCCACCGAGTAATTGCCATACTCCGGCCTGTCGGGGTGACTGCCGTCGTTGTGGATGCGCAGCTCACCGATCTGCCGCGCCATTTTCTCCTGGCCGAAGGGTACGAGTTCAAGCTTTACTCTGAGCATGTGGACTCCTTATCACTACGATACTTGCCCCGATTCGTCTTGGGCCTGGAGAAACCCGCGCCTCCATCCGTAATAGCCAACAGGATATTCCAACGCATCGTATGGGTTATCCTCTACCGTGTAACCGCACTCGAACGCTTCGTACCCATATTCAAATTCTAAATTTGGCATACGCACCCCCTTCAATTACTGACCATCTAAAATTTTACCTACATCGCCTGCCTTATGCGCCGCAGAGCCCAATATCTTCGCATCCAGCGAGCCTTCTACGACCAGAATGTGCGCCAGCACCGAGCCTATTTGGCCTATGCGATGGAGCCGATCAATCGCTTGATCGTTTTCCCCAGGCACCCAGCTTGACTCCACCAGCACAACATCTTGCGCTGCGGTGAGCGTCACGCCGACACCGGCGGCGAGGATGTTTCCGATGAACACGCGCCGCGCCGGGTCTTTTTGAAAGCTGTCACACGCCTGCTGCCGCGCCGTCGCGCTGGTGGCGCCGGTGATCACCTCAACGCCGTAGTCTTGCAACGCTTCGCGCAGCAGCCCGATGACCTCGACGTGATGGGCGAACACAACGACCTTTTCCACACCACTGTCGAGCATGTCACGGATGTATTCGACCGCCTGCGGGACTTTGGCTATGCCCATCTCGCGGCGATATTCAGGCAGCGCGCTCCCCACCGGCACGCCGTGCTTGATTATCTCATCAGCCGAGAACGCCGACTCTTTGTGCAGGATCTTTTTGGTTTCGCTGTCGGCGGGGAAGACCACCATCTTGTATTGCTTGGGTGGAAGGTCTTTGAGCACGTCGGCCTTAAGCCGGCGGATCATAAACCCCGAGCCGCGCAGCCGGGCGTAGAGTTCGGCCTGGCGCTTGGCGCCGCGGATCAGCACACCGCCCTGCCCGTCATCTTGCACCAGACAGAAGCGGTCCACGAACGTCCAGTACTTCATGTAATCGATGATCTCAGGCGCGCAGCGGTAGATGATCGGCCACATCTCGGAGGGCCGCCCGTTTGGCACAGGGGTGCCGGTAAGGAAGATGGAGGGGGTTTTGTCCACCAACCCGCGGTCGGTTTTGTTCGAACCCAGGATCAACTTGGTGCGCTGGGTGTCCGCATTGCGGCAGTTGTGACTTTCGTCAATTATAATAAAATCAAAGGGTTGCGTCTTAACCATCCCCACCAAGTTATAGGAGATGACTACCGAAGCATCGGAGTACAGCTTCGCCTTGCCGTCCAGCACAGCCATCGCCGGCCCGCCGTGCCACATGGCGATCTCACGCAGCCAATTCAGCCGCAGCGACGCCGGGCAGATGACGAGCAACCGCTTGAAGCCGAGCTGCTTTGCGATGGTGAGGGACTGTGCGCTCTTACCACAATTATGCACCACAACTTTGTTTGCCAAGAAATTGTGGTACGGCCCCTCTACCGTAACGTCATAGACTTCCTCTTCGCCAGAAAGTTCCACCGACACAATCTCATCTACTATCGGGACGGTGACAACTTCGCTACCGGTCCAGTGCTGAAAGTTTTTGAAATGCCGGCTCACCCCATGGATGCTGCTGTGCTCTGACCGGCTAACAAGTTTCAGGTTCTCCAACCGGTTATCGTCCCTGATGCCGTTGACGTGGTGGACCTCCTCCACCCCAAGCACTACCGACCGCCCAATGTGCTGCTCCATAACGTGGATGTGCTCCAACACACCTGCGTTCGACCGACGAGCGTGTCTTCTAAAATCAGAGCCAACGAGGTATATATACCCATCACGCCCCTTTTTTCTGACGGTGCCTTCGTGCATACGCGGCATGCTGCGTTGGTACTTATACATGCACTTCTTGCAGTAGCCTTTGAATTTGGCGCGGTAGTAGGTTATGACTTTACCGACCTCACCGCACTTTGCACATACATCCGCGCCGTTCGTAATAACGCCGCCACCCGGGCACAACATGAAAGCTGGAACGTACCCCCCCGGCGTCAGTATCTCGTGGTCATCTGTCACCCGCAGGATTTTACCACTCTTGGTCGCTATCCGCACCGTTGGCTTTACCCCTTTGTATACGACTGCTTCCACCTTAACTAAGCCAAAACGATCGCCTTTAAGCGCACGGATATAAGTAGGTTTTGACAAATCCCAGTGGACACGGGGGTCAATGCCATTAAACCGCTGATACAACTCCTTCATCGTATATTTTCTGGTAAGACCCGCCCTGTTGAGTGAAACAATCATGTTGCCAGCAACACAGCCAGGATCGTCCGCGAGCAGCAGCGCCTGCCGACCGCGCCGGTGTTGCTCCACTGCATGCTCAACCCCCGCTGCCTGGAACGGGTACAAACCAGGCGCCCCGGGCAAGAAGGGTTCGAGTGCCTGGCTGGACGCGACGGCTGCGTCAAGCTGCGCCAGCCGTGTCACAGCTTCATCCGCGACGCCGCCGCGCCGCGCCAGCCAGGCAATGTAAGGAGAACGAGTGAACCAGCGCTTGGCGGTTGTGCTCCACTCAAAACCAGCAGCAACGGGCGACGGGTCATCCGGCGCGCCGGTCCACACGAATACTTTAAAGGTGGGGGTGTATGAGATCAAGATCGCTCTTTACCTGCCGCGTCTTTTTCGAATGTCTTCTTGAACGCCAGGTTGCCGTGCGCGTGATAGATAATTATGCCTTCTGGACGCATAAACCCGGGCGCCGCAGCGCTGCCACACTCGGCAAGTGTCATCATTATAGCCTCGACAGAGAGCATGTCCATCTCTCCCCGCCACAGCTCCGGAACAACATGACAGCACGTTGGCCGCACCGAAACATCGCCCCAACGCTCCACGTTGAACAGAGAAAAGCGCTTTTCTTTGAGCTCATAAGCGCGCTGGATACCTTGACCCCACCACTCACCGAAGTGCCGACCGGGGCCGAGCGCGCGCAGCTCCTCTTCGTGCCCACGTACCCACCGGGCGAACCCAAAGTTGTCGTTCTCCGGCGTAATCCAACGGGTACGACTGCCGGCCAGAACTTGAAGATCTTCCGTTATAAAGATTTGCGCGTTCGTGCCATCGATCTTCTCGGTAACAATCACCTGCCGACTGTAACGGGCTATTTTCGGAAAGCCTTGAAAGATTTGCTCATCCACGGACTACACCTCCACGCCGTTCGGCACGAGCACGCGGCAATGCTTCCAGTTCGCGCGATCCGCTTCGACCACGTATGGCCACAGCCCCACAGGAGTCCATCCGCGAAAGCGCTCAATCTCGGGCTCCGCGCGACGCTCATCGTCCCACACCTCAATCGGTGTGCCAGGCTCGATGTGCGGACGCTTGGGCGCCGCGGGGCGGCGGCAGAACTTGAAGCCGTCGGGGTAGTCGTGCATGTTTCGCACAACGTACTTCAGCTCCACGTCGGGGCCGTCGTCCATGCACAGGAACGTCGCCGGCTCCCAGTCTTCGTCCTCGTCGTCGCGCACTTCGACGCGATCGCCTTTTTTGAAGTCGTCTTTGGTCACAAGCTGTTCCTCCTTTTCGTAGTCAATGGCGTCGTGGATACGCTCCCAGTAGTTGTGGCCGTGCGGCGTGCGGCTCCAGACCATCATGTCATCCAGGTTGCACCGGCCGGCGTCAAAGTTACACACCTTCGGATGATCCCCAAACTCCAACCATTCGGCCGCCGCGGGGTCAATGCGGCGCACGCGCTCGAGCAGATCCGGCGCGTTGGGGAAGACGGTGCGGTCGTGCGGCGTGGGGTCGAAGCGGGTCTTGAGCACGAGCCCGATGGTGCCTGGCTCCATGTGAGCGAGTCTGTCGCCCAAGCGGCTGTTCACGCACTGATAATACTTACCCGCCTCAACGCCGGAGCCGGATTCAATGCACTTGTACCATTTGCCTTCGATCATGGTGTTCTCCTTTTCGGGCACAAAGTGGCCGTCTTTGGTTTTGATGTGGGGAGTGGGATCGAAACACCCGTTGTGTACCCACCGGGAGCCGCGCTCGGGGATTTCGTACTCGAAAATCCGCGTGCCATCGTTTTTCAGCAGCTTATAAAACCGCCCTTTGGTCGTGTACTCGCTGTCCTCGATGCACCGATACCATTTGCCTTCAATCATAACTCCTCCTCCCGCCGCGCACCAAGAAATCCGCGCAGCAGTCCACCGATTTTGTTGTTGGTTTCTTCACGCAGCCGCGCCGCGGCGTCCTTCTCCCGCTGCTTTGCGGCGGCCAGGAGCTGCGCGTGTTGCTTTTTGCCGTAGAGGTCGGGCAGCACTGTTTCCTGAAGGGCGGTGAAGGTGAGCGGGGCGGGATCAGCTTTGGGGCGGGCCGACGCCTGAGAGCGTGGGGGAAAGGCCGCCCACAGCTCTTTCCACGCAGCCACTTCTCTCTGCATCCGTACCACCGAAGCGGTCTTCGAGTCACACCGGAGCGTAGGCGGTTTGGGCGGGGTGATCTCTTTGGTGTAGTCCACGCCGCCCAAGGTGTAGCGAATCAACCCTTTATGCTCGGGATCTTCGTCGCCCACAACTTGGCGGCACAGCTTCGGCTCAACGCGCGCCGTCTGAGCTGGGCCGTAGCCATTCAACGCGTCCAGAAACGCATGGTCATACGTCCGCGCCATCTGCTCAGCCAACGTCTTTGCATAGTCTTCTGAGTTCACCTTCTCACCTCCGGCGCGCGTGCCGCGCACCCACAAATGTGTTCAACCAAATGCAGCATGACCACTGTACCGCTGCGCCGGCGCTGCTGCTGACGCAAAAGTTGCCGCGCGTCGGCCATTTCCCGCCGGGCGAGCTTTCGGCCGAGCGCGGCGTTGCGCTTGATCACCGCCGCGCGTTTGCACTTCTTGGGAAGCGTGTGGCCGCGATGATACGGCCGCCCGGGGCAGATCTTGCACCGGTAGACACCACCGTGCTCGTTTGGGGAGCTGGTGAGCGCTTCACGCTTTGAGACGTAAGGCACCTTAGTACAGACGGTGTTCATGCATCACCTCCGCTACAGCGCGCTCGGCCGTTTCTACCATGTCTACTACCAGCGCGCCGCTGGCGGCGGCGTAGCGAGCGGCGACGGCGGCGTCGGCGGCGGCGGCGGCGGCGTCGGCGGCGGCGT